>Ga0182011_10000137_pt1 | contig 57768 bp, 52 predicted proteins | sample 711E1DmetaG_FD_120481 | JGI IMG/M metagenome (GOLD analysis project Ga0182011, IMG submission 120481) | Permafrost microbial communities from Stordalen Mire, Sweden - 711E1D metaG | ecosystem: Environmental > Terrestrial > Soil > Wetlands > Permafrost | place: Sweden: Stordalen | collected...
ACTCTGTTGTGGTATGTTCGGTCAAGCGAAGGCCTCACTTTTGGTCTCAAACCCGCACAGACAACGGTTTTGTACCATGGCGAGGCCTTTCGTGCCTCTAAAATCATGAATTTTCCAGGTTAGTTAGAGCAACAGTTCATCGATTCTTGATCCGCTGATATACGGACAACCCTGAAGGCTTGCTAGGACTGCCCCAATTTTGAGGCCCAATGGGATAGGTGGTTCAACGACTCCGCGTGTGTCGGGTCAAGGTGCAACGGCGTTACGGACGCCTCGCCCGCATAAATCGCCGCGTAGTCCGAATCCGCGTCCAGTTCCATATCCCGGTCGATGCGCTGCTCGCTCAGCCAGAAGTACGGGCTCCCCCTGGGATCCTCGCCTTCACGCAACACCGTCCGAGTGATTTTCTTCGATTGCCGCGTGAAACGCACCGCGCCCTTCCAGCCTTCCGGCACATTGATATTTAGCAACACCTGCTCCGGTAATCCTTCGCTGAGGATCAGTTCCGCGGCTTGTTTGGCCAAGCGTGCCGTCGGCGCAAAATCCGCATTCACTTTCTTGGAACAGAGCGACACCGCCAGTCCGTGTACGTGATGGATCACGGCCTCGCGTGCCGCGCCCACCGTGCCCGAGTAATACACGTTTTCACCCAGGTTCGCGCCATGATTGATACCGGAAATGACAAGATCGGGCCGCTCCGGCAGCAATTTGTGCAGCGCCACAATCACACAATCCGCGGGCGTGCCGTCAACGGCCCACTCGTTCTCGGCAATCTTGTGGCAGACGATGGGTTGCCGCAGTGTCAAAGACTGGGCTGCCCCACTGCGTTCCCAACTCGGCGCCACAATGGCCACGTGCGCAAATTCCCGCAACTCTTCCGCCAGCGCCCGCAATCCCGCGGCTTGGTATCCATCATCGTTCGTCACCAACACACTTGGCTTCTTCACGATCGCCACACTCTCCTTCTTCACCATTGTAATCGCAATTGAGACTTTAGCCGGAAGTTCCGACTAGGGACAATTTTGTCCCTTGCCCAATCACCACAACACGCTGTCATCCTGAGCGGCGCGTCGGGCGTTTACCCCGACTTGGTCGGGGCGCCGCGAAGGATCTCAACTGAGACGTCGTGCAGGGACAAAAGTTGAGATGCTTCGGCGCGGAAACGGCACCGCGCCTCAGCATGACAACGCCCGCGCGCTCGCTGCCTGCTTGAAGATCAAGGTCCGGCGAGAAATTCCGGTTAGAGGTGTGGTCGAGCAGTTCTCACAAAGTCCAGCGATTGAAGAGGCGGCGGATAGTTACATTGGTGTCGAGCAGGAAGCGGCTCACAAATCGACTGCCCGGCCGTAGTCCGGCTTCCTCTCCAGATCGATGGGCACTTTTGCCAGCGGTGATTCCGCAAAAAACTGCATCAGGTTTCGCGGATGCCTCGGCGAGCGGCCAGCAGTTCTCTTCTTCTTAATTACGGCAACGCGCTTTGCCATAGAGACCTCTAGACGGAATCCCGTTTTGGGGAAACTCAAGGAGAGAATTCAACAGCGGAAGAATCTGGTCGGGGCGCCCGGATTTGAACCGGGGACCTCACGCACCCCAAGCGTGCGCGCTACCAGGCTGCGCTACGCCCCGACCGCCGCGGCCAGGCATTTCGGGCCGCGTACATCCATCCAAACAGTATCACTTGCCTTCGAGCAGCGTCAAGAAACTACGCAGCGCATCACGCAAGTCCAGCAGCAACTTGCGATTGAGGCGCGTGGCGGGCAATTCTGCCGTGGCGTGCGCCAAATGTTCGATCGCCGCGAGCTCGCCGCCCGCTTCATTCCCCACCGACTCCCGCAAGTGGCGCCTCGCCCCGGCGATCGTGAATCCTTCATCGTAAAGCAGGCGCTTGATCTTGAGCACCAGGTCCACATCATCCTGGCGGTACAACCGGTGCCCGCGCGGACTCTTCACCGGCTGCAGCGTGGGAAACTCCGTTTCCCAGTAGCGCAGCACAAACGGCTTGAGATCCGCGATCCGGCTGACCTCCCCGATGCGGTAGAGACGCGTTTCTTCGGCGATTGCGGCGGCTGCGCTGCTCATTTTCGGAGTGCGGGGGAGGGCTCCCGCGTTTACGGTGTGAGTCTACCAGAAGGAATAGGGCTCATCTACAACCGCAGCTTGCGGCGGCCCGGTCATTCCTCGCTGGAGGGCGACGAGCGTTCCCCGCGCTTGCGCAATCGCAGGACGAACCGCACCGGCGTCCCCAGAAAATCCCACTTTGCGCGCAACTGATTCTCCAGGAATCGCGCGAAGCTGAAGTGCAGCGGCTTCTTCTGGTTGGTGAACAGCAGGAATACCGGCGGCGCCACCTTTGCTTGCGTCATGTAGTAAATCCGCACCGGCCGCGCCTTCGGAGTGGACGCCCGGCCCAGATCCACGTCATCCTTCAGCCAGCGATTCAACTCCCCCGTGGAGATTTTCCGGATTCGCGCCGCGGCCACGTGATCGATCAGCGGGAAGAGCTTCTGTATGCGCTCGCCGGTCTTCGCGGAAAGAAACACGATCGGGGCGTAGCTCAGGAATTTGAATTTTTCCTGCACCATGGCTTCATAGTCAACGAGCAGTTTGCCCTTATCCACGATGCGGGGCGGGGCCGTGCCTTCGGCGCGTTTCGCTTTACCCCGCGCGCTTTTCGCGGACTCATCTGCCGCGCGCTGCGCGGCTTCCACGGCCAGATCCCACTTGTTCACCACAATGATGACGGAGCGCCCAGACTGCTCCGCATAGCTGGCAATTGTGGCATCACCCTGCGTGACTCCTTGCACGCCGTCAATTATGAGAACAGCCACATCCGCGCGTTCCAGTCCGCGCCGCGCCATCACCACGCTCAGCTTTTCCGCTACGAGCGTGGTCTTGCCCTTGCGGCGAATTCCCGCGGTATCCACAAACCGGTAGGTCCGCCCGTCTCGCACAACCTCGGTATCCACGTTGTCCATCGTCGTGCCTGGAATCGGGGAGACGATCGACCGCTCTTCACCCGCCATCTGATTCAGCAGCGTCGATTTGCCAACGTTTGGCCGCCCAATGATGGCGATCTCGATCGGCTTGGCCTCTTCGACAGAGGTATCACTGGAATCGGCCACGATCGGCTGCGGGCCTCGCGCTGCGGCACCATAAAACTGATCCAGCGCGGCATCCAGCAGGTCGTCCACGCCGGTGCCGTGCTCCGCTGCAATTGGGAATACCGGCACGCCCAGAGAATAAAACGTCCCGGCAAGGACCTCCTGCTGCTGCGAATCGACTTTGTTCACCGCCACCACAAAGGGCTTGCCGGTGCCGCGCAGGAGCCTACCCAGTTCTTGATCGAGCGGCGTCAGCCCGGCCTGGCTGTCCACCACCAACACCAGCAGCGCCGCCTTTTCAATGGCCACGCGCGCCTGCCGCAAAATCTCCGTCGGGATCAGGGCCTTGTCGTCGGGCACGAGTCCGCCCGTGTCCACCACTTCTACTGTGCGCCCCCGCCATTCTGATTTACCATACATGCGGTCGCGTGTGATCCCCGGCTCGTCAGTTACAATTGCCCGCCGTGTGCCCGTTAAACGGTTAAAGAGCGTGGACTTACCCACATTGGGCCGCCCGACAATCACCAGCGATGGAAGTTGTGCTGCCATGGGGAAAGCGTTGTTCCGCGGAGTGCTTATCGCCCCGCGGTGCAATCTTCCAATGTAGCGCATCACCGGGGAACTAGCGAGCCGCAGCCTGGTTCCGAAGGCCAGCCTGGCGGGCGAGGCTTGACCTCTCGATTCAGCGGCCCGACGCATCCGATGAATAAAAACATTTGATAGTCAATTCCTTGATTATCCCCACTCAGATGAGTATGTTGCTCTAAATCTATATCCTGGTGTCCCTAGCCCTGAGTTCGTTCATGGTGCCCTGCACGCCCTATCCGGGATTTGCGGGTTCTGCTTCCGGCCTTGCCGGCTGCATACCGGGCACCCGCCACTTCGGCAATGAGGGCAGAAACTCCCTCATCGGCCCTGCCTTCCGCCAGATCGATTTTTCCATTTTCAAAAAGACCAGCATCACCGAACGCCTGAAAATGGAGTTGCGCTTCGAGGCTTACAACCTCTTCAATCATCCGAATTTCGCAAGCCCGCTCTGGCGCAATTTCCTCTCAGACCCCACTTTGACGAATTCCTTCAACCCCAATGGCACGCTGAAGGGATACCTTCCCATCAACGTAACCGCGGACGTCGGCGCTGGTTATCCAGTTCTCGGCGGAGGTGGTCCGCGCAGCCTGCAGGTCGCCGCGAAGTTCACCTTCTAACTTTTGGGCAACCTGTCTTCGAACCAAACGGTCCCGGGTCGCTTAGCCCGGGACCGTTTGGTTCCGCCCCCGTCCAACCCTCATCTCTCTACTTTCAGTGTTCATTCTTCCGGTATCGCCGCAATTCCCATGCGTATTCGCATTTTCCGGGCAGACTCCACTAACCACTGTGTTTTCTTGCGCTTGAGCACTCCTGCGCAATCTGGCCGCAAGAGAAGTACCTCTCCGCCTCCTGCAACCCTCTCTCCTCATAGCAACTTGTGATAGTTTTGTGACTTCCACTGCGTATTAAGTTATGGAACCTCTGAGACCAGGGCGAATGAGCGCGCCGGGAAAAACGGAAGCCACGGATGTGGTCGTTCGGGCTCGGACCGGGGACGCCGAAGCTTGGGGCGACTTGTACCGGGAATACGCCCCGGCGATCTTCCGTTTTTGTCGGCGCGCCATGCCCACGCACGAGGACGCGGAAGACGCGACCATGGAGATTTTCATGAAGTTGCGCGACAAGCTCAGCCAGTTCGACCACACCCGGTCGTTCTCTGCCTGGCTCTACAAAGTCGCCGCAAATCATTGCTGGGACATGTTGCGCCGCCGCAAAGGGCGCCAGAACAAGGAAACCGAGGATGTCGACAACGTTCCCCTGGAGCATCCCGATCCCAACCAGTTGGAGCGCTTGATTGAAGAGCGCAGCAACGAAGAGGTGCGCAAGGCCCTGGGCAAGCTCGGCGTGCGCGCCCGCATGGCTCTTGTGATGCGTTATTACTCGGACATGTCCTACGACGAAATTGCAGACGCCCTGGGCGTGCGGCGGGCGTTTGTGGGAGTAGTTTTGCTGCGCGCCAGACACGAACTCCGGCAGGTGCTGGGTGAAAACAGCGCCCTTGCCGTGGGAGGGACACGTTGAGCGACACTGAAATGATCCCGAACAAGCATTTGGATGAAATGACGCTGCTGCTCTACGTCGAGCGGCAGCTCGACCGGGAGCGCGCGCAGGAAGTGTCCCTGCACACGCAGACCTGCACGAGCTGCCTGACGCTGCTCCGCGCGCTGGACCGCGAATCGCGCCTGTTGACCCGCGCCATGCTGGAACAGGACGAACCCCTTCCAGCGCGACTGACGGAGTTTCGCTTGGCCGTGAAGCGATCCATGCAGTGGATCTGGGGCCTAGTGTTTGGTCTCGCGGTACTCGGTGTCTACACCCTCTACGCGAGTTATATCGAGCCCTGGGAAAAGCAACTCGAGCAGGCTGGCTTTGGCAGCACAAACCTTCTGAGCTTGCTGGTCTTTCAGGGGGCATTTTGGAAAGGATGGCAATCCATGTTCACGCTGTTTGAGGTTCTCGCGCTCGCCGTTCTGGCAGGTTCCGCCGCCTTTGCCTTCCGGAGATATATCCGAAGGGGATCCGCACTGGCGATGGTGTTTGCCAGTTTGGGCCTGCTGCTCGCTACGACGCCGGCGGCCTCCGCCAGCGAATTCCGCAAGGGCGAATCGGTGAGCGTCGCGAAGGGCGAAAACATCATCGGCGACGTCTTTATCACCGGCGATCACGTTCGCGTGGATGGCACCGTGGATGGCGACGTTTTCGCCTTCGGCCAGCAACTGGACGTTGCAGGTCACGTCACGGGCGATGTCTTTTGTTTTGCACAGGGCACGCGCATCACCGGCCAGGTTGACGGGAACATTCGTGCCTTCACGAATAACATCACCATCAGTGGAGACATCGGGCGAAACGTTTTGTCCTTTAACACCATGCTGAATCTCGACGCGAGTGGAAAGATCGGCCACAGCTTGACGGTATTCGGGCAGACCGTGACCCTGGACGGAAAAATTGGAAGAGACGTCCTTGCTTTTTTCGATCAAGCTACTCTTTCCGGAAACATCGGTGGTTCCCTGCAGGGCAAAGGGAAATCGCTGACGATCAGTCCTACCGCCGAAATTGACGGAAAAGCCGAGCTTGAGGGACCAAAACCCGCCACCGTTTCGCCCGAAGCCAGGCTGGCGTCACCGCTGCAATTCACCAAGCACCAGCCGCGCTCCGATCGCGAGCGTGGCGTGGGCTATTACATCTGGCGGCTGATCTGGAGCGCCGCGTTTGTGCTGCTCGGCTTGGTCATCTATGGATTGTTTCCGCGGTTCGCGGTCGAAACCGTGGAAGCCGGCGAACACTATGGAGCAGCGTTCGGACTGGGTGTCCTGGTCACCTTTGGATTGTTCATCGCAGCGTTAATTGCCTGTTTCACCATCGTGGGTCTCCTGTTGGGTATATCCACTCTGTTTCTGTGGACCGTGGGGCTGTTTAGCTCCTTCATTGTCGTTGGCACCATCGTTGGCCAATGGCTGCTGGGCCGCACGAGCGAATACTGGCCGCTGGTGGCGCGCATGGCGCTGGGCGTACTCCTGGTGCGCATCGTCACGAGCATCCCGTTCATCGGATTCTGGGCCGCACTGGCGGTTGTTCTGTGGGGCATGGGCGCTATTTCCCTGGCGGTATACCGCCGGTTGCAGCCCGTGGTCGCACCCAATATTCCATCGGTGCCAACCGCGCCGCTGGGGAACCCGCTTCCGCCGAATACCACTGTCGGCGGCATGTAACTTGTCTATCGGTCAGGGCAAATTCGTACCAAAGAAAACGGGCCCCGGAACTCCCGGGGCCCGTCGCCTTTTGCGGAGGCGGGGAAAAACTATGGCCTAGGGCACGCGGACTTTGGCCGCTTGGAACGGATACGTTGCCGGCGAATTTAGATAAAGGGCGCGAATTGAAACTGTTGTTGTTCCGTCTATGAGGCTGGGATCGCTAAGCCCGGTAATTCCGTCGAACGCCGTCACAGATGGATAAGTAAACACCTGGGGCGTGCTGCTCAAAGAAGTGTTCAACGCATTAATATAGCCCGGCAGGGCCGCGACCGTGAAAGCGCTTCCCGCAACCGAGTTGAGCGTGCCCGAAAGGCGAGAATAGCGAAGCAGCATATTGTTTGCCGTCGCCGTGATATTCCCGTTGTTGTCTGTCGAGATGCCGCTTATCTGAGCGCGCACTACTTGGCCGCCCAAAAGGTCACTCCCGCTGGAGAAACCGACGACGGGCTGTGAAAGTTGCGTAGACAGCGTCTTCGTATCGACGGAATAGTTGGTGGCGTTGAGAGTCAGCAAAACTCCGCTCCCATAGGTTCCCGCGGAGAGCGTGGCATTCCCACTTGCTGAAACTTCGTCGGCCAAGACCATCCCGAACTCCCCGACCGTCGTGGTCGGATAGATGATGCCCTCCACTTCGTCAACAGCGGTTAGATCTAGCACGTCGACTTCCGTAGCGGTGAAAATCCCCGCCGAGCTCACAACCGTGTCCATGCTCACCGTGCTGCCAACCGTCACGCAAGCCGCTGCTGTGCTTTGGCATAGGCTGTAGCTGGATGGCGCCAAATCGTACTCTGTACTGCTGGAAAGGACCGCGGTCAACGACGCGTCGCGGATGGCGGAATGCACGGTGATGCTGCTACCGGTCGTGTAAGCGGTTACGACCCCGGTAAAATCTTCCACGGTATCGACGCTCCCCGAAGGAATGCCTGTTCGTGTAGTCGTGCTCGCGGTAAGAACGCCGGTCTGGGAGAAGTCTACGCTAATGCCGCCGGAGGATGTGATCGCCTTGTTCAAATTGAAATCGAGTCCGATCCACTGCTTCTGGTTTGCGGTTAGATTCAGCGTAAGTGGGATAGAGATGGTGTAAATCGCGCCGACGGGGAGAGCGCAGATTGCCCCGTTCACGCAGGAGTGTGTGCCATAAGTGATCGTGGAACCCGAAGTGTTAATGAAAAGATTGTTTGTAGAGCTGGTAGGGCCAAGCGTCACGTTGATAGCGGAGTAGTCCGCTGCGGGGACGGAAGCCTGATCGACGATGACTGCGGAGTCGCTCTGCAGCCGAGTCACTTCCACAGACGAAAGCGCTGTCGTCACAGGCTGGGGACTTCCGGAAGAGGAAGGCGTCAGGCTGATGCCGGCGATCGGAAGGGTGAAGCTCAATGCATTGGTACCTGTAGGCGGAGTATCGTAGAGAGAAATAGTCAAACTTGCGTTGCCGCTTCCACCGCAATTGACCGTGCAAACGGCGGTCTTCAGCCCGCTGCAGGAAGTAAGGACGAAAATCGATGAAATTCCAAGGATAAAAAGGGCACGCTTTGAGTTCATGCAAACACCCCACGTCAAAAGTAAACGCCGCATCGGGAGGACGAGATGGCCGAGGAGTCCCCGGCGGCAATTTTAGCGTTTGGGGCTCTCTTGGGCCGACTCGGAATTCCTCTCAGTGCCCAACTGTTAACGGGGTGTGTAGAAATTGCCCCGAGCATTCGTGTTTGGCCGTGTCTGCGGGCTAGCGGATCGCTTGCATATCGATTACACAGTCGGCGTGTTGCCCGTCCGGCGTGTCAATCTGGATGGTTAGAGCGGAAGAGTCGATTTTCTGCGGGTTGAACTCAAGTACCGCCTTCTCGCCATTGGGAAGAAGAAACGATTCCTCAGTAAAGCGCTCGGCGAACGCAGTGCGCGTGTCGGAGGCTGGGGCCATCACTTTCTTGTTTTGCAGCACTCGGATTCGCACGGAGTTTGGCGGCGGCGCTTCGCGCATGTAGCAGATGTCCAGAAAGATCCGAAACACCATGGGTTTTTCGTAGAAAGCTTTCACCGCATCCTGGGCACTGTAATTAGGCATAGCGCTCAGGGACTCTGCGACCTGCAGAAATGGCGTCTCAATCCGGATTTGCGTCGTGCAGTTACCTTGTTTGAGCTCTGGCACGGCTCATATTTCGCGCGGAATTGCGCATCAAGGCTACCCTGCCGAATTCCCAGGAAATATGCATCGCGAATGGCGTTGGAGGAAAGCGGAAAGTCATACGCACCCGCAGGCAATGCCAAAAGCAAGCCTAGAGCGCCGGCGATGAGCCTGAGCAGCGGCGTCCCGTGGGGAGAACGAATCCGGCTCATATTTCACCTATTCTCTTGACGTATAGGAGACGCAATCGGTTACAACTCTCCCGTTCAGCGCTTTGCCGCGCCGCGAGAACGGCCGCGCGGGATGTGCTATCGTTACAAATTCAGGCTGTGATTCCCCGGGGATTGGGCAGGCTCTCTGGCTAAACGCGCATCCAAATCGGAACTCCAGCAGGTAAACAAAAAGCGCAATGAGGCGTTTGCCGAGCGCGTCTATGTGCCGCTCGAAGAAGAGGCCCGCGCGCACGACGTCGAAGGCCATCCGGCCTCGAAACGCGGCGAACTCATTCATCCACTAGCGGACCGTGATGCAGCAGCTCCTTCCACGCAGCAGCAGGAGCACGGAACACAACCCACCATGGCCGCCATCTTCGGTCCCGGCGGCTTCCTCGAAAAAAGCATGATCGGCGGCTACGAACACCGCCCTGGCCAACTGCAAATGGCGGAAGCGGTGCACGATGCCTTCGAGAACCACCACCATGCCATCCTGGAAGCGGGCACCGGCACCGGAAAGACCCTGGCCTATCTCCTGCCCGCAATTTGCAGCGGCCGCCGCGTGGTCATCTCCACGGCCACGAAATCGCTTCAGGAGCAGCTCTATCAGAAGGACGTTCCTTTCCTGCAAAGGCACTTTGCTCCCCAACTCAAAGTTGCGGTGATGAAGGGCCGCTCCAATTTTCTATGCCTCGCAAAAATGCATGCCATGGCCGACCAGCCGGTTTTGCGCGGCATGGAGGAAGTGGACGCATTCCGACAGATCAAGGACTGGGCCCGCCTGACGGAAACGGGCGACCGCGCGGAACTCACCTTTTTGCCGGACGACTCCGAATTGTGGACGCGAATTGACGCGCGGCGCGACACCTGCACCGGCCAGAAGTGCCCCGAGTTTCAGCAGTGTTTCCTGACCGCCATGCACCAGCGCGCTAAGGACGCGGACCTGATCATCGTCAACCACCACCTCTTTTTCGCCGACCTGGCCCTGAAGAAAGATGATTTCGGCAGCATCCTCCCGGAATATTCCGCCGTCGTGTTTGACGAAGCCCACGAGATGGAAGACGTCGCCAGCGACTACTTTGGCCAGCAAATCTCCAATTTCCGCTTCGAGGAGCTTGCGCGCGATGCCGACCACGCCATGCGCCTGACGCACCAGGGAACTCCCACGCTCCTCCGCCGCACCCAGCGCATCCGGGAAAGGAGCCGCAGCTTTTTTGACGCATTCCCACCGCGCGATGGCCGTTTTTCCTTTTCCCGGCACGAGCGCGAAGCTTTTCTCGAGCAGAACCGCGAAGCCTACGACGCGCTAGTCAACTCCTTGAAGGGGATGGAGACGGAATTCGCGGCCCTCACCCAGAAACCCGAAGAGCTGCTGCGCGTTGCCCGCCGTAGCTTTGAAATACGCCAGGAGCTGGCGTTTCTTTTCGAGTCCAACGAGAAGAATTACGTTTACTGGTTCGAGCGCAGGAACAAGGGCGTGTTTCTTGCGGCCACCCCGATTGATGTCAGCCAAATCTTGCGCGAGCGCCTCTTTGAAGCCTTCGACACGATTATTCTCACTTCAGCGACACTCACCGTCGGTGGCCGCTTCGAGTTCATCCGCCAGCGCCTCGGCCTGGACCATGTCAAGGAAAGCGGCCTTCCTCCCGAATTTCACTACGAAGAGCAGGCGCTGCTGTATCTCCCGCAGAAGATGCCCGATGTGCGTGACCCGGGCTTTGCGCCCAAGGCCGCGGACGAAATTGTGGAGTTGCTGGAACTCAGCCAGGGCCGCGCCTTTTGCCTGTTTACCAGCTATGCCCAGATGAACGATTTGTTCGAGCGAGTCCGCGACAGACTCGACTTTCCCTTGCTCCTGCAAGGCACGGCGCCACGCTCTGTGCTTCTCGAACGCTTCAAGAACACTGCGAATGCCGTCCTTTTCGCTACCTCCAGCTTCTGGCAGGGCGTGGACGTTCCCGGCGACCAGCTTTCCTGCGTCATCGTTGACCGCTTGCCCTTTGCGGTACCCAGCGACCCCATCGTGGCCGCCCGCGTCAGGGCCTTGCAGGAAGACGGGCGCAACCCCTTTGCGGAATTCCAGGTGCCCCAGGCCGTCCTTGCCCTGAAGCAGGGCTTTGGCAGGCTCATTCGCTCCAAAACCGACCGCGGCGTGTTGGCCCTCCTGGACACCCGCATCCAACGGATGCCCTATGGTAAAATTTTTCTGGAGTCGCTGCCGCGCTACCATAGGACCCACGATCTAGCGGAGGTCGGGAGATTCCTAGCCGCGGCAAGTCCAGCCCACAGACGAAAAGCCTTCAAGGAAGCAGGCTGAAACAAAATTGGGCATTTGGACGCAAGGGGAAGAAAGCAACCACATGTTTGAAGTCAGCGTGGAAGAGACATTTTCCGCCGGGCACGCCCTGCGGGGTTACAAGGGGAAGTGCGAAAACGTCCACGGGCACAACTACCGCGTGCAGGTCACCCTGGAGGGGCCGCAACTCGATTCCATCGGCCTGCTCATCGATTTCACCGAACTCAAGCGCGTCATCCGCAATGTCATCCACCGGTTGGATCATCAGTTCATCAATGATCTGGAGCCTTTCACAACCGTGAATCCCACGGCGGAAAATATGGCGAAGTATTTTTACGATGAGGTCGCCGGCCAACTGAAGGGATTGCCGGGCGGCGCGCGGGTGACCGACATTGTCATCTGGGAGACAGACACAGCCCATGCGCGTTATCGTCCCGGGGCCTGAAGCACACCGTAGTCAGGGGAAACCATGAACCGCTCGCTTTTTATTATTCTGATTCCCGCTCTGCTCGTGGCCGCAGGCTACATTTTCGTCCTTCGCCTGATGGGCATTGCCCCCGGCTACCCGCGCTTAGTCGTCGCCATGGCGCTGTTCTTTGGCGGCATCTACTGGCTGTCCAGGCGTTCGGGGAAGAAGGCCAAAACCGCCGGCCAGTAGCGCTCTCCCTTCCGATTTTTGGCGTCTTATGCACATCACGGAAATTTTCAAATCGATTCAAGGTGAAGGGACCCGAGCCGGCCTTCCGTGCATCTTCGTCCGCCTCACGGGATGCAATCTGCGCTGCACCTGGTGTGACACGGCCTACGCCTTCCACGGTGGCCGGAAGATGACCATGGACGAAGTCCTGGCGCGCGTTGATGCTCTCAGCGGGCGCGCTAACGCCGGGAAAGCAAGTGTACCGCTCGTGGAGATCACAGGTGGCGAGCCGCTGCTCCAGGAGGAAATCTATCCTTTGGCCGAAGGTCTTCTCGCCGCGGGATATGAGGTCATGATCGAAACCAGCGGTGAGCGCTTCGTCGGCCGCCTGCCCAAGGACGTCATCAAGATCGTCGACGTAAAATGCCCGGATTCCGGCGAGCCCGATACCTTCGATTCGCGCAATCTTGCAGAGTTGGATCCCAAGGACGAGATGAAGTTCGTGATTTCCAGCCGCCGGGACTACGAGTTCGCCCGCGATTTTACCCACGCCCACCGGCTCACCGAGCGCGTCAGTCAAGTGGTCTTTTCCCCGGTGAGCGAAGACCCGCAGGGAAAGTGGCAGGGTTTGCAGCCGCGGCAACTCGTCGAATGGATTCTGGCAGACGGTTTAGCGGTGCGCCTGGGCTTGCAGTTGCACAAAATCGTCTGGGACCCGGCCATGAGGGGTGTTTGACAGGAATGCACTTGCAGGTGAGGGGATGACGAATCGCGGCAAGTCCGTCGTGCTGCTGAGCGGCGGAATGGATTCGTGTGTCTGCACGGCCATTGCCCGTGAGCAACACGGCGCCGGTAATGTTGCTCTGCTGCATGCCGGCTACGGGCAAAGAACACAAAAACGAGAGCGGCGCGCCTTCGAGGAGATTGCCGCCTTCTATGGCGTGAGCGAAAAACTCATCGTCCAATTGGATCATTTCCGGGCCATCGGCGGTTCCGCTTTAACAGATAAGGAGATTGCCGTTCCGGAGAATGAGTTGGGCGCGCCCGGACCGGGCGGAAGTGGAATTCCCGTCACTTACGTGCCTTTTCGCAATGCCCATTTTCTGAGCGTGGCGGTAAGCTGGGCGGAGGCCATCGGCGCCCAGGCCATCTACATCGGTGCGGTCGCCGAAGACAGCTCCGGCTATCCCGATTGCCGGCCGGAATACTACCGGGTATTTCAGGAGCTGATTAGGGTGGGCACGCGCCCCGAAACGCACATTGAGATGGTCACGCCAGTGATTGGCATGAGGAAAAGTGAGATCATCCGCCGCGGTTTGGCTTTGGGGGCCCCGCTGCATCTGACGTGGTCCTGCTACCAGGGAGAAGAGCTGGCTTGTGGCGCCTGTGACAGCTGCCTGCTGCGGCTACGCGCCTTCGCGGAAGCGGGCGTCTCCGACCCCATCCCCTATCGTGGTGTGGCTACGGCAAAACCATGAGGAATGTGACGTTGGTCATTGGAATCGGCCGCAGATGAGTGATAATAGGGGAAACCGGCCGGAGAACCGAGGCTGGCGCTCCTCAAACACAAAAGGAGAGTGGAGCATGTTGAAATCAGTCAAGGCGTACGCGCTCGCCGCTCTGTTGACGCTTGCGCTCATCAGTTTCTTTGCACCGCGGGCGACCGCACAATTCGACGGAAAGATTCAGGGAACAATTTTGAATTTTGAGGGCAAGCCCTTCGCCGACCTGCCCATCGATCTCAAGGGTGAACAGGGCACCACGCAGCAAACAAAGACTGACGCAACGGGCAGATTCCTTTTCGTTAACCTCAGGCCAGGGAAATACACGGTCAGCTTCCACCCTCCCCAGTTGCAACAGCCCTTTGAAGTGCAGGCTTCCGCTCAGGCCGGCGGCCCCACCGACATTAATTTGAATTTCAAGGAGATCCTCGAAAAGCAAAGTCCCGAGGCTGCCGCCGCTTTCAAAAGGGGCCAGGAAGATCAGCAAAAGACCGTCGGCATGAAGGAATACTTCAACAACGGCCTCGCCTTCCTCGATCAGGAACGCGCCCTAAAGGGAGAGCTCGCTAAAGTTCCCGCCGATCAGCGCGACCAGGCCAAGCAGAAAATCACGGATCTCTCCGACAAGGCGATCGCCGCGTTTCAGGAAGCCAACAAGGTGGCTCCGGAAAAGGATCCCAACCATCATCTCTTCTGGGCGCGCATGGGCGAAGCCTACGATCTGGCCGGGCGAAACGATGATGCCATCAACGCCTACCAGCAAGCCGTCACCTTGAAGCCCGATAATGCGAGTTACTACAACAATCTCGGCAACGTGCTCGCGCGCGCCGGCAAAATCGACGATGCGCGCATCGCCTACACCAAGAGTGCTGAGCTCGATCCCCCGAACGCCGGCTTCGCGTGGCGCAATTTCGGAATCAGCTTGTATCAGTCGAACCGTATGCAGGAAGGCGTCGAACCCCTCAAGAAGGCCACCGAAATCGATCCCAAGAATGCGCAGTCCTGGTATCTTCTGGGCGCCTGCCTGGTTGCCTCTGCCGATTACAAGCAAGTGGGCGACAGAGTAGAAGTCACGCTGAAGCCTGGAACCGTGGAGGCCTACCAGAAGGCTCTTGAGCTCGACCCCAATGGGACCTGGGGCAAGCAGGCAAAGGACGGGCTGGAGCAGGTGAACCAGCTCACCGGCGGCATCGAAACCAAGGTCGGCGGAAAGAAAAAGAAGCCGTAATTCGGTGCTCTCGATCTAGACAGAAAGACCGGCTCTGCTCTCGCGGAGCCGGTTTTGTCTTGGCGGTCTCCTTTGACCGAAAGAGTAAACAATCCCCGAAATATCGAAGCAGCATCCCACCGTGCGGGGCGAGGAAGCCCTCCCTCTGATTGTCCCGCGCCATCTCGTTTGGCTAAGAGCTAGCTGTGAGTCAGAGTGCCCGTGGTCTTCGTCCGGCGGAGTGCCCAGGCAAAGGCAGCCATCGAAGCGGGCAGCAGGATAGCCGCGAAAACGAGCAGCAAGAGCAGCGGCCTGCTGATGGCCAGCAGGCTTGCGCCATCCAACAGAGCCGCGCGCATGGCATCCAGCGCATACGTGATGGGATTTATCCTGGCGATGAATTGCAGCCAGTCAGGAAGGATACTGACGGGGAAAAGCATGCCTCCTACCACGCTGGAGATTCCCAGAAGAAACCACTTCGCGGGATTTCCGCGTTTGAAGAGCAGCAGGTAGGCTGCGGAGAGAACCCCTAAACCAGAAAAAGCCAGCAGCGTCGCGAGCAACACGGCAATCACTCCGATCCAGTTTGCCCTTCCCAGCGGAAAATGGAAAAGGATCGCGCCCCAGCCGAGATATACGACGATGCGCAACGCCGTGGCCGCGAAGGGATAAACCGCGGACCCTGCCAGAATTACCGGCAGAGAGACCTGCGTAACCAGCAATGGTTCCAGTGTACCCGTATCCCGCGCTTCCAGGAGGCTGCGATCGAAGCTGTCCAGCGCCGCATTGAGATAGTCGAAAAACACGAATCCCACCAGCGAGTAGGCGAAATACGTGTTTCCCTGCGGCAGCGCCTGGCGCAATTCCGGCGAATCCACGAAGCGCGCCACATAGTAAAACATCGCTACGCCAAACAGCGCTTCGATCACCTCCAAGATAAACGGGCTGCGGTAGGTGCTGGCGATCCGGAGGTCGCGCTGAAAAAAGAGAAGCAGATCACGAAGTGTGCGCATCATGCGGGATGGGCCTCCACGTCGGGAGGTACGGGGCGCCCCGTAAGCCGGAAGAAAACCTGCTCCAAGGAAGACGCCCCCGCCTTCGCCTTGAGCCCAGCGGGCGTGTCAAGCGCAATTAGCGCGCCCTCCTGCAGGATCGCCACGCGATCCGCGAGGAGCTCGATTTCCGGCAGGGAGTGCGAGGCGAAAAGAAGTGAAGTGCCGTGACCGGCGAGGACTTCAGTCTTCAGAAAGCGGCGGAACTCCAACGCGGCAATCGCATCCAGGCTGCGCGTGGGTTCGTCGAGCAGAAGAACTTTGGGTTGATGAAGCAGCGCGCGCAAAAGGCTGAGCCGCTGGATGGTGCCGGAAGAGAGCGAACGTGTCTGGCGGTCCAGCGCTTCGCCCAACTGAAACCGCTCGCCAAGTGCCCGGGTGCGCTCCTCGATAGTGTGGTCAGAAAGATGGTTGAGCCGCCCGAAGAAACGCAGGTTCTGTCGCCCCGTCAGGCGCGAGTAAAACCCCAGATCGCGGCCCGCGTGGTAGCCGATTCGGCGGCGCACCGCAGCCGGGTTGCTCACCGCGTCATAACCTTCGACCTGTGCACTGCCACGCGTCGGGAGCAGCAAAGTCGCCAGGACCCGCAGCAGCGTCGTTTTCCCTGCGCCGTTCGCGCCGAGCAGGGCAACCGCCTCGCCCTCCGCTACCTCCAACGAAATGCCGCGCAACGCCGGGGAATTGGGCGCGGTAAACGGCTGCAGAAGCGCGCGCCAGCCGCTGTACGTCGGCGGAAACCACTTCTCAAGTGAATCAATTACGATGGCAGGGGCAGACACGCTTGATTTTATAACCTGTCTGCTGCAATTAGACAATCCGTCGCAGGCCGTGTTCGGCGCAGCGTGCATGGCTTGCGAAGCCATTCCCCGGTAAGATACTCGCCGGAGCACTCAGATCGAGCCCGAATCGCCCCGCCGTCCCCCCCGGGCACGCAGGGGCAGGAGAAGCACTGGATGATGCAATTCGCCAATCGCGTGGTCGTTCCCAAGCACGTCCTCGTGCGGTATCTTGACGGAGAATCCGTTTTGCTGAACCTGGAAACGGAAAAGTATTTCGGCTTGGACACTGCGGGAACGCGCATGTGGGAGCTGCTTTCGTCTTCTCCCAGCATTGATGCGGCCTTCGCCAGGCTACTGGAAGAATTCGAGGTGGAACCCGAACTTTTGCGCACCCATCTCACTGAACTGCTGAGCCGCCTCCAGGAACATGGCCTTCTCAATATTGCGACCGACAATGTGGGAACCATTCCAGCGGTATAGAGCGCTAGATTCCGAAGCACGGAAGATGTTTCGGCGCGCCGCAATACTTCTTCCCCTCGTCGGGGCATCTCTGCGCCTGCGCGGTTATGGGAGGACACAGGAGTGGTTGCAGGGCCGCTGGGAGCGCCGCAACCAGGCCTTGCCGCAAACCGCCAGCAGCAAGGACATCGTGGAGAATACTTGCCGCATGGTTCGCGCCGCCGTTCACTACGGTCTGCCCGGAGCGAGTTGCCTCGAAGCATCACTCACCCTCTGGTATCTGTTGCGGCTGCAGGGAATTTCCGCGAACGTGCGCATTGGCGTTCGCAAGCACACGAACCTTTTCGAAGCGCATGCCTGGGTTGAGTACGAAGGCGCCGCCCTCAATCAGTTGGAAGAGGTCCACCGACATTTTGCCCCATTCGACAGCGAATTTCACGTTCCGCCGAAGGAGCAGCCATGAGCGGCTTCTTTGGCGTCCTGCGGCCGGACGGAGCGCTCTCCGGGAGCGCGCTTTTTTCCATGTGAGCATGGCCGGCGGCGGCCTCGCTGGCGCTCAATATCTCCTGCGCTTATCCCTCTCTCCCACGGAGGAAGATTGGGTGGAAGGCGCAGAGTATCGGCGCTCCTGGCTGTGGGATGCCGTGCGGCGGCCGCTGCGTTTGCTACGCAAGTACGGCCCCGACGGCTGAGCACCCCTATTGTCGGGCAAAAGTCCGCAGCAGCGAGCATCTATCCCGCGAGCGTTTCCCCAAAGCAAAGAACCCGGCCAGCGATCCACGCTAGCCGGGCCCGTTCAAGGACATTCTTCTCGTTTATATGTTCGTCCGCTCCGAAATGTGGTGTGGCTGCTTCTGCTCGGGAGCGGAAAGCTCCACGGTGAACGACATCTCGCTCCGGTTGCGTAGCAAGCCCAGCTTCACCGTCTTCGCGTCTTTCTTCAGCATCAATTTTTCGCGAAGCTCGCTGGCACTGCGGATTCTCTCGCCGTCCATGCTGGTGATCACATCGCCAGCTTTCAGCCCGGCCTTGGCCGCGGGCGAATTCTCGAATACATTTCGCACCAGGACTCCTTCACCATCCGGCGCGCCAAAGTAATTCCCGAAATCTCCTTCCAAGTCCTCCGCGTCAATGCCTAGCCGCGCGCGGCCCGAAACGGAAAAACTGAAATTGCGGAGACCCTCGAGCGCGGGCAACTCCTGCAAATCCGGCATTTGGAACGCAAAGGCTCCCGGTGTTGGCGCCACCCTCGCGTGGTGATGTGCGGCTTCCAACTTGCCCATTGTCACCGTGATGGTCTGCTGGCGTCCATCTCGCCACACCGATAATTGCGCCGTCCTCCCCGCGGGGATCTCGCGGATCATGCGACGGAACTGCTCCGAGCCTTCCACCCGTTGCCCGCTGATCTCGGTGATAACGTCGTTCTCTTTCAAGCCAGCCTTGGCGGCGGGGCTATCCGGCATGATCTTTCCGACCAGCGCCCCCCGCTCCGCCGGTAATCTAAGTTCCTTCACCTTTTCCTGCGTGACTTCGGCCACGCCCACGCCTAGCCAGCTTCCGCCTCCACCCAGCAAAACCTGGACCTCGTCATCGGAGGGAAGTCCTTCGATCTCGATGACATCGTCCGATTCCGCTTGCGGAGCTTCTTTTTCCTGGTTGACGTAGATTTGTGTGTGCTTTTGCGATGTGCTTCCGGTCTCTTGCTTCTTGGCGGAAGCGCCTGGTAGGGCAAGCAGTGCGATGCCCAAGGCCCCCAGCCCGAGTACGGACCAAAAATTTCGATTGTTCATAGTGTCGATCAGCTCCTTCGGTTACTTAGACGGTGGAAATGCTAAACCGTCGCCCGAAGTGCAACCACACGAATGGCCCCGTTCACTGTGCCCAGCCGGATGGGCGTGCCGCCGCGCCCCAGCTTCCCATGCAACACTCTGGGCTGCACTGCTCCACGCATTACCACGGGAAGCTCCGAGGAGAAATTCCCGTTCATGCAATGTGCTTCCAGATTCGCCGGGAGATCCGCCGGAATTGCCAGGAGCACCGACCCGTTCGTGGTCTCCGCAAGAGCCCCTTTGGAATCCGCCGGGTGCTTTAGTTCGAGATACACATTGCCATTTGTAGTGTGGGCATGCACGTTGCCACTGCCTTCGAAGACTTCAATATTGCCATTGACGGTACGCAGATCACCCACCGAATCGAGGTCCGTCACGCGCAGCGAGCCATTCACCGTATTGACGTGGGTTACCTGAGCGCGCCGCGGCACGTGCACCGTATAGTCCACCGCCACTTCCACGCCCTCTTCCTGCGGGTAGCGCGTGGAAATGGAAAGCCCCCCGTCCGGGCGCGAGTCCACGTCAATCGAAACGCGGTCCAGGTTGGATTCCTTTTCCGTAGTCGTCTTCACGGCGCGCACTTCTACCACATCCTTGTCCCAGGCCTCAATGCGCACCGTGCCATTCACATTATTGAGTTCCAGCGACCCCCCCGAACGCAAGGGATACGTTTGCGCGAACTCGCGCGTGACGCCGAAACATTGCGGAGCCAGCAGTACTGCAACGACCATCAGAACCAAGGTAGCGGGACGACTTACGGAGCGATACATCGTAGACCCTCCTTCGTGAACCCCAACCCGTTAACTTCCCCCAGGGCAACTACAAGCTTTTCCTACCCACACGCCACTCTCCGGGCCAGTTCCTCAGTGGAGTTGAAAGTTAAACGTTACCGTGGTGATGACGTCAACCTTTTTGTCACCCAACTGCCCCGGCCGCGCCCGCCATTGCCGGATCGCCGACGTTGCGGCATCTGCCAGCGCCGGTTCCCCTTCGATGATCTTGTCCACGCTCAAGCTGCCATCCGTCTTCACCCGGACTTGCATCCGCACCACACCCTGCAAGCCCGCCTTGCGCGCCAACTGTGGATATTCCGGCGGGGGCGAGGCGATCAAGCGCTTCTTGAACTCTTCCGCATCTTCACGCACGCCGCCCAGGAACAAACTCTCCATCCGAGCGATCCACTGGTCGACCCAATCGACTTTCGCCTCAGGTGTTAACTCTCCGGAAGCTGGCGGCTCTGCTGTTCCTGCTCCCTTGGGAAACCCAACGTTGACGAGACGTTGTTTTTCCTCATCCACCATGGATTGCCGCAGCGTTGTTTCCGTGTCCAGGTATTGCAGCCGGATTTTGCCTGCTGTAGTGTGCAACTTCAGCACCGCCCCTCCGCCGTTTAAAGCCCCGTAAGCGTGCAACGAACCCTCGGGCCGAGTCTGCAGATTCAACGGGAGAGACGGGTCCGCTTCGATGCGCTGCGCTCCGCCGTTGTCCACCGTCGCGTCGATCGTCGCCATGATATTCCGCGGCAAAAATACGACGATGTCGCCCGTGCTGGAAGAAAGTTGCGAGGCGCCTGGTAGTCGAACAGGATGCTTCGGATCGGGTGAATCCGGCGCAATCCAAGCTGTGATCGTGCCGTTTCCCGTTGCCGCGCGCAGTGTGTTCGCCACGTGCGTCAGGCAGATGCTGCCGCCGCTCGTTTCCACTTCCATCGGCCCTGTTACGTACATCACGCGAATTCCGCCGCCGGCCGTCTGCGCGTGCACCGATCCGTGCACTTCCCCAAAATCAATCTGGCCGCCGCCCGTGCGCACGCTCACATAGGAGCCCGCCTCGCCAACGGCAATGTTTCCGCCTTCCGTCTCCAGGTGCGCTTCGCCCCCAATTTGACCGGCGCGAATGTGGCCGCCCCCGGATCGCAGCTTGGCGCTGCCTGCGATATTACCGGCTTGAATGTGGCCCCCGGCTGTAAAAGCGTCCAGGTCGCCGGCGACATCCAACACAGTGATATGACCTCCCTGGGTTTCCAGCTTGGCTGCATAGCGCTCCGTGGAAAGGGTTTGGTAAGGCCCGAATCCCAGACGTCCAGTGCGAATATTGCCGCCCTGCGTTTCTAGCAGGACGCGCCCGGCCAGATCTGACGTTTCAATGTCACCGGCGCCGGTGCTCACTTCCACGCCGAAATTTGCTGGTATGCTGATCTGGAATTGCACCCAGTATTGCGCGTTGCGGTTGATAATCGAACGCAGTTGCGGAAGTCGCCCCACAAGGGAAACGCCGTTTGGTGTTTCTTTCGCCGTCAAAACATACTTTTGCAGCAGTGCGTGCGCCACTGGTTCCGAAGCGTCCGTTTCAATATGCACGGTGTAATGGACCACGGGAGGCGCGGTGGCGGGTAGGGTCTGGATGCGCACCGAACCCAGGTCGGCTGTCAGCGTGAGCGTCCCACGATCACTCGTGGTGATGTCTCCGGAGCGGTCCGCCGACGCATGCGGAGGCACATTTTCCCCCGCGTAAGCCGGCGACACCATGGCCAATGCAGCGATTACCAGGGTGAGTGTGAGAAAGATCAGTGGCTCTGACTGGCGACGGCGGGAACAAATCGAAATTTGCCAATCCATTCGCATGTGGTAAGCCCGGTTAGCAATCACGCGCTGAAAACTCACCGTTCGCTGCGCTCGTTGATTTCCCGCAGTGCCGCCGAACTGCGCAGCCGCACATACCGGCTGGGGTCTTTACGCTGCAGGTTTTCCAGGGCGCGAATCACATTCGCCAGCGATTCGTCCGGCGGAAGACCGGGAGCCCTTGGCGCCGTCATTGCATGCTCCGGCGCATCCAGATTTCCCCGCGCCGGCGGGGGCGCGGAGTCCGGCTCACTGGCATCCAGAGAGCGCACCAGCAAATTCACGGCTTCGACCCGCACGCCGGGATTGGAATCCTGTTGCAGCGACTCCAGCAAAGTGTCGCGCACCATCCGGTCTGAAGCCGAATCGCGCAGCGACTCCAGCGCTTTTAATCGCACTGCGGGATTCCGGTCCTTGCGTGCCGCCGTCAGCAGGGCACTGCGCACCCGCACGTCTTTGGCGCGCAACTTCAACACATCCAGGCAATCCAGCCGCACGCCTGAATCAAAGCGCTCGCCGTTCTCCACAACGTACATCAGCACTTGCCGCACATCCGCATCATCCAGATTTCCCGTCAGCACCACGGGTTGTTCCGCACTCAACTGCAGGCGGACATTCTGCGTTCCGGATCCCATGGAAGGAGTCAGGTTCACGCCGGCAACGGCCATCTTGGCGAGTTGTTCTTCGGTGAGTCGTGGCCCCGGCCGCACATTCACCGCCTGGTCCAGCGCGTTCGCGTCATTCCGGCCGGTGAACCACTGCGTTGATTGCACGCCAACCACAAGCCCGAAAAGCACCAGCAGCGCGCCGCTCCATGCCGGGTGCAACGCCATCCATCGTCGCAACCACAGGAACGCGGGTGCCCACTCTTTCACGGGAGGTGTCGCCAGGTCGTCAAGCTTTTCGTAGAGTTCACTCCGGCATTGCGCCAGCAGGACGCTGGCACTGTCCATGTTGTCCGCGGCCTGCGGCATCGATCCAACCGCTTCCTGGAATGCGCGTTCTTCGGCGAGTTGCTCCCGGCAGTCCTCGCAGGTCACCAAATGCGCCTCGATGGTCACGCGCTCCTGAGCGCTAACTTCATCGCAGGCGTAGAAGACCAGCAGCGGTGCAATCTCCGCACAGCTTCTCACCGGACCGGCGGCGCTCATCGCAGTTCTCCCAGTTGACTGCGCAATTTGCGCGTTGCGCGGAAGAGCGAATTCTTTACGGTCTCTTCGCTGGTGCCAAGGGCGGCGCCGATGGCGCGCAGCTTGAGTCCCTGGTAATGCTTCATTTCAAACACGATGCGTTCCCGGGGCGAGAGCCGCACCATGGCAGCCGCAAGCTTGGCCCGGATTTCCTGGCCAACCAAGTGCTTCTCTGGGTCAAGCGCAGGGCGATGCTCCCTCTGCCGCTCGAAAAAGTCCGTCGTGCCTTCCTCGTATTGCCCGGCATGCAGTTCGGGCGCCTGATCCTCTGGCCGAGCCCGCCGCCGCCGCAATTGGTCCAGGCAGACGTTGGTCACGATGCGATACAGCCAAGTATAGAAACTGCACTCAAAGCGGAATCGATGGAGGTTCTTGTACACCTTCAGGAAGGCTTCCTGATAAACGTCCCGGGCGTCCTCGGTGCGCTTCATCAAGTTGAGAGCCAGCCGCAGCACGTCCCGATCATAGCGGCGAACCAGTTCCTCGAAAGCAGCGCGATTTCCCACTTGCGCTTCCTGAACCAGGGTGCGCTCGTCGAGGTTGGCCAAAGAGGTCACCGTGGCCAGGGCAGCTTCGGAATTGCTGGTCCGGCCGGCATCATCCGCAAAAGCCAAGGCCCAGTTGGGTAGCGGCATATTCGCTTTCTCTTTGCCGAATTCGGTGCAGCCAACTCTACAACAGGAGCTAGCTTCCTGGCGCCCCGCGCAGAATAGTCCACACCACCGGTACAACATTTCGACGCATTCCACGCCGATTCGTAAGCAACAACGTCCCCACCCGTTTGCTCAGGCTTGTGCGGCCTGTTCCCTTGGATGCGGGCAAGGCCCGCCAGGTACTCCGAGAACTTACCCCGCAGCCGCGCTTTCCCCCGACCGCAGCCGCCACAACACCAGTGGCCACGCCAGCAGTACCGCCGATGCTGTCACCACGATGTAACCCTGGCTCCGGTAGAAGGCGTCTGGCTGCCCGGTTAGCTCCAACCCCGCCCCCAGCATGCCCGTGCACACGATCACAAGGAACCACCCCAGCAGGTTGAATCGCGCCACCCACCGGATCCCAAACACCACAACCGTCAGCAGGATCAATCGCCCCAGAAACTGCTTCAAGAAATCCGCGGGAGAGCCCCAGTTCGTGACCATTGCTGCGGCCATCGCGAAGAACAGCAGTAACCGCAACCAGCGTACCCGTAGTTCCGCGCCGATAAACGCCACGGCCACAGCCAGGACTCCTGTAATCAACAGGCCGCGATAAATCGCCCCGCCGATCACCCCGGCCGCTGGCGCCAGCGCGTCAAACGAAGTGCCGAAGCTATTGGGCACAGCGCGCTGCAAAGTAGGCCACCACAGCGACGCCGCGCTCAGAAACCGCTGCAGGCCAATCAACAACGCCGATCCTCCCAATGCAATCCAGAACGCATCCCGGTAATAATTCGCCGGCATGCCCAGCCACGTGGGAACCCACTCTTCGCCGAACGCCCGCGCCGCAAAGTGCCACGCCAGCCCAAAGAGAATCACCAGGATTCCCCCCAAAAACGCCGTTGCGATGAACTGGCGCACCACAATGCCAGCAAGGAATATTTTCCAAGGATAAGCTGTCGAATACTCCGCAAGTGTTTCCGGGATTCCCTTGCCTAGCAAGAATTGGAAAAGATAGACAGCCGGGCCGACTAGTCCCCAAATCATCAGGCGCCGCCATGGCACATGGAGATCGGATCCCCTGCGGGACCTCTTGAAATACACAATCACGACCACGATGGCCAGACCTACCGCGACAACAATCCGGCCCACGTTAAACAGAGTCCGTGGTAAGGACTGCTCATCCTGCTTGCGCTCGAATTCATCGGGAATTTTGATGTACGTCCGGTAATCGGCCGGCTCGTTCCCAAGAATATGCAAATCCATGCGAGAGTAGGCATGATCCGCGGCATCCTTCCCTCCGGCGTTCTGGGGATCCAGCGGCACATTCTGCTGCCACGTGAGCGTGTGATCCGTCCGGTTCGGCCGCTTGTCGGAATTCGATTCCACAAGTTTCCAACCGCTCAGGTCAATCTGCTTTTTCTCGCGCAGAAAACCTTCCGCGATCGCCACCGCCTCTTCTTTGCCTAGCGTCTCTCCCTTCGCAGCTTCCGGCAAAGTGTGCCAGAACCCGTGCAGTGACCCGTCCGGCTTCAGCGTTACCGCGAACTCCTCGGCTTGCGAATTCCGGAAATAGCGCACCCGCCACAACGCTCCCGGCACCCGTTCCGCATAGATCTTGTTGATCTCCGCGATGGACATCCGGCGCCGCAGGTATTCATTGCTGACGGAATTCGTCGTGTCCACAAATAGCGCCCCTTTGCGAAAACTTTTGGGGTCCAGACCGTGTTCGCGCAGCACGGCGTCCGCTTTCATAACCGCGGTGCGGCTGTTTGTGGAAAGCGTTAGATAATCTCCGATACTTTCGCGCTTGATGCGCCACGCCAGCAGCCCGCCAACCAGCAAACATAACGCCAGAAAACCAATCGCTCCCGCGGTCAGCGCGGTGTACCGCCGTGCCGATAGCTGCCCTCCCTCGGTTGCGGGACGACGTGCCAGGTTGATCTCCGGCACGGCCTCCGCGCCATTCAGCAGATCGTCCACCGGCTCAAATCTCCCGCGGAGCAAATAGCTGATGCCGGACCACGCCAGCGGAGCGACCGCTGCCAGCCCCACAACCACTCCAGAAATCTTGAAATAAAGATTATCGGAGCGGATCAGCAACATCCCGACCAGCGACGCATCCACCGTGTAATGCCAGATTAACGTCGCCACGATGCCCCACCGCAGCATCACCATTCCCGCAACAATCCCGATGAGTCCCACTTCTATTCCGCGTATATATCCCGGCTCCTGCGGATAATTGCTATGCAGAAACCCCCAGAAGAATGCCGGCAAGACGACCGCCAGGAATCGCGACCCCGTCAACTTGTGCAGAAAGGGAATCGCAAATAAACGGAACAAAAACTCCTCGCTGGTCGCCGCGGTTACGCCGATCGCCACTCCGGCGATCCAGGGTATTGATGTGTTAAAGGCCTCCGAATAATTCGTATCTTGCGGCGCCCACACACCAAACCGGCTACCCACCATGTAAAACGCGACAATGAATCCGATGTGCGCCGCTGCCAGTGACAATCCGACCACCGATGAGCAAAAAAACTCTTTCGACAAGAGTCCTCTTCGGCTAAACGTCTGGTAGAGACGCAATCGTTCTGGTTGCGCGGAGCGATATAAAGGCTCTCCGCCCGGCAACACCAAAGTCACCAGAAGCGCCGTCACAAGCGCGGATGCCAGGATGATTACGATTCGCAGCGTGACGAAGCTCGCATAGGAATCTTTCGTGTCATACCCTGCGCGGTAGGAATCCCATTGGTTGAACTGCATCAGGAAAAACAGCGCCGCCACGAACAGGCCAATTTTTATTGCGGCGCCCCACTTCGTCTTGTCCTGCCTGGTTAGAGAAATGCCAAGCCACAGAACTGCCCCCAGCAATAAAATGTACGGCACGATCGCAATGATTTCGTATAGGTCGTTTCTCGAACGCAGGTTCTTGTAATCCCGCGACCACGCTTCCGGCACCTGCAGGAATTCCTGCGTGCTTCCGATTTGGTTGCCCTGCAGCCCCACCACCAGCCGGTACGGCGCATCCTTGGCCTTGAAATTCTTGCGCTCCCAGGTAAACGACCAGTCCACGCGGTTCGGCCGCGTTTGGGAATTGGCCTCCTCCGGCAGGAAATTCCAGTTGTTCAGGTCCGTGCCTAGCTTGCCCTGCAAAAAACCCTGTGCTGCCGATTGCGCCTGTTCGCGGTTCAGCGATTTGGCCGCTCGCGCCTCTTCGATTTTGTGCTCGTACGTGACAATTTTCCCCGCAGGGCTGACCCGCACCTGAAACTCTTCCTCCTGTTGCGGCCGGAAAAAGCGCACTTCCCAATACCAGATGTTCAATTCGCCGGACATCAGCCGGTTGGCCTGCTGCAAGCCCAACTCGCGTTCCAGGTAGGTCTTCGCGGTTTCGTCGACATCGAACACAATCGTGGACTGATAACCGTTGAGCCGCTCCCCCAGCCCTTCCGCGAACTCCTTTGCGCGCTCCTGCGCCTCCGCCCGCGAAACCTTGAAATCCACCGAGGCTTCCGGAAACGCCCGGAAAAAGTATTTGTGCGCAAATGCTGCACCCAGGATCCCGAGCACGATCCACAGCAATAGCGCGCGCTTGTCCGCTCCATTCAATCGTGTTTCCGCCACGGCAACCTCCCAAGGGCTCTGCCGGCCCCGAACGCCCACTCTAACGATACGCATGCCCGCGACGCAAGTTTCTCGAAAAGCGGACCTTATCCCAGCAGTGGTATAAAGAAGGAGCGATGTCCATCTCTCTTCAGACCGATGTCCGCATGGTGAAAGGCGTGGGGCCGCAGCGCGCCGAGCTCCTCGCCAAACGCGGCATCTTCACCCTGGAAGATTTGCTCAACTATCTTCCGTTCCGCTACGAAGACCGCATCCATTTCTCGAAGATCAAGGACGTCCAGCCCAACGGCACCTACACCCTGCGTGCCCGCGTGATGAGCGGCCAAGCCGTTCGCGGCATGTACGGCCGCGATGCCATCTATCATCTCCTCGTTCAGGATGATTCCGGATCGTTGCCGTGCAAGTTCTTTCATGGCGGTTATCTGGAAGGACGCTTGAAGCCCGGCCAGCAGCTTATCCTGCACGGCAAAGTCGAAATCGATAAGCTCCGCCCTGCGCGCCGGGAAATGGTCAATCCCCAGATTGAAGTGCTTACCGGCGAAGAGGTGGATTCCGTGGAGATGGGCCGCATCGTGCCCATTTACGAAGCCGTCGGCACTTTTGGCACGCGCCAGATTCGCCGTGCGATTTACACCACGCTGCAGAACCTTGATCCCAACATTCCCGACGTCTTGCCTCCAGCCCTCCTGCAACAGCTCCACTATCCTTCGCGCCTCGATGCTTTAATCCACACTCATTTTCCCGACGCCGGCGAATCCCTCGAAGCGCTCAATCTCTTTCGTTCGCCCGCCCAGCAGCGCCTCATTTTCGAGGAATTTTTCCTGTATCAGTTGAGCCTGGCCTTGGGCCGCAGGGCCGTGCGCAAGGAAAATGCCATCGCCTTCCGTGTTCGCGAAGATAAAGTTCGCGAAGCCCTGAAACGCATTCTTCCGTTCAAGCCCACCAACGCCCAGAAACGCGTTCTTGGCGAGATTGCCACGGACCTCGAAAAGCCCATACCCATGAATCGCCTCCTGCAAGGGGATGTAGGCAGCGGCAAAACCATCGTTGCGCTCCAGGCCGCGGTCATCGCCATCGAAAACGCCTGCCAGGCCGCGCTGATGGCTCCCACCGAAATTCTCGCCGTCCAGCATTTCCTTTCTGCCCGGCGCATCCTCGCTCCCGGCGGCTACACCGTGGAACTGCTCATCAGCGGCCTCAAACCCTCCGAAAAAACCGCTGCGCGCGAGCGCATCCGTTCCGGCGAAGCCCAGCTCGTCATCGGCACACACGCCCTCATCGAGGAGGCCGTCGAATTCAATAGGCTCGGCTTTGTCGCCATTGATGAGCAGCACCGCTTCGGTGTCCTCCAACGCAAGCGCCTGATGGACAAAGCCGCCCGCCACGGCAATGCGCCGCACGTCCTCGTCTTGACGGCTACGCCCATCCCCCGCACGCTCTCCCTCACGCTCTATGGCGATCTCGAGGTCTCCGTCCTCGATGAACTTCCTCCCGGACGGACCCCCATCGAAACCCGCACCACCACCGAGCAGCATCTTCCCGGCGTCTGGGAATTTCTTCGCCGCGAAGTCGCCGCCGGACATCAGGGTTATGTCATCTACCCGGTCATCGAGGAATCGAAGCTGGAACTCAAGGCGGCGATGGAAGAGTACGAGCGCCTCTCAAAAACCGTTTTCCCCAAACTCAAGGTCGGCCTGCTCCACGGCCGCCTTCCCAGCGAAGAAAAAGAAGACGTCATGCAGAAATTCCGCCGCAACGATATTCAAATTCTCGTGGCCACTACTGTCGTCGAAGTCGGTGTCGACGTCCCCAACGCCACGGTCATGATCATTGAGCACGCGGAACGCTTCGGCCTCGCCCAACTGCACCAGCTTCGCGGGCGCATCGGCCGCGGCGCGCAGCAATCCCATTGCATCCTGGTCGCGCCCGGCCGCATGACCGAGGATGCCCGCGCACGCCTCGAAACGATGGTCCGCACTACCGACGGTTTTGAAATCGCCGAAACCGACCTCCAGCTTCGCGGCCCCGGCGAGTTTTTTGGCACCCGCCAGTCCGGCCAACTCGGCTTCCATGTGGCCAACCCGCTCCGCGATCGCGAACTCCTCGAACTCGCCCGCAAGGAAGCGTTCGCCCTCGCCGAACAGCCTGCCCAGAAGGAAGCGCTTCAGCGCGTGCTGCGTCTCCTTCCTGGCGAATGGCAACGCCGCTATCACCTTGCCCGCGTCGGCTGAGGCCCATCAAAAACCACCATGCGCATCATCGCCGGAACATTTCGCAGCCGCCAACTTAAAAGCCTCAAGGGCCTTGCCCTTCGCCCTACCAGCGATCGCCTCCGCGAATCTCTTTTCAACGTCCTGGCTGAACGCATCCCCGGCTGCCGCTTCCTCGACCTCTTCGCCGGCACTGGCGCCGTCGGCATCGAAGCGCTCAGCCGCGGTGCTGCTGAAGTCGTGTTCATCGAAAACCATTCGCCTGCCGCCACTCTCATTCAGAAGAATCTCGATTCCCTCGGCGTTAGCGGTTGCGTACGGATTCTCAAGCTCGACGTGCTGCGGGGCCTGCAGCGCATCGCCGCGGAACACATTCCCGCAAGCGCTCCATTCGACATCGTTTTCCTCGATCCTCCTTACGCTGCCGCCGACGAATACCGCCGCGTCCTCACCTTTCTCGGCTCCGCTCCGTTTCTCGCGCCCGGCGCCCTTGTGGTCGCCGAACACCGCCGCGCTTTCGATCTTCCGGAGGCACTCGGTCAACTGGAGCGTGTCCGCGTGCTCCGCCAAGGCGACGCCAGTCTCTCCTTCTTCCGGGCTCGCCCCGCAGTACACCCTAATCCGCCTGCGGTTCATCTATCTACTTGATTCACTGACGGGGCTCTTCCCGCGCTCCAGGTCCCAGGCAGAGCGCGATATAATTAAACTTTATGTCTACCGCTTTCCACGTCGATCCTTACGACCTCCTCGGTCAGGCGGAACTCTACCCGCCCCACATCTTCCTTCCGGGAGAGGTTCAGCCGAAGCTCGAAATCGCTTGGGGCAGCTTCCACCAAAATTTTCTCAGCAGTGTGGCCGTATCCTTCCAGCGCACACATCTCCTGAAAACCGATCCTCTCACCTTTGTCTTTCGGGATTGCCGCGTCGAGCGGAGCTTCCCACGCCGCGCTTTCCTCGCCGCAGCACTGCTGCACATCGCCTTCGTGATTTTCCCGTGGCAAAACCTTCCAGGCGCCTCCCGGCACAATCCTTCCTTTGATAACACGCAACTCACCTGGTCTGGCTCGATCGAGGACTTGCCATTTCTCACTGTTCCTCGCGCGAGGGCCACAACCCCGCGGAAATCGGTGCCAGACCCGCCCCCCGCTGAGCACAGCGTGGACGCATTTCACCCTCGCCAGCGCATTTACACGGATCCTGTCCACCCGACGCACCCACGTCAGACCCTGATCAATCCCGCCGCTCCAGCGGAAGCCCCGAAATTCCTTCCCGCCATGCCCAACATCGTCCAACTTGCCGCCTCGCAAGTTCCCGCGCGTCCGCATATCGAGATCAGCGAGCAAGCCCTCACGAAACTTCATCCCCATAAGGCTAGAACTGTCGCAACAACGGACGCGCCTTCTCCCGACCTGCCGAATCTCGAGCAGCGCCCCGCGGAAATCAGCTTGGCGGCCACTCCAACCGGCCCCGCCAGGCCCAAGCTCGAAATCAATGCCGGCTCCGCTCCTCGCGTCGCATCCCGCAAGCAGACCGGTGACGCCGCCGCACCGGAAGTTCCCGCCGTACCTTCTGAGGTGAACGGTGGAGCGCCCAGCACGCTCATCGCACTTTCAGCGAATCCCGCGCCTCCGGCTCCCGTTGTTCCTGTGCCTCAAGGCAATCTCGCCGCGCGTGTTGCCATGTCTCCCGACGGCAAGCCCGGCGCGCCTGGAAATTCACCCGGCCCCGCAAAATCCGGAAACGGCGATTCGCATGGAAACGGCACGGGCAGGGCAGGGAAGAGCGACATCGGCATCAGCATCAGCGGCGGTTCTCCGAAGCCAAACGCAAACTCCTCGGGTCTTGGCGGTGCGCTAAAGCTCAGCCTTCCGAAAACCCAATCGGGCCTGAAGCGTCCCGATCCGAATGCCGACGCCGATGACCCGCCCGAGCGCATCGGTCCGCCGAATTTTGCGACGTTGCCACCCGGCGCGAAGCCGGAGCTGATCTTCACCTCGCGCCGCGTCTACTCCATGAACATCAACATGCCTAATCTGAGCAGCGCCACGGGCAGTTGGATCATCCACTTCTCCGAATTGCACCTCGGTGGTAGTGCCGCGCATCGCCTTGGCGAAGTCAACGCGCCCGTGGCTCTGCGCAAGGTTGACCCTAAATATCCGCAGACTCTGGTCCAGGATCACGTGGAGGGTGAAGTGATCCTCTACGGCGTGATTCGCCGGGACGGTGCCGTGGACAGCATTCAGCTTGTGCGCGGCATCGACCCTCAGCTTGACGCCTACTCCATCGAGGCTTTCGCTCAGTGGAAATTCCAGCCCGCCACCAAGGAAGGTCAGCCCGTCGACCTCGAGGCCATCGTCTACATTCCCTTTCGCGGCCCTGAGCGCCGCTGATTCTTCAGCTCGCGCGTGAGTCTGGCGGAGAAAATCTCGGCCCGTGTCGTTAACTAGAGAATTTGGTTTCGGAGGTTCTACCGCGCAGGTTAAAAACCCGACTCCTGCAATTTCACTAACGTGTACAGCGCATGATTCACTGGCGTCGCCACGCCCAGTTGCTCTCCCAGCCGCGCCACATACCCATTCAAGGAATCAATTTCTGTCCGCTTTTCCCGCGCCATGTTCTGCGCCGTCGACGACCGCGTCCCGCTCATCTGCTCGGCAATCTTCAGCGCACCCGCGAGTGCCGCCTTGGAATCCTCCAAACCGGGCGGGTGGATTCCCTTTGCGCGAGCCACCGCCAGCACTTCATCGACCAGGGTTTCGATGATGCGGCGTGCGTCTGAACTCGCGAATATTTCTCCATAGGTTACGCGGCCCAGCGCTGAAATCGCATTCAGCGCACAGTTCCAGATCAACTTGGTCCAGAGCTCCCCTTCAATGTTTTCGGAAATCCGGCACGGCACCTCCGCCTGCAGGAAAAGACTTGCGATTCTTTCCGTCCGCGCATTCTTTGGTCCCACCACCAGGTCTCCCCGGCCCAGGTGCTTCACGCATCCCGGTGGCGACATCGCCGCAGCCACATACACCACGGCAGGGAGCGCATCGATTCCCGCAGAGGCCCGAATCTCTTCGGCGTTGTTCACGCCATTCTGCAGACTCACCACAATCGCCCCGGGCGAAATGTGTGGCGTCAAACTTTTCGCCGTGCTCGCCGTGTCCGTTGTCTTCACGCAAAACAAAATCACTTCCGCCCCGGCCACGGCGGCAATCTCCGTGGATGCCTCGGGATATACCGTCTCCCGGAACTGCACTGTGTCCAGTTGCAGGCCGGAGTTCTTCACCGCCTCCGCAAACGCCTGCCGCCCGATCATTGTCACCGGTGCGCCTGCCCGCGCCAGCATCCCGCCAAAGTAGCCGCCGACCGCGCCCGCTCCGATCACCGCTACTTTTGGCCAGCGCGTCTCCTCGCTCATCGCATTCCTTCGGTGGGTCGTTCGATGGTGTACGTCAGGGCTTGGCTTTTCAAAAATGATTGCGTAACTCGCGGAAGGCCGGCAGAATCACCAGCTTCCCCGATCCCGCCAACACCGCTTCCTGCTCCAATTGCCACGTGTTCACGTGCGGGATGTACACGGCATTCAGGCCCGCTTCCATGGCCGGATTGATGTCGCTGCGTGGACTGTTCCCGATCATCCAGCCGTACGTCTTCACAATCTTGTGCTTGTGCACCAGCGCCCCGTAGGTCTTCGCGTCCTTCTCGGAGACGATCTCGATGGCTTCAAAAAATCCCTGCAACCCGGAGCGCTCCACCTTCGCTGCCTGCTCCGCCGGCTCGCCTTTGGTAAAAAGGATCAGGCGGTGTCGCGCCGTCAGGTATGCCAGCGTCTCTGGCACCCCGTCCAGAATCTTCGGCGGCGTTCTCTCAAGTTCCATCACGCGATTGTGCACCTGCGCCAGCACCTCGCGCTGCGCCATCTGGTCCGCCAGCTTCAGGTAAGTCTCTTCCAGTGACCTCCCAAAACTCCGCACCCCGTAGCCATACTGACGGATATTCTTGCGTTCCGTTTCGTTCAGGATGTGGCGGATGTACGCCCGGCTGTACCCGCAGGGTTCGACCAGGCTGATGAAATCATCGATCAGCTTCTCGAAGAAAACGTTATTCTCCCAAAGTGTGTCGTCTGCATCGATCAGCAGTGTGTGGCGCTTCATGGTTTTGAGTAGATGACCCCTCTGGGCGGTCGCTCTTCCGACGATTCCCGGGGAGCAAGGGTTTAGTGTAACAGCCCCAGCGCATCTTCGACGATCCTGCTGGCCGCTTCCGGCCGCGCCATCTCGCTCGCTGCGCGCTTCATGCCCGCCAGCCTTTCCGGCTGATCCAGGAGCATTGCGATTTTCCAAGCAGCTGCCGGTAGGTTGTTACAGCGTATCGCGGCCCCCGCCTCCAGCAAGTGGTCCGCGTTGCGCGCTTCCTGTCCGCATCCCGCGCCCGCGCCTAAGCGCTCTTCCGCTGACCCGTTGAGAGTTTTTCCAGGATCACGCCACCCAGCTTTTGCAGCTCACCGAACCGTGTCAGATACTCCTGGAATTCCTGGTTCAGAAGCTGCGCATCTTGCGGCCCCAGTTGATTCCGCAGGATCATATCCCGCAGCTTCACCGGGTGCGGCAGAAAGCCATCTTCCCGCAATTCTTCCAGCGCCAGATTTGGATTGTAGTGATACATGCAAGTCCTCCCGAGAGTTCTTCGCCATCCTCGGTGGCGAGACTCTCCTGCAACTATTCTACGCAAAATGGTGAGCTGCGAGTTGCAATCTGGTGGGACGCCGAGGGCGGCCGGCTACGCGGCCGAAGCCCGAACGGGCACAAATTCATAGCGGTCGATGCGCGCGGCAATCCCGGTTTTGCCGTTGTCTGTGGCTTCGACACGCACGACCTTGCCATGGCAGCGAATATGCACATCGCCCACGGAAATCACCTGTTTCGGCAGTGTCAAAACAAAATCGATCTCGCTTCCACTGTCAAACGAAGCTTCCGCCAGGAAATACAGGCCGCGGTAGCTCACATCTCGCGTGTGGGCTTTCAGTTCCGGGCTGTTTGCATCATGTGCCATCACCCGAACGGGCAGGGTCATGACAAAGCGTCGTGCTTCTCGCCTGTCCGACAAATCAGCCATTATTTCCCCCTGGAGGTTGAACCGGGGGCGAAAGTAACATTCGCCGCCGTAAACTGCAATCCGAAAGTCCAACTTTTTAGCTCTAGTACGACAAACTCGCATAGTGGCAGGTATAGAACTGCCCCATCCCAGTTTCCCAATTGGAGCGCTTTTCTCCAATTGGGAACGGAGACCTTTTACAGGTGTCTTCCTGCGAGCCCGCTCTTTTCAGGTACACTTTTCCTGGCCTTTTATGCGCATTTCCCACGATTCCCGCAATCTCTTTCTAGACGGCCCTGTTGGCCGTTTGGAGGCCATCCTCTGGACTCCAACGCGGTCGGCCTCCCCCTCGCTCGCGGCTGTGGTCTGCCACCCACACCCGCTGTACGGCGGCACCCTCCACAACAAGGTTGTCTATCAAGCCGCCAAGTCCCTGGATGCCCTCGGCCTTCCTGTGCTGCGATTCAATTTTCGCGGCGCAGGACTCAGCGCCGGATCACACGACAGCGGCCAGGGCGAGCAGGGCGACGTCCAAGCCGCCATCAATTTTCTTGCCGCGGAATTTCCGAACATCCCCCTGCTTCTCGCCGGTTTCAGCTTCGGAAGCTGGGTTGGCCTTCGCGTCGGTTGTGCCGATCCTCGTGTCACCGATCTGATTGCCCTCGGCCTTCCTGTCAACAACACCGATTTCACCTATCTCTGGAGCTGCAACAAACCCAAGCTCTTTGTCCATGGCGCCAACGATGTGCATGGCGCCCGAACCAAGGTTGCCGAACTCGTCGCCGCGTTGCCCGGTGAAAATCATTTGTCCATCGTCGATCGCGCCGACCATTTCTTTTCTGGCCATCTCCACCAACTCGACCAAGCCATCACCACTTGGCTTGTCCGTCGCCATCCCGAACTTGCCCGCTCCTGATCCGGCTGTTAAACGCCCTCTCCCCGCGAAAACAACTTATTGAACTCCTCGATTCCCGCCGGCGCCATCCCCACGAGTCGCGTGTTCGCTTCCACATGCGCCACGCGCGACATTCCCACAAGTGCCGTCGCAATTCCCGGCGACGATCGCGCAAATTGCAGCGCCCGCTCCACATCATTTTCCAGCCCCAGAGCCTCGGCCACGAATGCCGGCAGGTTTTGCGCCACTTGCCCTTGCAGTAGCGCAGCGCTTGCAATCAGCGTGATGCCCAGCTCGCCGGCTGCTTCCATCATCGTCTTCGTATTTCCCCCAACGGTCTGGTTTCCCAGCGTGAGCGCCTCTGTCATCGCCAGGTTATACGGCAGTTGCACGAACCGGAACCTGTGTTGCTCTCCCGCAATCTCCTTCGCCAAATTCGCAATCTCCGCCAGTTGCATCGCATCCCCGGCGCTCGCGTTCTGCCGGAATCCATTCCATGTCGCCATGCCGTAATACTGAATCCGCCCGCGCGTCGCCTCCGATTCCAGAAATAAAAACGCCTCGCGTATCCGGCCCAAAAAATCTGCTTTCGGAATCTCACTCAGTTGTGTTTCCGGGTTGTGCAGATAATAGACGTCCACGCATTCCACGCCCAGATTTTTCAAGCTGCGCCCCAGTTGGTTTTCCAGGAACCGCGGCGCCATGCAATGGCTGCCCGCCGCAATCTCCTTCGCGGTGAAAATGCCTTTTTGGATGTACTCCTCGAAAAAATAGCGGTTGGGGTCCGCTGGCATGGTTCCATCGGGCGTCAGGTACCCTCCCTTCGTGCAGACAACGATTTCCTCGCGCGCAAATCCCTTGTTCGCCAGCACCTTCACCGCTGTGCCAACGCTCCGCTCGCTTCGCTGAAACCGGTAGTTGATTGCCGTATCGATGACGTTGATGCCATTCTCCACCGCCGCCACAAGCGCCGCCGCATATCCCGCGTCCATGTTTTCGTTCGGCTGGCCCAGGTACGTTCCCGCCCCAAGAGAGGAAATCGTCAATCCCTGTACCTCGCGGAAATGTCCCTCCGCCGCTGCCCCTTGAAGCTTTGCCGCATACTTCTTGGTTCCTTCTTGTGTCGCTCCCCGGCTCATTTCTGCTCCTCGCTTTGCGCTTTTCCTTCTGGAACCCCGGTTTCTTCCTTGGCATTTTTTTTCGCCGCCAGCAACCTGGCGCAAGCCCGCAAAATCCGCCGGTACGGCCAGTCCTTCTCCCGATAGAAAATTTCGCCTTCCCGTGGATTGCTGTAGTACCAGCGCGCCACCAGGCAAAGATGCTCGCCCAATTCCGCTGCGCTTTGTCTGATATTACCCGCAACCGGAGACGCTGCAGCAAGAAGTGGCACCCCACCGCCCATCACACCTTCCAGATACTCGCGGACCGTTTCTTCCGCCGACCGCGGCTCGCTGGTGTCCCCAAATCGCAATTCATAGGGTTCCGCCAGCCGCCCTCCTCGTACCGCATAGACCCCAATCGTTTGCTCCCGCGCCGTGCGTTGCAGAATTACAGCATCCAGGTCCTGAATCCTCCGCGCCAGTTCCGGCCTCCCGCGCAGCACATCATCCAGCTTTTCCACCTTCTTGTGAATCGCCGCCGCGCGCTCGAAATCCAGTTCTTCGCTGGCCTTTTCGCGTTCCGCTTCAAATCCTCCGCGCAGCGAGCCCCCGCTCGTCTCCAGAAACGACACCAACCGGTTCACCTCCACGTCGTACTCTTCCTTGGTGCAACCCGCAAAACACGGCGCCAGGCACATTTTCATCTCGGAATACAGGCATCCCGGAAAGGCCGGGTCTCGCCGGATCTTAATCTGGCACCGCCGCACCTTGAAAAAATCCAGCATCTTCTCCGCGAAGCCTTGCGCCGCGCGCCGCGACGCAAACGGCCCATAGTACGCTCCCGCCGTTGGCAACCCTTGTTCGTCCACGGCAATGCGCCGCGTCACGTAGCAGCGCGGGTAGGCATTGCGCAAATTTACCTTTAGAATGGCTGCCGGCCGCAGCCGCATCAGGTCCCGATAGCGCTTGGGAAAATTCTGTTTGGCGTGGCGATAGTAGGTCAGCGCCTGCTCAAATGCCGACCCCGTCTCGCGGTAATGCACGGCCCGCGCAAACTCGCGCAGGTTCAATCGCTTGCTCGCGGGATCCGCCGGGCCCAGCAATCGTTGCAGCCGCCGCCGCAGGTCCGCTGTCCGTATTAAATAGGGTTCGGCGTTTTCTTCTCGCGGTTCAATCAAGCAGACGGCCGGCCTGGCCGGGAGCAGCGAAAAAAACTCCGCGTCTTCTTCCGCCCTGAATGCAAGTCCCGCGTCGAGTTCCAGCACCCCGCCAGAATACTAAATCTTGTCTCCCAAACGCCAAGAACCCGCACACGCGGACGCGCAGCCTTGCCCGGCTCGAAGGCGAGCAAACGTTGCGCCCCTTTCCGCCTGATCCCCAATAATAGGATTCTCAACAGGTGAGACTTCGCAGCCACGGACATCTGGTGGTTCAATCTATGCGGATTTTTTCTTACGCCTTCTGCAGCGCGGGCACTCCACGGACGCGCAGCGACTGCAACTCCGCTCGCATCTCATACTTATGCATCGCCCTTCGAATCAGCGCAATCGGCCACAATCCCCGCCACGTCATCAGGATCGCGCCCTTCCACGTCAAGAAGTAAGCTTCCCCATCAGGCGCCAAGTACATGTAGCCCATCTTCACGTGCCGCGGTCCATACTTCTCCATCACGCGCACAAACCGTTGAATCTCTTGCCCCTTCGGCTCGCCTTGCGCCCACTGGCCGTTGGCGTACTTTTCGGTCAGGCTCTTATGCACCTGATATAGCTCGCGCGGCTCTTTGATCTCCGGGAACCGGAACACGCGAACCTCCGGATTATCCGGCGTCAGCGGTAAAATGCCGTTCGTGTTCGTTTCCAGCGCCATTCCGTTTCCGAACCGCGTCGAAAATTCGAAGTAGCCCGCCGTTCTCTGCGGCGAGGTGGCCACCGAAACGTTGGCAAAATCGTTCGTCGTCCGGTTGCAGAAATACGCGATGAAGCTTCGCGTGTTGCTCGCCAGCACGCCGCAGTCGTAGCACCCCAGAAACTCGAAACCCAGGCTGTGCATCTGCGGTATCTGCGACTGGATGTACGCCGATACTTCACGCGGCAGTTCTTCCACCGGCACCTGCACCGGCTTGCAGTGCGCCGCAAACCGGAAACCGCTTCGCACAGCCATCGGCGCTATCACGTGCATGGACCCGAGCAGTATTGCCGCATCTCGCCACAAGTGTTCGTACATAGTTTGAGATCGCGCGGGCGGCGCGATGCCTCCATAAATTAGAGTATTTGTTATTTCCATTATTCGGGAGGCTCCCGCCAATCGGTCGGGTTTATCCGCGGAAGGTCTTCAGTTCGTTAACGTGGGTCCACAGCATCACACTAGCCGAATGCGACACTGATTCATGTGGCTGAGTCAGACCTGGAGTGGATTGGCTTTCGGTTGGGCGGGGAATGGGGACTTGCGGCGATTTTTCCGCTTGCTCTGAACCGGAGGAGCGCCTTTAAGGGGCTCTTCACCCCTTCAGCACCCACGATGCAATCACCAGTCTCTGAATCTCGCTGGTCCCTTCATAAATCTCCGTAACGCGCGCGTCCCGGTACGCTCGCTCCACCGGATACTCCCGGCTGTAGCCATACCCGCCGTGAATCTGGATCGCCTTGTGCGTCACGCGCGTCGCCATTTCGCTGGCGAACAATTTCGCCGTCGCCGCTTCCTGGCTGAATCGCCCGCCGCTATCCTGCTTCCACGCCGCTTTCCTCACCAGCAGCCGTGCCGCGTCAATCTCCGTGGCCATGTCCGCCAGCATGAACTGGATCGCCTGAAACTGCGCGATTGGGTGCCCGAAGGCCATGCGCTCCTTCGCCCACTTGAGCGCTGCCTCAAACGCGCCTTGCGCGATTCCCGTGGCCTGCGCCGCGATCCCGATGCGTCCCCCATCCAGCGTCGAGAGCGCTACCTTGTACCCTTCGCCTTCATTTCCAACGCGGTTCGCCACCGGCACCGCGCAGTCCATGAAAATCAACTCGCAGCACGCCGTGGCGTTGATCCCCAGCTTTTTCTCTTCTTTTCCCACCTTGAACCCTGGCGTCCCCTTTTCCACCACAATGGCCGTGATCCCGCGCTCGCCCTTTGCGGGGTCCGTATTCACATAAGCGATGGCCGCATCCGCCACGCCGCCGTTTGTGATCCACGCCTTCGTGCCGTTGATCACGTACGTATCACCTTGTTTCACCGCCTTCGTTTGCAGCGCCGCCGCATTCGAGCCCGCTTGCGGTTCCGTCAGCGCGTAACACCCGATTTTTTCGCCGCGCATGAACGGCAGCAGAAACCTCTTCTTCTGCTCCTCTGTTCCGTAACGATAAATGGGATCGCAGAACAGTGAATTCTGCACGCTCAGGATCACGCCCGTGGAAGCGCAGCATCGCGAAATCTCTTCGATCACAATGGTGTACGCCAGGTGGTCGAACCCCGCCCCGCCCTCGGCTTCCGGAAACGCCACGCCCGTCAAGCCCAGTTCTGCCGCTTTCCTGAACAGTTCCCGCGGAAAGTGTCCCGTCTCGTCCAGTTCCTTGGCCAGCGGGCGCACCTCGGACTCCGCAAATTCCCGCACGCTCTTTTGCAGCAGCCTCTGCTCTTCGCTAAGCTCCAGATTCACGGCAACTCCTTGTCAGCCTGCTCTGGGCCGAGGATCTGCTTCTCGGGATTCTTCAAGCCAACGCCTTCCTCAGCTTCTCAAACGTGGTCTTCAATTCCTCCGGCTGCACGCGCGTTTCTCCCGTCACGGTCATAAAATTCGTATCCCCAATCCATCGCGGCAAAATGTGCAGATGCAGGTGCCCCTCGACGCCGGCACCGGCGGCCTTCCCCAGGTTCATACCCAGGTTCATTCCGTCCGGCGCGTAATTCGTGCGAAAAGCCGCTTCCACCCTTTGCGCCAACTCCATCATTTCCTTCAACGCGTCCGCATCGCAAAGATTCAATTCCGCCACATGCGCGTGCGGCACGATCATCACGTGCCCGGACGTGTATGGATACCGGTTCAAGATCACGAATACCTTCTTCCCCCGGTAGACGACTAGCGTCTCTTCATCGTGCGTGCTCTTCACCGCAGCGCAGAAAAAGCACTCGGGCTGCGTGCCTTGCGTCACTCCCGCCATATACTGGAACCGCCACGGCGACCAAAGGTAATCCATCGTTTGCAATCCTCACTCGCGCAATCTGGCACTCAGCATAACCCAAAATCCTCTTCGCAACCGGACATCGTCTTCCTCAAAAAAAAACGCCCCGAACTTGCCGGGGCGTCCACAACCCTTAATTGTCAAAGCTCATCCTCACGAGGGCGTTGCCTCGCTGGGTGCCGCCTCCGGGCTGTTGACGAAGTCCTTCAATTCCTTGCTCGGCTTGAAGAACGGGATCTTCTTCGCCGGCACTTCCACCTTCTCGCCGGTCTTCGGGTTGCGGCCCACGCGGCCTCTTCGCTGCCGTGTCCGGAAGCTTCCGAATCCCCGGATCTCGATCTTGTCGCCCTTCTGCAGCGCGTCGATGATGTTTTCAAAAATCGTCTCGACGATTGTCTCCGACTCCTTGCGTGGAAGTTCCGTCACCCGCAGCACTTCCTCGATCAAGTCGGCCTTCGTCAACGTCGGTTGCTTTGTCATCGTCCCTGCCTCTTCAATCGTTTCCCGTTTGGCCCGCACAACTCTCTGGTGCGAGCCGACTTAGAGGGGCTTCGCCTCTGGCTGTCCCTCTTCCTATCATTAAAATGACCCTCAGGTAAACGAATTTTCGCGCCACATCCCCTGGGCGAGGAAATTCTGTGTGCTTGCCTACCGGGACGCCAGCTTCTGCTTCATGGCGTCGCCGATCGTTGCCGTCGCCGAGGATTTCGTCGACTTGTACTGTTCGATCTCCTTGCGTTCAATTTGCCGCACGGCCGCGCGGTAGCTTAACCCGATCCGCCGCGTTTCGGAACTGATCTTGATGATTTTGAAATCGTATTCCTTGCCGGGTTCCAGGGGTCCCGCGCTCTTCAGCGGTCCCGTGGTCGGCCGGAAGCTCGAGGCCCCATCGTCGCGCCGCTTGCGCTCTTCGATTTCCGTGTTGTGGCAGAGTCCTTCGATGTTGTCGCCAAGCTCCACGAAGGCGCCGAACGTCGCGATCCGCGAAACTTTTCCCTTCACGATCTCGCCCACGCGGTGCTGCTTGAACCAGTCGCCCCAGATGTCGTTCACCTGCTTCATGCCCAGCGACACCCGGCGATTCTCCGGGTCGATCCGCAATACCTTCGCGGTGATCGGCTCGCCCTTCTTGAACACCTCGTGCGGGTTCTTCACCCGGCCGGTCCAGCTCACATCGCCGACGTGCACCAGCCCGTCGAAACCGTCTTCGATCTCGATGAATGCGCCAAACTCCGCGATGTTCCGCACCTTACCGGTCACCACCGTGCCCACCGGATACTTCTCCGCAACCAGCAGCCATGGATCGGCCTGCGCCTGCTTCATTCCCAACGAAACGCGCCGGTCGCTCGGCTTGATGTCCAGCACCACCACGTCCACTTCTTCGCCGGCCTTCACCACCTTCGACGGGTGTGTCGGCTTCTTCGACCAGCTCATCTCCGTCACGTGCACCAGTCCTTCGATGCCCTGTTCCAACTCGACGAAGGCGCCGTAATCGACCACGCCCACTACCTTGCCTTTGTACTTGCCGCCTGCGGGATACCGCTCCGCCGCGTCCACCCACGGGTCCTTGGCCAATTGCTTCAGGCCCAGCGAGACCCGCTGCTTATCCTTGTCAAACTTCAAAATAATTACGTCAACTTCCTGCTCCGGCTTCACCACGTCGCTTGGATGGCGCACGCGTCCCCAACTCAGGTCCGTCAGGTGCAGCAACCCGTCGATTCCGCCCAGGTCCACGAAAGCGCCGTAGTCCGTCACGTTCTTCACCGTGCCGTGGACCACTTGCCCTTCGGTCAACTTCTCCATCAACTCCGCGCGCTTGGCATGCAGCTCTTCCTCAAGCAGCGCCCGCCGGCTCACCACCACATTCCCGCGCCGCCGGTTCAGCTTCGTGATGCGCACCTGCACTTCCTGCCCCATCAAGCCGTCCAGGTTCGCCGTCGGCCGCAGGTCATACTGCGAACCCGGCAGGAAGGCGCGCACGCCGCCCACATCCACCACCAGTCCGCCCTTGATCCGGTCCACTACCTTCGCGGTGATCGTTTCCTTGGTTTTATACTGCGCGTCAATCTTTTCCCACGTCCGCCGCCGCAGCACCTTCTGGTACGTCAATATGACGAACCCGTCCTTGTGCTCTCCGGTGCGCTGCACTTCAATCGTCGCGTTCGGTTCGGGCCGGGGAATGTCTGTCTCAGAGAACTCCACCGCGGGAATCAGGCCCTCGGTCTTCCCGCCGACGTCCACCACCACGCCCTGTTCCGTGTACGCGACTACCTTCACTTCGATAATTTCGTTTTGCGATGCGGCTTCCTGTGGCTCGCTGTACTGCTCGATCAGCTTGCTCATCTCTTCCGCGCCGGCGGCTTCTTCGGCTGCCGCCGCTGCTTCGGCGTCCACGACTGCGGCCTGCGCGTGCGCTTCCGCTGTCGCGTGGACTTCGTCAGCCTTCACGTGCTCCACGGGCGCAGGTGTGCTCGGGGCATCGCTCGCCGCGGCTGCTTCTGCCACGGGTGACTCGGCTACGGGTGCCTCTGTGCTCGGCGTCGCTTCGTCTTTCGGGGTGCTCTCGCTGGCCTGGGTTGCTGCGGTTCCTGTTGCGGAAGATACGGGGTTATCGTGGTCAGAAAACATGATCAATCGCCTCCGGGATTTCTATCCCTGTTTTTTGTCGAGTCAATCCTTGCTGAATCCCTATCGGGGTGATGCAAGGAGGGTTACAACGGGGCAGTACAGAATTATTGAACTGCTTCGCAGTAACTCGTTAGCTTTCACTTGGATGCCGCGAACATGGGTGTACGCCGCACCCCACTTACCCACAAGGATACCCGCCGCCCCAACCCCTGTCAATCAGCGGGAATTTGTTCGGAGAGCCTTACTCGAAGCTTTCGATCGCAACAGTTCCCTGAAACCGAATACGAGTGGGATGCTCCATCCGAACAAGAAAACGATCCAGAACAAGATGAATAGAGCATTGGAGAAAGCCGGCGGCAGCCCATCGAGGAACTTAGCGATGACCCCGAGGCGAGATTCCCTCAATATGGAATTACCGATCATCACGTACAGAACGGATGCAAGCCAAATGCATCCCACAGCGACCAGCAGGATAGATCTAATTCTCATCCAATTGCCTACGCTCTTGCTCGTCCTGCTTGCCGTGTCTCTCGCCGAAAGTCCGGCGCACTCACTTTCACCGTCCGGCACATTTCATACAACCGCGACCTCATCCGCGCCCCAATCCGGTCTGCTAGCGTGTCTTCTTTCACCGCCACGCGCTGCCCGCCCGGCAACCGCGCGCCTTCCACCGGGCTTGCCGTCTCGTCAACATAGTTCGTCGTCAGAATCGTCATGCGCCGCTCGTTGTACCGCGCGTTCAGCACCAATCCAATGATGTCCAGCACCCACGCCGAAGGCTTGCTCGCCCCCAGATCGTCCAGCACCAGTATCTCCGCCGTTCGCACCGGCTCCAGAACTCCCATCTCCGTGGATTCGCTGGCCGGGTTGTAGCTCGCCTGAATCTCCTTCAACAACTCCCGGTAATCGCAAAACAACCCGCCGTGCCCCCGCCGGATCAGTTCCTTCAATCCCGCCACCGCCAGATGCGTTTTCCCCACGCCCGAAGGCCCCATTAGCAGCAAACCCTTCTCCGTCGCCGGATACTCCCGCACAAACCCCTGCATCAGCAGTTTCGCCTGTTTCAACGATTGCTCGTGCTCCGAACTCCAGGTCTTCCCGTCCGCCAGGTCCGTCGCGTAGCTCTCAAAGTCACAATGCTCATACCGCTTTGGGATCCGCGCTCGTTCCATCACCAAGCCTGCGCGCTCTTCCATTCCGCACTCGCACGCCACCGCCACGCTGCCCGGCGTGCCATCCTTCCGCTCCACCAGCTTCCATCCCGTCCCTCTGCAAACTGCGCAATCTTCGCGTGCCATGATTTTCCTTTGGAGTGCGGGAGCTTGCTCCCGCTTTTGCGGTCTCAGCCGCTCACCCAGACAAACCGTCTTCACAACTGCGGCAACCTGCCAGCGCTCTTTCGCCAGCCGCCATCATACGTCCCAGTCCGTCACGCCACAATCGGTCTGCCCTGCGGATATCTGTGCACAAAAACAAAAACGCCCCGACCGAGCGGGGCATCACTTACAACTTAAAACTAAAAACTTACCACTTCTCTATCTCACCGCCCGCGGCACCGCTTTCACAATCGCCGTCCTCGGCGCTTTCTCTTCCGTCCGCGCCATCCGCGACAACTCTTGTTGAACCACGTGCGCAAACTCGCCCATCTGCCGTTCCATCTCGATCATCTTCTCTCTCATATTCAATATGATCTCGATTCCCGCCAGGTTCACTCCCATGTCTCGCGCCAGGGTCAAGATCACGTCCAGCCGCTCCAGGTCGGAGTCCGTATACAGCCGTGTGTTCCCCTGCGATCGCGACGGCTTCAGCAAGCCTACGCGCTCGTACAAGCGCAACGTCTGCGGATGCAGTTTGTATAGCTCCGCCACCGCGCTGATCATGTACCCGGCCTTGGCTCGTTTTTTAGCTTTGACTGGCATTGGAGTACCAAAGTTCTCAGTTTTAAGTTCTAAGTTTTAAGTATTAAGTAAAACGAACCGCCGACGCCTTACTCAAAACTTATAACTGATTACTTACAACTGCCTCACACCCCCGCCTTCCCAAACAAATCCTTCCGCGGATCCGCCGGCGCAATCTCCTCCAGCTCCTTCATCAAGTGCCGCACTCGTTCATCGGTCGGCTCCGGTACGATCACTTGGATCTCCACGTACTGATCCCCGCGCGCCCCGCTTTTTCCGTGCGGTACGCCCTTTTCCTTCAGCCGCAACGTGCTTCCGCTGTTCGTGCCCGGAGGAATCCGCACCAGCGACCTCCCGTCAATCGTCGGCACTTCGATCTTCCCGCCCAGCGACGCCTCCGGCACTGTCACCGGCACCTTCGTGTACAAATCATTCCCACGCCGTTCGAAATACGCGTGTGGCCTCACCACCACCTGCAAGTACAAATTGCCCGCCGGCGCGCCCATCGTGCCCGCGTTGCCTTTCCCCGGCACGCGGACGCGTCCGCCATTCGCCACGCCTGCCGGAATGCGCACATCTATCGTTTCCGTTCGCCGCACGCGCCCTTCCCCGCCGCACGTCCGGCACGGCGTCCGCAACTTGCCCGTGCCCCCGCAACGGCTGCACGGCACGTTGAACCGCATCTTCCCCGCGGTCTGCTGCACGGACCCGCTTCCATTGCACGTCGGGCATGTCTGCGGCGATCCCACCGCTCCCGTCCCGTGGCACGTCTCGCACGCATCCATCCGCGTGATCTGCAGTTTCTTCACCGCGCCGCGCACCGAGTCCCGGAAATCAATCTCGATCTGGTATTCCAGGTCGCCGCCGGGTTCTTCCTCCGGCTCCATCGCTGCCGCGCCGCGTCGCCCGCCGAAAAACTGGCCGAACAAATCCCGGAAACTCGAGCCACCCCCCTGCTGCCCTCCAAAATCGAACCCGCCAAAATCGAAATTCACGTTTCCGGCGCCCGCATCCGTTCCACCGCCATATCCGGCCGGCGGCGCATTGTTGCTGTAGAAGCCGTACTGGTCGTACATCTCCCGCTTCTTGGTGTCAGACAGCACGTCGTACGCTTCCTGCAGTTGCTTGAATTTTTCTTCCGAGGCTTTGTCGCCGGGATTCAAATCCGGGTGATACTTCCGCGCCAGCTTGCGAAACGCCGTGCGAATCTCCTTCGCCGTCGCCTTCCGCGGCACTCCCAACAATTCGTAATAATCCTGTTTTGTCCCCGTCGCCATGAGTCTCTTTGTGTCGGCTCGCGCCCTCGCCCGGCCCGCTTCTCTTCCGCGCACAGGGGCCCAGCCAGCCCGGACCCCCACGCACGCTTTACATCCTGGCGATTCCCGCTATCCGAAACCTTCACCGCCATCCGGTTCCTGATCACTGATCGCTTCTTAATTCGGCTTCTTGTTGTCGTCCACGTCCACATACTCTGCGTCGATCACATCGCCGGGCTTGCCGCCCTGCGCGCTCCCGCCGCCTGTGGACCCAGGTGCCGCATCGGCTCCTGCCGCGCCTGCTTGCTCCGCGCCGCCGGCCGATTGCGTCTTCTTGTACAGCTCTTCCGCCATCTTGTGCAGCGTCTTTTCCACGTTCTCGGTCGCGGAGCGCAGCCGTGCCACGCCGCCTTCGTTCATCGCCTTCTTTGCATCTTCCATCGCCTCTTCGGCGCGCTTCACGTCGCCTTCCGGCAGCTTTTCGCGGTTCTCGCGGATGGTCTTCTCCGCCTGGTACACAATGCCGTCCAGCCGGTTCCGCGCCTCGACTTCTTCCATGCGCTTGCGGTCGTCCTCGGCGTGCGATTCCGCTTCCGTGCGCATCTTCTCGGCTTCGTCCTTCGTCAACCCGGTCGAAGCCGTGATGGTGATCTTCTGCTCCTTGTTCGTGGCTTTGTCCTTCGCGCTCACGTTCAAGATGCCGTTCGCATCAATGTCAAACGTCACCTCAATCTGCGGAATGCCCCGCGGTGCCGGTGGAATCCCGTCCAGCTTAAACGTTCCCAGCGACCGGTTGTCCTTCGCAAACTTCCGTTCTCCCTGCATCACGTGGATTTCCACGCCCGGCTGGTTGTCCGAAGCCGTCGAATACGTCTCCACCTTGCGCGTCGGTATCGTGGTGTTCCGCTGAATTTGCACGGTCATCACGCCGCCCAGCGTCTCCACGCCCAGCGACAATGGCGTCACGTCCAGCAGGAGGATGTCCTTCACCTCTCCCGCCAGCACCGCGCCCTGAATCGCTGCGCCTACCGCCACCACTTCATCCGGATTCACGCCCTTGTGCAGCTCTTTCCCACCGAAGAACGTGCTCACCAGCGACTGCACCTTCGGGATACGCGTCGAACCGCCCACCAGCACCACTTCCTGGATGTTTTGCGGCGACATCTTCGCGTCTTCCAGCGCCTGCTTCACTGGCCTCATCGAGCGTTCCAGCAGGTCCTTCATCAACTCTTCCAGCCGCGTCCGCGTCAGCTTCTGCTGCATGTGGATCGGCCCGCTCGCCCCCGCCGTGATGAACGGCAGGTTGAGCTCCGTCTCCATCATCTGCGAAAGCTCGATCTTCGCCTTCTCCGCCGCTTCCTTCAGGCGTTGCAGCGCCATCTTATCTTTGCCGAGATCGATGCCGTGCTCTTTCTTGAATTCGTCAATCAGCCAGTCCACGATCTTCTGGTCCACGTCGTCGCCGCCCAGGTGCGTATCGCCGTTGGTGGACTTCACTTCCACTACACCCGCGCCAACTTCCAGCACCGATATGTCAAACGTGCCGCCGCCGAGGTCATACACCGCAATCGTTTCGTCGCTCTTCTTTTCCAGGCCGTACGCCAGCGCTGCCGCCGTCGGTTCATTGATGATGCGCAGCACTTCCAGACCGGCAATTTCTCCCGCCTGCTTGGTCGCCTGCCGTTGCGCGTCATTAAAATAGGCTGGAACCGTGATGACCGCCTTGGTCACTTTCTCGCCCAGAAAATCTTCAGCGGCGTTCTTCAGCTTCGTCAGGATCATCGCGGAAATTTCCGGCGGGCTGTATACCTTGCCGGCTACCTCTACGCGCGCGTCATCGTGGTTGCCCTTCACCACCTTGTAGGGCACGCGCTTCATCTCTTCGCTCACTTCGTCATAGCGCCGCCCCATGAACCGCTTGATCGAATACACCGTGTTCTCGGGATTCGTCACCGCCTGGCGCTTAGCCACTTGTCCCACCAGCCGCTCCCCGGCCTTCGTGATCGCCACCACCGAAGGCGTAGTTCTTCCGCCTTCTTGGTTCGGGATCACTACCGGTTCGCCGCCCTGCATCACGGCCACCACAGAGTTCGTCGTTCCCAGGTCAATTCCAATAGTCTTGCTCATGTCCTCTATTTCTCCTTCTAAGTGCTTCCCAAAACTCTTTTCTTCTTGAGCCTGTCCAGGCTCGCAATAACTTGGCAGCACGGCCTCCCGTCAATTCTCAGAAGCGGCGGCCGTCGAATACTGCCCTGACGCAGCGTGCCATCCCGCCTGGCTCTACTCGCCCTCCGGCGTGCTACCGCCTCAGAACCTGCCCCACTATACAAGTTGAGTGTGACGTTGTCAAGTTATTTGATATCGAATATATGCGCAATCTCTTCAATGCTTTACAAGCATTCCCATCCCCTCTCAGACGTGTTTTTCTCTCCTTGGGCCCAAGAATCTCTCCGCCTGCCCTTTCCCTCCTATCAACTCCTTTGCCCTAACTACCCCACGCTCACTTCCGTAAGCCCTCTCCCCCCTCCAGCCCCTTCTTTCCCCCGCCGCATCCCATACTTATGTCTGCTTCGCCATCCTGCCTTCCGCCATCACCCAGCACCGCCGAAAGCTGTGATACTCTGGCCTTGAATTAACCAATCTCTCTCGATTCGGAGGAATCCTTGATCCGCCGGCTTCTCCTTGGCTTTGCCACTGTCCTGATATTCGCAGCGCTCAGCGGTATGCTTCTTGCCGCTCTCCCCCCGCAGAAATCGCAAGCCAAGAATACGGCGAGCAAAGCGAAGACCTCATCGCAAACTAAGTCTCCCGATCCTGCCCCGGTCCTCACCACCATTTCCGTCAACGGCGTCAACGACATCGATCCCACCAAGGCCTTCGGCTCCAAGAACGCCCCCGTTGTCATGGAAATCTTCAGCGATTTTCAGTGCCCTGCGTGCAAACAGCTCTTCGCCACCACCACGCAAAAGGTCATGGACAATTACGTCAACACCGGCAAGGTCTATCTCATCCACCGTGATTTTCCCTTGCCCATGCATGCCTACTCCCGCGTGGCTGCCAGCTACTCCCGCGCCGCGGCGCATATCGGCAGAGGCGAGGAAGTCGAACAGGCTATCTTCCAGAATCAGGAAAAGTGGGAAATGAACGGTGATATACAGGGCACAGTCGCCGCCGCACTCAGCCCCGCCGAAATGAAAAAGGTGCAAGCCTTCGTTGAGGCCAAGACCTTCGAGCCGCTCATCGAAAAGGATAAACAGCTCGGCCAGTTGGTTCCGGTGAACCAGACTCCCTACACCGTCCTTCACACCAAGTCCGGCCAGACTTTCCCGGTCGTCGGTTTTGTCAGCTACGACGTCCTGAAGACTTTCTTGGATCAGCTCGTTTCGCAGAAGTAGTTGGAAATTGAAGTGTGCTTCGTGAACCTCGGGTTTAGCAGAACGATTGAAATGGAATGGTAAAGTGACAACGTAAATTGTCATTCCGAGCGTAGCGAGGAATCTGCTCTCTGCGGGAAATTTGAGAATTCACCCATGCTCCAATCCGCCCCTTTCAATTACCGCCGCCTCATCATCTGGATCGGCCGTATCGTTCTCGCCGCCATCTTCCTCTACGCCGGCTACGCCAAACTGTTTCGCCCGGACATGCATCCGCGTCCGCCCATTCCCATCGCGCTCTCGCTCTTCGCTCTTCAAATCGATTCCTACCAGATGCTTCCGCCGTGGGCCTCCCTCTTCGTTTCCAAGACCCTGCCTTTCGCTGAAATCTCCATCGGTCTTCTCCTTCTCATCGGCTGGCAGCTACGCATCTGGGCCACCATCACCACACTCATCATCGGCGGCTTCTTCGCCAGCGTTGTCCGTGCCTATGCTCTTCACCTGGACATCAATTGCGGCTGCTTCGCCAAGCCCGAGCCGCTCACCGGCACCACCGTCCTCCGCGATGGCGCTCTCCTTCTACTCGCCATCCTCATGACCGTGTTCGCCTTCCAGGAGGCCCGCCGTCCGCATCCCTGGTCCGCTCCAGCGAAGCCATCGACGTAGCGCCGTGGCTCATCCCTTATCTGTAGCTCAAGCCAGCCTCCGAACACTGCGTCTCCTCCCCCTTCCCGCATCGACATTTGGAAACTTTGTTGTGCTTGCCTATCTGCAATCCTCATCCATCTGTTCTAGAATTCTCTTGCGATGCTGAGTCTCCCTCCTATCACCCTGCGCCTCCGCGGCTGGAAGCTGATTGACCGCGTCGCCCTCGCCTTCCTCCTCCTCTGCGCCATCGCCCTCGGCGCCGCCGCCGGCCTTCTCTTCGTCTACGAAAGCGATCTCCCCGAAATCCACGCCCTGGAAACCTATCGCCCCAACGTCGTCACCGAAATCTACGCCGACGATGGCCAGCTTGTCGGCAGCTTCGCCCTGCAGCGCCGCATCCTCATGACCTGGGAGCAAATTCCTAAAGTCCTCTACAACGCCGTTACCGCCATCGAGGACCAGCACTTCGAGGATCACTGGGGCGTCGATTTTCCCCGCGTTGCCGGCGCTGCCTACCGCAACCTCGTCAAGCGCCGCAAGGCCGAAGGCGCCAGCACCATCACCATGCAGCTCGCCGGCAATCTCTTCCTCGACCGCAGCGATCGCAGCTTCCGCCGCAAAGCCCAGGAAATCCTCCTCGGCCTGCAAATCGAGCGCCGCTACACCAAGCCGCAAATCTTCACCATGTACGCCAACCAGGTCTATCTCGCTCACGGCAATTACGGTTTCGCCGCCGCCTCGCAATTCTATTTCGGCAAGCCCGTCAGCGATCTCAAGCTCCAGGAAGCCGCGCTCCTTGCGGGCATGATTCGCGGCCCGATCTATTCGCCGCTCGTCGACCCCGTGCGCGCTCTTGCCCGCCGCAACCTCGTCCTCCACCAGATGCGCGAAGAAGGAAAGATCACCGCTGCCGAAGAAGAAGCCACAAGGAAAACGCCCCTCGGCCTTCATCTGCAATATCCGCGCAACGATCTCGCTCCCTATTTCTTTGAAGAGATCCGGAAATACCTGGAATCCACCTACGGCACCGAAGCTGTGCACGAGCGCGGCCTCCGTGTCTACACCACGCTCAACATCCAGATGCAGAAGGCGGCCAACCAAGCCCTCCGCGATGGCCTGCACACCTACGATCGCCGCCACGGCTGGCGCGGCAAGCTCCCCAACGTCCTCAAAGACAATCTCGGCAAGCTCGACACTTACGAAGACGACGATTGGCGCCACGCCATCGAAAAAGGAAGCTACGTCACCGGCCTCATCCTCGCCGCCGAAGATAAAAGCGCCACCGTCAAGATCGGCGCCTATCGCGCCCTCTTGTCTCCCTCGGACATCGCCTGGACCGGCCGCAAAAAGCTCAATGAGATACTCGCCGTCGGCGATCTCGTCCAGGTCTCCATTCAGGATTTGCGCGAAACCACCGCCCGCATTCAACTCGAACAGCAGCCCGCCCCGCAAGCCGCGATGATCGCCATTGACAACCCTACTGGCGAGATCAAAGCCATGGTCGGCGGTTACAGCTTTGAAGATTCCAAATTCAATCGCGCCACGCAGGCCTATCGCCAGGTCGGCAGCTCCTTCAAGATTTACGTCTACTCCGCTGCCGTCGAGAAGGGTTCCTCGCCTTTTGACACCATCGTTGATGCGCCCTTCACCACCATCAGCGGCGGCCAAGTCTACTCCCCGCACAACTATGACGAAAAATATGAAGGCACCATCACGCTCCGCCGCGCCCTCGCCGGCTCGCGAAACGTTCCCGCCGTCAAACTCACCGAAAAAATCGGCATCAATTCCGTCGTGGATATGACCCGCCGCTTCGGCATCACCACCCCGCTCCCTCCCTATCTTCCCCTTGCTCTCGGCGCCGCGGATATGAGGCTCATCGAGCACGTTTCCGCCTTCACCGTCTTTCCCAATGACGGCATCCGCATCGATCCGCACATGATTCGCCGCGTCACCAGCTACGATGGCGCGCTGCTCGAAGAAGCCCATCCCGAAGTCCACGACGTCATCTCACCGGACGTCGCGCGCACCATGACCGCCATGCTCGAGGAGGTCATGCAATTCGGCACCGCCATCAAGGCCAAAAACATCGGCCGACCCGCCGGCGGCAAGACCGGCACCACCCAGGACTTCACTGATGCCTGGTTCATTGGCTTCACCCCGCAAATCACCGCGGGCGTCTGGGTCGGATTCGACGACAAGCAAATTTCACTGGGAAAACGGGAAACCGGCGCGCAAGCCGCGCTGCCTATCTGGATGGAGTTCATCGAACGCGGCATGGCGGGCATGCCGGTCATGGATTTTGCGAACGTGGTCACGCTGGAGCAGCAGGCCAGCGAACATCACGTCAACGTCGATACACCGGACACGGCACCTGAAGACGAAGCCCCCAGCCTGCCGAGGGAAAAGACTGAGGCGACTCCTCTACCCGCACCTTCTCCCCCCACACCTTAGCGTGCTGCTCCGCAAGGAGCGCTTCCTGGTAAGGCGCGGCTTTGGCCCCGGAAGTTTCCACCATCAAACTTCTTGCGCGTACGCGCTTCGACTGCCCGTTCAATTCTCGTGATTATCTGCGGAAGGGATCCCAACCACCGGGCCGCAGCCGGTACACGCTGCCATTTTCCGCGCGTACTTCAATCTTTCTTTCGCTCATGATCCTGCCGATGGGTGTGAGCCGCAATCCCCGAAATTTCCTTGGAATGCGATGTGCCTTTCGCGGCGCCACCGTAAAAAGCAATTCGTAATCGTCACCGCCGTGCAACGCGAGCTTCACCGCTTTTTCCCTCTCTACATCCCGCAGCATCGGCAGCGTTGCGACGTCCACGAGCGCTCCCACTCTGCTCGCCGTGCATAGCCGTGAAAGATCAATCGATAATCCGTCTGACAAATCCATCGCTGCGGTCGCCAGTCCGTTCTCCGCAAGCCACTCTCCCAGCGCCAGCCGCGGCTCCGGATAAAGATGCTTGCGCAGCAACCGGTCATCCGCCCTCACCCTCCCGCGCATCTTCTGCAAATGCTCCCATCCGCGATCTGCTTCGCCCAGTCTTCCGCTGACATAAATCAAGTCTCCCGCCCGCGCACTCGTGCGCCGCAATGCCTGCCCAGGCGCAATCTCTCCGGCCACCGCGATGTTGATCAGGATCTCGTTGCGTCGCGTTGTGTCACCGCCTGCCAACTCGCAGCGGAAAGCGCGGGAGGCGCGCCGCAGCCCACGCAAGAACTCCTCCAGCCACCGGCCTGTATGGGAAGCAGGCAGCGCCAGGCTCAGCAAGTAGCATCGCGGCGTCCCACCCATCGCGGCAACATCACTCACCGCGCGCGCCAGGCTTTTCCAGCCCACGGCATCCGCCGGATGCTTGTCGCGAAGGAAATGCGTTCCTTCCAAAGACCAATCACACGTGAGGATCGTCTCTCGACCCGCGCGCGGCGCTAACAGCGCTGCGTCATCGCCAATCCCCAGGTGTATTCCTGCCGCCGATAGCCGTGCTGCCTTTGCCCCTGAAGCAATCCGCTTTAGCACCTGCTCTTCATTCATCGCTGTTGGACCTGGCCCTCGTAAGTGCTACATTCGCCTTCAGTGTAACTGGCGGACTCCCCCATGTTCCTGCATGACTCTTACTTCCTCATCCGAGGCGGATTGTATCTCGCCGCGTGCGAGTTTCTCTACCGAATCTACTGTCGCCCCCGCCCCCAGTTCCCGCGTGTGTTTTTGCGGCGGATGAGGCGGGAATCGGGCAGCGGCGCTCTCTGCGTCGTTCCACGATGGTTCCCTTCCGGTCAGCCCCGGTCCACCACGGGAAACTGGCCCTCGGGACAGGGGACAGTTTTCCAATGGCTGTCCCAAAAAATTCCAAGTACAGGGTTGACGCGGGCAACCTACAAAATCTAATATCTTACCTATAGCGAACCAAGGCTCACGGTTCACAGCCATCGCGACATTCACGCTACGGTGCGGATCCAGGGAATGAATAACCGCACTTCAAATGAAAGCAAGAAGGCCTGAGGGGTCACTCAGTGATTAGCGGGAAGAACTATACGTTCTATATTGCCACGACGCCCGGAAAACTCCGGAAGCTCATCGTGCCCGCCTATCTACTTCACGGTCTAGCGGTTTTGGCCCTCATTGGCAGCATTACCGTCGCTGCTGCCATCGGTTCTTACAGCCGCATGCTCTGGAAGATCGGGAATTACAACGCCCTTCGCCACGACCAGGAAACCCTCAAGAAGCAGTATCGCGAGTTGCAGACGAGCGTGAAGGACACCAACCAACGGCTCGACTCCCTGCAATCCCTGGCCACCGAAGTCGCCATGACCTATGGCGTGATGCGCTATCACCCTGCCGCTTTTGATCAGATGGATTCTGCCGCAACTCCCGAAGACGCCTTTGACCGCTCCGTCGAGCAGTATTCCTTCCTCAAGCGCAACGCCGCGGCCATCGCTGTTTCCGCGGGCGGCCTTCGCCTGCTGCCGGCCAGCGCTTTCGCGGACTCAAGTTATACGCCTTCCATCTGGCCTGTTCTCGGCCGCATCACGGATGGCTTCGGCGAGCGCCTTGACCCCTTCTCTGGTGAAGGTGCGTTCCACACCGGCGTGGACGTCGGCGCGGATTACGGTGCGCCCGTGCACGTCACCGCTGACGGGATGGTCCTCGACGCGGGACAGCACTCCGGCTATGGCCGTGTGGTAATCGTTGATCACGGCTTTGGCCTCACCACTTGGTATGCGCATCTCTCGTCTTACGCTGTCATCGCCGGTACCCGCGTCAAGCGCGGCGAAGTCATTGGCTACACCGGGATCAGCGGCCGCTCCACCGGACCTCACGTTCACTACGAAGTGCGCATGAACAACGCCCCCGTCAACCCCTGGCGCTACATGAAATCCACCGCACCCTCCGCCGATTAATCCCTCCTCCCGATCGACGTCCTTGCTACCAAACTCTCCTCTGCCTCCAACCGCTGAACATGTACTTGCTGTGCCTATGGTAGGGGTCCAGCACGCTGGACGCTATCTCGGCCACCCTTTGATTTAATGGTTCGGGGCCCGCCCCACAGGCGCCGCCGCCCCTACCGGCGGTCCTGCCGCCCTCGCTGCCTGCAATAATTTTGGCGTCACATCAAATACCACGCGCACCGATTTGCTCGATCCCCGATCCACCTTCTGAACCTCCGCCGACTGCAGCAATTCCAGATACCCTTCGCGCAATTGCGGGTCCAACTTACTGCGCGTGTCTGCGCCATTCAGCCCGCCCTGGGCCAGAAGAAGAATCCCGCTCAGAATATCGTTGAGCTGCCGCATCGTCGCTTCAGACGCACACTCGCCCTCCGCAACCACGCGCAGCAAATTGCCGTCCGGCTTCACTCCAATCGAAATCCACTGCAATTGCGCCAGCAGCGCCGCCAGTTGCGGCGAACGGAATCCTCCCGACGCCTGCTGCGCCAGCGCGGACGCCGTCCCGGAATCCTGCCGGATCACGGCAAACAGCGGGGTGCCCGCGAGCCGCTCGTAGCGCTCGCGCCACTCTGCCGCAAACGGATCGGGTTGCAAAAAAAGCGCCGCCGCTGAAGGATCGTTGGTCCACGCCATCCGATCCTCACGCAGGAAAGTGAAGAACAACGCTTGCGAAGTTCCGCTCGGTGCAATCGAAAAAACTGTCGCGCCGTTCCTCGCCTCGGATTTGCCGGAGCGCCGCGCATAGTCCTCAATTCTTCTGTGGTCGAAATGTCCGTCCGCGATAACAAGAAAGATGGAACCATTGGACGCGCGCGAAACCGCCAGCGCCACGCGATCCAGGTCACGTTCATAATCAAATCCCGTGGCTTGCACGAATTGCGTGTATTCCTCATCCGGTGCTGGACGCGGCGCCCACGCAAACAACTGCGCAAGAAACGGTGAAGAGCGCAGCGACGAAAGATCCAGAAACACCACCGCGTTTGCACTCGACGGCATGCGCGCGAGCATCTCGTTCCGGATGGCCAGCGGATCACTCGACTTGTAGCGAAAGTAGACGAACGTACCCGCCAGGGAAAGTGCAAGTATGACGAGCAAGCCAGGCAGTAGTTTGCGGTCGGGCATGGTACGCTAAGGCCAACAATCGGCCAGCAACACATCTCGGCCATTCTCGCATCCAAATCACCCGAAGCAACAAGAGTTTGCTCTCCCGGCGAACATCCAGCGCGGGGTGTCACTGGCAGCTGTGGATAGACGGACAGACGTACGCCACTTGTCTTAGCGTAACGCATTGAAAATAAATAGTCTTATCCTGCGGTGACGGATGCACAAACTGTGGTAGATTTTCCACAGATCTGGAGGCCCAAGTGCTCTTACATTTCTTCCCCTCCCCTTGCAATTCCTGTGCCCAATCTGCTATTCTTGTGCGGTTTGAGCAGCGCTGGCGTAGCTCAGCTGGTAGAGCATCTGATTTGTAATCAGAGGGTCGGGGGTTCAATTCCCTCCGCCAGCTCCACCAGATTTAAGCAGGGGAGTGAGGCGAAGCGAATCCCTGAACCCTAATTCGACGGGCTGGTGTCTTTTGACACGAGTCCGCTTTGTGTATTCGCTTGTGCCTCTTCCGAAGACGATGCGGGCTGAAACTGTGGACACCTTGACTTTATGTCCGAGGGTTTTTTCTCGGGACGGGTGGGTGAGTGGTTAAAACCAGCAGACTGTAAATCTGCCGCTCCTTGCGGGCTACGAAGGTTCGAATCCTTCCCCGTCCACCAGGATTCGAGTTCCGCGGGGGAAGTTTGGAAAAGTAGCACGCCTGGTGAAGAGGGTCGCCGGACGGTCGTAATAACACCGCAGGAAAATCGCAGACGCGATGTTCGAGGGCGGTACAAACCGCGGCGAGTCAGCCGGTCAGAAATAGTGCGCCACGATGCTCAGGTTTTTTGCAGGGAACGCGTTTGGCCTGGGTAGCTCAGTTGGTAGAGCGCGTCCTTGGTAAGGACGAGGTCACCGGTTCAATCCCGGTCCCAGGCTCCAGGATCTGCTGGGTTTCCGCAAGGAAGCGCAGGAGGGCAGTAGCAAGTTTCCGGAGGGAATGGGCGGGGGTAACTCAACGGTAGAGTCTCACTCTTCCAAGGTGATGGTTGCGGGTTCAAATCCCGTCCCCCGCTCCAGGTTTTCCTGAGCTGCTTCGAGAGCGGCGAAGGAAGTTCGGCGCATGCCGCGTCGTAAAAGTCGGTTTGCGCAAAGGATGAGGGCATATGGCCAAAGAGAAATTTGAGCGCAACAAGCCGCACGTAAACATCGGCACCATCGGTCACATTGACCACGGCAAGACCACTTTGACGGCGGCCATCACGAAAGTGCTGGCAAAGAACAATCCCAAGGTGCTGTTCCGCGCGTTTGACTCGATTGACAACGCTCCGGAAGAGCGCGAGCGCGGCATTACCATCGCGGTTTCCCAC
>Ga0182011_10000138_pt1 | contig 57596 bp, 35 predicted proteins | sample 711E1DmetaG_FD_120481 | JGI IMG/M metagenome (GOLD analysis project Ga0182011, IMG submission 120481) | Permafrost microbial communities from Stordalen Mire, Sweden - 711E1D metaG | ecosystem: Environmental > Terrestrial > Soil > Wetlands > Permafrost | place: Sweden: Stordalen | collected...
AACGACGCCACACCTCGCTCTTCTGCGCCGCCGAAAGCCCAAACCTTCTCCCTGGCTTCATAAACACCACCTTTGAAAACAGCTTTATACCAGATGGTGTTGCATCGACCGTCTGAGCCCACACAGCTAGCCAGCCACTCGCACAGAGTAGCGAAGACTATTCGGGGAGCATCTCTGACATCTTCCGAATCACTGCACAGTTCCATCGCGGCACTGTTCAAGCCATGCCAAACGGAACTCTGAGTTATTGGCATCTATGTAATGCTGAACAGTGTTGCCCTTAGGGTGGTGGAGATGGCCGAGACCGTGCAGCGCGCAGCGTTGAGTTTCAGGGTGCGGCAGATCGAGAATGCGCGTCAGAGTCTCAAACATTACATCCAGCAAAATACGTGACTCTGAATCCAGTTTCGATGCATCGCCCCGATAAGTACCAGCAACGAATGGCTTAGGTGGCGTCCAGAAGCCGTCCAATACCAGGTCCCACCACATCCAGAAACCGCTCAAGTCTGGGTCTGGGTCCGCTTCCGACTTGGCAACAAAGTCAGAATAGACGCAGTACATGGAGCGAACGCATTCCAAACGGTTTGGCAGAGGAACTGAGGCATCAAACAAAAACTCATACAATCGCAGATTCGCACCAAGAATGCCCCAAACCCCTTGGTCAACCTGAGCTAATGAATACTTGATTGCAATTCGACCAAATTCCGAGAACAACTTGGTCATATGTTTGACCAAGATTGTGGGTGACGAGGGAACAGCTTCGTCATACTGCTCACCCGCTATGTCGGTCAGGAAATAATCAAACTGTTCTTTATCCGGTACAACTTCTCGAGCGAAAAAGAACTCTACGAATTGGTCAAAGGATTTGCAGGACAAATCTTGGTTTTTCAACTCGTCAGTCAACGATCCACCCCGCCGACGGAGCATACCGAGCACCTGCAACTAAGAGTAACTGAATTTGATATATGGCGAACAGGCTTCGTTCAAACCCGCCTATCGGAAGCTGCCCTACTACCGAATCACGCATGGACATGGTGTTTCCGGAAATGGCGGGACATCACGTAAACTAGAAAGCTGTCCGCTCAGCAAAGAACTTCTTGGGAGTTCCCATGGCTACGGTTTATCCGTTTCGCGCGTACCGCTATAACCCGAGTGTCGCCGCCTTCGACCGCGTGCTGACGCAGCCCTACGACAAGATCACCCCCGCGATGCAGGAGAAGTATTACGCCGCCGATCCGCACAATCTGATCAGCATCGAAAAAGGCCGCACCCTTGAAGGCGACACACGGGAACACAATGTCTACACGCGTGCGGCGGTCACGCTAAAGAAGTGGATCGCCGAGAAGGCCGTGGTGCAGGACGACGCCCCCTCGTTTTATGCGTATACGCAGGAGTACGGCGTGCCGGGGACTTCCCTGCGGCGGACGCGGCGAGGTTTCATCGGCCTGGGGAAGTTGGAAGACTATTCCGCCGGGGTGATCTTCCGGCACGAGCACACACTTTCTGGGCCGAAGGCGGACCGGCTGGAGCTGCTGCGCCACACGCGCACGCACACGGGGCAGTTGTTCATGCTCTACGCCGATCCACGCAGGCAAGTGGATACGATTCTGGGCGCGGTCGAAAGCGAGCAACCCCCGGTCACGCAACTGACCGATGAGTACGGCGTGATTCACCGCTTGTGGCCGATTGCCGAGCCGGAGCGGATCGCCGCGATTCAGCAAGCCATGGCGGATCAGAAGCTCGTCATTGCCGATGGCCATCACCGCTATGAAACCTCTCTGAATTTCCGCAACGAGTCGCGGACGCGCGCCGGCAAGATGATCTCCAATGCGCCCTACGAATCCACGCTGATGACATTCATCAACACGCTCAGCGAGGGGTTGACGATTCTGCCGACGCACCGTGTAGTTTCCCGGCTGCCGGACTTTTCCTGGAGCGCGGTGCGCCGCTTCCTGGAGCCCTGGTTGGCCACGGAAGTGTTTTCGTTCGCGACGGACGCGCAGCGCCATGAAACGGAGCAGAAGTTCCTGGCGTGCCTGGCGGCCGGCAAACCCCAACATGCGATTGGCGTTTACCCGGCGGCCGATGCGGCAAGCCGCGCCTTCTATGTGCTGACGCTCCGGCCGGAAGCGGATATCACGCAAGTGCTGCCGGGAATGTCGGCGTTGCAGCGGCAGCTGGATGTAGTGTTGTTGCACCAGGGCATTCTGGAGCCGGCGCTGGGGATCACGGCGCACGCCGTGGCGTCGGAAGCCAACTTGACCTACGAGCGCGAAGCCGCGATGGCATTGGCGGCGGTCGATCGCGGGGAGGCGCAAGCGGCTTTTCTGCTGAATCCCGTGGAAGTGGATCTGGTGATGCGGGTGGCGACCGCCGGCGAAGTGATGCCGCAGAAGTCCACGGACTTCTATCCCAAGCTGCTGAGCGGAATCACGATGTACCGCGTCGCGGATTAGAAAACAAAAAGGACAGGCGTGAGCCTGCCCTTTTGAGAATTCCCGGCAAGTCGAGAAGTCTATGGGAGCTTACTTGGAGAAGCTGGCGACTGCTTCGGCTTCGGTGTTGGAGACATCGAAGATAGTCATCAGCTTCGTGATTTGCAGGACTTCCGTAAATTTGGCGCCCAGGTGGCAAAGACGGAGCGATGCGCCCTGGTTTTTTGCGCTGTGATGCGAGGCCACGAGTGTTCCAAGGCCGGCGCTGTCGATGAACGTGATATTGTCCATGTTCAGCACGATTTTCTTTTTCCCCTCGGCCACCAGAGATTTCACCTTTTCGCGCAGGGCGCTACTCTCTTCGCCCAGAACGATTCGGCCATCCAACGCCACAACTGTTACGCCGTCCACTTCGCGAGTCGTCAGCTTTAAGGCCACTTTACTTTCCTCCTCATCCATCAACTGATCCGGCGGCAACCCGGGCCGCAACCGCAAAGCATATCCGCTTTCGAGTAATTCGCAAAGCGGTCTTTTACCGGCTAAACCGCGTTGCGATCAATAGTAGTCCGCGCAGGACATATAGTAACCGCACACGTTGCAGATAAGCTTGCAACGCCGCGACTCCAGCCGCTGCGAGCAAATCGGGCAAAACCGTGAGGCATCTTCCCGGGAGCTTCCGGACGTTTTGGCCGCGGGATCGCCACTGCTCGCGGACGCCACAACCGCTTCGCCCCGCACATCCGCCGGAGCTGGTTCCTGCTTCCCGGTATCCTTCACGGCCTTTTGGTTATAGCACAACCCCAGTGCGGGGGAAAGCGCAGACGGCCCCGGGGATCAGTGCCGCCAAACTCCGGTAACATTGTAAGGCGCGCGTGCGTCTAATATGGTGTAGGGTAAGGCAGCGGGAATTCAGGGTAACCCCATGCGTAAATCACTTCCCTTGGTACTGGTTCTTCTCTTCACTCCGTTTGCGGCAGATGCACAACGCGCGGCAGGGCCGGCAGTGGCCCCGGCGGCGCCGGCCATGCGTCCCATGATGATTGCTCCGGCAGCTCACGCCTTGCCTATGGCGCCAGCGCCGGGCGTAGCGCCCGCGCATCTCAACTCGCGCCCCGTGACGCGCGTTCACTCGGGATCCTCTGCTCGCGGCACGATGCGCCCGGTGTCTTCGCCAAAGCCTCCTGTCAAGCCTCGGAATGTCCCGTCAAACCCAATTTTTGTGGGTGCACCCGTTGCTGAGAATGACCTCGGCGTGCCTGGACTGGGGTTTGACTACGTGGATTATTTCGCCACCCACCCGAATGCCGGACGGCATCACTTCGAGGGAGGCGTGGTGCCCTTCGTGGGCGGCGGCATTTATGTTCCTTACCCCGTTTACATGGAGGGTGGGGCGCCTACGGAACCCGCCGTGGAAAGCAGCCCGGCGGAAACCGAGCAACCGGTACAGGAAGCCGCGGCAAACCCAGTGGAGACTCCCGTCCGGCCGTATGCGAATTCACGCGCGCCGGCGGAGCCGGATTCTCAATATGTGTTCGTGCGGCAGGACGGCACGGTTTTCTTTGCCGTGGCGTTCACTTTCGATAGCGCGAATCTTCGCTACATAACCCGGGATGGCTTTCGCAAGACCGCGCCCCTGGCGAGCCTTGACCTTGCGGCCACGCAACAGTTCAACGAACAGCGCGGGTTGTCTCCGCGCCTTCCTTCCTGACGGTTATTTTCGGAAAATCCCAGCTCTGGCCGGGCTTGCGTCAACCCCTGCGCAGGGGTTGCGGCATAACGTAGCCCGAAACGGCCGGTAATCCCGCGCGTTCGAGCTGAACGGTGGTGTGCTCGATCCCGAACTCTTCCGCGACCTTTTTCTGGATCGCGGCAAGTATTTTCTCGCATTCGTCCATGTGCATGTCCGGAATGCGCGCATGGCAGCTCATGGCGTTATGGCCGCCGCCGAGGGACCAGATATGCACGTCGTGGACTTCCTGCACAAATTCGACGGCGAGGATGGCGCGAGCGACCTCTTCGATCCGCGTTTCACGCGGCCGGCCTTCCAACAGGATGTGCGTGGACTCGCGTAAAATACCGGACGAGGAATAGAGGACGAGCAAACCGATGGCGAGCCCAAGCAGGGGATCGATCCAGTGCGCGTTGGTGTAACTCATGATGACCGCGCCGGCGATGATGGCAATGTTGGAGAGGGCATCGCCAAAGTTATGCACAAGGATGCTGCGAAGATTCAGGTCGGCGTGCCCGCGAACCAGGGCCAGCGTGATGCCGCCGTTGACAAGCAGGCCTGCGAGCGAGGTCCAGATCATCCAGCTCTCGACGACTTCCACCGGGGCGCGCAAACGCTGGATGGCTTCGTAGCCGAGCCACAAGGAAAGCAGGACAAGAAGGACCGCATTGGTGAACGCCGCAAGCGTGCCTGCGCGGTGATACCCGTAGGTTCTCTCCGAATCGGCCGGGCGCTGCGCCCAGCGCATGGCCAGCCAGGAAATCCCCAGCGCGGGAACATCGGAGAGGTTGTGGACCGCATCGTTCAGCAGCGCCACGGAATGTCCCAGGATGCCGCCGAAGACCTCCGCGACAACCAGGCCCAGAGTGGCCACCATGGCCCAGGCCAAGACGGATGGCCGCATAGGCGGGTGCGCATGGCCATGGCTGTGCGCATGGCCGTGTTCGTGGCCATGTTCCTGCCCGTGATGCGGTTCGTGGACGTGCATCTTTTTCATTCTACGAGCTTCGAGAGCGAAACGCAGCCCTTGGGAACAGCCGCGTTATTGGAAAGTATGACAACACAGGCCCGCGATTTCGTTGACGCCCCTAGCCATGACTGCCACTATCAGAAATGGCAAGAAACCATCGGCAACAAGCAGTTCACGGCAGGGGTACCGGGTCGCAGCACCGGCGGAGATGACCAGTCCTATCGCCAAACTGAGTTTCTGGGGCGTGCGCGGTTCCACGCCCACCGTCGATCCCGCGACGTGGCGCTACGGCGGAAATACGCCATGCCTGGAACTGGTTTCGCCGGATGGTACGCAATTTATTCTAGATTGCGGTACCGGACTGCGCATGCTGGGAAACCGCTGGGCGGAAGGAAAAAACGGAGCGCCGGCGGAAACACACATTCTGGTCACCCACTACCACTGGGACCACATTCAGGGCTTGCCCTTTTTTGCGCCGTTCTACGTGGAGAAGAATCACTTCCAATTCTACAGTTTCCGCTCGAAATTTCTTGGCCGCGATTCCCTTCGGCAGGTTTTTGAAGCGCAGATGGCTTTGCCGTATTTCCCCGTGGATTTTTCGGCCATGAGCGCGCGCAGGAAATTCCGCGAAGTGGACGGCGGAGAGAGCTTCCAGATTGGCAAAAACAAGGTGATCGCGCGCTGGCTGCACCACCCCCAGGGCTGCCTGGGATTTCGCATTGAAACTCCCGCCGGAATCGTGGCGTATGCCACGGACAACGAACCCGGCGACCAGGCGTTGGAGAAAAGCCTGCGTGACCTAGCCACTGATGCGGACATCTTCATTAATGATGCGCAATTCACTCCTGCGCAGTTGGACAGCAGGCGTAAAGGCTGGGGACATTCTTCGTGGCGCGAGGGTGTGAACGTGGCGCGCCAGGTGAATGCCAAGACGCTGGTGCTGTTTCACCACGACCCGGATTCCACCGACCGCATCGTCGACGAGATTCTCCGCGATGCGCGCGAGGAGTTCGACTCCGTGTTCGCTGCAAGCGAGGGCATGGTGATTACGCTGGGTGCTGCCGGCGAGCCGGTGCAGGCGCACATGCCCGGTTCACGCACGGCGTTGCGGCGGGAAGCGCAATTCCGCGCTTGCGTGAGCGGCGTCACCGCGGATGGCCAGAAATTCGAGGAAGAAACGGTCGTACGCGACCTCTCTCTGCAGGGCGCGCTGATCTCCCTGAAGCACAGCCCGCGCATCCAGTCCGAACTTCAAGTCACCATGGAAACGCCAGGGGCCGAGGGGGTACAGGAGATGCGGCTGCGAGGCTACGTGGTGCGTCTGGAAGAGGGCGCGGAACGAGGTACGACGGCTGTCGGGGTCGTCTTTACAGATTGAGGTTTCCCGCAGCGTGAGGCGCGCGAATGTGTGCGACTTTCCAAGAAGAATTTAGCTGAATTCGGCGATCTTCTTGTCGAGGTGCGCGAGAGCGGCTTCCAGAGACTTGCGGTGATTCGCGTTTGTAGCGTTCTGGAGATCGTTCAAGATGCGGGTACGAGAGAGCTGCAAGCCGCGGCGTTCCTGTTCCCGTAGGACTTGCTCAGCGGTCTTAGGGCCTTTTCCTTCGGATTCGGTCACTGATGTTTTCGCTTCCACCTGGGATTCCACATCTTTGCTTTCCCAACCACGTGCCATACCCCTATTTTGACACACATTTCGAGGCATTACGGAGATTGCTGGAAGAAATTTCCTGGATTCATCCGGCGCTGACCGCGCGGCGCTTCGGGGTAGCAGGCAACACCTGCGGCAAGGCGGCGCGGATGGATTCTTCGGCGAGACGCGCGAAACGTTCGGCGAAGAAACCGGCAAATGCGAATTCCGCCTTGTGATCGGCCCAGCCGATTTGCAGGAGCCAGCGCTGCTCTTTCTCTTCCACGCGAAGACTGGAGATTTCCGGCGCGGACATCACCAGGCGCGGGTCGAAATGAGCGTCCAGGGCCCAGATATGCGCGGGGGAGATGAACAGGTGCACCTCCGCGGCCGGTGCGTTTCCGGGTTGGTATTCGCCGCCACTGACGACGGTCTGAGCGCCGAGTTCATGCGCCTTGCGGTCGGTGCCTGATTCGAGTTCGGCGGGCGGAAGCAATATGGCCACGACAAAGAGGAGCAAACCGAAACTAGCGGTGATCCAGCCGTTCCACAAGCTTAACGGAAGAACGACAATCGCGGCCCCAAGACAGGCCAGGGCCACGCGAAACAGCGTCCAGGACTTTTCGTTGCGGTGCAGTTGCAGCAGCCTGGGGAAGCGGTGAATGATCAGAAAGATCGCTGCACCCAAGAACGCCTTTGCCTTTTGAAAAAGGTTCTCGTGGCTGGTAGGAGCGATGGCCGTAGGGGTCGTGCTCATAGGCTGGTCAGGTGACCATTCTACCTCACGCGGTGCGCTTCGCACGTATGTTTCCATGAGTCGCTTCGCCCGCATTCCTCACCACGCTGCGCCAAGAGAAAGGGCTGCCGGCGCGGCCTTAGTGCGCGAAGGTAACTTCGGGTGGCCTTCGCTCTTATCGAAGGCCACCCACTTCTCTGCCTTTCATCACTCCCCAGTTATTTTCTAAAGTGGTATCCTGCCCGTGTGCAACCCGAATTCAAGCCAAAGGCTGCGCCACCCGCGAGGTTATATTCATGCATCGAATCTATAGAGTTCTTGTTTTCTTTTGTTTGTTAGCCATTTGGTTTTCCCACATGACCCTCTGCGCTGATTTGGGGACCAAGAAGATGAGAACGACCGTACTGTCCGAGGGTTCTGTTCCGCCAGGTCGAATGCTCTTGGCATGCATCCACGAACTGGACAACAAACCTTTTTCCGACCCGCAAATCAAAGATTGTGTTGGGAAACTTCGTGCCAATTATTTTATTCGAGATGTGGAGGTGCACATTCAGGAAGAGAAAGTTGAGGGTAGATGGGTAGACATTGAGTTCGTCTTGAGTGGAGAACCGTTGACAGTCGATGAGTTTACAATTGAGACCTTCGACAAACAGGAGGCCGATATATGGAAATTCCTCTCTCTGGGCGATGGCAACCTACATGTGGGAGGGATGTATAGCTGGGAAGCCGAGTTGGTGACCTATGAAAGTATTAAGCAGTTCTATCGAGCCCAAGGACGATTGGTGGCAATGGTCACCAAAGTGAACTTGGACTACAAACAACGAAGAGCCTGGGTTTATTTCAAGGTGGTACAAGGGCCAACGACTCTACCACACCCGTTAGTTCCGCCGTACGGTAAGGCTTGTAGTGATCATACTAGTCACATCAGTTGGTACGAGACCGATGATGGGGTTCCTGTCGAACTGATTGAGTCCGGCCTCGCTTTGGCGACCCCCTTTACGTGTTTTTCTGATGAACTTGCTGGGCGAGATAAAACCTATCTCTCCAAATTATCGATCCTGTCCAAAGCTGTCGTGGACTACTCGGGCCCTTTCGGGGATCGAAGAATCGAATATAAACTCAAAGCGAAACCACTAAAGGTTGAGCAAATCAATCTCCGCGGCTTTGGAGACGTTCCATCTCATCTTGAAGACAGCGACCCGAGCCTCCTTAAGAATCTCAGTCTGAAAACTGGCGACTTTTTTTCACATTCTGCCGCAACTGACTGTGCCAATTACCTGAGAAAAGCATTTGTAAAGAACGACCATTTGGCCGAAGTTGCAGTGCAAGAGGAACTGTCAGGCACAGATGCACTACACGTAACGTTTTCCGTATTGGTATTTCCGCTTCAAACAATCATCGTTGATGGTCAGGTAATCAAATAACTGGGCGGCGTCAAAAACTCAGAAAGTCGGTGGCGTATTCACCCACAAAACCCAGGTTTCGGAGCGCCCCGAGTTCTTCCAACGATGGGGCGTGGAACTCTGGAAATAGAGGCTGTCGCCGGGTTTGAGAACGTAGTGTTCCTGCTTGCTCAGCCAGATCTCAAACTCGCCGCGCAGGACGTGGAGAAATTCCTCGCCCTCGTGAACGTAAGATTCGCCGCTGCCCCCGCCGGGTTTGATGCGGAAGAGGTGCGGCTCCATGGCGGTATTGCCCCAGGCGAGGAGTTCCATGCGGACGCCGGGAGAGGTTTCGAGGATTTTACGGTGCTCGGGGCGAACGAGGTGCTGGGTCTCGCCGTTGGTATCAACTAGCGACATGATGCTGGTTTTATAGTAGCGCGCGATGCGCCGCAGCGTGGCGACCGAGGAGTGCATTTGGCCTCGTTCCAGCGCGCTTAGGAAGCCAACGGAGACGCCCGTGGCGCGGGCCACTTGCGCGAGCGAAAGCCCGCGGCGCACGCGCAAACGGCGGAATCGCTGGCCGGGGAGTTGCGGCGCGTCCACGGGGCTGTTGACCCGGCCTTGTTTTTTGAGGATGTGGACGATGGCGGGAGGATTGAGGCCGCGGGCCCGGCGCAGGAAGATGGCGCGCTGCAACAGGCGCACATCGGATTCCGTATACATGCGGTACCGGCTTTTGGTACGCTGCGGGGCAATCAGCCCCAGTGCTTCCCAGGAGCGCAACGCCGAGGAAGAAATCTTCAAATGGCGCGCGACCTCCGAGATGCGCAGGAGGCTTGGTCCGGCCAAAGATTCCGATGGCTTGGAGAAATTCTTTCTGTTTGACACGGCTCCCGGCTTTCTCTAAGTTTGCTGGATTATAGTAAGGTTCCCGGGCCGCTAGCAACCACGAAGAATCGCAGAAAACGGATTGCCGTTATCGTGAAATTAGGAGTGATTTTAGATGAATCAAGCATCGCGCCTTGCGCAAGTGAAGTCCGTCTGTTGCCGGAGTGTTTTTCTCGCGTTCCTCTTTTCGGTGATGTTTCTGCTGGCAGCACCGTATGCGAGCGCGCAGAGCACGGGCGGGCGCATCCGCGGGACAGTCACGGATGAAAGCGGCGGCGCAATTGTCGGCGCCAAAGTGACCTTGATCAATGAGGGCACGAATGTCTCGCGTGAAGTGCAGACTTCGGCCACAGGTGAGTATTTTTTCCTCGAAGTGCCGGTTGGCAGTTACGAGGTGGATGTAAATCAACAAGGATTCAAGAAGTCTGCCCGCAAGGGAATCGTTCTCGTTTTGAACGAGATTGCCACGGTCGACATTACGCTCCAGGTCGGTTCGAATGTTGACACGGTCGAGGTAACCGGAGCGCCGCCGGTAATTGACACCACGACAACGCAACTCGGGGCGGTGATGACCGACCAGTCCGTGCGCGAACTCCCTCTCAATTCACGCAATACCTATCAGTTGCTGCAATTGCAGCCGGGAGTGCAGTCGCAGTTGGGCGCGGATTTGTTCTACGGCAGCAGCAACCCCGGGGTTGTTTCTGTGAACGGCGGCCGCGGCCGGTCGAACAACTACATGGTGAACGGCGGAGACGGCAACGACATTTTTGTGAACGGACCAGCCATTCAGCCGTCTCCTGACGCGATCGAAGAGTTTCGCGTACTGACGAACACCTTCGACGCGGAGTATGGGCGCAACTCGGGTTCGGTGGTTAATGTGGTCACGAAATCCGGAACCAACTCCGTACACGGTGATTTCTACGAATTTTTCCGGAACAAGGTATTGAACACCAAGGGCTTTTTTGACTCCACGGTACCCGACTACAAGCAAAATCAGTTTGGCGCGACGCTGGGTGGCCCGATCAAGAAAGACAAGACATTCATCTTTGGCTCTTACGAGGGCGACCGCCTGCGTCAGGGCATCTCTTCCGGACAGGTTGTCTTGCCAACAGCAGCAGAAGCCAATGGGGACTTTTCGGCGGGTGGGTCGCAGACGCTGGGGGGAGCCGTAACGACCCCCACATTTGCGCAGCAGTTGGAGGGCCGCACTGGCTGTTCGACTGCTATCGCTGCTTCGCCCGGAGCAGCGGCACTCGCGACACTAGCGAGTTTGCCGAGCGGGTCGCCGGCGGCACAGCCAGTCAGTTATGACTCGATTTTCCAGCACGGCATTATCCCGACGGCGTGTTTTGATCCCACGGCCATGGCGCTCTACCAGAATTATGTGGCGCCGGTCGGGACGGGGACGGTGTCGTATGCGCCGGACAAGAAAGATCGCGAAGATCAGTTCACGCTGCGGTTCGATCACAACTTCACGACCACACAGCACTTCACCGCCTACTATTATTTCGATGACGATGACCACACGGATCCCTTTTCCGACTTCCAGGCGTCCGGAGCGGACGTTCCGGGATTTGGGGCGCTGTTCAAGACGCGGGTACAGCAGTTGAACGTGAGCGAGACCTCCACGATTGGCTCGACGGCCGTGAATGAGATGCGGTTCAATTATTTCCGTGAGGGGCAGGGGAGCCTGAATCACCCCGTGAACATTCTTTCGAGCCTGCATGATGCCTGCGGATCGCTTGTAGCGGCGGCGAATTGTTTTGCTGATCCCACCAATCCCACGTCAGGGATCACCACGAACATTCTGGGGCGAGAGGGTGTGCCGTTCGTGCAAGTGCTCGGCGGATTTGCAATCGGGAACAACTACGAGGGGGAACTGCCGCAGACGGGGAATACCTACCAGTTTTCAGACAATTACAGCAAGGTGCTGGGGACACATAGCCTGAAATTCGGCGGAGACTTTCGCGATCAGAAGTTCGACCAGTTCCTGTACTACGACATCAACGGGTACTTCACCATCCAGGGCAGCGGAGCGTTGAACTCGGTTTCTTCCAGCGACGCCTATCCCAACTATTTCCTGGGTGTGCCGTATTCCTATTCGCAAGGCGCGGCGCAAGCGGAGGACTTGACGAACTACGGCCTCTATTTGTTCGCGCAGGATAGCTGGAAGATCAAGCCTAACCTTACGTTGAATTACGGCTTTCGGTGGGAGCTGAACACACCTTACGTGGACAGCGGGAACCGCCTGCAAACGTTCCGGCCGGGACAGGATACAACCCAGTATCCGTGCTGGCTGTCCGCATCGAGCGCCCAATCACTAGGCACCACACCAGGGGACTGCGGCCCGACGTCAGCCAACTATGCCTACTTCCCGACGGGACTGGTGTTCCCGGGCGATAAGGGTGTTCCGGGGGGGTTGACTTCGACTTATTACAAGGCCTTTGCGCCAAGATTTGGCTTGGCCTACAGCCCCAGTTGGAGCGAGGGCCCCTTGGCGAAGATTACCAGCGGCCCGGGAAAATCCACGATCCGCGGCGGTTATGGAATTTTCTATAACCCCATAGAGCAATTGGTGATGGAACAGTTCAGCGCCGAGCCACCGTTCGGTGTTAGCTCATTTCTTTCGAGCCCGCTCTTCAACACCCCGTTTTTGGGGCAGGACGGAGTGCTATCGCCAAACAACGGGGGAGCGATTATCAACCAGACGCCAACCACTCCGTGCCCCTATTCCGGTGGGCCTGCTGGCTGTGTGGACTGGTCACTGTTCCGGCCGCTGCTCCTCTACGGAGAATTCCAGCCGCATCTGCGGACGCAATATGCCGAACAGTACAATTTCACGATCGAGCGGCAATTGACTTCCGATATGCTATTGCGCGTCGCCTATGTGGGCACGCAGGCGCACCATCTGCTCGCTATTCACGACTTGAACTACGGGAATTCGCAGACGTGTTTGGACCTAAATACGTATATGGGTGCGGGAACCTGTGGCGCTGCTAGCGCGGATTACGAGTATACCTTGACAGTGCCGGCTGGGATGCAATTTCACATGCCATACATTCCTGGCTCCAATCCGACAGGACCAAACATTCCCTGTCCGTACAGCAATCCCAGTAATCCGAGTGGCTGCATCATCACGGGGGCTGCGGGAGGTACGCCGATCACTCTGGTCGGTATCCGTCCGTATTCCTCGCCCAATTGCAACCCGCTCTCAGGATCGGGATGCCCAGCCGACGGTGTGCCGGTATTCAGCAATATCTTCGCGGAAGACACGGTGGCTAACTCCAACTACAACGGCCTGCAGGTCTCGCTGGAAAAGAGTTTTTCGCACGGACTGTTGTTTCAGGCCTCGTACACGTTCAGCAAGGCGATTGACCAAGGCGCGTCGTTCGAAAACGAACTCAACCCGATCAATCCCGAAGCGACGCGCGGGTTATCGCTGCTGGATGCAAAGAACCGCTTCGTGTTCAGCCCGGTTTGGGAACTGCCCATTCCGAAGAAGGAAGGGATGGCCGGAAAGATCGCCAACGGCTGGCAAGTCTCCGCCATCATCACCTACCAGAGCGGCTTCCCGATTCGCGTGCAGAACCAGAACGACGCGGAGTTGCAGAGCAGCTTCTTTTATGAAGACGCGAACACGCCCTACTCGGCTGGCCCGGTTCAGTTCGTGAACCCGAAGAATGTATTGACGATTGGAGGAGTTCCCCAGAAGGGTAATTTCTGGTTCGACCCGTCGACCTTCTGCGACCCAATTGCCGGCTTCCCTGCTACGGGAGCCCCACCTTCATCGTGCCCCCAGCCATTGGGCAGCTTTGGAAACACGCCGCATGCGATGTGCTGCGGCCCTGCACTGAGCAACACGGACCTGGTGATCGCCAAGAAAACTCCGATAAACGAACGATGGACTACTGAATTCCGCGCGGAGTTCTACAACGCCTGGAATCATGCGGAGTTTGAGAATCCTGACGGGAATTTCAGCGACTCGACGTTCGGGCAGGTCCTGAAGGCGCGCGATCCCCGCGTCATGCAGTTTGCATTGAAGGTGATGTTCTAAGGGCACCTGGTTCGATTTGAACCAGCAGCAGGCGCCCCGGGCGTGGCTGGGGCGCTCTGGCGTGCAAACGAAACTGCGAAGCCGCACGGAACCGCTCCTGCGCGTGGCTTCCAACACAGAGGATGGCGTAAAATGGGTTCGCAACACGTCCCACGAACCTCGTAGTTTACCTCGCTGAAACTGACCGCAGGGAACAGACCTGCCACAGGTGACCGCTTAGGAAGGCCAGCCTGGATGGAGTACGCAAATGCAAGAAGCACTTCAGAAGGAACTCGCTCTTTACGAGAAGCGCACGCCGAAATCCGCGGAAGCTCACAGGAAGGCGCAGAAGCGCATTCCCCTGGGCGTGGCGAGCAACTACCGCGCCTATGATCCCTACCCGATCTTCGTGGCCGAAGGTCACGGCAGCAAGATCGTGGATATGGATGGGAACGAATATCTCGACCACAACCTATGCTTTGGCACGCTGATGGCCGGGCACGGGCATCCGGCGGTGGTGAAGGCTATCCAGTGGGCGCTGCAGAATGGCACCACCTTCGGCATGCCCCATGGCATGGAAGCCGAATTGGCCGAGGAGATTTGCGCTCGCTATCCCGTCGAGATGGTGCGCTTCGGCTCCAGCGGCACGGAAGCAACCATGCACGCCTGCCGCATCGCCCGCGCCGCCACGGGTCGCGACAAAATCCTGCGGTTTGAGGGCGGCTACCACGGCCTGCACGACACCGCACTCGTTAGCGTGAAGCCGAAGGAAGAGGACTACGGCGACATCAATGCGCCAAACTCCGTGCCCGGCGGGTTGGGCGTGATCCAGGCGGTCCTCGACAACGTTACTGTGGCCACGTTCAACAATCTGCCCAGCGTGGAAAATCGCTTCAAGCAGTTTCCCGGCCAGATCGCGGCCATCATTCTGGAACCGATCATGATGAATATCGGCATATGCATGCCGCAACCTGGCTTCCTGGAAGGACTGCGCGAAATCTGCAACAAAAATGGCGCGCTGCTGATCTTCGATGAAGTGAAGACCGGCGCGAAGCTCTGTTGGGGCGGCGCCAGCGAGTACTTTGGGGTGAAGCCCGACATCATCACGCTGGCGAAATCGATTGGTGGCGGGGTGCCGCTGGCGGCGTTTGGCGCGGGCCGCCAAGTGATGGACCTTATCGTCCAGCACAAGGTTTTCCACGGCGGCACGTACAACACGAATCGCTTCGCGATGGCCGCGGGTCTGGCGACCTTCCGCGAAGTTCTCACCCGCGAAAACTATGCCCACGTGAATAAACTCAGCAAGAAACTTGCGGAGGGCTACCGCGCGATCCTCAAGAAGACCGGCCTGAAGGCGTATGTGGCCCAGGCAGGGGTCAACGGCGCGCTGATGCTTTATTTGCAGGAAATCCGGAATTATCGCGACTGGATGAAGATTGACGTGGACCTGTGGAGGCAATTCTGGTTTGGCATGGTCAATCGCGGCGTCCTGGCGATGCCGTACTGGTGGGACGAACAGTGGACCGTCTCCGTGCAGCATACCGAAGCGGACATCGACAAGCACCTCGCGGTGTTTGAGGAGGTCGCGCCCGGGATGGCCAAGACGCAGCAGGAACGTGGCGCCCAATCTGTCGGTGCGGCGGGAAACTAGGGAGCAACAGGATTGAGCGACGAGGTCACGACAACGCCAGCCGCTTCGCCGGCTTCGGAACCCGAGCGGCCGCATTTAAAGCGGGTGCTTGGGCGGCGCGACCTCGTGCTGCTTTTTGTTGTTGCCGTTTTTAACCTCAACGTATTGCCTTCGATTACCGCCAATGGCGGTGTGACAGTCTGGCTCTGGCTGATCTCGCTTCTGTTGTTTTTCTGGCCGCAAGGAATTGCCGTAATCGAACTGGCCCACCGTTATCCTGGCGAGGGCGGCGTCTATCTGTGGGCCAAGGAAGTGTTTGGCGATTTCCATGGTTTTCTGTCTGGCTGGTGCTACTGGACGAACAACATGATGTACGTGCCGACGGTGATGTTGTATTTCGTCGGCGTTTCCGTGTTTGTGCTGGGCCCGAGCCACGCGGGTCTTGCCGACAACAAGAATTTTGCTTTGGCGGCTTCGGTAGTGCTGCTGGCCCTGCTGGTGATCCTCAACATCATGGGACTTGGCGTGGGCAAGTGGGTCAACAATCTTGGCGGAATCGGCACATTCATCGCGGCCTTTTTACTTATGGGTCTCGGCATCATCGTCTGCCTGAAATTTGGCACCAACATCCACTGGGCGGATTTTCAAATCCCCGCCAATCCGAGATTCGTTTTGAATTCGTTCGGGGTCATTTGCTTTGGTTTGGTGGGTTTGGAACTCGCTTCCGTCATGGGCGATGAAATCGAAAATCCGCGTAAAACATTGCCCGGCGCGGTTGCGTGGGGCGGCGTGCTGTCCGGCTTCCTTTATATCGGCGCAACCCTGACGCTGCTGGTGGCTGTGGACAAGAACAGCATCAGCGTGCTTCAGGGCATCGTTCAGGCCGTCAGCCACATGGCTTCGCGCGTCGGCGTCGCCTGGATCGTGGCGCCGTTCGCTTTTCTGCTCAGTTTGTCCATCGCGGGGATAGGCTCGGCGTGGTTAGGCGGGTCCGCGCGAATCCCGTTTGTGGCGGGCCTGGACTCCTACATGCCCTCGTGGCTCGGAAAGATTCACCCAAGATACGCCACGCCTTACGCCGCGTTGATTGTGCATGCGAGCGTTTCGCTGATCCTGGTGATTGCCAACTTCCTGGCAACGGGCGGCGTGCAGGAATCATTCCAGCGCCTGCTGTCGCTCGCCGTAGTCCTGCAGTTGATCCCATTTCTCTATATATTTGGCGCGCTGCTGAAAATCGCCGTGGATGCAAAATTTGTCCGCGGCCACTACGGCAAAGGAACGCTCATTTTCGCGGGCGTCAGCGGGTTCATCACAACCATTCTCGGCATTGCCCTGGCCTATTTCCCGGCGCAGCAGATCACTTCGCTGCTCTCGTATGAAATCTGGATGATTGGCGGAACCCTGCTATTCATCGGGCTGGCGGCATTTTTCTTTTATGTGTATGGAAGCCGCAAAGCGGCGCGCAAGTTGGCAACGAATTCTGCGGTAGTCTAAGGAAAAGAATTTGGGAGGTGGTTTATGTCCACTACGGCAAAACCAACGGTGAAATCCTACCAGAACTATATCAATGGGCAGTGGGTAGCCAGCTCGTCCGGCGAGACGTTTCCGGTCTATGATCCTTCGACCGAAGAGGTGATTGCCCACGTGGCCTCGGCAACCGCCGCGGATGTGGACATAGCTGTGAAAGCGGCCCGCGCCGCGTTTGACTCCGGGCCATGGGCGCAAACCACGGCGCAGGATCGCGGGCGCATCCTCTTCAAGATCGCCGACAAGATCCGGCAAAACACCGCGATGCTAGCGGAGCTCGAAGCGCGCAACTGTGGCAAGCCCATCGTGGAAGCCGAATATGACCTGGCCGATGTGGCGACCTGCTTTGAATATTACGGCGGCCTTGCGAATAAGGTGACGGGCCACGTCAATCCGGTGCCCGCGAACGCGCTGAGCTTCACGCTGCGCGAGCCGATGGGGGTTGCAGCCCAGATTATTCCGTGGAATTTCCCGCTGCTGATGGCGGCGTGGAAACTTGCGCCGGCGATCGCAGCGGGTTGTACCTGCGTGCTCAAGCCCGCCGAGCAAACGCCGCTGACGGCCATGGAACTGGCGAACTGGTTCGAGGAAGTAGGGTTGCCGCCGGGCGTGGTCAACGTCGTGAACGGCGTTGGTGAAGTTACGGGTGCGGCACTGGTCGCGCATCCGGGCGTGGACAAAGTGGCGTTCACGGGGAGTGCGGCGGTCGGAAAAATCATTGTGAAGAGCGCCGCCGATACGCTGAAACGCGTGACGCTGGAATTGGGCGGCAAATCGCCAAACGTCTTTTTTGCCGACGCGGATTGGGAAGCGGCGGTGGATGGCGCGCTTTTTGGCGTGTTCATCAATCAAGGCGAAGTTTGCTCCGCGGGCAGCCGCGTTTTGGTTGAGAAGAAGATCTACACGAAATTTGTGGAGGCCATGACGGAAAAGGCTAAGCGCATCAAGCTGGGGCCGCCGCTGGACCGCGACACGAAAATGGGGCCGCTGGTCAGCAAGGAGCAGTACGACCGGGTCACCTCGTATCTCGAAATCGGCAAGAAAGAGGCCAAGACCGCGATTGGCGGGGGAAGGGCGAAGGCGTTCGCCAAGGGCTACTACGTCGAGCCGACTATTTTTTATGACGTGCAAAACTCCGCGCGCATCGCCCGCGAAGAGATTTTCGGGCCGGTGGCCAGCGTGATTCCTTTCGAGAACGAAGCGGAGGCCATCCGCATCTCCAACGACACACCGTATGGATTGGCGGCGGCTGTATGGACGCGCGATATTTACAAAGCGTTTCGCGTGGTGAAGTCCATTCGCGCCGGAATCGTGTGGGTCAATCACATGCAACCCACCTACGTGGAAGCGCCGTGGGGCGGATACAAGCAATCCGGGTTCGGAAGAGAACTCGGACCGTGGGGTCTCGAGGAATATCTGGAGACCAAGCAAGTTTTCGTCAATCTCGATGAAACACCGATTGGCTGGTACTGAGAAGTTTGAAGAGATCGGCTGAATTTCGGACAAAGGAACAAGGAACCATGAAAACGATTCAGATTCGCACAGAAATCCCCGGCCCCAAGTCCAGAGCGCTGCTGGCCCGGCGGGAAGCCGCCATTCCGCGGGGGCCGTCCCTGGTGACGCCCATCTTCGCGGCGAAGGCGGAAGGCGCGTGGATCGAGGACGTTGATGGGAATCGCTACATTGATTTTGCCGGCGGCATCGGCTGCCTGAATGTGGGGCACCGCGCTCCCAAGGTGGAAGCGGCAGTGCGCGATCAGGCCGGAAAGTTTCTGCATCTCTGTTTTGGCGTGACTCCCTACGAGTCTTATATTGCTCTCGCGGAAAAACTGAACTCGCTGGCGCCGGGCAAGTTTGCAAAGAAGACGTTCTTTGTGAATACGGGTGCCGAAGCGGTGGAGAACGCGGTCAAGATTGCGCGCTCGTACACCAAGCGGCCCGCGGTGATTTGTTTCGAGGATGCGTTTCACGGCCGCACGCTGCTGACGTTGTCTTTGACCAGCAAGACCAATCCGTACAAGGCGGGGTTTGCTCCGTTTGCGAGCGACATTTACCGCATTCCCTATGCCTATTGCTACCGCTGCTCGTATGGCTTGACCTACCCGTCCTGCAGCACAGCTTGCGCGCATCATCTCGAAGACACATTCAAGCGCGTGGTGTCGCCGGACTCAGTGGCCGCTGTGATTGCGGAACCCGTCCTGGGCGAAGGCGGATTCATCGCCCCGCCGAAGGAGTTCTTCCCCATCCTCAAGGATATCTGCAAGAAGTACGGCATCGTGTTCATCGCGGACGAGGTGCAATCCGGCATCGGCCGCACTGGTAAGTATTTTGCGATCGAGCATTATGGTGTCGAGCCGGACCTGATCACTTCGGCGAAATCTCTTGGCGGAGGTTTGCCCATCGCTGCCGTGACAGGGCGAGCGGAAATCATGGACGCACCGCAACCCGGCGGCCTGGGCAGCACGTTCGCCGGCAATCCGGCATCCTGCGCTGCGGCGCTGGCGGCACTGGAAACCATCGAAACGGAAGGATTGCTTCTGCGATCCACGTTCATCGGCAAACGCTTTGAAGACCGAGCCAACGGCTGGCAGAAAAAATGGCAACTGATTGGCGACGTGCGCGGCCTTGGCGGTATGTGCGCGATCGAATTGGTGCGCAACCGCGACACGCGGGAACCTGCCGGTACCGAAACGAAGGAACTCGCACGCTACTGCTATGAGCACGGCCTCCTCACGATTACCGCTGGAACTCTGAATAACATCATGCGCATCCTCATGCCGCTGGTGATCAGCGACGCCCAGCTCGATGAAGGGCTGGATGTGCTGGAAGCGGGACTGGCGCACGTGGTAGAGAAAAAAGAGGCGGTGACTTCCCACGCCTGACACCGGCAATTTCCAAATCGAGGCGGCCGTTCGGGGCCGCCTTTTTTTGTCCCGGCAAAGATCGCAGAAGAGGTAAGGCAAGCGGGGTTCCGGCCAACTGACAGCGGAGGAGAATTCCCGCGCCAAGCGAGGGAAGGTAACCGGCAAGAAGAGTAGCAGGCAAAAGAGAACCAGGAAGGGGAAGAAGAATGAGATTTTCATGGATGGAATGCGTCTTCGTGAATAGAATGACGATGCTGCATGCCTTCTGCCACCAACCGTCGGAGTGCACGAAGAATGGCGTTAGGATTTGATATGGTCGAAGGGCGTGTGAAGATGGGCACGACAAGTGCCGCGAAGAAGCGGGGAAATGGAACGCTACGAAAATGGCAATGGTAAACACCAGCAGTTCGCAAGGAACAGCCGCGGCAGGCGGAAGCGAAAAGTATCCCGCCGCGCTGGCGATGGTAACAGTGCTTTTCTTTTTCTGGGGCTTTGTGACGGTGTTGAACGACATTCTGGTGCCCCACCTAAAGTCCATATTTGAGTTGACTTACACGAAGGTGATGCTGATTCAGTTCGCGTTTTTCGCTGCCTATTTCATATTCTCCATCCCCGCAGCGAAGGTCATCGACGCGATCGGCTATAAGAGAACGATGGTTGTGGGACTAGTGACTATGGCGCTTGGGGCGTTCCTGTTCGTGCCGGCGGCGAGCGCGGTGTCCTATCCATTGTTTCTTGCGGCGCTGATGGTCCTGGCCGCGGGCATCACCGCGCTGCAGGTTGCGGCGAATCCCTATGTAGCCGTACTTGGACCGCCGGAGACGGCTTCCAGCCGCTTGAATCTGACGCAAGCCTTTAATTCGCTGGGTACGACGATAGGGCCCTACCTCGGCGGCCTGCTCATACTGGGTGCTGTGGCCGAAAACAAGGACGTGCTCGCCAAGATGTCCACGCAAGCTTTGCATGCCTTCCGTGTGCAACAAGCTGCCACCGTGAAAATGCCGTATGTGGTGATCGGGTTGGCCCTGCTCGCATTTGCCGTGCTGATTGGACTGTTCAAGCTTCCGGCGATTCCGGAAGTGGAGAGACATTCCGACGGACGGCATGACGGAAGCTTGTGGAAGTACCGGCATCTGATCCTGGGTTGTGTCGCGATCTTCGTGTACGTTGGCGCGGAGGTTTCCATTGGAAGCTTCTTGATCAACTATTTCAAGGAGCGGGAAATCGGGAACCTGCCGGAGGTTGCGGGTGCGAGGTTCGTGGCCTATTACTGGGGCGGGGCGATGGTGGGGCGTTTTATCGGCTCGGCTATTCTCCAGAAAGCGAAAACTGGAATCGTCCTGGGAATTGCGGCGTTCTGCGCTTGCGCACTGGTGTTGACTTCCATGCTGACGACAGGCCATGTGGCCATGTGGAGCATCATCCTGGTGGGTTTCTTCAACTCGATCATGTTCCCGAGCATCTTTACGCTGGGGATCGCCAAGTTGGGGCCGCGCACCGGCGATGGTTCGGGTTTGCTGATCATGGCGATCGTGGGCGGAGCCATCATCCCGGTAGCGCAAGGCGCCATCGCGGACCGCATCGGCGTGCATCACGCGTTTGTGCTGCCGGTGATTTGCTACCTCTATATTGCCTACTATGCATTGCGAGGATCGCGTCCGGTGGGAGTCGAGTAGCCACACTTAAACACCTATGCGGAGCACTTCGGAAAAGCCAGTGCGCGGCTGACGTTACGCGCGCGGCGGCCCGCTGGAGGCGCGGACGACCAACTCCGGTTCAACGGCAATCTCCGGGAGGAACGGGGCACGGTCCTCGATGCGGTCGACCAACGTCTGCGCGGCAATGCGTCCCATTTTCAGAAGCGGCTGCCGCACCGTGGTAATCGGCGGAATGGAATACGCCGCCAGAGTGATGTCATCGAATCCGACGACCGAGACATCTTGCGGAACACGCAGCCCGGCTTGCTGAAAATCCCGCATAGCCCCGATCGCGGAAATATCGTTGTAGGCGAAAAGCGCGGTGAAGGGGACATTCCGCGCGAGAAGCACCTTGCCTGACGGATAGCCCAGCTTCGCAGCTGATTCCATGCCCTCCAACTGGACGATAAGTTCGGGCCGGATCCGAATGCCAAATTCGCGCGTAACTTCCTGAATGGCATCCCAGCGCGACACGGCGTCCGAGCTCTCCGGATTGCCGCGCATAAAGGCAATGTTCTGATGGCCCAGTTGTTTCAAATGGCCAAGGGCCAGCTCGGCAGCGCGGCGGTGATCCAGAATTATGTTGGTGACGTTTTCCACTTTTTGATGGCCGGCAACAGCGACGGTGGGCAGCAGCGGCTGTTCGTCAATCGACGTATCAATGGTGATGATTCCCTCGACGCCGCGAGACTGCAACATCTGCGAGTACGTCCGCAAGAGCTTCGGGTCGTGGCGATGGGCGACGGTCAGGAAGAAGTAATTGTGCTCCCGGAGACAGGCTTCGATACCACTGCAGACCAGGCTGCCGTAAGCGTCCCCAATCTCCTCGGCGATGACACCCACGGTAAGGCTGCGCTTTACACGCAGCGACCGTGCGAAGAAATTGGGGCGGTAGTTTAGCTCACGTGCGGCCTCGAGGACGCGCTCCCGGGTACGTGCCGGAATGGAACGCGCCGCCGGTGAATCGTTCAATACCGCGGAGACCGTGCCGGCTGTCAGGCCCAGATGTTCCGCAACAGCTCGGAGTGTAACGGCACCAGATTTTCGGATGCGGGATGATTTCGTCGCTTTCATTATTTGGTTCAGACCCTCACTTGAGGGGTCTCCTCGAAGAACCGGGCCAACTAGCAAACCGCACAGACTCGCCGCCCCAACGAGCCGACACCCTCAATGTCCCTGTATTGTAGTCCAATCCTGATAAATAAGGATGTGATGGGAGGCACGCGCGAGAAGGCTGCGGGTGGTTGTTCTAACGGACCTGATCTGCTGAACGGAACGCCACATCGACTCCGGTGCGAAGTTGCGAACTTCCCCGCAAAGTGACAGAACTTGACACCGCGTCGCCGGGCGTCTCTTGCGGCTGGCCAGACCCGCCCGAACGACAAACGATATTTTAGATGAATCGCAGCAAGTGTGGAATATAATCGCCCCCGGGTAGCCATGACCCGTCGAAACCTCCAGAAAAATATGGACTTGGTGCGTGCCACCGGCACTGCCGGAGCACGCCCGATGGCCGGAAATAGGGGAGAGGAAGCGCATGAAACTCAAGATGGAGCGATTTGCCGCGGTGGCATTGCTGTTGGCAATTGAGCTCTGCAGCCATCCTGGTTTCGTCACCGCGGCCCCAGCCGTTCAACGGGATTTTGATGTGAAGGGTTTTGGTGCGACCGGAGATGGGAAAACGCTGGACACGGAAGCTATCACTAAGACAATCCGCGCGGCCAATGCGGCAGGCGGTGGCCGCGTAGTCTTCCCGTAAGCAAAGGGACTCTGACCTGCGTGGCCTCGACAATTTCTCTGCAGTGTCCAGAGCTGATAGACGGCAAACCCATCACCCCTGTGAAAGGAGAGATGTGGAGCGCGGGGTTACCCGATGGGTGGGCTTTCCTGAGCGCTACGGAGCGATCGCGGAAGCTGGACGAAACGAAGGTGCAATGAGATCGTGAAGTGGAGGCTAAAATGTCGCGACTATTTTTGTTGATGGCGAGCGTGCTGCTCCTCTTGGGCGTGAGGGCGGAACTCGACGCAAGACCGGGAGCTGAGTCCATTGGAATATTCGAAGGGCAAGGAGACGTAGGCACGGTTCTCCATGCGGGCTCGGCGGATTACGACGCCGGAAAGCAAAGCTTTACCATTGCCGGCAGCGGCGAAAATATGTGGTTTGCCGCTGATGCTTTCCATTTCGTGTGGAAGAAAGTCTCTGGGGATGTTTCGCTGGCGGCGGACGTGAACTTCCTGGGCCAAGGCAAGAATCCCCATCGAAAGGCCGTGCTGATGATCCGGCAAACGCTCGACGCCGATTCGGCGTATGCCGACGTGGCCTTGCACGGAGAAGGTCTAACGTCATTGCAGTATCGGGATGAGAAAGGAGCCACTACGCACGAAATCCAGGCGAATCTTTCCGCGCCGCCGCAGCTGCAACTGGAAAAACACGGCGACTACGTTTACATGCTGCTCGGAAAAGGCAGCGAAACTGTGCAGGTTGCAGGTGGATCGATCCGCGTTCCGATCCACGGCACCTACTACGTGGGCATCGGCGTGTGCTCGCACGAAAAGGACCTCGTGGAAAAGGCTGTCTTTACGAATGTTGCGTTGCAGACGCCGGCAGCGATGTCCGGCCAGCCCGTTCTTTACAGTTCGCTGGAGACCATCGCGATTGATTCGACGGATCGCCGCGTCGTTTACGTTGCCCCGGGGCGTTTTGAGGCGCCGAACTGGTCGCGCGACGCCGCTTCTTTGTTCTTCAACCGCAATGGGCATATCGAAAGAATTGCCGTCGCCGGCGGCACGCCCGAAACGATCGACACGGGCTTTGCCAACCGCTGCAATAACGACCACGGCATTTCGCCGGACGGCCGTTTGTTGGCTGTCAGCGATCAATCCCAGGAAGGGCACCGCTCGCTGGTCTATGTCCTCCCGATCGGCGGTGGCGCGCCGAAGCGGCTGACGCAAAATTCTCCCTCCTACTGGCACGGATGGTCGCCCGATGGCCAGACTCTCGCGTTTGTCGGCGAGCGCAACGGTAATTTCGACATTTATACGATTCCCGTAACCGGCGGCGAGGAAAAGCGGCTGACCACGGCACCAGGTCTCGACGACGGGCCGGATTACTCCCCCGACGGAAAGTACATCTACTTCAATTCCGAGCGGACAGGCAGGATGCAGATCTGGCGGATGCACGCCGACGGCGCCGAGCAGGAGCAAATTACGTCCGATGAATACAATAATTGGTTTCCGCACATCTCGCCGGACGGAAAATGGATGGTGTTTCTCTCCTATGACGCCAGCGTGAAGGGCCACCCGGAAGACAAGGACGTGATGTTGCGGCTGATGTCCCTGCCGGACAGAAAGATCAGCGTGCTGGCGAAACTTTTTGGAGGGCAGGGAACGATCAATGTGCCTTCGTGGTCGCCAGACAGCAAAAAGCTGGCCTTTGTGAGTTACCAGTGGCTGGCGCATTGAAAGATCGCATCCACGCGAGGCGGCGGAGAGGTATTCCGAAAGCTCTCCGGACCTGAGACTCGAGCTCAGTCATTTGCGGGATGATCGCGAAGGTTGCCGATGCTCCGGCATATGGACACAAGCACGCGCCACACTTATCATTGACACACGCTCCCGGGTCTCTTGTTTCCACGCACTGCGCGGCCCGAATGGGGAGGAGAGACAGAGTTCTCTTCCACCGCACATCAACAACAGCCCAAGTCTGTGTCGAACCCGTCTGGAATTTGCCACGCCCCGCGGCTCATTCCCGGACGACGCGAGGTCTTCATGCAGGATCAACTCTTCCAGGAAATGAAGCAGGCCATCATCGATGGCGATCCTGACCACGCCAGGGAACTCAGTTTCAAGGCAATCGCCCAAGGCATCCCTCCGCTCGATGCCATTCATCATGGCTTCGTTCCCGGATTGAACGCCGTAGGGCAGCAGTTCGAAGCAGGCGAGATGTTTCTTCCTGACCTGGTGCTCGCCGGAGAAGCCATGAAAGCGGCGACCTCCGCCCTGGAGCCGGAGATTCAGAAGGCGGGCGCGGCGCGCGAATCGCTTGGGAAAGTTGTGCTGGGAACGGTGAAGGGGGATATTCACGAAATTGGGAAAACCCTCGTCGGAACGATGCTTTCGGCGAATGGATTTGAAGTGTTCGATCTTGGCGTCGACGTTCCCTTTGAGTCGTTTGCCCTCAAAGCCAAGGAACTGAACGCCGACCTCATCGGCGTCTCTGCTCTGTTGACCACGACGATGACGGGGCAGAAGGATGTTGTCGAAGCATTGGAGCGGCACGGTCTTCGTCCACGCGTAAAGATCATTGTGGGCGGCGCTCCAGTCACTCAGAGTTGGGCCGACGAGATCGGCGCGGATGGTTATGGAAAAGATGCGTTCGCGTCCGTGGCGCTGGCCAAGAGCCTGCTCAAAAAGCAGCGGGAGATGCCTGTCAGATAAGAATCAACCGGGCCGATTGCAAATGCAGCCGAACCTACGATTACTGGATGCGGAACTTCTCGAGCGAATCCTGTCAGAAGCCTTCGCTCTCATCTTTCAACGCGGCGTGACCGTGCAGGGCCCCGAGGCGAGCGATCTGCTCGCCTCCGCGGGAGCGCGGGTGGAAAACGGGGTAGCCCACATTCCGGAATCGTTGGCCCGCAGGACCATCGAGAGCGTCCCGCGAGAATTCCAACTGCACAATCGCGCGGGCGAACCCGTCGTGAAATACGGTGGCGATAATGTGCAATTCGACCCGGGCTCCTCTTGCGTGCACATCCTGGACCCGGAAACTCTCGAACACCGCCTGACCCAGTCCGCCGATTTAGTGCGCTTGGTGCAGGTTGCGGAGATGTTGCCGCAGTACGCCGCGCAATCCACCGCCGTGGTTTGCAACGATGCCGCCAAAGAGATCGGCGACTTGTACCGGTTGTTCCTGGTGCTCTGGTATTCGAACAAGCCCATCGTGACCGGAGCATTTTCTCCGCATAGCGCGCCCGCCATGATCGACCTGCTTGTGGCGGACAGCGGCAGCCCCGCCGCTCTCCGGGAGAAGCCCCGCGCGATTTTTGATGTGTGTCCTTCGCCGCCGCTGCATATGTCGGAATTCGCTGCCCAGAATCTGATTGATCTCGCGCGTGCCTGGGTTCCCGCGGAGATCGTCGCGATGCCGCTGTCTGGCGCGGCTGCCCCCGCAACCCTCGCTGGTACCGTCGTCCAACATGCCGCCGAATGTATCAGCGGCATCACCATTCATCAGTTGGCCCAACCCGGCGCGCCCGTGGTTTGGGGTGGTGCACCCGCCATCTTTGACATGCGCAGTGGCATCACCCCGATGGGCGCTGTCGAAACCGCGATGTTAAATATCGCTTCCGCGCAAGTGGCGAAGTCGTTTGGACTGCCCACGCACGGCTACTTGATTGGCAGCGACGCAAAATGGCTGGATGCGCAAGCGGGCCAGGAGAGTGGCGTTGCCGCGATCCTGGGCGCCCTCGGCGGGATTAACATGATCTCTGGGGCAGGCATGCTGGATTCGCTGGCATGCCACAGTGCGGAGAAACTTGTGCTGGATGCGGAGTCCATTGCCATGGCGCAGCGCCTTCTGCAAGGCGTCCAGCCACGAACAGAATCGCTGGCCCTCGAAATGTTCGCAAAGGCCGGCGCGCAAGGCGATTTCCTGAAAATCCCGGAAACGCGGAAGTATTTTCGGATGGAGCAGCATCTCCCCTCAAAAGTGATTGACCGCGGCTCGCTTCATTCCTGGGAACAATCGGGAAAACGGGATGCCTTTGCGCGTGCCCGCGACCGGGTGAAAGAACTCCTGGCGGCCTACAAACGCCCTGCAATCTCGCCCCACGTGGAAAACAATTTACGCGCCATCGTTACCGAACACGCAAAACGCACCGGCATGGCGCATCTGCCAGGAATCTGATGACGAAGAGATGAATCGAGCGCTTGTCGCATGACACAGAATCTCATCTCGAGCGAACCCACGCAGACCCGCAGCGATTGGCAACTTGCCATCACGGTGGACATGGTATTGCGAGGCCAGGGGGCGGAGCCGCAGAAAATCCGCGCCCGCCAGCCTCAACTCATTGTCCTGGCAGAACGAGCCATTGCCGAAGGCAATCGTTTGATTCATCCACAGGTGGCTTTTCGTCGCCTGGACATTTGTGGAGTCTCTCTGTCTTGCGTGACGCTGAAAGGTGGCAGCGAGTTGAATGGGTTTGGAATTGCGCGGAAGCTCGCCGGATGTCAGGGAGTTTTTCTCGCCGTGGCTACTCTGGGGAAAAAGCTGGAAGAGGAAATGGACAAGGCGTCGCGCGTGGATTTGCCCTGGCAGTTTGCTCTGGACGGTTTTGGCACCGCCGCGATTGGCGCTCTCTCCAACGCCGCTTGCCGTTTTTTTGCTGAACTGGCTGCGAGGGAGGGTTTGCGCGCCACAAGTCAGTTCTATCCCGGCATGCGCGGATGGCCTCTCGCCGAGGGCCAGACGCAGATCTTCTCTCTTGTGGATGCGCATTCGATCGGTGTTGCTCTCAATCCCTCATTCCTGATGGTGCCGCGCAAATCGCTTTCCCTGGCCGCGGGGTTCGGCACCCACGCGCAGCCCGCTGGCCATCTTTGCGACGAATGCAGTGTCTCCGCGAAATGCCGCCACAAACCGATTGACCGCTGAATTGCTCCATGGCCTACCACAGACAAAGCTTTGTCGTCGAACTGCAACCCATTGGACGACGCGCGGAAATTTCGCCGGGAGAGACTCTGCTGTCGGCTGCGCAATCCGTCGGGGTGGAATTGCAGGCGGTTTGCGGAGGCGTTGGGACCTGTGGCCAATGCAAGGTACGCCTCACCGCAGGGTCGCTCTCCGCGCCCACTTTGCAAGAGAGAGAAAAACTCGGGCAGGAACTCCTCGAAAGGAGTTGCCGGCTTGCATGCCAGGCCCTGCCGACGAGCCACGTTACTCTGGAGATTCCGCTGGAGTCTCTCACTTCCTCTCAGCGCGTTCAACTCGATGGCCTTGACCTCGGCGTTTTGCTGGACCCGCTGGTCGTGCCTTTTGATATTGCAGTAGACGCGTCGCTCCCCGGCAAACTCCGGGAAACAATCAATGAAGCCGCGGGCCAGGATGTACTACCGGCCGCGGGAAGTTTTGAACAGTTGTCGGAAACCGCGCAGCGCTTTGCAGGACACTTGCGACTTGCAGTTAATAAGGAATCTTCACCCTTCACGATTGTCAGCATTCTCCCGGAGCAGACCCGCATCTTCGGCCTTGCGGTTGATCTTGGAACAACAAAACTCGCATCGTATCTCGTGGATTTGGAGACAGGCAAAACGCTCGCCCAACGCGGATTGATGAATCCTCAAATTGCCCACGGCGAGGACGTCATCAGTCGCATTTCTTTTGCGAGTCATTCTGGCGGGGCCGCGCAGCAGTTGCAACGCAGAGTCATCGAGACGCTCAACGAGATGGTGCGGAACCTTTGCATAGATCTCGCCATCTCACCCGTGCAAATCGTGGAGATGGTCGTCGCCGGAAACACCGCGATGCACCATTTCTTTGCGGGTCTGCCTGTTCAGCAGTTGGGCATGGCACCCTATCTGCCTGCGACGACTGAGCCACTTCACCTGGCCGCGCGCGATCTCGGCGTGGAGATTGCCCCCGGTGCCGCTATTTACACTCCGCCTAACATCGCCGGTTATGTGGGCGGAGATCACGTGGCCATGCTTATTGGCATTGGCGCCGGCTCTCGCAAATCGGGCCCTCCGTTTCTGGCGATCGACATCGGCACCAACACCGAAATCACTCTGTGTGTCCACGGCCGCTTGTTGACTTGCTCGTGTGCGTCGGGACCTGCTTTTGAAGGGGCGCATATAGGGCACGGCATGCGCGCCGCCCCGGGCGCCATTGAACGCGTGCTCTTCGAGCGCGGCGCTATCCAGATCTACACGATTGAACGGCGCCTTCCCATCGGCATCTGTGGCTCCGGAATCCTCGACGCGATTGCAGCCCTGCTCGATGCCGGTGTTCTGGAGTCGCGCGGGAATCTTCGCAAAGGGGCGGAACGTGTGCGGCAAAACAGCGGCGGCGGCGAGTATCTTCTGGTCAGCGCAGAGAACTCCGGCAGCGGCGGCGAAATCGTCTTAACGCGGCAGGATATCAGCGAGATTCAGTTTGCCAAGGCCGCGATTCGCGCTGGCATTGAGATTCTTCTCGAAGTTGGTGGAGTGGACGCATCGGCTCTGGAAGAATTTATCATTGCCGGAGCGTTTGGCAGCTATCTGGATGTGCAGAGCGCGTTGCGCATCGGGCTATTTCCCAAAATTCCTCTTGCTAAATTCCGCCAGGTTGGCAATGCCGCGGGAATTGGCGCGAGGCAAATGCTTATTTCCGGCTCTCAGCGTCGCCTGGGCGAGTCGCTTGCCAAACAGATCGAATATGTCGAACTGGCCACCCATCCGCATTTTCAGGACAAGTTTGCGCAGAGTCTATTCTTCTGAGGCCTTTGCCAAGCCGCTTCCCGCTCGAAACGCCGGATCCCGGGCCAGCACACGGACAAAGTCCGGGCTTGTTCCGCAGCAACCTCCAACGAAGGTCGCCCCTGCGTTCGCAAGTTCCTTTGCCGCCTCGGCGAATTCCTCCGGCGTCGTCTTGTATTTCGCCACGCCACCAATAATTTCAGGCAACCCCGCATTCGGCTTCATCCATATCGGCAGGCGGCACACCGCCACCAGGCGCTTGCAGATCGCCACGTACTCCCGTGCCCCGACCCCGCAATTAGCTCCGATGCCGTGCACGCCTTCGCTCACAAGAGCGGTGGCCACTTGCTCAGGCGTCGCGCCCATGATCGTCCGGTCACGATTCTTGCCGGAATCGTAGACGAACGAAACAATCACGGGCAAGCCTGTCTCCAGAGCCGCCGCCGCTGCAATCCGGGCTTCCGTCACATCAATCATCGTTTCGATCAGAAGCGCGTCGGGACTTTCCTCTGCCAGCGCGCGGGCCTGCGCGGAAAATGCCGCATGGAGCCGCTCGGGCGTGACCTCTTTCGTTACAAGCATCTTTCCACTCGGGCCAATCGAGGCAAATACCAGCGCCTCGCGTCCCGCTGCCTCTCGCGAGAGCCTCACGCCAGCGCGGTTGATTGCTGCGACCTGTCCGTCCAGCCCATGCGGTGCAAGACTAATCGGATTCGCGCGAAAGGTGTTGGTCAGAATCACCTTGCTTCCGGCCTGAATATAGCTTTCCGCCACCTGACGCACTAACTCAGGTTTTATGAGATTCCATTCGTCCAGGCAGGCGCCCAGGGGTGCGCCGAGTTTCTGCAATTCGGTGCCCCAGGCCCCATCAACCAAGGTCAGCGATCCGCGAACGCAATCCGTGAAGTTCATGGAGTTTCTTCGACGTAGAATTCAAACTCTCAGTATACTCCCGCGGACAGCAAGAATTTCCTCCTGAGCTCAGAGGAAACGCATCGCAGAAAGCGCCTGCAAAATCCTTTTTGTAAAGGTTGTCTGCGCTTCGTCAGGGTCATAAGATGATAGCCACGTGGACATGACCATCCTCGCGAAAACAATCCAAACCGAATGGCAGGCGCAAAGGAAATGAAACTTCTAGGGATCGACGTCGGAACAGGCGGGACTCGTGCGGTATTGATCGATCAATCGGGGCGCGTCGTCTGCAGCGCAACTGCAGCGCACGCTCCCATGAGCTCTCCGCAAATTGGCTGGGCGGAGCAAGACCCGCAGGACTGGTGGAGGGCGGCATGCCGCGCCATCGCCGAATGCCTGGCAAAAGGCGGTGTGCAGCCCGGCGAGATTGACTCGATCGGCCTGACAGGGCAGATGCATGGCCTCGTACTTCTGGATGAACACGACAACGTGCTGCGCCCATCGATTATCTGGTGCGATCAACGCACCGGCGAAGAATGCCGCGAAATCACAGAGCAGGTCGGCACCCGCCGGCTGATTGAGCTTACCGCCAACCCGGCGCTGACGGGTTTCACTCTTCCGAAGATCTGGTGGGTGCGCCGGCATGAACCGCAAATCTGGGCACGCGTTCGCTCGATCCTTCTGCCCAAGGACTACGTGCGGTTTCGCCTGACCGGTGCGCGCGCGATCGATGTCGCCGATGCTTCCGGGACGCTGATGCTCGATGTCGTCAACCGCCGCTGGTCCCAGCCGATCCTCAAGATTTCTCGGTTGGACGAGCAACTGCTTCCGAAAGTTTACGAATCGCCAGAAATCACTGGGCGGACTTCCGAAGAGGGTGCTCGCGCCACCGGACTTCGCGCTGGCATTCCCGTCGTTGCGGGCGCCGGCGATCAGGCGGCTGGTGCGGTCGGCATGGGCATCGTCAAGGCCGGCGCGGTAAGTGCGACCATCGGCACGTCCGGCGTGGTATTCGCGGCAACGAGCAAGCCGGTGCTGGAGCCAGGGGGGCGCATTCACACATTTTGCCACGCCATTCCCGGTCGCTGGCATGTGATGGGAGTGACGCAGGGCGCCGGGCTCTCTCTGCGATGGTTCCGCGATCAATTTGGCGCTGGCAAAGACGATGGCCGCGATCCCTACGACCGCCTCATGGATGAAGCGGCGAAAACTTCGCCAGGCGCGGAAGGCCTCCTCTGGGCGCCTTATTTAATGGGTGAACGCACTCCACATCTCGATCCTGATGCGCGCGGCGCGCTCGTCGGAATCACTGCGCAACACTCGCGCGCGCACGTGATTCGCGCCATTCTGGAAGGTGTGGCTTTCAGCCTTCGCGATTCCTTGACGCTCTTCAAGGAGATTGGCGTGCCTATCGAATCCATCCGCTTGGGTGGCGGAGGCGCGCGATCCGCTCTGTGGCAAAAGATCCAATCCGATATTTACGGCATGCCCGTGGAATTGATTGAAGCGGAAGAAGGCGGCGCCTACGGAGCCGCCCTGCTTGCGGGTGTTGGAGTTGGCGCATGGCCCACGGTCGAATCAGCGTGCGAGACCGTCGTCCGCGTTGCCAAGACCGTTCGGCCAGACCCGAAAACTGTTTCGCTGATGAACCTGCAATACGCGGAGTACCGCAAGCTGTATCCAGCACTCAAGGGAATTCGATACAAATTCTAGCCAGAGGTCCGACGGGCGCCAAGTTCCCACGCTAACTTCTCTTTGGCGAACGAGTGCCCGCGAAATTCTTGCAGACCGCACGACTCGCAGAGCACGTCAGTATCCACCGTCGTCCCAACCTGGGATTGCCTTGTAAGCGGCTGCGCGCCCTTGACTGACACTCCTGCCTCGGCGAGCAGGGCTGCCTGCGCATGCCAGAACGGGTAGCGCGATGCGCCCGCTGTTTAATTCGATCACAAGCGCGTATATATTTATAGATACTTATACTATAAGGGTAATACTATTCTATCGCTTCGCTCTTGACAGTCGAGACTTGGCGGCTCTACGTTTGTGTTAAGAGGTGGCCGACACGAGTTGCCGCAGATGTAAGGCATAAGCATTCACGCCGGTCCTGATTCTTCCCGCCGCGATTTGCCCGCTCCATGCCGAACAGAAAGTCCACCCTGACGCCATCTGGTACATGCGGGCGTGCACCGGAATGGTTTCCCATTCACCCGATGTGCAAGCGATGCGGAATCAGATGATGATCTGGCAGAGCGAGCGCAAGGAGCAGGCAGGTAATTAATTCGGTGAGAACCCCGAATTTGTGTGTAACTCGAGAAGGAGTCCTTTATGACTCTGGTCATCAGAAAGCTCACGGCATCCGCAATCCTGCTACTCATGTGCGTGCTGATTCTTCCGTGCTTGGCAAGCGCCCAGCGCCTGGTGAAAAAGCGCGAGCCGGCTGCGGCTCCGGAAGCTTCTTCGGATGCGGCTGCAAGTCCGATGACTCTCTGGCGGGCACGCAAGGCGGTAGCGGCCGGGTTTCAGAGCTGCCCGATGGCAACTGTGGATAATCCCAGCAGTTTCAAGTTCGACTTTGACAGCTTTCAATTCAGTGCCAAGATTATCGTGCCCTTCGGGCACAAAGACTACAGGGATCAGAAGGTGGAGCTGAAAGACCTGCCGCAGTTCTTCCCCCAAAAGGGTTTTGGCGGACTGTACCGAGTGAAGGACGAAGCTGGCAAGGATCTTCCCGAGCCCTTCAACCATCTGTTGTGGTATGACCTGGAAACCGCCGAATTGTTTGCCAACGCCCTAAACCATTTGCGCGACATGACTGGCGAGCAGGGCATGGCCCTACGCAATCTCCCGCAGGCCGCGGAGGCTTGGCGAGCGCTCTCCCAGAAACCTCCGGTTCCGGAAGAGGTGCGCGGGCAACGCTTGCTCGCCGAGACTGCTTTCAAGGAAAGGAAACTTGATAAAGCGTTGTATCACTACGAACGAGGCCTGGAGCTTTATCCCGTGTGGCCCGAGGGCCGCTTCAACGCCGCTCTGGTCGCTGCGGAGTTGCACTCCTACGGCGTGGCGGTCGAGCACATGCGCGCCTATCTTGAGTTGGTACCTGATGCCCCCGATGCACAATCCGCTCGCGACCAGGTCGTGATCTGGCAAGACAAGGCCACCGAGGCCGCCGCACAGACCAAAAATGCTGAACAAACACAAAGCGGCGGGAAAAAGCGGCGGTAACAGGTCGGGTTTTCGCAAGATTTGCTGCCCGCAGGCAGCATCAGGTACAACCTTCTCCAGTCGGGCTGCCTGCTCGGACCCTTGACCTTTCGAAGGAAAGATGGTTGTAGCTTTTTGTCCGCGTGGCGTGGGGGGCAGCTCCGATCAACAACACAATAAGCAGCCCACACCACATCTTCTTGATGTTCATCAATTTTCCGCCGTCAGCCTTACTGTGCTGCGTCCTTGCAGATGAGCTGAAAAACGAATTGGTATTGTTTGTCGAGCTTGCCGCTGCCATCGGCTTGCGCCTTTGCCAGAGTTGATTCTTCGTTGGCGGAGGCGCGGTCCCAGGCCGCCTGCACAATCTGGCGGCGTTCCGGATGCAGGCGGTACTGATCCTCAAGCGAAACGCGCTCGTCCAGTTTCCCGGCGGCCGCCAGCTTGTCCAGTTCCACGTGAAAAGCCAGGATGGTGGCCTTGTGTACATCCGCCAGCCCCTGGTAGTAGTCGAGTGCGACGTCTTCCGTGGCGTGTCGCAATCTCACGTCTACGCTCTGCCTGAATGTGCTATCGGTGCTATACCGCCCAAGCAACTCAGGGGCGAACTGCTTGACCGAAATGACGTTGAGTGTCGCCAGTTCCGTGGCTAGTGGATACAACATCCCGTCATCGTCTGGCCTGTCGTAAATATGCGTGGCGTGCTCGAGGGCCCAGTCGTCCCACGCTTTAAGCTCGGCCTGCAGCCTTTCCTCTTCCCGCAGCGGATTCGTCAACTGTGGGTTGGGATTCTTTGGAAACACGTGCGATGCAGAGTCGTTCCCCGGGAAGAGAAACTCGCGAATCAGGTCCTCGACTTGGCGGTTTGCCGGCTGCGCCATACTCAACGGCGGAGAGCTTGCGGCATTTCGTGGTGCCGGCTGGCCAGCAGTGGCCGGCACTGAGGCCATCGGCGTCGCCGCCGGAATCGTCATCCGTGGGTTTACAGTAGCAGCCGGTGCTGCAACCTGCGGCGCACCGTACGCCGGCTGGCCGGAACTGGTAGGTAGGGCCCGTGGCGTCGCTTCAGTCCCCAGCGCCGTGTCAAAGCCGCCTCGCGCTTTGGAAGACGCATCTTCCGGCACCGTCGCCGCTGCGGCAGCCTGCGAAGCATTCGATTGCTGCTGCAACGATGCCACGGGTTGCGCGGCCGTTTGCGTCGTCAGCATCGGCGAAAATCCCGGCGCTGATGCGGGGCTCGCCTGTGCCCCTGCCCCTGGTGCAGTTTCCGCCACAGGCAACATGGGCGCTTGCTGAGGCGGTACTCCGCCATTCTGCGCGGCAGCCATCAGGCGCTGTTGCTCCTCCGGAGGCAGCTTGCTGACATACTCCGCCATGTCTGCTGCCTGCTTCGGAGTCATATTGTTGACGTCAACTGTGCGCGGATCGAAAGCCTCGCCAGCGGGAGCCGGCGGTGCGGCGTTGCTGTCGCCCATCTTCATCTGCAATCCCGGCCCAGCGGGTGGCGTCATCCCTGATCCGGAACCCGGACCGCCCGTGTAAATCCCCGGAAGCCCCGGAATTCCATAGCCTTGCTGGCCATCATTCAGCGCCAAGCCGGGGAGGTTCGGATTGCCCACGTGGCCCGCGCCACCTGCATCGTCTCCCATTTTCAATTGCAGTTTCGATTCCGTGACCGGCGTCATGCCAGACCCCTGTCCCGGCCCACCGGTATAGATGCCGGGCAAGCCGGGTATCCCGTAGCCTTGCGTGTTGTCGCCGAGTTTCATTTGCAGGCCGCCAGCCGAGGTGCCCGAATTCTTCAATTGCAGATTGGGCAATCCATTCAGCTTCAGACTTACCGACAAGCGGTTGTACATTTCCGCCAAGCGGCGTGCCTCTTCCTCTCGGTGCAGCCGTGCGGCTTCGGCCTGGCGGCGTTGCAACTCCGCCATCATCTGCTGTCTCTGCGCCGCAGCAGCCTGCGCATTCGCCCCCGCATTGAACAGCCAGTTGAGAAAGTTTGTCGTCGCTTGCTGCACCGCCTGCTGCAGTTGGGCATTCCCCGCCGAATAATTGCCCCCGGAACCGCTCCCGCCGCCAGTTCCAGGACAGTTGTATCCAGGGGGAAAACCACCGACCAATTTGCCGTTTATCCAGCACTGCGTTCCTGCAACTTGTTGCGCCATGACAAGAACTGGACTCGCGGCGATCAGCAACAGCGCCAAACAAATTGCCCTTCTCATGGCCTCTCCTCCAGAACTCTTCGGCGACGGGGGCGCCTCTTGCCCTGGCCGGGATGACTCCTGCTTCCTATTTCGTACGCAGATCGGCATATCAACGTACTTAGCCTTCATGACTCGCGTGACCTGCATGCGAGGCATAAAATGCGCACCTCCACTTGGCGTCTACTCACGCAGTCTGGCTCCGCTCTTGGGTGATGGCAATGGAACTACCGGTGCAATAACGCGAATCGGTAACTTTGGAACATCCAGTAATTGACTCGGTTAGAGATCTGAAGAGTATCCCGTTCGAGCATTCAGAAAGAGCGCTTCGCCGGATTCATCCGAGGGGCAGCTGCGCGTTTGGCTTCTCGCCCGCATTGACTTACTGTGCAGCGAACGTGCATTCACCATTTCCCGCGCGACCCCTTTCTCTCTTTTGACCACTTTTCGCGACCATCTCCACTTAGAAGACCGCGCCGTCCGTGGCGGCCGCTCAGAGTTCTCGCATCGAACCCCGGTGCCCCATCGCAGAAATTCCCTCCCGCATCCCACCTGCGGGAAAGGTAGGAGGGTTTCAATCGGTTTTCAGGCTAACCTGCGATCGACTTCGACATAGCGGCCCTAGACAAAGTGTGGTGTATCAGTTTGGACCCGCTGGCGCTTTACTTCTCCAAATCCTGGAAATGCCCCAAGAATCGTGCTGCCGTCCGCCCAAAGTGAGTACCAGTAGTTCTGGACCTTCTGCACCCCACCTCCCAACTGCTCTTCCCGTCCCGGTCCTTCCGTAATGGACCCATTTAGTCTATTTATTTTCTTGACTTGTACAACCGCACAAGCCAGAATCACGCCTGTTTTACCCGGTTCGGTTTCGTGCCCCTGTCCCCAAACCCTGTGTCATCACATTACTGCGGTGAACGGTCGGCCATTCTTTGATGAGAACTGTCTATCTGGAGAGGATCTAATGAAAAAGTTTTACACCCCAGCTCGGGTTTTCGCTCTTGCTCTGCTAGTTGCAGGCCTTGCTCCTCAGAACTCTTCGGCACAGTCCACTCCTCCCACTCTGTCGGTTTCGCCGGGCGACCTTTCCTTCGGCGTGCCTACGGGAACCAGCCCTGCGGTCAGTGCGCCCGATACTGTTACCGTCACCCTCAGCGGATCCGGTTCGGTCAGTTTTACAAACGTGACCGTTGCCGCCACAGGCACGCCCGACTATTCGGCCGACTTCATCGTGGACGGAAATTCCTGCACTGGAATGATCGCCGCTCCCAATACCTGTCAGGTGACTCTGCACTTCATCGCCAAGATAGCCCCTTTAGGAACGATGGAAACGGCCACGCTTACAATCGCTTACAGTGCAGGGACTCTCACCGTCCCGCTGAATGGGGCGTATGGCGCCATCAAGCTCTTTAGCCCACTTAATATAAATCTTTCCCTCTTTAGTTACGTGACGTGGACGCAGTCTCCGCCCACGGGAGGGCAAACACTCCAGAGCACGACGGTTAATCTTTCGTGCCCGGCCGGCGCGACCGCATTCCTATCTTCCACACCGGACGGATCCGGCAACGTTTTCCAGGACAACACTATTCAGGTGGCAAACACCTATGGCACGACGCCGACCTCGGTAACGACATCAAACGTGTGCTACGGCGGCGACACCAATTTTCAAGGGTTCACTGGTTTTCCGACGGGGTCGACAAACTGCTTCCGATCTTCGTATGAATCAGCAGTCGTTGCATACCTCGCCCCTGCAGGAATCGGACAGAACCCCGACATCACTGGATATCCCCTCGGCACCGGTGGGCCAGGCAGCTTCGTTGCACAGTATGGAGTCGCGCCGTTCAGCGTTGCCAGCCTCCTTTCGACTGGAACTCAGTCGCTGACCGTACAGATGCAGGACGCTGGCGGCGACCTGGGCTCCGCGACGCTGCACTTGGTGACCAGCTGCAGCCTGGCGGGAGTCACACCCGGCGGGAGCATCACCGGCAATCCCATCAATTCGAATAATCCTGCTTCGCTGACGCAAACCTCCTCGTTTGACACCGGCGGCGGTCAGAACATCTCGTTCACAAACAGCGTCGCGAATGCGGTACAGAGCGACAGCGTAACCATCCCATCCGGCACGATACCGGTCGTTACCGACATTGGCATACCCCAACAACTGTTCTATCAGTTAGTCGCGAATACCTCCGCAGCCCCAGCAGTCTGCGTGAGAATTACGGGCGAGGTCGATCCCTTCAACCCTACCAATTACCTGTGCAAAGCTTTCCTGCTCCAGTGCCAGGCTCCCGGTGGATCAACTGTGAGCGGGAGCAATTGCGTACCGACGCCCAGCACCCTCAGAAATATTTTGGAAAGTACGCAGTATTCTTCCCCAGATGAGCCCGCGGACACCAACACCAACTTCCTCTCTAGTTCCTGCACCTTCTATTTGAATAACAACGGAACTTGCGCACCATCCATGGCTCAAACGCTCATTGGCCCGGGCTTACTTATGGGCGGCGACGGCTGGACCTGCGCGCCATCTGCGAATTTGACAACCTGCACTCCAGTGGCGATAAGCGGCACCGTGAACAGCACTACCTCCTCCTCGACAGTCTATAGCCAAGCAAATTGCGCCCTGTCGGGTGGATTGACCAACAACCTATGCCCAATTGACGTACTCACTCAGTTCCTCGGTGCTGCGGATGCAAGGGGCGGTGGCACAACTCCTATTACGAATTCCATTTTTGTGCCTGTCGTGAACATGCCGAAACCGTTCACACAGACGACCATCGCGGGCCAGAACTCCAACGGCTGGGTCAGCACGTCGTCCCTCAATGCCAAATTCGTTGCCAATCAGGCGACCTATCCGAGCACGGGGAACATACCCCTACCCAACGGTTTCCTACCCGCTGCGCCTTACAGCGTGACCTATGGCATCGCACCGCTGAGTACACCTCTTCCGGACACGACCTTCCCGGTGGCGACTGACGCACTACAGTACGCTGATAATTCGACGGTGTACCACAACACCGACCCCATTCAGCTGCCTACGTCCATTGCCAACTGCACTTCGGGGTCGCCTTTGCCATCGTTCACTGCCAACGACAGCTTCGCGCCGACTCAGGGCAATGGCATTTATAACCTGCATTACTTCACCACGGACTGCGCCCTCACCGAAGGACTGGTCTTCAACCCGACGCCCTCGCAACTCACGAACCCGGCAGCCAACTGGGCTTCCTTCCAGGTGACTTCAGTGGGCTGGGACAACGTGCCGCCATCCCTGGCGTGCACGGTATCGCCGCCTGCTTCCAATGGCACTAATGGGTGGTACACGACGGCGAATGTCAGCGCCAGTTGCTCGGCGACGGACCCTGTCCCCGGCTCCGGCTTCGGGATTGGAACGGCGGCGTCTTCCGTAACCACGGTGACCGGTACCAACCCGGCCGTGCTTCAGGGCAGTTCCACCACTTCAATTGGTCCCGTATCCACTGTCGTCGGCCTGAACCCCGCGGCTGCGGCGATTCCAGCGCAAGTAATCCAGGACCTGGCTGGAAATTCCTCCAACACTCAGGGGCCGTACGCGACCCCGATCGACACGACGCCTCCGAGTATAGGCGTATCGTACCCTAACGGCCAATCGTTCACCGTCGGCCAGAGCCCCGCCTCGATCACCTACACCTGTGCGGACACCGGCTCTGGTATCGCGACTTGCCCAGCGTCCCCTGCTCCACCCGCTGCACCCGTTCCGCCCGCTTGCCTAGCGGCTCCTGCAGCCGGACCGCTTACGTTCAGTTCCTCTTATCCGATTAATACTTCCACCCCCGGGACTTACACGTTCTCTGTGAACTCGACGGACTGTGCGGGGAATATCTCCGCATCGGTGCGGGTGTCCTACAAGGTCTTCTACCCCTCGGCAGATCTGGTCCTTCTCGCGGGCAGCCTTCCTGGGGCTTCCGTAAAGATCGGCGCAAAAATCACCTATGGCTTCATCGCGTCCAACCTTGGCCCCAGTACGGGGTACGGCGTCACGATTACCGACGCCTTACCTTCGGGTCTCTCGTTCGTCGGTGCATCGCTTACAAATGGAATTACCTCTGAGACCTGCACGTACGTGTCCGGCGCGGTGACCTGCAATATCGGAAATCTCCCGGTGGTGCCCCATACCGGAAGCATCTACATCGGTCAGATCACAGCGAAGGTGACTGCTGCAGCCTCCAGCACCGTCACGAACACCATTCAAATCAACGGACTCAACCCGGACCCGAATACCAAAAACAATTCGGTGTCGGTCAGCATCAAAGTAACGCGCAGCTAAAGTCGAGATTGGGCTCGAGACCATAACATGAATACAATCAACCCCCGGTGATGCTCTTCCGAAAGGAGAGTGTCACCGGGGTTCTCTTTCCATAAGGGCGGAACCCCGGCTCACCGGAGAGAGCCGGGCCTGCGTCCTACTATGGAGGCTTGGGCACTGTCAACCGGTGGAGGCTTGATCCAGTGGTGCCAGCACTTTGTTCGATCATGGCAGGGAGTTGGCCCTTGTCAGGACGCGGGAAGCGCGTTCGATTCGCAGGTCTGGGCTTGCCAAAAGCCCTTTTGCCGCAGCGGTCCCGCTGAATGTGATTGGCGGTAGCGGGAACTCCAGAGAGTGATGGAAGGGTTCCGAGTCTAACTTTTCGGTTGCTGAGTTCCTTGCGTGGCTTCGTCGTACATCGCCTTCAGGTCAGGGCGCTGCAGTAGTTTTTCTGCCCCGCCTTCTTTCATGATTTCAGCGAGGATGTTCTTTGCTTGTTGATACTGGCTGGTGGCTTCGCCAGCCTTGCCCGTGAGAGCGAGCAGTTTGCCGGTCAAATAGTGGATCTGCGCCGTTTCCAGCCGCAGCCCCATCTTCTCGCTGCGGCTCATGGCGTGGTCCAGCTCCCCGCGCGCATGAGTGTAGTCCTTGGCGGCGATGAGGGCTGCACCCAAATCCACAGAGCCGTGAACCGAATAATATTTCGAGTGCAGAAGTTCGGCCTGCTGCACGGCCGCGCGCAATTCGGTGATCGCCGATTGTGTTCTTCCCTCGGACAGCGCCACTCGCGCTAGGTTCATTTTTGCAATCAGCGCGCCTTCTTTGTCCTTGGACTTGGCTGCCAGTGCTGCAGATTGTTCATATGCCGCTTTGGCACCCTTCAAATCTCCCTGATAGAAAGCAACATCGCCCTTGGTAAGCAGGAGCTTGGCTTGGAGACCCTCGTCCTTTAATGCCTTGGCCACATTCTGGGCTTCCACAAGCTGGGCACCGGCTTCGTCAGCCCGGCCCGCGTGGGCCAGGGTAAAGGCAAACCCATTGAGTGAATCAGCCATCTCGCCGCTGTAATTATTGGCCGCGCGGTAGCCCTTTACCGCATCTTGCATGGAAGAGACGGCAGCTCCCAGGCGCCCCTGATAAAAGAAAACCATGCCAAGCGACTCCGAAGCACTTGCCACCTCCGTGGCGATGTTGGCTTTGCGCGAAATTTCGAGAGCCTTCAGCAGGGATTCGAGAGCTTTATCGAAGTCGCCCATTGCCACATAGACATCACCCAAGCTGTCGAGAGTTCGCGCCAGATATTCGGGATTGTTCAGTTTCTCGCGCAGCGGCAGGGCTTGACCCAGATAGGTCAGCGCGTTATCCGTGTCTCCCTTCTGTAAGTACACTCCGCCAATGTTGCTGAGGCAAAGAGCCTGAAGGTTCTGGTCGTCGGCGTCTCTCTGGATTTGCAACGAATCTTTATAATCCTGCAAGGCCTTATCGTACTCACCGCGCGATTCATGCAGCACGCCGCGGTTCAGCAGGACAGAACCGTACTCCTTTTTCATGCCGATGTCCTGCAAGAGCTGGAGCGCTTGTGTGTAGCTGCTCATCGCCGCATCGGGTTTGCCCAGCGAACTCTGCAACGTGGCCATCTCCGACAGGCTGGCGGCTTGTAATCGCTTCAGCCCAAGCCGCTTCGCAACTTCGACCGACTCCTGGTAATTTCGCATGGCCTCATCGGGCTTGTTCAAAAGCCGGTAACAAACTCCGATGGATTGCTGGATCAGGGCGCGTTGCTCCTGGTTGTCCACCTGGATCGCCAGAGTCAGGCCTTTGTTCAACGGATCCAGAGCTCCTTGCGGATTGCTGTTTGTGATCTCGACCACGCCCATCTGCCAGAGCGCCTGCATGTTCTTGGGATCCGACCGCAGTATCTTCGCAAATTGCGCTCGGGCCTTATCGTAGTCGCCACTCTCGGAGTACAAGCTGCCGAGCGCTGATTCCACATCGGAGTTATCGGGCATGATTTTTGCCAGGTTTTCGTACGCCTCGATGGCCTTTTTGTTGTTCTTCACAGTGCGGGCATAAATTGCCTGAACCAGGTACTTCTCGGCGGGAGGCAATGAATCACTGAGTTCTTGAGCCTTGCGAGAGTTCGACTCTGCTTCAGCCATGTAACCGAGCGCCGAATCTGCCTCCGCCAGCCGCGAATAGGCCAGCGCAAACTGCGGATCGGCCTGCACTGCGCTTTGCAAAGATTGCACGGCTTCCAGATTCTTACCGTCTCGGAACAACTCCATTCCCTGGTTGTAAGCCTTAATCGCTGGCAGGGACTTTGACGAGGGCTGGAACGAGCTGGCTTTCAACTCGTTCAGCACATCGGCGGAAACCGAGAGGTTCTTGCGAATGAGTTCGGCCAGCTTGTCCACGGTACCCGGAATTTCTTTCTCATTGGCCGCATCAATTTTCAATGAGGAAATCCGATTCTGCTTCAGGTCCCGGAGCGTCGCGTCGATTCGAATCTGGTCGCCAAATCTGGCGTAGCGTCCCCAGACCACGGTGTCGGCATTCCCAAATTCAGCGATGCGGCGAAGCGTGTCCGGATCCAGGTCCGTATTCTGGGGTAGACGAAGGTCAGCAAAAATCTGGTGGATACGATCCGGAGAAACAGTCCGCATATGCGCCGATTGACCCACATCGGTGCTGAGCATTTCTGCGAGACTTGTGCCCAGCCAATCCAGGCTCGCATCCCCAGAGCCGTTCTGGAAAGGCAAAATTGCGAGTGAGATTTCTGGCCCCGCCGCCGTAGCAGGTCTTCCTTGCGCACTCGGCTGCAGCTTCCCTCGGTAAACCCAGCCTCCCACTGCCAGCGCCACCGCCACCACTCCCGCTGCCGCCCATTTCCACGCCGCCACGCCCCGAATGCCCCTGGCCGTTGCCGCCGCCGGCGCGATCTGAATCATCGAAGCCGACACTGGCCTTTTCCCCTGCCACGCGTCCAGATCGGCCAGAATTTGCCAAGCGCTCTGGTAGCGCAGATTCACGTCGCGCTCCAGGCACTTGCTCACGATGTCGCTCAACCCCGGCGGTATCGATTGGTCCAACTCCCGCACCGGCACCGCTCGTTCCTGGTTCCGCAGCAGCAGGCTGGCCATCGCGGTTTCTGCTTTGAACGGCGTCTTCCCGCTCAGCAACTCATAAAAAATCAATCCCACCGCAAACAGGTCGGACCGCTGATCCAGGGTCTTACCCATCGACTGCTCGGGAGACATGTATTCGATCGTGCCCAGCAACGCCCCCGTCTGGGTCATTCCTCCCGACTCCACCGAACGCGCCAAGCCGAAATCCATCACCAGGATTCGACCATTCTTGTCCTTCATGATGTTTTGCGGCTTCAAGTCGCGGTGAATGATTCCCGCCGAATGGGCGGCGTCCAGCGCCAGGCATACCTGCCGGATGATCTCCACGGCCTCCTCGGGCGGCAACTTCCCGCAGTCCAGAAGCACACGTCGCAGGTCGTTGCCCTCGACGAACTCCATGGTGATGAATTTCACGCCTTCCGCTTCCGCCATGTCGTAGATGCGGATGACGTTCTTGTGTGTAACTTGATGAGCCGTCAGGAGTTCTTGCTTGAACCGCGCGAGGATGGCCGGGTTACTCGCCAGGTCTGGCCGGATTAGCTTCAAGGCCACCGTCCGCTCGACTTCGCGGTCGGCGGCCTTGTACACCGAACCCATGCCTCCCTCACCCAGCAGTTGCAGGATTTCATAGCGGCCACCGAAGAGGTCGCCCGGTTGCAGAACCACACCTCGGTATGCGCCACCGTAGGTTTGCGGCCCTGTCGAAAGCTGGGGGGAGATACTGCCATCCAAAGAGCGGCTCACGACGGCCGTCGCTTCCGGATCCACGGCCGGTTTCTTAGGCTGCTCTATGAAGGTGGCACCGGCCAGCGGCACCTCGCTCGGAGCGCTGTCGCCCTTAGCGGGCGCGCGAAGCCCTCCAGGTCCTCCTGGACCCGAGTCCTGGCTACGACCCGGCTTGGGTTTCTGCTCGTCCATCGGATACAGTGGGTCCAGTCACTCCAGTAGCCTGACGCTCTCTCACTGGGCGAGACCCTCTGGCCGCCAGTATATAACGCCCTTGCTTCTTCTGCAGCAAGCGCATTCTACAATTGGTTTTTCTGATAAACCTTTGCTGACTGGTCACTTGGCCCCCGGTGCCGTCCCCGGGGCGTCCCGCCCAGTACTCGGTTTCACAGGCAAATGACCTCGACTGGTCCCCTTTACGCAATGCCCAATTTTCTCTGCATCTCCTCCAGAGAGACGCCCTTCGTTTCCGGGAAGAACAGCAGCACCACCACAAACTGCAGTGCCATCATCGCCGCAAAAAACACGAAGGGATACCCACCCGACCTGGCCGCCATGGGCGGGAACGTGCCACTGATGACCGCATTCATGGCCCAATGCGAAAAACTCCCCAGGCTCTGTCCGTTTGCCCTTACCCGGTTCGGAAACACTTCACTGATATACACCCAGATCACCGCTCCCTGCGAAAAGGCAAAAAACGCGATGTAGCCGATCAGCAGCCAAAGCAGCAGGTGTTCATGGCGCTTCGTCAGGAAAATGCCGGCCACTCCCGCCAGGCACAGCATCGTGCCGATCGACCCAATGAGCAGGAGTTTCTTGCGTCCCACGCGGTCGATCAGGCTCATCGCCAGCATCGTTGACAGAAGATTCGTGGCTCCCACGGCCACCGCCTGCAAGTCCGCGGAAACCTTGCTATAACCCGCAAATCCGAAAATATCGTTCAGGTAATACAGAATCGCGTTGATTCCGGAAAGCTGATTGAACATCCCGATCGTCACAGCCAGAAAAATTGGCAGCCGGTACTTCCACGTGAATAGGCTGTCGTGCTGCACGTGTTCCGCGTCAATCGAGGCCACAATCTCCTGCAATACTTCTTCGTAGTTCGTCGCTCCCGTCTGTTGCAGCACTTCGCGCGCTTCTGCAATCTTCCCCTTCTTTACCAGCCAGCGCGGGCTTCGCGGAATAGAGAACAGCAAACCCAGAAACGCCGCCGCCGGAAACGCCGCGATTGCCAGCTTCCAGCGCCATTCGTGATCACCCAGACCAAACATCCCGATGACGTAATTCGAGAAATAAGCCAGCAGAATCCCGAACACAACGTTGAACTGGAAAAAGCCTACCAGCCGCCCGCGCCATTTCGCCGGCGCAATCTCCGCGATGTACATCGGCCCCAGGACCGAAGAGCCGCCAATTCCCAGGCCACCGATGAACCGGAAAAAAACAAGCGCGCCCCAACTCCAGGCAAATCCGCAACCTACCGCGGAAACAACGTAGAGAATCGCCATCAGCCGCAGACTATCCCGCCGGCCGTACTTGTCTCCGGGAATTCCGGCGGTCATTGCGCCTATGATTGTTCCCCAGAGCGCCGCCGATACCGTGAATCCCAGCATCCCCGGAGACAACCTGTAGAGCGCGCTCAAGGCGTGCGTCGTCCCAGCGATCACCGCAGTGTCAAAACCAAACAACAAACCGCCCAAAGCCGCCACAATCGTGCTTCGCAAAATATACGAGTTTAGTTTCACGTGGATTTCCTGAAAGTTGTTTTGAATGCCGCGGAACCGCGCTCCGCGTTCACCAGCCTCGCCATCCTAAATAACACCTGACGATGGCCGTATACGCCCCTGATTGTATGGGATTCCCTCCCGGTTCTCGCGCAATTTCTTCTGCTCCTGCGGAGCGCGGCACAGCCGGTCCTCAGTTGCATATCATTTGCATATACGTACCTACCCAGCCCCCCCTCCTCCGCGTCCGCCACAAATCTCCTTGGAGGTCACTTTTCCACACCGTTACTCCTGGTGAAGATGCTCTAACTATTACTAAGTACCCTTACGTTACACCACCTGTTTCAGTCCATGACACCTCTGTCCCAGTACCGGACACTTTTAGAAAGGGCATTCCAGTTTTGAACATACGCCCCGGCGGAGGTTTGCCAATTTTCCATGCTTCCCGATAACGTCCGTTTCATCCGCAATCGCGAGGTGGTTTCGCGTCAGATCGAAGGCGAGCTCATCATCGTGCCCATACGCCACGGCGTCGGCGATCTGAATTCCCTCTATACCCTGAATCAGGTTGGCTTGGTTCTCTGGGATTTCATGCAGGAAGAACACACCGTCCCGGAGATGATGAATCGCGTCTGCGAAGAATTTGAGGTCACCGCGGCGCAGGCACAAAACGACATTCGCGAGTTTCTTGATTCGTTGCTGGAGGGAAAACTAGTTCAGCTCGTTGCCTAAGGCTGCGCGGGCATTCCGCCAAGGACTGTCCGCCATGCCAAATGCACAGTCCGTTTTAGCTTTGATCGAAAAGGTAGATACGTGCTACAGACAGCCACTTACGGAGAGTTTTCCACCCTGATCCACCAGCGCCAGCAAGGGCGCCGCGTCCCTGCCGACGTGTCGATCGAGGTGACTCACCGCTGCCCGCTCGAGTGCCAGCACTGTTACAACAATCTCCCCATGAACGACTCCCCTGCCCGCCGGCAGGAAATGACCTTCGCGGAACACGTCCGCCTGCTCGACGAACTCGCCGGTCTCGGTTGCCTCTGGATTTTGTATACCGGCGGCGAAATTTTCGCCCGAAAAGATTTCCTCGATATTTATACCGAAGCCAAAAAGCGCGGCTTTCTCATCACCCTCTTCACCAATGGGACCCTGATCACTCCGCGGATTGCCGATCACCTCGCGGAATACCGCCCCTTCTCCATCGAAATCACCTTGTACGGCGCCACTCGAGAAACCTACGAAACCCTCACGCGCATCCCGGGCTCCTTTGACCGCTGCATGAGGGCAGTTCGTCTGCTCAAAGAGCGCGGTCTGCCTCTCAAACTAAAGACTGTTCCAACCACCATCAACGTCCACGAAGTTTACGAAATGAAACGTTTCGCGGAGGAAGAAATCGGCGTTGAATTCAAGTTCGACCCGCTCGTCAATCCGCGCATCGATTGCTCCCAAGGTCCTCTTGCCGTGCGTCTCTCTCCCGAACAAGCCGTGGATCTCGAATTTCGGGATCCCGTCCGAAAAGCCGAATACCTCAAGCTTGCCCAAGACGAACTTGCTTCCCAACACGGTCCCCTGGGTCCCAGGAAATACACCTGCGGCGGCGGGCAGAACGGCTGTGCCATCGACCCCGGCGGCCGCATGACCATTTGCGTGATCTCCCATCATGACGACTACAACCTGCGCGACACCAGTTTCGCGGAGGGATGGAACGGGCGTCTTCGCGATATTCGCGAGACGCCACGCACGCGCCAAACCATTTGTTCGCGCTGTCAGATCCAAACTCTCTGCGGCATGTGCCCCGCCAACGGTGAACTCGAAAGCGGTGACGCCGAAGCCCCCGTGGATTTTCTCTGCCAGGTTGCTCATCTGCGCGCCTACACCCTCGGGGTCTCCGTGCCCGAGCATGGCGATTGTCCCTGCTGTTCTTCAGGCGTCCATTTTTCTCATCTTCAGGAATCGGCGAAGCGCCTGCAAGAAAGCTCCTCCAATATTGAAAAGATTATTCCGCTGCCACATCCAAATTCTCCACTTCCTGTTCTTCAGTCCGGTGGCGGATGTAGTGCCGGAGGCTGCTCCTCCTGTGGGGCGCACCTTCGCTAAGGCCAAAGAAAAGGCAAAGCTCGAACATGAACAACTCGCTCAAGTCCGATAAGCCCACCAAGGCGCCCTATCAGCCGCCGGTGGTGGTCCGCGTCAGCTTGCGCCCGGAAGAAGCGGTTCTCGGTCATTGCAAGATCTCGGGCTCGGCGGGGCCTGCGAGCCCTTCCTGCCGCACTCTTTTTTGCCGTACGCAGGGATCTTAAGACCCCGCTCATTTGGAGAAACTTACGTGCCCAAGCCTCTCACAGACTCCAAGCTCCCCACCCGCAGCGCCACCCGTCTGGCGGTGGTGATCGGCGGCCTCTCCTTCGGCATGTGGTGCGAACGCGGCATGCCGGTCTCTCTCGATCCGGAACACGAACCCTTCGCCATTCCCCACGCCAGTTCGCACCCTTGCGAAATTGAATTGGACATTTCCTGGGCCTCGCAGCTCGACGCGCCTGATGCTTCACCGGCATTTGTTTCCGGCGGGCTCTGGTCCGCCTTCACGCACTCCACGGGAACGCAGTTCTATTTCACCACCCCAACTTTGGGCCCTGCTCCGTACAAGGCTGCCTGGTTTGATCCGACCTTTTCGCGCGGCCACATTGTTCTGAATCGTGCCAGCTTTCTCGCGGGCCAGCCGGTGTACCCGCTCGAATACCCCATCGATGAGCTTGTCATGATGCATCGCTTGTCCTTGGGAGAAGGTTTGGAAGTTCATGCGTTGGGTTTGCTCGACGAAGACGGCAGCGGTTACCTCTTCCTCGGCCACTCGGGCGCTGGCAAGAGCACTACCGCGCGCCTCTGGATGTCCAATCCCTGTGTGCAGTTCCTCAGCGACGATCGCATCATTCTTCGCAAGCTCGACGGCCAATTTTGGATGTACGGCACGCCCTGGCATGGCGACGCCGGCGTGGCCTCTCCTGCGCGTGCGCCCCTCACTTCCATCTTTCTTCTCGAACAGGCTCCCTCGATCAAGTTCTCGCCGCTCCCCGCACCCCAGGCCGCCGCCGAACTCTTTGCCCGTGCTTTTGTTCCCCACTACTTAAAGCACGGCATTCATTTCGCCTTGAGTTTTCTCGATGATCTCACTCGCTCCATCCCATCTTCGATTTTCCATTTTATTCCGACCCAGGACGCTGTGGAGGCCATCCGCCATGCCCACGCGTGAGATTCAGCACCGCAAGGATTCGCAACTCTTCGCGCAACTTTGCTTGGCGCTTCTCCGTGAAGGCCACAGTGTTCAGTTTCGGGTGCAAGGAGAAAGCATGCGCCCCAACATTCTCGATGGTGACGCGGTCCTCGTCGCCCCTGCGGCTGGTCGCGAGCTGCGTCACGGTGATATCGCGCTGATTCAAAATCAGGATGGCTTGCGGGTCCACCGCGTGGCCTCTTGCGACACTTCCTCGGGCGCCGTTGTCACGCGCAGCGATACAGGCCTCGCTTCCGACCCATCCGCTTCGCGCATGTTCGGAAAGGTTGTTGTTCTGCGGCGAAACTCCCGTGAAGAATCGCTCACTCCCCTGCAAACTCGCTTCGTTCATCCCTTGCGCGTGATCTTTCACCGGATACGCGCCGCAGCCATGCTACGCCTTCGCCGTTTTGCCCTGCTTCTCTCCGGAATTGTCGCCCTGTCTCTCTTGTGCGCCGCGTTCCTCGCCCCCGCTGTTCACGCGCAGACCGCTGACCTTCAACTCACGCAGACCGCTTCAGCCTCCGCCATTGCAGCGGGTTCCACTTATACCTACACCGAGGTCGTCAAGAACAACACTTCGAGCGCTACGGTTACAGCCGGAACGATCACCGTCTATATGCAAACCCCGCCCAACACGACCTATCAAAGCTATTACAGCTACCAAACCAACAGTGGCACCAACGATTGGACTTGCACGAATCCCGGTGCCAACAACGTCGGCCCCGTTGTTTGCAGCTATGGTCTTGCGCTGGCCAGTGGCGCAACCGCCACTCAGCTCACCGTCACCTTCCTAGTCAACACTGGCACCGCATCTGGCACCACCATCCTTAGTTCCGCCACTGTCACGAATTCCACCTACGTGGACAACATTCCGGCGAATAACACCAGCATCACCTCCATCGTTGTCGAACCCACCACCTCCGCTGATCTCGGCGTCTCCATGTCCGTCTCCCCCACTCCCGTTTTTGTCTCCTCCAGCATGACTTACGCCATTAAAGTCCAGAATCTCGGCCAGGCTGCGGCCTCTTCCGCCGCAACTACTCTAACCATCACCTTGCCCTCTGGGCTCACCTCCATTTCCCTCTCGGCTCCTGCCGACTGGAGTTGCGCGATCACCATACCCATTAACTGTACCCTCCCTGGCTCCCTGGCTTGGGGCTCCACCGACACGATTACAATCTCTGCCACTGCACCTTCCACGCCTTCCACTCTCACCGCTAGTGCCGCGCTTACCCTCACCGGCGATCCCAATAACACCAACGACAACGCTACCGCCTACACGGTTGTTCAGCCCCTCGTCTGCGCTACCCCCGGCCGCGACGGTGCGGGGGGCAATCTCACCGGCATTGTCAACGCCTACTTCCCGCCTTCTACTACCGGCACCCTCGCCTCCGGTTCCACTTCCGTTGCGCTGGGTGCCGCCGCCCCGCTGGGCGCTCAGAAAGCTATCGCCGTCGGTGATCTCTTGCTCATCATCCAGATGCAGGACGCTACCATCAACAGTACGCAATCGAGTTCTTATGGTGATGGCCTCGCCGGTGATCCGGGCTCCGGTTCCACCAGCCTGGGCAGCTCCGGCCTCTTTGAATTCGTGACTGCCACCAGTGCGGTCCCCGTCACCGGTGGCCCTCTCACATTCACCGGCACGGGCTCCGGCGGCTTGCTCAACAGCTATTCTTACGTCGTTGCCACCACCACGCAGCCTCAGCAAACCTATCAGGTCATTCGCGTTCCCCAGTACACCTCCGCGACTCTCGGCACCGGCCTCGTTCCGCTGGCTTGGAACGGTTCCGTCGGCGGCGTCCTCGCAATCGACGCCTCTTCCCAACTCACTCTCGGCGGCACAGTGGCTCTCGATGCTCTCGGCTTTCGTGGTGGCGGGGGCAGTATCCTTACCGGGGGCACCGGCGCGCTCACGGATTACATCACCCTCGCCACGGATGCCACCAATGGCTCCAAGGGCGAGGGCATCGCGGGTACTCCCCGCTATGTGGCCCCGGCCACCATCACAGACACCACCACGGCCACGGACACCACCGGCGGCACTCCTGCGGATACTCTCCCAGGCGGCAGCTATGCGCGTGGTGCTCCGGGTAACGCCGGTGGCGGCGGTACCGATGGCAATCCTGCCGCCAATAATGAGAATTCCGGCGGCGGCGCGGGCGGCAATGGTGGGACCGGGGGACAGGGTGGTTATGGCTGGGACAGCATGACCGCCACTAACTCCACGGACGGCGGATTCGGCGGCGTGGCATTCCCCGCTTCCACGAGTGCTCTTGTGATGGGTGGTGGCGGCGGCGCTGGCACCACCAACGACGGCTCGTACTACATCCTCCCCAGCGGCCCCGGCGGTGCCGATTGCGGCGCAGACTGCACCGGTATCTACAGCAGCGGCGGTGCGGGTGGCGCCATAGCCATCATCCATGCCGGCAGCGTCACGGGCACTGGAACCATTACTTCCAACGGCCAATCCACTCTGAGCACCGAGAACGACAGCACGGGTGGCGGCGGGGCTGGCGGCTCCATTCTATTTTTCGCCAACACTGGCGGCTTGGGTGGCCTCACCGTCAATGCCAATGGCGGCACAGGCGGCAACGCCTGGCCCGCCGAGGCCCCTGGTGGTTTTCCTGGTCAGCGCCACGGCCCCGGTGGCGGCGGCGGTGGCGGCGTCATCTTCCTCTCTGCTGCGCCTCTCAGTTCCAGCGTCACCGGTGGTTCCAACGGTAATACGGACACGGTGCAGGATTCTTACGGTGCCACTCCCGGTCAGGCCGGCCTTGTCGTTACCACCGACGTCATCACTGAAACTCCCGGCACGCAATCCGGCGCCTACTGCGCTTCCGCCGATCTTTCCGTCACCGATTTTTCCGCCACTCCTCTCGTGGTCTTACCCGGTGGCGCAATCATCTACACCCAGATCGTCGCCAACAACGGCCCTCTCGATGCCGTCAATGCCGTTTTCACCGAAAGCACCCCGGCCAACACCACCTTCTCCTCCATCACCATTCCTACTGGCTGGACCTGCCCCACTCAACCAGCCGTTGGCGCCACAGGCCCCATCTCCTGCAATACAACCAGTGGCCTTTTCACCGCCAACACCTCCGGCACCTTCACCGTCGTCGTCACAGTTGCTGCCGGGACCTCCAGCGGCACGCAGATTGTGGATGTCGCCAACATCACCTCCGGCACCACCGACCCCAATCTCGCCAACAACACTGCCATTGCCATCACCACCGTCGGCATCGTGGGAACTGCCGATCTTGCCATTACCAATACCCCTTCCTCCCTTACCGTCGTTGCTGGCTCCAACGTCACGCTCACCGGTGTCATCACCAATCAAGGACCCTCCGCTGCCGCCGGCCCCGTTTTCACCGAGGCCATTCCCGCTAACACTACCTTCCAGTCCCTCTCCGCTCCGGCGGGCTGGAGCTGCTATTACCCAGCCGTCAACGGCACGGGCACCGTCGAGTGCGTTGACAATTCTCCCCTCGGGGTCAATTCCCCCGCCACTTTCTCCGTCGTCGTCCAAGCCACCACGGCCGGCACAGTGATCACCGCCACCGATAACGTTAATTCCGCCACTCCCGATTCCAACTACTCAAACAACTCCGCCTCAACCACCTTCACCGTTGCCACTGCTGGTCAGGCCGATCTGGCCGTCACGGCCTCCGCCTCGCCCAATCCGGTCACTCAGGGCAACAACATCACTTTCACCGAAGCCGTCACTAACAACGGTCCCGCCGCCGAAACCAACGCCACTCTCAGCGTTCCCATACCCGTCAACACCACCTTCTACTCCCTCGCTCCTGTCCCCTCCGGCTGGTCCTGCACCACTCCTGCCGTCGGCGTTACGGGTACTGTCACATGCACTCTCACTGGCAGTCTTGCCGCAGGCGCCAACGTCAGTTTCCCCCTTGTTGTCAAAGTTAATTCCGGAGTTGCTGCCGGCACTACCATCTCCGCTACAGCCACTGTCTCTAGCACCGTCGGCGATCCCAATCTCGGCAACAACTCCGTCACCGTTTCAACCATCGTCGCTTCGCCCACCCAGTCCAGTGTCACTGCAACCAAAACCGCCGCTCCTGAGCCCGTCAATCTGGGCTCCACCCTCACCTACATCTTGACCGTCATCAACTCCGGCCCCGCCGTCGCTCAGAATGTCACTGTCACGGACCCGCTCCCTGCCGAGGTCACCTATATCCCCAACTCTTATTCCACAACCATAGGCCTTTGCTCTGGTACCACCACCGTGACTTGCACCCTTGGCAACCTTCCCGTCGGCAGCACCGCCGTCATCACCATCAACGTCACCGCCACCACGTTTAGCGCCGCTAGCCTCTCCACCAACACCGCCACCATCACAAGCTCGACTGCCGCTTCCACTTCCAACATCCCCTCTTACCCATTCACCGTAAGTTCCATCTCCACCATTCAGGCCTCCACCGCCGTGGACCTCTCCTCCTTCCAGGCCTTCTCTCAGTCCGATGGCTCCGTCATCCTCGAATGGCGCACCCATGAGGAATCCCGCAACCTCGGCTTCCATGTCTATCGCGAGGATGCTTCCGGCCGCACTCGCATCGATCCTTCTCTCATCGCCGGCTCTGCTCTGCTTCTGCGTGGTTCCCGGCCACAGCATGCCGCCAAGATTTATCGCTGGATTGATCCGCATCCCGTCCGCGATGCCGCGTACTGGATTGAAGACCTGGATATCAATGGCACGCGCGGCACTCATGGCCCCGCTTACGTCGAGTCGCCTTCCGCCGAAGTCGCCGCCACGCTGGCCTCTGCGCGTTCCTCGGCCCTGCTCAGCAGCCAGCGCGCCTCGACCGTCTCGCCCACCGCCGCTAATCCTTCCCCTGCTCTGGCGGTTCCGCGACCCGGTCTCCCTATCCCACCGCCAGGCCTTCCGCCGCTCAGCGTTGCCGATCATCAGGCCGTCAAGATTTCGGTCGCTCAGGAAGGTTGGTATCACGTCTCCTTCGCTCAGCTTTTTGCCGCGGGTCTCGATCGCAACACCGACTCACGCGCGCTGCATCTTTACGCCGAAGGAGTCGAACAGCCGCTTCTCCTGACAGGTCGCGCTAGCGGTCCTCCATCTCCTTCCGACGCCATCGAATTCTACGGCACGGGCATCGATACGCCCTTCTCCGCGGACCGCGTCTATTGGTTGATCAGCGATTACCAATCGCCCAAGCGCATCCTCACGGTTCCGGCGCCTGTTTCCGGCAGCACCGCCCCGGCGAGTTTCCCCTTTACCGTTCTTCGCGAGGATCGCACCACTTACTTCGCCGCCCTGCTGAATGGCGAAAACAACGACAACTTCTTTGGCGCCATCATCACCTCGGAACCGACCGATCAGGATCTCGTCGTTGCGCACATCGATTCTTCGTCAGCGCTGCCGATTTCCTTGGACGTCGCTCTCCAGGGTGTCACCGATGCGCAGGAACATGGCGTTACCGTTCAGTTCAATGGCGCCACTCTCGGCGAAATGGATTTCCTGGGTATGGCGCTCGCGCAGCAATCTTTCCCGGTCGAGTCCTCGTTGCTCCAGAACGGCAGCAACACCGTCACCCTCACGGCCTTGAATGGCGACAACGACGTCAGCCTCGTGCAATCCATCGCGCTTCATTACGCGCACACCTATGCCGCCGACGCGGACTGGCTCCGCGCCACTGCCTCCGCCGGCTCGGAACTCCGCCTCACCGGCTTCACCAACCCGCAGATCCGCGTGTTTGACATAACCGATCCGCTCAACATCTCGGAACTCACGGCCAAGATCTCACCCGAATCGGGCGCTTACGGCGCTGCTTTGGCGCTCTCCACCAGGGGACCCGCTGTTCGCACCATCCTCGCTTTCGCCAACGACGCCATCTCCACGCCCCTTTCTCTCGCGCCGCATGTTCCCACCTTCCTTGACGACCAGCGCGTTGGCGCGGACGTTGTCATCGTCACTCATCCCGATTTTGTCACCAACCTTGCGCCGCTTGTGCGCCTGCGCGAATCCCAGGGCCATCACATCTCTCTCGTTACCACCGACCAGATCTTCGACGAGTACAACTACGGCGAGCGCAGCCCCTTCGCGATCCGCAGCTTCCTCCAGGAAGCCGCCTCTGTTTGGCAGAGCAAGCCCCAGTCCATCCTGTTCGTTGGCGATGCCTCCTTCGATCCGCGCGACTATCTGGGTCTCGGCGATTTCGATTTTGTGCCCACGCGCATCATCGAAACCGCGGCCTTCAAGACCGCATCCGACGACTGGTTCACCGACTTTGCTCAGAATGGTTTCGCCACAATTCCTACCGGCCGATTGCCCGTGCGCACGTCCGCCGACGCCGATCTCGTCGTTTCCAAAATCATCGGCTACGAGCACGGCAGTTCGGCGGGCTCCTGGAATTCGCAGGCTTTGCTGATCGCCGATCAGAATGTCGATTCCAACTTCACTGCTGCTGCAAATTCTGCCGCGGCCACCCTTCCGTCTACGCTGCAAGTCTCGGAGATTCTTGCCGATTCGCTCGATTCCGCTACCGCCCGCTCCCAGATTCTCGCCGCTCTCAATAACGGTGCACTCTTGGTCGATTACAACGGCCACGGCGCCGAGCAGCAGTGGTCTTTCGCCGACCTCTTCGACACCACCGTCGCCGCCGCGCTCTCCAACGGAGGACGCCTCCCCGTTTATCTCTTGATGGATTGCCTCAATGGGTTCTTCCAGGACGTTTATGCCGAGAGCCTTGCCGAGTCTCTTCTGCTTGCTCCCAACGGTGGTGCAGTCGCCGTCTGGGCCTCATCCGGTTTCACCCAGCAATCGCCGCAGTCCACGCTGAATCAGGCATTTCTGCACTTTTTCGCCAGCAATCCAAATCAATCCCTCGGCCGCCTTGTGCTCCAGGCAAAGGCCGGTACCACCGACAACGATGTCCGTCGTACCTGGATCCTTTTTGGTGATCCCGCGATGAAAATCCAGTTCGCGCCCACAGTCACCCCTACAAAAACTCCTGCGCCTGCCTCTCAACCCGTCATTGCTCCCGTGAGCAATCGCCCCTGTCTTCCTAAATCTGCCTGTTCGAAGGAGAAACAACGCCAATGAGAATCGCTCGCTTTTTATCCGTGGCCGGATTTTTCGTTTTTTCTTGCGTCTCTGTGCCGGCGCTGGCTCAAACCCCACCCGCGAATCCTGCTCTCGGCCTTGTCGCCAAATCCGTCTCAGGCCACATCGGCGATGCCGCTGCCTCCGAAGGCGCCACCGTCTATTCCGGTGATTATCTTTCGACGGAGGACGCTGGCTCCTTGCTCGTTCGCGTCGGCCCACTTTCCCTCGAACTTCAGGGTTCCTCGGCCGTGCACATCTACCGCGCGCCCTACGGCGCAATCGTTGAGCTGAATCGTGGCACCGTGGTTTACACCACGCCCGGCACCCAGGAAAATATTGTCATCGTTGCTTCCGACGTGCGGGTCACGCCCGTGCTAGCGCTCGCCGATCTGGGCCGCGTTTCGATGGACGATCCCTGCGATATCACGGTCTACAGCCAGCGCGGCCGGGTCAATGTGCAGGTTGGTTCGGAGTCCCATCTCATCGAAGAAGCCAAGGCTTACCGTGTCCATGCGGAAAACGAAATTAGCTACCGTGAATACGTTTCTCCCGATGCCAGCGATTATCACCACTACCACGAGCACCGTCCTTGCGCCCCAGTCGAGATGGTGAAAGGGAAACTTCCCATCGCTCCGGGTCAGAGCCGTTTCTTGTATGTCGCCGTCGGCGTTGTCGGAATAGCTACCGTGTGGGGTGTCGACAGGGCACTCGAAAGCCCCAATCGCCCGTAGGCCCCAGTTCCCCGCATTTCTCGAATTTGTCTTTGTAGGGGTCGAGCACTGCTCGACCCCATCTCGGCAAGCTCTCTAATCCCCAGTCATTCTGCTTGCCCCGAGCTTCGAGGGGAACGAAGTCTGCGAACTGAGATACTCTTTTCCATCGCACGTTTCTTGTGCGATGAATCCCGCTGATTGTCACCAGGCCACACGGTTTTCCCAAGGCGCGCTGTTCTTGCCGGTAACCCTCCCTATCCGTATTCGTCCGGTGAACCCATCTTTCCCCGTTAAGCACCTGGAGTGATACTCCGCTCGAGATGGAGCCGTGTGCTTCGAGCACAGGTGCAAGGAAGCGGGGGTGTCGCATGATCAAGAA
>Ga0182011_10000141_pt1 | contig 56969 bp, 45 predicted proteins | sample 711E1DmetaG_FD_120481 | JGI IMG/M metagenome (GOLD analysis project Ga0182011, IMG submission 120481) | Permafrost microbial communities from Stordalen Mire, Sweden - 711E1D metaG | ecosystem: Environmental > Terrestrial > Soil > Wetlands > Permafrost | place: Sweden: Stordalen | collected...
CATATTCGACTTTGCTCTTTCCCATATAATTTGTGTTTGATTCGATATCAAACGCAAATTAAAAATTTTCATCGGTGTTTGTGCTTTGCCAAATCATGATTGTTTACTTTTGTCTTTTATCTTAATACCATCTTCAATGAAAAGATTATCCATTCTTTATCTCATCCTCCTATGCTCGATATTGCAGTCGTTTCCGGTCCGTGCCCAATACCTGCCATCAGTCAATAAAGTATTTACCCGACAGGATACGCTGCGCGGATCGATAACTCCTGAGCGAGCCTGGTGGGATCTTACATATTATCATCTTGATATAACTGTAAACCCTTCTGACAGTACGATTTATGGATCCAACACAGTTACTTACAAGGTATTGAAACCTTATAATGTAATGCAGATAGACCTCCAGGAACCGCTGAAACTGACAAAAGCTGTTCAGAATAACAAACCTCTCAGTTTCAAAAGAGAAGGCAATGTATACTGGATCGAGATGGCAGAAAACCAGGAACAGGGGAAAATTTATTCCGTTGAACTCACATATGGCGGCAGCCCTAAAGTATCGACAAGACCTCCCTGGAGTGGTGGTATAACGTGGAAAAAGGATAAAAACGGACTGCCGTTTGTCGCTTCATCATGCCAGGGTGACGGGGCAAGCCTGTGGTGGCCCTGCAAAGACCATATGTATGATGAACCTGATAGTATGCTGATAAGCGTGAATGTTCCCGGGAACCTGATGGATGTATCAAACGGACGACTGAGAAGCGTGGTAAAACAGAAGAATAAAACAAAGACATACAACTGGTTTGTCGCAAATCCTATCGATAATTATGGCGTGAACATAAATATTGCAGATTACGCTCATTTTTCTGAAATATTTAATGGAGAGAAAGGGAAGCTTGATTGTGATTATTATGTACTTAAGGAAGATCTTGAGAAAGCGAAACTTCAGTTCAGGCAGGCGCCTATGATGCTGGCAGCTTTTGAACATTGGTTCGGCCAGTATCCGTTTTATGAAGACGGTTACAAATTGGTTGAGGCCCCTTACCTTGGAATGGAACACCAGAGCTCTGTTACCTATGGCAACGGATTTAAAAATGGTTACAGGGGAACTGATCTGAGCAATAGCGGATGGGGATTGAAATTCGATTTTATTATCATTCATGAATCGGCACACGAATGGTTTGCAAACAGCATTACTTATGAGGATATTGCCGATATGTGGGTTCATGAGAGTTTCGCCAACTATGCAGAAAATCTTTATGTCGAGTATTATTTCGGCAAGGAGGCCGGCAGCGAATATGTTCTTGGTACGCGGGCCAACATACTGAATGATATTCCAATAATCGGCATTTACAATGTAAATAGTGAAGGATCGCATGACATGTACTATAAAGGAGGCAATATGCTGCATACGCTCCGTCAAATAGTTAATGATGATGAAAAATGGCGAGGCATTCTTCGCGGTATGAATAAAGATTTTTATCATCAGGTTGTAAAGGGTTCCCAGGTTGAAAACTATTTAAGCGAAAAGACGGGCATGCATCTGAAATCCTTTTTTAATCAATACCTGAGAGATACCAGAATTCCTGTATTTGAATATTCCATAAAAGGGAATGATTTCATTTTCAGATGGAATAATTGTGTTCCCGGATTTAATATGCCACTTAAAATATATATTTCAGGCAAGGAACAAATAGTGAAACCAACTCCGTTTTTAACCAGTTTGAAACTGGATATTGAAAATGCGGTAATAAAGATCGATCCGGGGTATTATGTTGCAACGCTTAATATTACAGGAAAGTAAAAAGGAGGGGGTGAAATGGAGAATGGGAGAAGAGGTGAATACAAATGAGTAAATAAGTAGTAAGATAGTAAAACGCTGATGTTGAACTATGAACTATCTTACTACTCAACAAATACCGGCTATTTTACCGGATAAGGCGGATGATCCGGGATTTTCTTAGCCTTTGTCTTCAAATCATCCAGAATAACCTCGATAGCTTTATTTAACTGTTGGTCCGTACCTGTATATTCAAGATATGGATCATTATCAACCACGATATCAGGTTCTACACCAATACCTTCTATAATCCACTTTTTCCCTTCCAGATCATATATCGAAAACTCCGGTCTGCTTAGGAATCCTCCATCAACAAGTGGAAGTGTCCCTCTTATTCCGGTCACGCCTCCCCATGTTCTTTTTCCTACTACCTTGCCCATGTTGTATGTCTTGAACCTATAAGTAACTATGTCTCCGTCTGATGCCGAAAACTCATCACACAACATTACCATCGGACCATAAAGTGTCCCATCCGGGTTGATATCGGGTTTTGAGTTGCGCGTAACACTGATCATTGCAGCAACCCTCCGGAGGTTTTCAATTATTATTGATGAAACAAATCCTCCGCCATTACCTCTTACATCTACCACCAACGCTTCTTTTTCCAGTTGCGGGAAATAATATTTGATGAACTCATTCAGTCCGTCAACTCCCATATTCGGTATATGTAAATAACCTACTCTGCCATTGGTTGCTTTATTCACTTTCTCCATATTATTATTTACCCAGTTTAAGTAATACAGTTGTGATTCATCATCAATAGGCATAACAGTGACTTCACGTTTCCCCAGTTCTGAAGGAATATTGTTCAATGTGAGATTTACCTGTCGGCCGGCTTTATTTACAAGAGCTTCATATATATTATTCATTTTATTTACAGGCTTACCGTCAACCGCGAGGATAAAATCTCCTTCGCTTGCATTTACTCCTATTTCAGTCAATGGCGATTTAACCTGACCAGTCCAGTTTTGTCCCTTCAGAATTTTATCAATCCTGAAATAGCCACTCACTTTATCTTTAGAAATCTCAGCACCAAGCAAACCTGTTTTTATCCGTTCAGGTTGTGGTCTGTCACCTCCTCCGACATAAGCGTGTCCAATATTCAGTTCTCCCACCAGTTCACCCAGAATATATGTCAGATCATTCCTGTTATTAACATATTTAACCAATTCTTCATATTTGTCACCCTGGGCTTTCCAGTCAACCCCGTTCATATTTGGAGAATAGAAAAAATCCCTCATCTGGCGCCATGTTTCTTTATATATCTGTTCCCATTCTTCCTTTTTATTAATTACCATCTGAAGGCCAGATAGATCTAATTTATCAGTGACTTTAACCTCGATGGCAGGCAGGTTTATAATACCGTACATCCCATTTTGAGAGACAATCATTTTCTTCTTATTTGCTGAAATCTCATAACCATCAACCTGGCCCAGATTCTTTTCTTCCCTTGAGTCGAAATCGTACATGAACAAAGCTGTTTTATCATCTTTATGTCCTTTTCTCTGATAATAAAGCTTGTTTTCCACTGAAGTCAGATTGAAATAATCGGAAGCTTTTATTGGCAGTTTTCCGATTCTCCCCTCAATCCCGTCAATATCAATTTGCAAATCTGTCTTCTTTGGCTGTGCAGTGGTTTCCTTTTTTTTCTCACTTGCTTCAGGTTTGACTGTATTAACTGTCAGTTCTGCCTCGTCACTTTTAAGCCTGAATAATGATGGAGTCTCTTTGCTTAAAGTGACAAAGTAAATATTGCTCATATCGGAATAACTTATAGTTGATCCGAGATTGCTGAAATCGGGGTTAAAATCGCGTGAAGAAATAAAAAACAAGTACTTCCCATCAGTGCTGAATGCACTATTAAAAGCATGGTACCAGTTTTCCGTAACCGGGAATGAATTTTTTTGCTCGAGAGAATAAAGATAGATTTGCTGGAACCGGTTATCGCTGTTTTTTGTGTAGGTAATCCATTTGCTGTCAGGCGACCATGTATATTCCCGAATCTCAAATATGGAATCGATGTCAACATTTGTTGTCACCCTGGTATCGATATCGACATAATGAAGTGTCTGATTGCGATCTGACCATAGAAGTTTTTTGCTGTCGGGAGACCAGAAAGGCTGATATTTGTAGTCAGAGCTTCCTGATGTGATCTCAACTGCAGGCTGTCTTCCATCCTGGGCCTGAATAAAAATCTCATCTTCACCAGTTTTATCTGAGATGTAAGAGACCCACTTTCCGTCATCTGACCATTTGGAATCTCTTTCATGTATACCAGATGATTGTGTAAGATTTCGCGTTTCTCCATATTTTTCAGGTACAGTAAACACATCACCATGGGAACCAAACAAGGCACGTTTACCATCGTTGGAAATATCAAAATTGGTGATGCTTTTGCTGACATCTTTGAGAACTGACCTTCCTGACACAAAATCTTCAGCAATAATAATTTTTACTTTCTCTGATTTTTCAGTTGACAAATCCATCTTGTAAATGTACCCGCCATTTTCGTAGACAATTGCTTTATTGCCCAGAGATGGAAATTTGATGTCAAACTCTTTGAAATCAGTAAGCATCTTCGTTTCCTTCGATGTGAGATCATAAACATACATATTCATTCTCTTGCTTTCATCCCTGTCCGATAAGAAATAGATTTTATTCCCATACCACATAGGGATGATATCCTGGGCAGGATTATTTGTTATGTTCTCAGTTTTATGAGTCTTGAAATCAAATATCCAGATATCATCTGCCATTCCGCCGCGGTACCTTTTCCATGTCCTGAATTCCCTGAATATCCTGTTATAAGCCATTTTCTGATCGTCGGGTGAAAAGGAACAGAAGCCACCCCTGGGAACAGGCAGTTCTTCAGGTAATGATCCGTCTGTATTAACCGTGTAGAGTGACCCGTTGAAATCATTGAAAGACTTTTTCCGTGAACGAAAAATTATGCTACTATTATCGTGCTTCCATCCAAATACAATATTATTAGGCCCCATCCTGTCAGCGATATCATCTCGTCCAAGTGTTGCGGTGAAAGTCAGCCTTTTGGGTACACCGCCTTGCGAATTCATTGTATATACCTCTGTATTTCCATCGTACTGTCCGGTAAAGGCAATTGTCTTGCCGTCAGGTGAAAACCTTGCAAACATTTCATATCCATCGTGATTCGTCATCTTTCTTGCAATGCCGCCATCTGCCTGTACTGTATACAGATCGCCTGCATATGTGAATATTATCTGATTATCGTAAATAGCAGGAAACCTCATTAATCTTGCTTCATCCTGGGCATGCAGGCTGATTTGTGCTAGAAACATTAATATCAGAAATGTTAAAGTTCTCTTTTTCATGGAAGATGAATTAAAATGTTTTATTAAAAAATAATTTAAAACCACAAAGGAATACAAAGTAGCCACAAAGGAAGAACAGAATAATTATGGTTTTATAAGTATCGGCTTACCGAATCCGATCTTTTCAAGCGGATTAAGCTGAGTGGCGGCATCACCTACAATTACGTAATACATTTTATCAGGAATGATATATTTATCAGTAATTACTTTATGCTCTACGATCGTCATATTGTTAATTATGCTCTCTTCCTTCTTTATATAATCACCAGGAAGATCATATTTTGCCATAGTCGAAAGCATTCCGATCAATGCTCCGTTAGTTTCGAACCGCAGGGCATTCGAAAGGATCATGCAGTTTTTAATAAATTGCAGGTCATTTTCAGTAATCCCCTTACGGTATTTTTCCATCTCATCCCTAATTATTTTTACCGATTCGAAGGTTGCGTCCGATCTTACACTTGTTGAGACAGCAAATGGGGCTTTAACCTTCATCTCCTGGAAATAACTTGAAGCTCCGTAAGTGTATCCCTTTTCTTCACGAAGAATCTGGTTCAGGATACTCGTGAATGCCCCGCCGAGCCTGTAATTTACGAAATCTGCCTTCACATAGTCAGGATCATTTCTTGATAGTGCCAGGTAACCAGTGTAAATCACTGACTGTCGCGATCCCGGTATGTCAACAAAGTATATCTGAGATTTCTCAGGATTTGGAGGAATGGGGTAAGAATTCATTTTTATTTCTTTAGCCTTCCATTCGGCTTCTAATGGTTTCAATGCTGCAAGTGCCTGTTCCTTAGAAACATTACCTGCTATCAGGATCTTTGTAATGTTAGGAGAAAAATTATTTTCGTAATAGGCCTTAAGATCGTTCAGTGTAATCTTATTTATTGATTCTCTTGTTCCCCTTGTATTGATGCCTAAGATATTATTGGTGCCATAAAGGAGTTTATTGAATAATAGACCGGCTACTCTTCCTGGTTGGGCCTCAGCCTGAATTATGCTGTTTCTGGTACGTGTTTGTGCCATGGAAAATTCAGCCGTGTCCCAACGTGGTTCAAGAATGATCTCTTTCATCAGCCCGGCTGTTTTATCAAAGTTTCTTGACAGGGCGCTTGCATTTATTGTCATCTCCTCGCGTCCTGCATACATGTTTATGCTTGAACCAAGAAGTTCTGTCTGTTCCTCCAACTCTTCTGGCGTCTTGTTTTTTGTTCCCTGTGGAAGCACACTGGCGACCATGCCTGCCACTCCGGGAAGTTCTGTCTTATCCTGCATAACACCACCGGTTATTACCAGGCTTAATTCCACCAGCGGCAATTCTTTATTCTGAATTCCAAAAACCTGTATGCCATTTGCCAGAGTAGCTTTCCACACAGACGGTACATTAACTTCAGGGGCTTTCCCGGCCGGAGGTTCTACTATTCTGTTAATTGATGAGAGACTTTTTTCAAATTTATCCTCTCCGGTCTTTGCTATCTCAACCTGACTCGCTTCTTTAATATTCTCTTCCTTCACCCCGGCAGGCACAGATCCTTCAGCGACCATATCTGTCTTTCCCTTAGGAACGAAACTGGTCACGATATGAGGCTTGTTCTTTATGTATTTGTTATAAACCGATTTTACATCGTTCATGGTAACAGCCTTGATATTTTCAATATCTTTTTCTATGTACCCAGGATCATTCAGAAACGTATTATAAAAGGCCAGCTGAAAGGATTTACCTAAAACGCTGGTAATACGCTCATAAAAAGCCTTTTCGCTGGAAGCCTTTACCCGTTCCACATCTTTTTCAGTGATGCCGTCCTTTTCAAATCGGTCAAATGCTTCAAAAACAGCATTCTCTATTTCTTTAAGTGATTTCCCTTCATTTGCCCTTATATTAATCGTGAATTCGCCGGCCAGCTCGCTTAAGCTGTTATAGGCTGTAGTATTTGATGTTAATTTTTTCTCTTTTACAAGAACTTTGTACAACGGTGCCTTTTTGCCATCAGCTAATATTTTGGCAAGAAAGTCAAGGGAATAAGAATCTTTCTGATACGATTGGGGAACCGGCCATACCATGGTTATCTCAGGGACATTTGCAAAATTGTCTTCATGATAGAGTTTAACAGTTTTCGTGAGAGTTGGAATCATGACTGATCGATTCGCAACTTCACCATGAGACTTAATTTCGCCGAAATACTTGTTAATCATGATTTTTACAGAATCAGCATTAAAATCGCCGGCGAGAACGAGAGTAGCGTTATTTGGTCCATAGAAATGTCCATAATAAGCCTTTACATCCTCAAGTGAAGCATTCTTTAGGTCGGCCATTTCACCAATCACTTCCCAGTTATATGGATGATCGGAAGGGTAAAGGTTTTTATCTACTACATAATCAGTAAATCCGTAAGGCGTATTATCTTCCCTTTGCCTTTTTTCATTAGAGACCACATTTTGCTGAACTGCAAGTGTATGCTTAGTTACGGAGTTTATAAAAAATCCCATGCGGTCCGATTCAAGCCATAGTATTTTTTCGAGCGCATTTTTTGGAAACATTTCATAATAAGTGGTAATATCGCGCTGTGTAAAGCCATTGTTAGTACCTCCGACACCTTCAATAATTTTGTCAAATGTTCCGCTCGGGACATTCTCCGATCCACCGAAAAGAAGATGTTCAAAGAGATGAGCAAATCCTGTTTTCCCGGGGGTTTCCCTGCTTGATCCCACATGGTACATTATGGCATAGGAGATCATCGGATCGGAGTGATCGGTATGCAGGATTACCTGGAGTCCATTAGGCATGACATATTTCTCATAGCTGATATTCAGCTTGTCGGTCGGAGGTTGCGGAGCTTTCGTGCACGATGTGACTGTTACGATTACAGTCAGAATGGCCATGAGTTTGAAAAAATTACGGATCTTGTTCATATTGAATGATTTAATGTTTATAGAATATTTTTGTTAAAAAAGGAATGTTAACAGTAGGTTTCATAAACTGGATTGACCAATTCAAAATTAAACAAATTTTATTCGCAAAAATTTTCCGTATAAGAATTTAGAGACATTTTCCGTATATTTCATAAGTATTCTGAATCTTCAAAACTGAATTATTATGAAAAAAGCTTTGCTAGGCTTTCTGGTTTTTTTTGCAGCAAATAAAATTTTTGCCCAGGAGAGTGATATTGCTATTAATCAAAAAATGGCAAGAGATATATTTAAGGAGCTGATCGAGATAAACAGTACTTCAAAATTTGGCAGTACCAGAGCTGCGGAAGCTATGGCTGCGAGACTCAAATCCGCCGGATTTGACGACAGCGATATTCAGGTTATCGGACCTGACCAGCAACATAAGAACCTGGTGCTCCGCTTCAGGGGGCAGGGAAAATTTAAGCCTGTTTTATTTATTTGCCATCTTGATGTTGTTGAAGCTCTTCCTATGGACTGGTCGGTTGATCCATTTACTTTTCTTGAAAGAGACGGATATTTCTATGGAAGAGGTACTACTGATATCAAAAATGATGATGCCAGCCTTATAGCAAACGTTATCCGTCTTAAAAAAGAAGGATATAAACCGAATCGCGATATTATCATTGCCCTTACTGCGGATGAAGAAATGGGTAATGCAAATGGAGTAAACTGGCTGGTAACAAATCACAGGGATCTGATTAACGCAGATTTTTGTGTCAATCCCGACGGGGGCGGAGGGGACTTGAAAAACGGAAAACCTGTGAACATGGCAATTCAAACAAGTGAAAAGATATATGTATCATTCAGACTTGAAGTTAAAAACAAGGGGGGCCATAGTTCTTTACCGGTGAAAGACAATGCTATTTACAGGCTTGCCGGGGGACTTACCCGTCTGGCTTACTATGATTTTCCCGTCAGGCTCAACGAAACAACACGGAAATATTTTGAAGGCATCGCATCGGGTGAATCAGACCAGGTAAGAACAGATATAATGGCTATACTTATGACACCACCCGATACCGCAGCTGCCAGGCGTCTGCAAACTTCATCGGCTTATTATAATGCTATGATGCGTACGACCTGCGTTGCAACGATGCTGAGTGCAGGCCATGCTGAAAATGCTCTTCCCCAGACAGCACAGGCAATAATAAACTGTCGCATGCTCCCTGACGATAACCCAGACAATGTTATGGCAATCCTGAAATCAGTGCTGGCTGATGACCAGATTTCCATAATCCGTCTGAATACGTCGTTTGATGCCCCATTGTCACCTTTAAGAGAAGATATTACAGGACTTGTTCAGCAAATATCTTCAGTTATGTGGCCGGGTGGAAGGGTAACCCCGATTATGTCAACAGGAGCAACAGATGGAAGATATTTAAGACGCGATGGAATTCCGGTTTATGGTATTTCGGGTATGTTTGGAGATATGGATGATGTGCGTGCTCATGGAAAAGATGAGAGAATTGGTGTAAAAGAATTCTATGATGGAGTGGAATTCATGTACCGGTTTATAAAAGCATTGTCGTCAGATAAGACTGATGAGCATCAGAAGCCAGAATAAAATGAAAAGCGCCATATTCAACTGATAATCTTACCAAAGCTTTATTTATCTATCAGTTACATAGTTTAATGGCATAATTATCAATTTTGATTATGCCACAATCGGAGTAGGATGCACGGCTCTGTCGGTTTACACCGCAAACCAGGGTGATTTTGTCCATTCATTTCATGCTTAAATAATTATTGCTTACTGATAATTCAAATATTCCCGGATATGAACAAAACGAAGGTTTATCAGTTATAATATTTGAGTCATTAGTAACAGGATAAATAATATTTAAAGTATGAAAATTGCGATAATAGGTACAGGAGCTGTTGGTAAGACCATAGCTTCCAAATTAGTGGAACTTAGCTACAATGTAATGATTGGGACAAGGAATGTTTCAGAAAAGATGGCAAGTACTGAAAAAGACCTTTATGGAAATCCTCCATTCAGTGAGTGGTTAAAGTCAAATTCTAAAGTCAGATTAGGATCATTTGCCGAAGCAGCTGCCTTTGGTGAACTGGTTGTTAATGCAACAAATGGTGGCAATTCCGTAACGGCATTGATTCATGCCGGAGCAAAAAACCTTGCCGGGAAAGTTCTTATCGATATCGCAAATCCGCTGGATTTCAGTAATGGAATGCCTCCAAGATTGCTTCCCGGATTAAATAACACAAATTCCCTTGGGGAGGAAATTCAGAAAACCTTCCCCGAGACTATGGTTGTTAAAACCCTGAATACAATGTGGTGCGGACTAATGATTAATCCCAATTTAATAGGGAAAGGGGATCATATTAATTTCATCTCAGGGAATAGTGAAGAAGCCAAGACCAGGGTTAAAAAACTGTTGAATGAATTAGGCTGGCCCGATAAAAACATTTTTGACCTTGGAGATATTACAGGAGCCAGGGGAACGGAAGCATTGCTGCCTGTATGGCTAAGAGTGAATGGAGTTCTTAAAACCGGTGCGTTTAACTTTAGAATAGTCAGGTAATTTGTTCTTAACATCAGAAATTATAACTTTTCTCAGTTGATCTGATTGCGTGTTCATACTTAATTCATTTTGTAAAAAATGTAGATGTTTGAGATGATCACTGTTGGAACGGACAGGTTAATTTAAAAGAAAAATCAGTATGTTCACAGTTTTTATCACTGCTACAACATACTGAATTTCAAGAGTTTTAAAATCCTCACTATTATCAGTTAATCAAACTTCAAAGATGTCTTCATGAGTTTGATTAATTTATAAGGATTGGTTCCTATTACTTACTAGCAGTAGCTGACTGGAAGTTAAATGAAACGCTTCTTTTTACATTATCCTTCTCAACTGTTACCCTGAAATGCTGTTCTACACTGCTGTTGTCATGATCGTGATAGAATCTTATAATCTCTTTGTCTCCAACTACTTTCCAGTCTTTGTACTGACTATTTGCCAGTTTTTCCAATACATTAGCCGGAACAGCAATATTGGAAGAAGCTTCCCTGCTTTCGACGAGTTCTCCTTTTGCCGTGTAAACAGCCCAGAGGTCGTGTCCGTCTTTTGTTGTCATAGATACTTCATAACGATCGAGTTTAATATCTGAAGCTCCGACATCATATACCCAACCATACTCTTTTAATGCGTAAGGAAACTTTGACCATGTAGCCGTGTTGGCCATGTCAAAACGTGTCTCGGCAGCTTTTAATACTGCAGCAGGAACTTGTTCCTTCGTAATCTTAGCATTGATCAGAGGAACCTTATCATTTTGACTAAAATCATGATCTATCTGTGCCAGCAACGGGAACACGAATCCTGATAATGCTAAAATTGAAACCAATAACTTTTTCATAATTTTTAAAATTTAATTGTTAACAAATTTAATGTAATATAAACAATTTTGTTGACTAAAAGTTTACTAGGGTTTTATTATCGTTTGAAAATATTACTTTTTAAAGATTTTTTCAATTGGATACTAATGTACAAAATATTTTTAAAATCAACAAAGTGTTATTAAATGTAATTTCAAACTATTCAAATATGAAAAATTTATTTCCCCATATTATAATAAAATCGCTCATGGATTATCTGGTCATCTTTCCATTTCTGAACTGCAACCTCCTCCATCATATTCCGTTTTCCATCCTTCGTTGTTACATCCATCCATGATTCAACCATTGTTGTTGCATCTTTTTCATTGGACGTGATAGATTTCACACCGCTGCCATGAACCTCTTTGATGGTACCCATAAACTCAAGTTCAAATTTACGGTTAACATCCTTTCCCTTTCGGGTCTCACCTGTTGCCTCTACCATCACAACATCCCTGTGGTAGTATTTTTCAAATGCATCCAGCATTTTTCCCTGTGCTGACATATCGTATATGTCTTTTGCTTTGTCGTAGTAGCTCATATTATATATATTTAATTAGTCATTTACAAACAAACAATTTAACAGACAGAAAGTTTAGAATCGTGTCGCAGTTTATTATGCAGAAAATCTGTATTATTAAAATCAGCGTAATTAGTGTATATATTTTAACCAATAGGTCACATGAAGAAAGGCAGATTCAAATCTCCGTTCCCCATAGTTACTTTTGGTCTTTCCCTGCCTCTCCGAGCCATAGTAATGCATCAGTTATTAATCTGTCCTGCGTTTCATTATTAAAGGTAAAGGAGAGTTCTTTATCGGTTTTATTATCATAGTCAATATCGTTATGGCCCATATTAACATATAACATCTTATAATTTTTATTAGTCCATACAACAGGGTAATATCCGCTGTGCCAGATTTCATAAGGTTTAGGACCGGTTCCGAGAGGGAAGCTCGTGGAGTCAATTGAAACAAGTATTTGAATATCAGGATTTATTCTTATATCATTTTTCCAGCTATACCATTCATTAGGTGATGAAATAAATGTGTCCGGGAGATTTCTGGTAGAAGGATTAGTATGGTTCTCCACTCTTAAGACTGCTGATGTCGGACGCCATGTATTTCCTTTGTATTCTCCGGAACCAAGAAATTGATTATGATACCAATCCCAGTTTTGTGGAAAATCTGAAGGTGTAAGAGCAAATCCGGCAAAATGGAATCCGATCCATGCTCCGCCTTTTTCCATATAATCTCTGAATGCTTTTCTTTGCGATTCAGAATCTGGCCTGGAATCAAGAAATAATACTACCTGGTATCTTGATAGGAATTGAGCATTCATATTATTCCAGTTATTTGTTGAATCATAAGTGAAGTTTTTACTGGCTGCCAACTTTGCAAACCACCTGTTAGCCTCATGAACGAAACTAATATGTGCCTTATCGTTTTTAGCTGTGTAAAAAGCTATGGCTTTGAATTTTGAACTCTGTCCGCGTTCAATCACTGAACTTCCAAGGGAAATACATAATAGAGCCAATAGTATTGTCTTAAAACCTTTCTTTTTGATCATCTCTAAACTGTTCATTCTGTGAAATATTTATAATATTGATAACATGGAAGAGTGTTCAGTCATTAAAATATTCATAAGGAGAAACTAACCTCTGCATTGTAAAATGTTACATTTTATATTTGAAATATAAACCATCGGAAAAGAAATATATGGTGCACCTTATTAGGCAAATTTAGAAGAAAAATCCGTAAAGTCCGGGCAGACTTTATATATTTACAAATTGGCCACGTAATCTGTAAGCATTTAATGATATATGATTATATAGTTATTGGATCGGGGTTCGGCGGTAGTGTTGCCAGTCTGCGATTAGTTGAAAAAGGTTATAAGGTGCTTCTGCTTGAGCAGGGAAAACGCTATAACCCCGAAGACTTTCCCAAAACAAACTGGAATATTCCAAAATACCTTTGGATTCCCTCCTTAAGGTGTTTTGGTTTTCAGAAACTTTCATTCTATTCTACGGCCAGTATCCTGAGCGGAACAGGTGTTGGAGGCGGAAGTCTGGTATATGCCAATACCTTATATATTCCGCCCGATGAATTTTTCAAAAACTTATCCTGGAACAGGTTCGGCGACTGGAAAAAAATACTTGAGCCATTTTTTGACAGGGCTTCATTCATGCTTGGCAGAAAAAAGTACACCAGGCTGAATATTGAAGATAAGGTGCTTGAGGAAGTGTCAAAAGAAATGAATTCTCACGACACATTTGAGACTGTTCATGTCGGAGTGAATATCGATGGAAAGGAAGAGGAAACTGATCCATATTTTAACGGGCTGGGTCCGCTTCGAAAAGGATGCATTGAATGTGCAGGATGCATGATAGGATGCAGGGAAAATGCTAAAAACACACTTGACAGGAACTATTTATGGTTTGCAGAAAAAATGGGAATGGAGATTCTGGCCGAGACAAAGGCTGAAAAAATAATGTGGAAAGATAATCTGTATCATATTGAAACTAAGAATATAACATCATTTTTAAAAAGTGGAAAAAGAGTTTTCAAAACAAAAGGTATTGTTGTGGCTGCAGGTGCTCTTGGAACCCTGGAATTACTGCTTAAGCAGAAATACAAATATGCAACTCTTCCATCTCTGTCAGACAAACTTGGATTTGAATTAAGAACCAATGCTGAAACTCTCTGCGCTGTATCCGGAGGATCTGAAAAACTAAATAACGGTCTGGCGATTACATCTGTCTTCAGCCCCGATCGATTTACCCATGTTGAGATCGTAAAATACCCCGATAATTCTAATGCAATGAAATGGTTTTTCGGTCTTTCAGTGCCAGGCGCTGACAGTTCTGCCGGAAGGACCTGGAAACTGTTTTTAAAGACTCTTACGCATCCCCGTCTCTTCCTGAAAACAGTTTTTAATTTTAAATGGTCAACCGGAACTGTCATATTCCTGGTTATGCAAACGACAGACAATGCGATGAAAATGGTATGGAAGAAGGGCCTTTTCGGCGGCAGAATGAAGATTGATAACAGCGGTAATAAGAAAGTGCCGGCCTTTATTCCCATAGGGCAGGAGGTTATGGAACGCTATGCCGGAAAGTTTGCCGGCATACCTCAGAATATATTGTTTGAAGTTTTTTTCAACAGACCCACCACAGCTCACATTCTTGGAGGCTGTCCTATGTCAGATAACAACGAAACAGGTATGGTTGATAATAACCTGAAAGTTCACGGGTATCCCGATTTCTATATTACTGACGGTTCAGTTATTCAGGGCAACATTGGAGTTAATCCCAGCCTGACAATTACCGCCATGGCTGAATATTGTATGAGCAGGATTCCTGAAAAGGAAGGTACATCACTTACTAATATTTCTAAACAATTAAAACTTCTTGAAGAGGAATGGAAAAAGAAGAAATAGGGCTGGTCATAGAATCGCAGCGGAAATTTTTTGCTACTGGTAATACAATTGATATAAAGTACAGGATTGAAATTTTGAAAAAGTTACGATCGCTTATCATTTTTTATGAAAAGGATATTCTCGATGCTTTATGGAGTGATTTTCACAAACCCGAATTCGAAGCTATTGCCACTGAAACAAAATTCGTTTTAAAAGAGCTGAATCATGCAATCAGTAACCTTAAAAGATGGTCAAAACCCAGGAGAACCTATACTCCGGTCGTCCATTTTATTTCACGGAGCGTAGTAATTCCACAGCCCTACGGACAGATTTTGGTACTCTCGCCATGGAATTTCCCTTTTCAACTGGCATTTGTACCGCTGCTTGGAGCTCTGGCTGCAGGCAACTGTGTTATTCTTAAAGTATCTGCCCAGGTACCGCACACAGCATCAGTAATTGAAAAAATAATTGGCAATATGCCAGCGGAATCTGTTGCATTGATAAAAGGAGATCACTCAACCAATGACTTTTTGCTTAATCAGAAATTCGATTTCATTTTTTTCACCGGAAGTCCGAGTGTTGGGAAACATGTCATGCGACAGGCGGCTGAAAACCTGATTCCTGTAGCTCTTGAACTGGGAGGCAAAAATCCTTGTGTTGTCGCAGCCGATGCCAGGCTTGATTTTGCAGCAAAGAGGATTGCCTGGGGAAAGTTGATTAATTGCGGACAGACGTGTGTTTGTCCTGATTATGTGCTGATTGATAAAAGGGTTAAAGATAAATTTCTCGATCTTATTTCAAAGGAGATCCAGAGATTTTATGGTGACGACCCGCAAAAGAGCCCAGATTTTGCAAGAGTTATAAGTTCCCAGAGTGTTCGAAGGCTGTCAGGGTTGATTAAAAACAGTGAAATCGTAACAGGCGGAATCACAGATGAAGTAACAAAGTACGTTTCTCCCACAATAATAAAAGATGTTAAACCGGAAGATTCTATAATGCAGGAGGAAATTTTCGGCCCAGTACTTCCTGTCATTGACTATGAAAATTTCGAAGAGGTATATGGAATAATAGAACAGAATCCCAATCCTCTTTCTGCTTATATTTTCACACAGGATAAAAAACTGGTTCGCGAATTTTTAAAAAGAACCAGGTCAGGTAATGCAGCTGTTAATGAGACTGTTATGCAGATTGCTTCTCCCTACCTGCCTTATGGAGGTGTAGGAAGCAGCGGCATCGGCAGGTATCATGGAAAAGCTTCATTTGAAACATTTTCAAACATGCGGTCGGTACTCGTAAAATCCAATCTGCTTGATATATGGCTGAGATATCCTCCGTATTCAAAATTCAAAACCAGGATTGTCAGCTTGCTTATGAGATAACTATTAATTGATCATCAGTCACATCACCTGACTGCATGATAACCTCCTGGCACCCCATTTTTGGATAGAACCAGTTGCCATACCTGGTTTCGCATTCTTGATCTGAATGAACCGGCTGAAGAGAGGAGAAAATACTTCCACATCCTGTAAAACCGTTCTGAATATTTATTCTTTAATTTATCCCAGTTCATATTAAAATTGTCATACCAGGCCATAAGAGTTTTGTCATAATCCTGACCAAATGAATGCCAGTCTTCCAATATGAAAAGTTTTTCTATTGCTTTTCCCAGCTGAGCTATGGATGGGAGCATACCGTTTGGGAAAATATATTTTTCAGACCATAATCCCAGGGAATTTTCTGATTTATTGGTTCCGATTGTATGTAAAAGAAAAAGTCCATCGTCGTTTAAACATTTACCTGCTATTTCAAAGTACGTTCTGTAATTTTTATAACCCACATGTTCAATCATTCCGACACTCACAATTCTGTCGTACTTTTCATTTAAATTACGATAATCCATCAGCCGGAAATCAACAGGTAATCCTTCGCATAATCTTTTTCCCAGCTCTACCTGTTCTTTCGAAACAGTTATGCCGTCAACTTTTACATCATATTTCTCAGCGGCGTATTTTCCAAATGCACCCCATCCGCATCCGATATCAAGGACCCGCATGCCGGATTTCAGATTTAGCTTACGGCAGATCAATTCCAGTTTATTTTCCTGAGCTTCATCCAGATTCACTGCATTCTTCCAGTACGCACAACTATAGTTCATCCGTTTATCGAGCATATTCTGAAAAAGATCATTCCCCAGGTCATAATGTTTTTCACCTACTATAAATGCCCGGCGTTTTGTTTGAAGATTGAACAATCGTGCTGATAGTAATCGTATAACAATTGAAATCTTCAGCTTAATTTTTTCATCAAGTTGATCTTTTAATATTTTACAGATAAATTCATCTAATTTTTCTGCATCCCACCAGGAGTCCATATAGGATTCACCTATTCCTAATTCACCTTCTGTAATGGCTCTCCTGTAGAATTCATCATTCGATACCCTGATATCCCATGGATTGTTTCCATTGATTTTAATCCCGGCAAGTTCCAGGATATCTTCGGCAATTTTTTTATGGTTATCCTTCATGCTTTATAACAATGAACATGTATGACAGCTTAAAAACAGTTCCGATAAAAGTTTTGTTCAGCTCTTAAGCAAATTTAGTTATTCAATCAACGGAAGTCAATAGTATGGCAGATATAAGGAACCTATTGTTATGTCAGAGATAAATCTTAAATAATGATTATAAATATTAGTTTTATATGAAATGGGAGGTAACGGCGCTATAGTGGACCGGCAGAACTGCAACATATTGTGATGCATATTTAATACATATTTGCATAAAGTGTATCATAAATACTATTATTTTTGATTTAAAATTTAAATTCTTGAAGCATGAGCCAGGAAAAAGTAATTGCAGGATTTATTGGTGCAGGAGGTATTGCCCGCTCACATGCTTTTTCGCTAAATTCATTACGATATTATTATGACGATGCCCCTGATATTGAGTTTAAAGCAGTCAGCTCAGCCACAAAAGAAAGCCGGACTTCATTTGCCGGTCGATATAGTTTCAAATGGGCATGTGATTTGGATGAGTTTGTTTCCGACGATACAATAAATACTGTTTTTATTCTTGGTCCCAATAAGGTTCATTATGAACATTTGAAAGCAGTTATTGGGATGAAAGGGTTGAAGAGGGTATATCTTGAAAAACCGGTGTGTTCAAATATTGAGGAGGAGAAAGCGATAGTAGATTTGGTTCAAAATCATCCGGATATTAGAATTCAGATCGGATATCAGTTCCTCTTTGCTTCTGCAGTGAGGGAGATGCTCAGTCTATGGAAATCAGGGAAGCTGGGTAAGCCTGTTCACTTTGATCTGAAATATCTTCATAGTGATTACCTGCGGAAAGACTACCGCGACAGACGACAGTCACGGCTGACGCCTGCACCAGACGGTGGTGCTATGGCCGATCTAGGCTCTCATTCATTGAGTCTGCTGATTGCATTTCTTGGGACTGGCTTAAGGATAACCAGCGCTTCGCAGAGCGGCAACTTCCCGGATGTGAGAGAAGATTCGGATCTTTTCAGCATGATTTCACTTTATGATGACGCTTCAGGAGCAGTCGGATCGCTTTCGGCAAGTCGCATAAGTTCCGGAATCGGTGATCTTTTCTCTGTTGAACTTTATGCTCTGGATGGTGCATTACGTTACTCCTCAATATCTCCTGATTATTTCGAGTTTTTTACCAGTGAATCAGGCATGTGGAACAGACAGATGACCGGAAGTAACTTTAAACCTTTCAGCAGTTTTCCGTCGGCACATGTTCCTCCCGGATGGCTGAGGTCTATGGTTCATGCACATTATATCTTCCTGACAGGCAAAAACCAGAATGAATTTGTACCTGATATTAAACACGGACTGGCTGTCCAGAAGCTGGTGAGAGAGACCGCAGGGCAATTAAGAAAGTTCAGGAAATCAATAAAAAAGACCTAATATAGGATTGATACTTATTGTCCACCTCAAGTTTTTTGTTTCGAGTTTCGCGTTATTGGTTTTGGCTCAGCCCTGAGCCTCTGACGCTCCTGCGTCGGTCAGAGCCTTCGGCCTGATCCCCATTCACCGATCACTTTTTTCTAATCTCTGTTCCCAGATCCCTGTTTCCTGATCACTGTTTTCTGATCCCTGTTTAAAATATATCCAGTTTCTTTTTTCTTTCTTCAACGTTATTGTAAAAACCCAGAGTAAAAAGATCACTTGCGCCTGTTAGTAGATAAATTTCCGTACCTGACTCCCTTGCAAATGAATTCTCAACTGTACTTATCAGATTACAGTTTTTAAACTGACCGGTCACCCGCTGACCTGGATTCTTTCCAACTAACAGTATATTTTTAATCTTCTTTATGCGGGGCAGCCAGTAAATATAATCTGTGTTATAGGCGTAGGCTTCAGGCATTTTCTTCCTGTTAAAGTAATTAAGCGCACCAGCCTGACCATAATTAAAACAGATTACCAGTGTATTTTCACGCTCGTCGGCCGGGATAGTATTAAATGCTGCAAGCGCTTTATCTGCCATTTCATGCCACCCAAGCATGTCTGCAAAATCCTGCGGCAGGTTGTGGTTTTTACCATCTTCCCACCGGAGCATCCCCATTCTTTCAAATGCCTTAGCGTTCTGTCTGATCTCAGTTGGTGTGTATAACGGATAGACTACTTTAAGCGTAATCAGAAACATGAAAAGATTAATGCCGATTAGCAATGGAAACACTATGAATCTCCATGTTTTTGATAAAATACTATCAAAATATACACTTCCAAAAGCAATTATTACAGGATATATTCCTACAGCGTAATAGTCCTTTGCTTTCATAAATGCGAAAAGTGTTATTACTGACACAAAACTGATCCCGATAAACCTGAAAGGTTTCATAGGTTTGAAAAAGATAAAAGCAATAATAGCTCCAAAAGTGAGGGGCAATGAGCCTAAAAAGAAAAAAATCTGGCTTTTCAGAAACCCTAATGATGAATTATTATCAAGCTGATTGTGCTTCAAAACTTTCATGTGCTGAAAAACGGGGAAGTGATTGATTACCTGCCATATGATATTTGGAGATAATAATATTAGGCTGATTATCATAGCTTTCCATAAGGCAGGTTTAGCGAAAATCTTCCTCTGGTCCGTAAACAAAAAGCCAATAACCAATCCGGCAAGGAGAAAAACAAGATTATATTTGTTATAGAACCCCGCAGCAATAATAACTGCTAAATAATAGAGCCACTTAGTCTTTTCAGACTGAATATATTTAATCAGAAAATAGAAGATAATAGTCCAGGCTAAAATGTCAAAAGAATTTGGCTGATACAATATATTGATTCTCATCAGCGCTGAGAAAACAATTGCGCCTGATGCTAATATCTTAGAGAATAAACTGCCTCCTAACGACTCAACAATCAGCCATGTGAACACGATTGTGAGTGCGCCAAAAAGCGCCGGAAAAAGCCGGATCCAGAATATCCCGCCACCCAGAAGCCAGACTATTTTAGAAATAACTGCCATTAAAGGAGGCACGCAAATATATCCAAATGCAAGATGGTCAGCCTGGTTAAGATATAGAAACTCATCCCTGTGAAGCTCATAAACCGGATTCACCAGGGCATATTGTAAAATCAGTTTAATGGAAATCAGTAATAATAGAATCCAGTACTGCTTGATAAATCTTTTGAATTTTATTGTCATTTGTTTTTTTATTTTGAAAGATAATCAGTTTTTAATAATTTTTAAATCCTGATAGCCGGTAATTATAATCACTTTAAATGAATTTTTTTAACTTTGATTCCGAACAACTAATGCCTCATGATATGATATCAAAGACTTTATATTGGGTTCCGCGGATTTTAACGATCCTTGCAATTCTTTTTATGACAATGTTTTCATTTGATGTTTTTGGTGGAAATGAGTCTTTGGGAATTAAATTGCTTGGATTTCTTGTGCACAATATACCTGTTTTGATATTAGTAGGTATTTTAATTATTGCATGGAAATGGGAAATGGCTGGAGGAGCTCTTTTTATGCTGGCCTCAGTATGTGGCGCTGTTTTTTTTCATTCTTTCTCCGGAAATCCCGCTTCACTTATTGTTATTGCTCCATTTCTGCTTACAGGCCTGCTGTTTATCCTCCATCATGTTCTTTATCATGTAGCCAAAAAAGAATAGATTTTATATGATTTACTGGGGGTAATTTCTAGAGATACCTGAGAATTTTATTATAAGAATGTTCTGATTTATATTTCCCATACCATTTGCATACAGGATACAAAAGCACCACTACACTTAACCATATAAGATAAATAAGGAACAGATCTGCGCCTCCACCTGTTTTTGGCCTCCCGTTATTAAAAGCGCCAAACAAAAGATCCTTACCTGCAAATCCCTGAAAACGAAGCATTAAAAACATCAGTGAATGAATAATAAAAAGATGAATTATAAAATAAAACAGAGGCACTTTGCCGTAAATCGATAATATTTCAGTGAATCTGTTTTTTACTTTTTCAGAAAAGAAAAGTATGAGGAACATAATGCCCAGGAACAATAAAGTGAATAACAGCGAAATGGGGTATTTCGTTGTATTTATAAATGACAGAAATGTGAAAAGTGTCGATTTTTGCTGTTTCCATGCTGAAGGATCACCGTAGACATTTATTGACCTGATTACAATAAAGATAGATAATATTGCAAGTCCGAGCTTAAGAAATATTCTGCCTCTTTTCTCTTGAGGAAAATCGAAAATTTCGCCGCAGGCAAAACCGGTCATCATTATCCCCAGCCATGGGATCAGAGGATAAGAGGTATAAAATGATAACCCTTGGGTTATCTGCGTAAGTGCAGGACGGAAAAATACCGATGTAAGGAAGTTAATCACCGGGTTGGCTGGTACCGGGATTCCCTGTAAAAGATCATGGCTGAAAATAAGAACTATCCCTGCAATTCCGATGATCCGTGAAGGCAATTTTAATAGAAACGACAAAACAATAAAACTCAGCCCTATAACAGATATAACTTCCATGAGCAACAACCGGAAATGCACATCATACCAGAGTGCGAAGTTAATGACTGTTAATTCCAATATGATTAACCAAAATCCTCTTTTAAGAAGGAATACCCTGCTTTCAGAAATATTTTTAGTCCTTCTGAAAGATAAAAAAGCCGAAACGCCAGACAGGAATACAAAAGTAGGCGCGCACAGATGGGTAATCCAACGTGTCATGAATAATAAAGTTGTGGTAGTCTGTAAGTTTGTCGGATTCTGAGTCATAGAAGTTGTATGCATGAAATCCCTTACGTGGTCCAGTGCCATAATTACCATGACAAGTCCACGTGTAATGTCTATACTATTGATGCGCTTCATCCGGTTGCTTGTTGCTTGATGTTTGTTGGTAGGTATTTTTGTTATTGTTTTCTCAGTGGTCTTCTTTGCCTTCTCTGTGCAACTCAATGTAATATCAGAATTTAATTATCTCCTTCAACAGTAGCAACATAACTCACAATGGTTTCATTGGCGAACTTTATGCAATCTTTAATATCCATAAAATTCTGAATTTTAAGATGTTGATTTTGTAAACTTTAATTAAGAAATAGAGGCAAAATAGGCTGATGATCAGAACTGATATGTAAAAAGCTAATTATTATTCGATAAGCTCATCAATGATCTTCAATGAATCGGAAATACACTTTTCACAGACTGTTTCAAATAGATGATTCTCTTTGGCAATGCGATGACCTTCATCAGATTTTATTTCACAGTTCAGCAATGATCTGCAATCAGTGGCGCCATTGATCTGTTTAAATTTTTCACTGAATTTTTGAACCATCAAATAGGTTGCTTCCTTTCTGTCCTTATTGTCTGTAAATTTTTTACAGTTGTATACGCCAAGTACCATAAACGAACCTGTAACTGCACCGCATGTTTCCTGAAGTCTTCCCATTCCTCCGCCAAATCCGCAGGCCACACTCAGCGAAAGGTTATTATCGTAATCAAGTTCATCAGCATAAGCAGTAACTACAGCCTGTGCACAGTTCAGTCCTGATTTGAATGAACTGATTGCTTTTTCTTCGATTTGTCTTACCATCTCAGTTTTTTTCTTTAAAGGTAGAATTTTAGCTATTAGGAAAAAGAAGAGAATGAGATTAATTTTTGATTTAAAAATATCTGAGATTAATAGCAGGAATCAAACTTATCTGATATGGTTTATTTAAGTCTGTTCATTCAATTAACAATATAACTACTTCTGCCTGTGCCGACAAGATTGTCGAAAGATGCCCCGTTAATTGTTATAATAACAGGACCATAATGTTTAAGGTTATTGTATCTGATTTTGACCGGTTCTTTACCATTAAAATAAACTTCAGATTCCCAAAAGATTGTTGAACGACTTTGAATAATCGGATCATTCTCAATTTCAAATTTTGTTGGGCTGTAAAATTCTTTATCCGGACGGTAGATCCATATTGGTAAAAGCATATTATCTTTTTTGTCTTGTAATGTCCATTGATTTCGAACTTTTATCAGTGATGGATTCTTGGCTAATGTATTTATGAAGATTACTCCATGTGTGGCAGCCTCTCCATACATGGTGTATCCTTTGTTCCTATTAAGTACTGATAGAGAGGTTATATCACTTGGAAGTATTGTTCTTACCATGTCGTAGGGATTAGAATTTACACCAGGGTATAAAGGCATTCCATCCAGAACGATAAGATATGATTTATCAGATCCAAAAAAAGATGTGGTACCACCACTAATTTGCATTTTATGCAAAGCGTCATCTAATGAAAAGGAGTTCCAAAGTTGTTCAGGATCAAGACTTTTAATATTTGTGTTTTGGTACATTTCTTCATATTTGTTTTGGTACACCCTTTTATTTTCCGGATGACCGGTAATTATAACTTCCGGGATCTCTATTACATTGTCACCCAATGAAATGTTTTGATAGACAGGAGAGATACTATAAATGTTTGATGGAATTACCGGCTGCGGGGTACATAATTTATTGCTTTTGAAGTACTTTTCATTGTATGGAATACTTAGCATTGCTCCGGTTACTCTCTTTTTGTTTTTTGCATCCGGCATCATGGTCACTGACCTTGTGATTTCAGGAAGGGAGTCTAAAGGCAGTGAGATTTCCTCAAGATTATTTGTAAGAAGATGTTTTACTGATGGCCCTTCAAGAGAGATCAGATCCAATCTCCTTTCAGCCCGATGACTCTTTTGAGTATAGAGAATTTTCATCTTCAGTAAATCGTAATTGACCAGTTCTTTGTCAGGTTTATTTTCCTTATTAAAGTCCCAGTTATACTTGCTCCAGCCGTAAACCATTAAGAGAAGATCACGATCATCATTTGAAAGGTTTTCAATTCCCTTAATAAGCACTTTGGCAGGCAGTGTTCCCGGGAAGAATGGATGATAATTAAATGTGTAATCAATTCCGGGGGTAAATAATTCGACATCATGACCAGATATTGAATCAGCAACGGCTATAGAGAAGATTCCTTCTGCAGGATTCCCTTGTCCGTCTGTAACTGACACCGCCAATTCTGTTTCCTGCCCAGGATTAAAAACATCATTTTCAGTTTTAATATTAAACTTAAGATGCTTATCTGCATTAATATAATACAGCCTTTCGGACAGTGGTTTCATTTCTTTATTAAAAAGTATTATTTGAGCGACGCCTGACATCAGCTGATTAGTTTGTACTACAATACGTTGCTTTTTATCCAGTTTTAATTCCTGTGAAAAAATAATTGTTGCATTCAATGTCCCGGAAACAGTCAGTATTTCACTGCTATAATTTGTTGACTGGATTTCAACGGCAAATGATCTGTTATCAACTGGCTTAACACTCAGGGATATACCTGTTTTTAACGGGTCCGGCAAAGGCCATATTTTTTCTTTTCCGGTTACATTTATAAGCTCCACATACATCCCTGGTTCAGGAGTACATACGAAAAGTCCGGGTCCATAATCACCTGATCTTATTGTATCGATAATTGATCCTGTTTTATTCTTTAATAGGCCGAGAACAGAGACAGGTTCGCCTCTAAAGTCAGTTGCATTAAAGCCTATCCTTTGTTCCAGACCTGCAACCATGGTACCTCCTTCGGGTAAAAACCTTAATTCGAAATATTGATTCTCAAAAGGGATATTGAAATCCTTTGTTTCGGATATACTATTTTTATTCTTTTTAGTAATTACCTGCAACCTCAAATCGGAGGCAATTGTGTCAGGAATATTTATTGCAATTGCAGATTCGCCTTTTTTATTTGTATGTGTCTCAATTGTTTTGAGAGAAGAATTTCCGGTTATCAGGCTGTATTGAAATTTTTGCTGATCTAAAGGCTCGCCCCTGGTGTCACTTATTTTTATCTTTGCTCTGATTGTATCACCCTTATGATAATCTTTTTTATTAAATTCTGCTTCAACCTTTTCAGGATCAAAAACTTTTGCCTTAACGGAAATGTCAGTTTGAAATGCATCGAGAGGATCAAAATTTTGCATCATTCCGGTAAAAGCTACGAAGTGGTATTTACCAGTTTCTGCCTTGGAAGGAATTGTCAGCCAACCGGAAGAGGTCGATCTCTCTACTTTGAATCTGGAACTGTCTATCACCTGATGCTTATCGTTAAATAATATTGTATATAAAGAAACACTGGTTGATTCAAAAAGATTGGTAAACCTATCCCTGATAAATGCCTGAAAATGGATTGTATCACCAGGGGTATACATGTTTCTGTCGATGTGGACAAATACCTGATCTCTGGCTATCTTTTTTTGCTGTGAAAGCAGATATTTTTCAATTGGTGAATTATTCAATACATTAACTGATTCACCTTTTCTATATACATAAGGGAGAAAATCATAGGGTAACATATCTGCTATCCTTTCGGTTCCCATATCGCGTCCCCAGGTTATTGAATATGGATTATCAAAATAGCCATTCTGGTACACATTTATAAAATCTGAAAATGTAATTGTAGTGATAACTTTCCGGGGCTGAAAGCCTGTAAGGCCAGTAGCTAGTTCAGTATGATTGTCTGTATAGCTTATCAGTACAGGATTTTTAGAATATACCGTTTTGTAATTCCTTGTTTTTGTCAGACTGAGGTCGTTTTCCAGTAGTGGTTTGATTATTGTAAACTCTTTGTTGGCACTATCTATTTTGCATTCAAAAATTTTAAAGTTTTCATGGCCCAGTGAATCTGAAAAGAATGCTCTGAAAAAATGCATTCTTGATCCGTAATAAGCAGATAATCTGTTCCGCGTCCATCTTTTAATTTCTCTTTGTGAACCAATCAATGGTTTGAAATAATGGTTGCCCTCAAATTTTAATAATCCGGTTTCCAGGTTATAACTAAAATCTGACAAATCATAAATTATATAATATCCCAAAGCTCTGTTTTCTATCCTTAACGGTTTAACTGAGAAACCGTTAAGCGTTTTATTCTTATCGTCTCTATAGAGATGGAGGTCTTCAGGGTTTATAATTTTACAGTTCTCAGAGTTGCTGGTTTGCCCAAGGAACAGCTTAATAAACTGAGTATAGTTTGCAAGCCGTTTTTTTTCTTTCGAGGAGACTGAAACTTCTTTCAGCAGAATTAAATTTACAGAAAGTTTTATATTGATATTCTGCTTTTTACCATCCGCAGATATAAACTGAGAATTGGATTTATACCCGATACAGGAAGCTATCATTTCATATACCCCATCCTGGTTAACCGTTAATGAATAAGCCCCTTTTGCATCTGTTAAAACACCAAAAGTTGTTTTTGAAAGATAGACTGAGGCTGAGATGACGGGGTTATTTAATGAATCAGTTACTACTCCTGATATTATTGTCTGTCCTTTAAGACTGCAGCCAATGAATAAGAAGATGCTAAAGGATAACACATAAAGTTTCATATGCTGAGATATTAAATTTGTATCAGATATTGTTTTTCTTTACAATTTTCGAATATTCGAAGATCAGATCGGGTATTTAGGATAGATATCAAAATTAATGCCAAGAAATTTCAGTTCAGAACATTACATGGCATTGATTATTTACTATGTATTCTTTAGAAAAACAACCCTGTCACTATTAATGCCTGAATAGTTTTTAATCACATTAATACCATCTTTGTTGGGTTCACCAATCATTGTCATTCCGATCTTCTTAGTATGAAAACTAATTGATTTAGTGTTGAAAGGTTTGGTTATTGCCTTGATTTTTTGAATGTTATTCGATTTGGCTATTTCTATAAAGTTATCGTAAAGCAATTTGCCCAACCCCATTCTCTGATATTTTTCTCTCACACCTATTAAATGTATATAAGCCAGATTTTCGGTTTGGGAGAAAAAACCAAATAAATAAGCAATTACCATGCCTTTATCTCTGATCACAAAAGCGGTATTGCCGAATTCATAGATCAGGAATGGCTGATGCAGATGGAGAGTCCTGTCACTTCCCCAAAAATCTGATATATCTCTAAGTATTTCATTAAAGTCATTTTTTGTGCAACTCTCAATTTTCATGGTGTGCTTATTTTGGTGTGGTAGATTCCTGATGACCTTTCTTTTCTGCTTTTGTGCCAGTTTTCCCTTCTACTCTTCCTTTCCTGTTATCTGAGGTAAGTTTAAAATCCTTTAAAAGAACAAATGTATAACCCATTTGCCTGAGTTTCAGAACGATTTTCTCAAGAGCCTCTTTCGTGTTCCATTCAGGATGATTAAAATGCATAATGACAATTGCACCTGGTGCAATATTTTTCAGGACATTTTTTTCAATCACTGAATCAGGTGTATATGGAACGGCATCACCTGAAAGTACCTGGTAACTTACCGGCGTGATATCTAACCTTGCAGCCATACCGGCACATGATTCATCAATAAATGCTTTTGCTGAACGGTAGAACCTGGGCCGATGATTGGTAATGGCTTTTATTTTAAGGGCATTTGCTTCAATGTCGACGGAATTCTTTCATTTCTCAGAAAATCTATCAACTCATTGTCGTATCCGCTTCCTTTTTTACCTCCACATGCATCAAATGTAAAGGCAACGATTTTTTTCTCCGTAATTATTTTTTCATCGACCCCTTTTACAAATTCTCCCCAATGTCCGGCTGGGGTGTTTGCAAATCCGGCAACTATCTCAGACCTTAATTCTTTATAAGATTGGTCCGAGTTTAGTTTTTTAAGGAATGCATTGTTTATGAATTCCTTTGGTTCCTGGGGAAAAACAGGTTGAATTAAACAGAGAATCAGAAAATTAATAAGAATATTACGCATCTTATTATTTCTTATTAAAGTAATAATTAATGCCAATTGAGCTGACTAATAAAAAGTTATTAAATTGTTTAATCGGATAATCCCTGAATCCTTTTGATTTGACATCAGTTCCAAAGTAATATTCCGGAAGAATTCTTAAGTCAAATGCAAAGTTTTTACCTGTGTTCATTTGAATTCCTGTTCCTAAACCAACAATCATACCCATATAATTTGCTGAAGTGATATTTTCCTTGGTTGACCCGGTAGATGAATATGATATGTTTTCAAAACTTGAAATGGCAAGTGACCAGTCAAAATAGATATAGGGTTTTATTTTTTTCTCAAATGATTTTCCGAGATAGCCTTTGACTCCAAGCAATCTGATAAAATGATTCGTGCTCGTTCCTGACAGTTCAGCATCCACGCTTGTGTATTTCATCATTGAAAGATTATAGGCCCAGTCAACCTCTACATGTTTAGATTTAATCCCAAATTGAATGCCAAATCCAGGAGAAGGGCTCAATTTGGGAACCAGGACCACCTGGTTGGATTCAGGGAGCGAAAATAAACTTTTCCCATCAAAATTTCCTGTCAGGAGAATAAAGTCTGCTGAAGCACCAACAAATGGCTGTAGGACAATTGCATTATTACTTGTAATTGCTGAGGATGAATTGTTTACAGCTTCAATGGGATTTGCCTGAATTGATTTTGTGGATGCGGTTGCCGGTTTAAGATAATCTACTTTAAGATTATCCACCCGCATTGTAGTATTCTGATTGTCCTGAAAACCAATCTGATTCCCGAAGAATGGATAAAAATCAGAGGTGTAAATTAATTTTTCGTTTAAATAGAAGTAATATCTGCTATCTATTTTACGAATTGTAACTTTATTCCAATCTGTTTTTTTTACAAGGTCCGATGCAGTCCAATCCTTCAGATTAGTGTAATTTCCGTTAAACTGAAATATTTTATAATATCCGTTACTTGATATTTCAAAATTAAATCTGTTATACTTGTCATCTTTTCCCCACACAAGGGAAATCCCATTATCGCTTTCACCCTGCACAAAAAGAAGGTCGGTTTCGATTTCAAAGTTTCTTGTCTGATCAATTACCCGGGTCATCCAATAACTGGGATATATACCTTTACATCTTGAGGTTATTTCCATTACCCCATTCTCAATTTTACTTATATAGCAATTATCCGGTGAAATACCGGTGACCCATCCGATATTATTATTCGAGAAGTTATCGGCAAAAATAGTTTCAGAAGCTTTATAGTCTTCATAATTGGTTTGGGCTTTAGAAACAATGAAAAGAAAGAAAAAGAAAATGAAGTTACCCGGTTTTAATAATTTGTTCATCTTAGCGTTAATTTTATATTTCTAAATTTCTGAATTTCTGAATAGCAGATTTTTAGCAGGCAATCAGTTTCAGTATCAGAAGATAATTTACGATCAGAATTTATAGTAAACCTTAAGCAGTAGCCTGGCCTTGGAGTAGCTTACCTCATCGGGAGTACCAGATGAGGTATAATAACTGTAACCTGATTGCAGATGAAGTGCAATACCGAAATTATTCTTCTCATAAGCAGGGCCGATCATAATTCCATAATCTATTCCGCTCAGACTTTGGTTCCAGATATCGGCCTTGACGATACCATATCCGAAATACCCGCCCAGTTGCAAATTAAAAGGTGCGTCAGGATACTGGGCAAGCCAGTTTAATCCTAAATTGTACCGCGAAGCTTTTTCACTTGTACTTTTGAATGTTGCGTTTTCGTATTCAAAATAACTGCCCAGTCTAACAGAATGGAGAACCTGTCGTGCATAAAAGATCTGCAATACAGGGCTTGCATCGATATCGGTCCATAGGTTTACCGGATTTCCGATCCATACAACTCTGGCAGGGCAATACCCGGCACCGAATCCAATAATGTTTTTTTGTTCACTTACCTGTGAGAGGAGGTTTAAGCTCAGCGTAAAGCAAAGCAAACTAATGATTACGATTTTTCTGTTCATTATTATTTAGGTTTTAGGGTTTTGCAGAATATCCTTAAAAAATGAGATCAGAATCAAATTTATATAATATTATTTTTATTTCAAAGCCTGCAGGATATAAATATGAAGAGACAGGCCTGCATGGAATAAAAGATTGGCTGAAAAAAAGGAGGACTCCCCCCAATTCATACTCAGGTCAGCTTTACAAAATATACGGAATATAAAACAGGGCCGCGATTTATTATTATAAGAAAATATTCATGTCTGCTTCATGATATCGAAGATGAATACCCGTATGAATCATGCAGGTTCAATAAAGCCAGATCAATAAGTCCAAAATGATTCAAAACCTTCATTGATCTTAATGTGTTTCATCTTCAGATTTTGCCAATCTTGGGGAGAGCGTGTACAACCTGTAATTATCTGTCTTGTTCGGGTCTTCTAAAATTCGAGTTTTTCATTACTAAAAATAGTTGCCATTTAGTTTAAATTTTAATGGTTAATAGTCATTTGCTTTCTATCTGAAGGTTTTAAACCAGTCCAGTATCAGTTTGTAAGCTGGTACATAATCGTGACCGATGCCCGGCAGAGGGACAAGCTTTACAACAGCTGTATCGGAACCATTAATGATAAATGATTCATAGGTCCTTTGCGAAACCTCAAACGGGACCAGATTGTCACTTGTACCATGATAAAGGCGTGTCGGGCTTTTTGGAGCCCAGTTATATACGCTATTAAGTAAGAGCATTTGTTTAAATTCTGTTTCACCATCATCTCTGTAATTATACAGGAAAGTTGAATCCATGAGCAAGTTTAAATTTGTGGTTAATTCATGGTTTATCCCATCTTCGTTTAGGTTGCCATTCAATAGAGTTAATATATAGTACGAATAGGGTTTTTGAAAAAAGTCGGTGAACGGCCTTTGCCAGTTATAATAATCGTTATATGCTGTTAAAATCAATAACAGGTACGACGGAGAGGGATATGTGTTATTCTCAAATATCAGTTTCCCAACCTGTTCTACATCATAAGGTCCTGCACTTGGTGCAGAAGCAGTGACTTTTAGTCCGTCCACAGGATTTGATTCCAGCTCTTTCTGAACCGCAACTGTTACATAACCTCCCTCCGAATGACCGGTAAGGAATAATTTGTCAGGGTCATAGGGCACATTATTATCATCAAGGTATTTTTTCCCCGCTTTAATGAAATCAATTACCGCAGTTGCTGAAATCTCGTAAATATAGTATGGATGAACAATATCTTTAGAAACACCATATCCTATATAATCCGGAATGAATAATACGTATTCATTAAAGAAAGGAAATCCATCAGAAACGGCATTAGAGGGCGCATCACTGTCTGCAAACATGGTTCCGTGCTGAAAGCTTACAATACCTGGAGCAATTTGTGGACAAATAGGTATTACGATGGCTCCGGAAGCACTTATTTGTTCTCCCTTATAAGTTGTTGTGTAAACCATACGATGGAATGAGACAGGATATTTGACAAAAGAATCAGGATTCTGTACTCCGTTTTTTTCATAGATCGATTTTAAAGTTTTCGTACTAACAGTAAATTTATAATCGGGCAGAGTACGGTAAGGGTCTTGCAGACTGACGAGAGGTACTTCTGTGGTTATGCTTGTAAATTTTTCCTTGTCACATGAATATATAAAACACAATAGGAATAGAAATAAAATTCCCATTTTCTTAATGGTTTTGATTATTTGATTTTCTGCTCCGGTCATTTTAAGTCTTTTGAATAATTCATTCAACAAATAAAATCAAAAAGTCAGCGAGATACCGGGACTTATAAACCTCGGGATGTTAAGTGAGTTCTGATATTCTGAAACATACCATTTTCCTGTTACGTCTTGCCATGCCGACCATCCATAGCCTGTAATATTCCGGCTGTTAAACAGATTTACTATATTGAGATAGATATTCACACGGAACTTCTTAAAGTTCCATGTCTTTTCTAACCTGAAATCGAGAGTACTATAGTTTGACAGACGTCCGCTGTTTTCCGTTTTTGTCTGGTAGAAGAACATCTCCTGATCTTCATCATTTTTCCCAATAAATGAAATGTTGTAGGGAGTGTAAGGCTCTCCTGTATGAAACATCCATAAAAACCCGACGCTCCAGTTTCGTGGCAAATTTTGTATATCATTTAGGGTGATAGTGTGTCTTCGGTCAAAATCGCGATAGGTTTCCTCACCCAATGCATTGCGGATAGTATTTTTAGCATATACATAACTCACAGTAACAATATTGTTTTTCCCGTATTTCTGTCTCCATGTAAATTCCATACCTCTCGATTTGCCGCTGGTGGTGCCAAACCCCTAATCAATTATGAATGGGATTCTATTGTAAACGTCGTACCGAAAATCATCGGTTAAATGCAGATAATTCTTATAGTAAACTTCTATTTTGAAATTTGTATAATTGAGTTTATAATCTAAACTTGATGTGTACTGAATACATTCATTACTCGAAGAAAGAGGGGTTGATTGACCTTCAAAACTTTTAAGTTTTTCAAAATTGTCGGGTTGATAATAAATACCGTAGGCAATCCTGAGGCTGAGATTACTCAACAATTCAGCCTTAACAGCAATTCTTGGTGCCGCATACCACCTCCTGGAATAACTTTGACGGGAAATACGGATACCGGGCAAAATATTTATCTTCCTGGTTATAGACCACGTATCCTGGATAAATGAGGCAAAGGTGAAGCCGTTATTATGTGAATTAACATCAATAGTATCTATTAAAACATCATTTGGGGATGAATTGTAAAGATCATACCGGATTTCGTTAAACCTGTAATATTCCTGAAATTTTTTCAATTCAAATCCAAACTCAAGACTGTTATCGGAACCGGTATTCCATAGATGATTCTGAGTCAGGATCAGAATCTGTCCTAATCTCTTATCTATATTATCGGGATTAATACTTTGAATGAAGTGATTATCGGAGTTAGCATACAGATCCTGATAACCCAGGGTGGTAAGTGCGTAGTAGTTTTTAGCAGGCAGCCATTTCCAGTTCATCCATATATAATTATTATTTTTAATGTTGTGGAAATAGGTATTTTCATTTAAACTTGCAGGAACAGTCAGATTAAAATCATTTTTGGCTTTCAGAAAGTTAAGCGACAATATATTAGACGGGTCAATTTGATAATTTACCTTGCACCACGCATCATAATAGACCGGAGAAATTTTTGTTCTGGTATCAGTAACATTCATAAGCAAATCAAGATACCCTCTCCTGAAACCATAAAGTACACTGGTTTTATCATTTATTTTCAGCTTGCCGGAAACAGAAGCGTTAAGAAAATCGACTGAAATGCTTACTTGATTCTTTGTAACATAATCAGGAGCTTTAACTTCAATAATACCTGACATTTTATCGGTGTATCTTGCAGAGAATCCGCCGGTTGATATTATTATGTCTTTGGCATTGTCAGTATTAAAAATGCTGGCAAGGCCATCTGCCTCTTCAAAGTGATAAGGTTCATAGATTTCAAAATTGTCAATATAGGTGGCTGTTTCATCCCATTGGCCGCCGCGGATTCTTGGTTTTGCCGAGATATCATTATTGGCGAAACCGGGTATTACACGCAGGGTCCGGTTGATATCTTTCGCAAAATTTGGAGACTGAAGTATCTCTCTGGAGGTTAAAGAGTTCATGGTCGGTTCTGTAGCCGCAATATTATATATACCCGGAGTAACAGTGACCGATTCGAGCTCGGTAAAAGATAATTCCATAGTCACATTCAATTCGGTTTCTGACGATAATTGAATATATTTCAGAACATCTTTATATCCGATAAAGCTGAATTTTATTTCATAATTGCCGGGTTTTGATCCGGTGATCTTATAGATACCATTTGTATCTGAAACAGCGCCCTTCCCGAGATTTGATATATAAACATTGACGAAAGGCACCGGGCTCCCTGATGATTTATCAGTTATCCTGCCTGAAATAGTATAATACTGAGGATTTTCAGCGATTTTAATTTTGTGATCTTCTTTAGTCTGGGCGATACAAAAAGCTGAAATGAAAAAACAGTAAAGAATAATTAAAGCGAGGGTTTTCATTTCTGCTCATTCTTTAAAAACACCAGGATGGATTCCTGCCGCAACGGAATTTAGTCTTAATTTAAGATTCATTTCATTGGTTCAAATACTTAATAATCATTCAGGTTAAAGGTTTTCTTAAAATAGTGTTGTCGGGAAATAGTAAAAGTACAATTAATCAAGGAATCAGGTTAAATAAAGCATCACATTTAATAATGACCGTTTTAATTTAAGTTACCCTACAAGTCAGGGTAAGTATTTTATAAGATATTGTCACGACTTACAATGATTCTTAATTTCTTTTGTAATTAAAATGCAAAAAACTCCTGACTGAAATAAAACTGCAATCCTCAACTTCAGAAGGTTTAGATATTTTCTACAAATTCGATCAGCTCAACCGGTGCGCCATTATGCTCGATCATTGCAACTCTGACCCCATGAGATGGGGAGTTAGGTTCTGTAATTACTTTTAAATCATGTACTGACAGCTCATAATCCAGATTCGAAACCTCGAAGGCTAGATGAGGAACTGACTGAATTAGTCTGTCTATGGGACTATTCTCTTCGAACCGCATCCACTCTATGCCAAAAGGGCTCTCACTAAATCCTGATATAAAAAATTTAAATTGCGGAACGTATTTTTCCCCTGGCATAATCTCATCGGTTGGTATTCCAAGGTGATGATATTTCCAGCCCCATTTTTCTATTGATTCTGGTTGTTCATTATCTGACCTAAGGTTCTTCATTTGCAAATATTTTAAACATTCCATGCAGACAGAAATTCAAAACAGGAAGCGATGAAAAAAAGTGGAACCACCACGATGTATACATATCCCAAATCAAAAAGGCTGTTTTTTTGAATTTTTAATTTCGACAAATGCCATCCATTCATCCTGTTGTTATTATAAAAGTCTACGCCGCATTTGATACCAGCGCCAATAGCCAGTGAATAGGGGATGAACTGGAGAAGCAATACAAGGAAATAGTAGAATGTTGATCTGAAGCTGTTGAACCGGCTTTTATGTTCCGAATTTATTGAAACAATACCGCCAACCCAACCTTGTTTCAGTACAAAAAAATATGGGATCACAATACTAAATCCCATCACAGTCTGCGGTACGGCGCCAAAAAGCAGATTTCCCATAAAATCATTGAGCGCAGCTGAAAAGTTATTGCCATGCTGATAGTTTATTGATGCCTTATCATTTTTCATTGCATTTCCGACAATATTGTCTCTCGAAGAAACTGCATATTGGTTACCTGCATGTGACATTATGATACCTGTCAGACATGAAAGGCAATAGGCAATGAAAATTGACAATACATATAATTTACATCGTTTTAATGCTGCAGAAACTTTGCTGATAAAATTTATCATAGTATGTAACTACAAATATGGATACTAAATATTTATCAGGTGAAGTTATTAATTTTAGAGTTGCAGAACCTGAATTAATTATTAAGTTTTTTCAATTATGCCTGTTGTCTTTGTTATTAATGATTCTGTCAGTCCAAGTTCTTTATGCCTTGATTTTAATGAAGTCTTTATTTTAGGAGCCGAAAGCTGAAGCATCCAGTAAACATCATCGGAAGAAATAAAATGCCAGGTAGGCCTCAGAACATGCAAGTGCAAAATATCCCCTTTATTAATTGAGGATACAATTTTTTCATCGGGAATCTCAGCCAGCCTTAGTCCAATGGCCCATTTTGACATCGGATAATCCTGGGCCTGCATTGTACCCATCCAGCTTACAAATTCTTTTGCAGTATTAAATTCTGATGCTGTAATTCTTTGATTCCTTTAAACGGACATTTGAAATTAGATAGCTATTTGTTTTCAAAATTCAGGGTATTTAAGTTAATTTGCAGCCAGATCCGGCCCGTAGCTCAGCTGGCAGAGCACGTGACTCTTAATCATGGGGTCGAGGGTTCGATTCCCTCCGGGCCGACTAAAACAAAGGCATCATTTCGATGCCTTTGTTTTTTATCACATTTGCGGTTGTAGCAGGCTTACCCGGTTTCCTTCAGTATCAATGAATGATACATATGTACCAACCCCTGGAATCGGCATAGGTTCACCCAGCACTTTACCCCTGGCTTTTGCGACCTTCTGCATAGATTCCCTGATATCATCGACCGCAATAACTATAGAGGGACATTGGGCCGGCATATCTTTGCTTTTTGGATAAAAGCCACCATTAATTGTGCCGGGTATTTTCGGAAATCCCTTTTCGTCAGTTTCTCCGGTTGCAACCGTAACATAATTGCCCATCTCTTCACCTAACAATTCTGCTTTCCAGCCAAAAACTGTTGAGTAGAAACCTGCCATGCGCTTTATGTCTTCAGCAGGCATTTCAAAATGTACTACAGGATTCATTTTATTCATCTTTTTATAATTTTAATTGGTTTTTTTAATTTCTGATCTTTACTCTGAAATTCAATACAAGTAAATATTATTGTAAATATTATGTAGTATGTAGTTGTTTTGATTCGGTATACTTTTTGAAGTTATTCAGAATGGCTTGCCATCCTCCTTTTTGTAATTCATAGGAATTAACTTTTTCAGCTTCGAATGATTCAACTATTCTTGTATCATTGCCAAGTTTGGAGAATGAAATTCTTACTTTTCTTCCATCAGGAATAGTGTATTCAATTGATTTATGTTTAAGTACTTTTGTGTAAACACCTTCAAAATCAAACCCTACACTGCCGTCTTTTGCAGCCATCCTTGTTTTAAACCTTCCTTTAACTTTTAAATCATTCTCGGCTAGAGGTGCATGCCAGTCATCTGATGCATAGTACCATTTTGTAATATGACCAGGTTCAGTCCAATAGCTCCATGTTTCTTCAATGGGAGCATTGACTGTCGTTTCGACAGTTATGCTTTTTTCTTTTAAAGTTTCCATATTTTAGAAATTATTTGGTTACTGATAAATTCTAAAACACAGAGATTAATTCAAAGTTCAAATTTTTTTATTTTTTAGCACAAAAATTATCCATTGAGCTATCTTCTTTTCTAAGACCCACTCAATTGGTTTAAAAAATTCTTTTAACCCATAGTCCTGATCCGTAAGGCACCAATCATATTTTCCATTTGGCCCTTCGATGCCCCATCAAGGCTGACCTCAACTCCAATAATTATTTTTCTCATCGTTCAATAATTTTATTCCTTAAAGTTTATTCATAAAGGTCAACTTTTAAAAATTAAAGATGAGTTGTAAAGCAACTCTGAACAGTTTATGTCACTTTTTAACTAAACATTTCTAAACAAATAATAGTTGTATTACGATCATTTATTGTCTAAATTTGTTATTATCCATTGATGAAGTACGGATTAAAATTAAATCTGTTATTTCAGTGATCATCATTGTATTTGATTTGTAACTTAATAAATAATTGGAGGAAATCATTATGAAAACCAGAAGCTCTTTTTCTGTATTAATCTTTTTTATAATTATCGCCATAGGTCTTGCAATTGCCTATTCCGGGAATAGTAGTCTACAGGGACCAGGAACAGTAGTAATAGGAGTAATTACATTATTGGCAGCTATTATTATTTCAGCTGCCATTAAGATTGCCGATCAATGGGAAAAGGCTGTAGTTCTGAGATTAGGTAAGTTTCAGACATTACGGGGACCAGGCTTGTTTTTAATTATTCCGATAATTGATTCAGTGGCATATTGGATTGACAATCGTGTAATCACAACCTCATTCACTGCTGAAAAAACTCTGACAAAAGATACTGTCCCTGTCGATGTTGATGCAGTACTGTTCTGGAAGGTTCTTGATGCCAAAAAAGCTGCCCTGGAGATCGCCGAGTATAAAAATGCAATTAACTGGGCGTCGCAGACTGCCTTGCGTGATGTGATCGGCAAGACTATGCTGTCGGAAATGCTCGAAGGCAGGGATAAGATGAGTGAACAGCTTCAGAGAATTATTGATGACCGGACTGAACCGTGGGGAATAAAGATAATATCTGTTGAGGTTAAAGATGTTAACATTCCACCGTCGCTGCAGGATGCCATGTCGATGCAGGCCCAGGCTGAAAGAGAACGTCAGGCAAGAGTGATCCTTGGTGATTCGGAACGGCAGGTTGCAGAAAAATTCGGCGAAGCCGCAAAAACATATGAAAACAATCCTACCGCTCTCCATTTGAGAGCAATGAACATGCTGTATGAAGGTTTAAAGACTAACTCCACAATAGTAATAGTTCCAAGCTCGGCACTTGAAACAATGCAGCTGGGTGGTCTTGCAGGTATGACAGCATTGAGCATGAGACTCTCTGAAGAAATGAAGAAGGGTAAAGAACCAGCGAATGCAAAATAAAGCTCTGGAAATCATTTAGTCTTGCAGTCTTGTAGTCTTGTAGTCTTGTAGTTAAGTTATTATTATTCTAATGCGATAGCGCTGCTTAGTCATTGTGCTAATTTGCAGTTGGGTCCTTACCTCGTTACATCTTGCTTATCTGAATGAACTTTCAGGTTGGTATAATGTTATATTGTCAAAACTTAAACTAAAAAAGATATAACAAACTGATTTCTGATGAATAAAACAGCATTAATAACGGGAGCATCAAACGGAATAGGTTATGAACTGGCAAAAGTACACGCCTCAAAAGGAGATAATCTGGTTCTTGTTGCACGAAACAAAAGTAAACTTGATGAACTTAAGTCGGAACTTGAGGATAAATACAAAATATCGGCTTTGACTATAGAAAAAGACCTTTCAATTCAGGGAGCTGCAAAGGAAGTCTATGAAGAATTGAAGGATAAGAGTATAAAAATTGATTATCTCGTAAACAATGCAGGCTTTGGCGATTTTGGTCTTTTTGCCGAAAGCGACTGGAACAAACAGGAAAAGATGATCAACCTGAATATTTTAGCTCTTGCTCATTTTACGCGACTTTTCCTGCCTGGTATGATATCGCGGCGAAGCGGTAAAATTTTGAATTTAGCTTCAACTGCCTCTTTTCAACCCGGACCGACAATGTCAGTCTATTTTGCGACTAAAGCCTTTGTCCTGAGTTTTTCTGAAGCAGTAAATAATGAAGTCAAAGAATTTGGAATCACGGTAACTGCCTTATGTCCGGGAGCCACACTCAGTGGGTTCCAGTCTGCTGCTGCAATGGAAGGCAGCAAACTACTCGACAGGAAGAACATTCCTTCATCGAGGGAGGTTGCAGAATATGGATACCGGGCTATGATGCAGGGACGGGCCGTCGCAATTCACGGTTTCAGAAATACTCTGTTAGCCAATTCTGTAAGGTTTGCGCCAAGATCCCTGGTCGTTAAAATGGCAAGGAAGGTTCAGGAAAAAAAGTATTGAAATGCTTCAAATATCTGAGATATGCAAACAATTTTAGGAGCAAACGGTACAATAGGTTCTGTATTGGCCAGGGAATTAGTGAACTATACTAACAAAATAAGACTTGTAAGTCGTTACCCAAGAAAAGTAAATGAATCTGATGAACTTTTTCCGGCTGATCTTTCAAATCCTGCTGTTGTAGATGATGCAGTTAAAGACTCTGAAGTTGTTTATCTTGTCGTTGGATTTGACTATAAACTGAAAGTATGGGAGGAGAAGTGGCCGAAACTGATGAAGGCAACGATAGATGCATGTATAAAATACAAAGCTCGACTGGTATTCTTTGACAATGTATATATGTATGATATCAATGCAATTCCCCATATGACAGAGGAATCACCTGTAAATCCGCCCAGCAGGAAAGGGGAAGTGAGGAAGAAAATTGCACAGATGATCATGGAAGAAGTGAAAGCCGGAAAGCTTTTAGCGCTAATTGCACGTTCAGCAGATTTCTATGGTCCCGATAATAACAAGAGTTTTGTAAATGAGATGGTATATAAAAATTTATTAAAAGGAAAAGCAGCCAACTGGTTTATTGATGCAGATAAAAAGCACTCATTTACATATACTCCGGATGCCGCTAAAGCTACTGCCTTGCTTGGGAATACCAATGACGCATTCAATACGATCTGGCACCTTCCAACTGATAAAAACCCCTTAACCGGAAGGGAATTTATTGAACTATTTTCAAGAGAGATGAAAACTGCAAACAAACTATTTGTTATGCCATTATGGTTGGTTAAGATTGTCGGATTGTTTGTTCCTGACTTGAAAGAAATGCCTGAAATGATGTATCAGTATGACAGGGATTATTTTTTCGATTCTTCGAAATTTGAGCAGAGGTTTAATTTCAAAACCACAACTTACCAGGAAGGGGTAAGAAATACTGTCCAACAATAAATTCAATTATAAAAATGATACAATGTATCGATTATCTGAGCTCTGAGCCTTGTGCTCTTTGCTTTGTATCATGAGCCCTCTATTTCAGCCTGTTATAATATAAACCTGAAACTCCCGATAATAAAGACTACCTTTGCCGCCATTCAAGCCGGATAATAAAACAAATAATCCGGATTTTTTAATTTAAATATATATACATGCAATTTGAAACATTAAACATTATTGAACCAATTCTTAAATCATTAAAAGAGGAAGGCTATTCGGTACCTACACCAATTCAGGAACAGGCTATCCCGATTGTACTTCAGGGAACAGACCTGATAGGGTGTGCACAGACAGGCACAGGTAAAACAGCAGCATTTGCAGTACCAATACTTCAGATATTAAGTAAAAACAAATCATTTGACAGAAAGAAAAAAATAAGAAGTCTGATTGTCACACCTACAAGGGAACTGGCAATCCAGATCGAGGAGAGTTTTAAAACATATGGACGTTATACAGGATTGACCTGCACTGTTGTATTTGGCGGTGTGAATCAAAATCCGCAAACCAAAGCTTTGCGCACTGGTGTGGATATTCTTGTAGCAACACCAGGAAGGTTGCTTGATCTTATGAACCAGGGATTTGTCTCATTAAAAGATATAGAAATATTTGTACTCGATGAAGCAGACAGGATGCTTGATATGGGTTTTATTCATGATGTTAGAAGAATAATTTCTGCTTTACCACAAAAAAGACAGTCTCTCTTTTTCTCAGCCACCATGCCTCCCGAAATTGTCAGACTGGCGGGATCTATAGTCTATAAACCTGTGAAGGTAGAAGTCACTCCATCTGCTTCAACAGTCGATATTGTAGAACAGTTCGTCTATTTCATCGACAGGGGAAATAAGAACTCCTTGTTGCTTGAATTACTGAAAGGAGATAAGATAAAAACTGCCCTTGTATTTACGCGGACAAAATATGGAGCCGATAAAGTTGTAAGAGTTCTGAAAAAGAAAAATATCAGCGCCGAAGCTATTCATGGAAACAAGGCACAAAATGCAAGACAAAAAGCGCTTTCAGGTTTCAAGGCCCAGACAACAAGAGTCCTTGTGGCAACAGATATTGCAGCCAGAGGCATTGATGTAGATGATCTCGAATATGTAATAAATTTTGAAATTCCTAATATTTCTGAAACTTATGTTCACCGCATTGGCAGAACCGGAAGGGCCGGTGCCAAAGGAACCGCCATATCATTCTGTGATGCTGAAGAGAAAGAATATCTGAAGGATATTGAAAAACTGATCACTAAAAAGATCCAGGTTGTTGATGATCATCCTTTTCCTCTGATTGATATCAACCCGGTTAAGCCAGATAAACTGCAATATAATAGCCGAATCCCGAACAGGTTTGGTTCGTCGAAAAACCTGATTCCCGACAGAAGAAACCACAGAAGGTGAGCCTGTGCAGGATATATAGTGACGGCCTCCGGAATCGGCCGACCTATTTCTTGAGCTATCGTTAGTGCTATAATCTTTTTAGCATCATGAACTTATCAGGTATAGGTTTGTTTAATAAAAAAACACATTACTATGAAAATATTTATCGGGATCATCATTGCGTTAGGATGCATAGTTGTTCTGCTGTTGATAATTGGACTTTTTGTGAAAAAAGATTATTCAGTTGTAAAAGAAGTCATAGTAAATAAGTCAAAATCTGTTGTTTTTGAGTACCTCAAGTTTCTGAAAAATCAGAATAAATTCAGCGTCTGGGCTTCAATGGACCCAAATATGAAAACTGAATACCGCGGCACTGACGGAACTGAAGGATTTGTTTCTGCTTGGGAAAGTGAGAATAAAAATGTTGGCAAAGGGGAACAGGAAATATTGAAAATTGTGAATGGAGAACGGATTGATTACGAAATCCGTTTTATCAAACCGTTTGCCTCAACAAGCTGGGCTAATATGATAGTTGCTTCTGCCAATGAAAATCAAACCAGAGTACACTGGGAATTCACAGGGAAAATGAAATATCCGACTAATCTTACTTTTCTTTTCATGAATATGGAAAAGATGGTAGGAAACGATCTTGAAAAAGGATTGCAGAATCTTAAGACGATAATGGATAAATAGCGGAAAAAAGATTTCTTTTCTTCTTGCCGGATTGCCCCCCAACCCCTCTGAAGGGGGGCTTGCACACAGAACTGACTTTCTTTTAGTGTGAGCAATTCTGTAGATAAAATCTCCTTTAATTGTTTTATTTTGCATTTGTAAACATGTTTTGACTCCAGTTTACCGAATTGATCTTAATTTGGCCTGAATTGATAGCATAATTCAAATTTGAAAGATATATCTCATGAATAACTACTTATTGGCAGCAATTGCAATCCTTATTTCAGGAAATATAACTTCCACCGGCAATCATCAAATAAACAGTGCTGATCCGACTCTCAGGATGAATAAGCTTAAGAATGAAGTATTCATCAATCTCACACAGAATATACTACCATACTGGTCAACACGGATGATCGATTCACGCGATGGTGGATTCTATGGGCGTATAAACTATGATGACGAGGTATTTCCCGATGAAGATAAGGGAGGGATACTTAATGCAAGGATCTTATGGACTTTTTCTTCAGCTTATCGTATTCTTAAAGATACTTCCTACCTGAGGCTTGCAACAAGGTCAAAAGATTATATAATGGCTCATTTTATCGATAAGGAATTTGGAGGGGCATACCGGAGCGTCAAAGAGGATGGTGAGCCATCAGATACAAGGAAACAAACATATACTCAGTCATTTTTTATTTATGGATTAGCTGAGTATTACAGAGCTACTGGTGATATGGAAGCATTAAAAACCGCAAAGGAATTATTTAATCTCTTTGAGAATTACGCACTCGATAAAGAGACTGACGGATATTTTGAGGTATTCTCCCGCGACTGGCATCGGATTCATGACAGGCTGATAGGTGAATCGACAATAAAGGATGAGAAAACCATGAACACTCACCTTCATATTATGGAAGCATATACAAATCTCTACAGGGTATGGCCTGACAGGAGGGTGGCCGAGCGATTAAAGAACCTCGTTGAAATATTTCTCGATAGGATAGTCGATCCAAGGACTTCATATCTTATTTGTTTTATGGACAAGAACTGGAACGGTACTTCAGCTATGGATTCCTACGGACATGATATTGAATCGTCATGGCTGCTGGTTGAAGCTGCTGGTTTACTGGGCGATCAGGCGTTGTGGGCAAGAGTGAAGGAAACAAGCATCAGAATTGCAGATGCAGCAGCGGAAGGCCTGCAGTCTGATGGTAGTCTTATATACGAAAGGGATCATACAACAGGCCGGGCAAATACAGAGAGGAGTTGGTGGGCACAGGCTGAGACAATAATCGGATACCTGAATGCCTACGAACTTACAGGAAAAGAAAACTATCTTGACAATTCAATAAACTGCTGGAATTATACCAGGAACCATTTTGTTGATAACAAAAAAGGAGGATGGTTCAGTTCAGTATCAGAATCAGGTGTCCCTGGAAGAGGGGACAAAGCCGGATTCTGGTTATGTCCCTATCATAATGGGCGAATGTGCATGGAAATTATAGAAAGATTATCAACCCACTAAGCTTTCTTCTTCCAGATCTTCTCAATTTCTTCCAGCGTTTTACCCTTCGTCTCAGGTACAATTTTCCAAATGAAGATAGCTGATAAAACACCCATTATACCATAAATCCAGTAAGCAAATCCGTGGTTGAATCGGGTGGTTAAAGCTATATTATCATTCAGCATAGGGAATGTCCATGAAACAACAAGGTTAGCCAACCATTGGGCAGCTACCGCTATTGACATGGCGCTTCTTACTGAATTAGGAAATATTTCGGAGAGCAATACCCATGTTACAGGTCCCCAACTCATGGCAAATGAAGCAGTATAGGTAAGCATAAAAATAAGAGCCATAATTCCCAGTTTCCCAAAGTAAAATGAAAGTCCAAGCGCAACCATACTGACTGCCATCCCAACACCTCCGATAATCATCAATGGCTTTCTTCCGAACCGGTCAACAGTAAAGATGGCAAGAACTGTAAATACCAGGTTCACAATACCTACAATAATCGTCTGTATCATGGAGGAATCATTCGAATTCCCCATATTCCGGAATATATTTCCGGCATAGTACAAAACAACATTTATACCAACAAACTGCTGGAATACAGAGAGCAGGATACCAATAAAAATAACAAGGAATCCATATGAAAGCCAAGGGATACTTTTTTCATGCAGAGTATCCTTTATCTCTTTTAATATATCAGGCGCAGTTTTTTCCCCGGAGATTTTATTCAGAACTTTCAGCGCTTTGTCCTCTTTTCCTTTCATAACCAGGTATCTTGGAGTCTCCGGAACAAACATAAGCAGGAGCAGGAACAGTCCGGAAGGAATTACACCAGAGAAAAACATCCATCTCCAGCCTTCTGAAATAAGCCAGTCCTCATTTCCTCTTCGTGCTATTATCAGATTTACAAAATAAATCACAAGCATTCCGAAAATTATTGCGAACTGGTTCCATGAAACCAGTTTTCCTCTCACATTAGCTGGTGCTATTTCAGCAATGTACATGGGTGAAAGCATTGAAGCTAATCCAACGCCTATTCCGCCAACGATTCTATAGATTACAAAAGAGAAGACAGGAAGAGTGCCGAATAAATTCAGTTTTTCAGGGTTCCAGGCTCCAATGGCCGATATTGTAAACGCAAGGGCTGAAATTATCAGTCCATTCCTCCGTCCAACCGATTTTGAAATAAATCCGGCCATCGCACCTCCGATAATGCATCCGATTAATGCACTTGATATCGTAAATCCTTTTACCGAATCAACGTAACTTTTTAAAGATTCCGGTGTTTGTGAAATTGAAGCTTTCAGATAGCCAACAGCCCAAATAGTAAGGATAATGAGAAGTATTGCACTGATTAAAAAACCCTTGTTTTTTCCGAGAAGCTTGAGTATCTGGGCTGAAACTATCAAGACCACAAGGTAAAAGGCCAGGGTAACCATAAACTTATATTGCGTTATCATTTTAATTGCATAGTCAAGGTTTCCGGGATCAATAATTCTTGCAATATAAAACTGAACCAACGATTTTTCTGCACCATTTACCACAGCAGTGTCATATCCAAAAAGGAGTCCGCCTAAAGTTGCTACCAGCGTTAGTGCCATGATGTAGGCAGGGTTGCCCTTTTCACTTGTTGATTTGAAAAGTGTGCCGGATGATTTTCCAGTTAGAGCCATTTGACGATAATTATTAATTAATCAGAATAAATTTATTTGTCTTCATCGCGTATCTGCACCCGTCTTATCTTCCCACTGATCGTTTTGGGAAGTTCAGTCACGAACTCAACCAGACGTGGATATTTATATGGAGCAGTAACTTTTTTAACATGTTCCTGAAGCTCTTTTGCAAGTTCTTCACTGGGATGATAGTTTTTTGATGGAACGATAGTCGCTTTGACAATCTGACCCCTGTCAGGATCAGGTACGGCAGTGATTGCACACTCAAGTACAGCAGGGTGCTCCATGAGGGCACTCTCGACTTCAAAAGGACCTATGCGATATCCCGAGCTTTTGATAACATCGTCAGCTCTACCTACAAACCAGTAATATCCATCCTCATCCCGCCACGCCATATCACCCGTTCTGTATACACCTTTGGTCCAGACACTGGCAGTCAGCTGATCGTCACGGTAATAACCATTGAACATACCAACAGGTTTGCTGATGGCTGTACGAATAACAATCTCTCCTTCATTTCCTGCTTCACAGGGATTGCCGTCTTCATCAACAATCTCAATGTCGTAACCCGGAGTAGGCATTCCCATTGAACCTGGTTTTGGTTCCATCCATGGGTAGGTTGCCACGGCTACTGTACATTCTGTCTGTCCGTATCCTTCCATTAGCTTTATTCCGGTCTTATCATAGAATTGTTTAAAAACCTCGGGGTTTAAGGGTTCCCCGGCAACAACACAATACTTAAGATTACTCAGATCGAATTTTGAGAGATCTTCCTTGATGAGGAACCTGTATATGGTAGGAGGAGCGCAAAAAGAAGTAACTTTATGTTTTTCAATTACTTCCATTAAGTTTTTTGGCACAAACTTATCATAATCATAAGTCATTACAGCACAGCCTGACAGCCATTGACCATACAATTTACCCCATGCAGATTTGGCCCAACCAGTGTCTGCAACCGTAAAGTGAAGTCCGTCATCCTTAACATTCTGCCAGTATTTTGCAGTAAGAATATGCCCCAGGGGGTAAATAAAATCATGGTTCACCATTTTAGGCATTCCAGTTGTTCCTGAAGTAAAGTAGAGAAGCATGATATCGGTATTAGCCGTTGCCTGATCTGAAACAGGTCTGACAAAGTTTTCCGAACTTTTTTCCATTCCTTTGGTAAAATTCAGCCAACCTTCCCTTTCTCCGTCAATCATTACTTTAAGTTTCAATGTTGGCGATTTTCCTTCTGATTCTTCAATATGTTGAATAACTTCACTGTCAGGTACGCAAACGATCATCTTTATATCAGCGGCATTATTTCTGTAAATAAGGTCTTTAGTAGATAGGAGATGAGTCGCCGGAATTGTGATAGCTCCAAGTTTATTTAATGCCAGCGTACAAAACCAGAATTCAAACCGTCTTTTAAGGATAAGCATAACAGGATCACCTTTTCGAATGCCAAGTGATTTGAAGAAACTGGCGGCCTTATCACTGAAATACTTCATTTGTCCGAACGTAAATATGGCTTCATTTCCTTTGTCATCGCACCATACCATTGCAGTTTTACCGGGGTTGGAGGCTGCTATTTCATCAACAACGTCATATGCAAAGTTGAAATTTGCAGGTATCCTTATCTTAAAATCGGTTGTAAATTCCTTATAGGAGTTGTATTCAATTCTGTCAAGATATTTTTCAAGTATCATTATTCTCTTATCTAAGTATTGTTATAAAACTATTGCCAGGAACTTCACCTGTTCACTATTAAGCGCTTTCATTGCATGTTTGTGACCCGAATCAAAATATATGGAATCCCCTTCATTCAGAATTATCTCATGATCGTCAATTATTGTCATCATTGTACCTTTAACAACAAAATTAAATTCCTGTCCGGGGTGTGAATTAAATTCAAGCAATTTGTCATCTGTACCAGGATCTATTGTAACCATGAAAGGTTCAGCTTTTTTATGTATGAAATTGTAAGCCAGGCTTTCATATTTGTACTGCTTTCTGCGCTCAAGTTTTAATCCTTTGCCGTTCCTGACAACTCCATAAATTCGTAGTTTAGGATTGTCCCCTCCAAGCATTACAGATAATTCAATATTGAACATTTCGGATATTTCAAATATAATTCCTACAGGTATATCGGTATTCCCGCTTTCATAATTCAAATATAAATCAATTGAAATTCCCAGCTTTCCTGCCAGGGTTTCGGCAGATAATCCCGAGATTTCACGTATCTCTTTTATTCTTTCTGCAATTTGTTTTATCTGTTCTGTCATAATCGATTAGTTTTTTCAAGTTCAATATTAACTAATTTATTCAATTAATTTAATATAAGAATCTGGAATCATGCTTATCAACCCATTGATTTTGGCTTAGCCGAGCTCCGCTTCGCTTCGGTTCTTCGTTTACCCCGGCCCCGCCAGCTGGCGGAGAGCGAAGAACCGACTTTATTTTTCATAAGCTCATTTTAAGCCCGAAGTACTTAATTGTTACATTTTTGTTGATTTTCTAAAAAACTTAGGAAACATTTTATATAAAATTTGTTTCCTAAGTTTTTTGATACTATTTTTGCCGCATGAATGAAGAGCTGAAAAATATACTGCTGAAGGTTCGCGAGTTATACATGAAATACGGAATTAAAAGTATAACTATGGATGATGTTGCGCGGGAGCTTAGTATTTCAAAGAAGACTCTTTACCAGTATGTGACTGATAAAGATGACCTTGTGGGAAAATTTATTCAGAATGAATTAGAAATCAGGAGAGAGGAAATATCAAAATGCTTTGAATTTGGTTTCAATGCCATAGAAGAGTTATTTGAGATATCGATCTTTATGAACAAACTGATGCGCGATCAGAATCCTGCAACTGAGTATGACCTTAAAAAATATTATCCGCAGCACTATCAGAAAACTTTAAAAGACCGCAGGGAAGGGATTTACAACTATATACTTTTAAACCTCCGGAAAGGGATAAAAGAGGGGTTATATCGTAAGGATATGAACACAGAAATAATTACGAAGTTATATTTGTGGAGATCGGAGGATACAAATATTTTTGAGATATTTTCTGTTGAGGAGTTCACTTCAATAAAATTATTTGTGGAACTGCTCAATTATCATATTCGTGGTATTGCAACCAGTAAAGGGATCATAATTTTGGAAAAAAAGATAAAAGAATTAGAAACGGCTTATAATAAATAATTTATAATATGAATTTTATACGGAAATACCTTTTAACATTTATACTTATTGGATCAATTGTTCCAGGATTCGGTCAGGATAAAAAAGAAACACTTAAACTTTCCTTACAGGAGGCCCAGGATTTTGCACTTCAAAACAACAGGGCAGTTAAGTCATCAAAAATTGATATTAATCATGCTGAGAAACAAGTGTGGGAAAATCTGGCAACGGGATTGCCTCAGTTCAGTGTTGCTGCAAATTATCTTCATCAGTTTGTTGTACCCGAATTAAACCTTGGACCCGTACTTGATGTGAATTCACTTCCCGATGGGAATATTACAAAGTCCGATCTTACTAATGCCTATATAAATTCTCCTCCGTTTTCGCTCGGTGTCCATGACAATACTGTAATTGATTTTACAGTTTCACAGCTTATTTTCAGCGGCGAATATCTGGTTGGGTTACAGGCTACCAAAGTTGTTAAAGAAATGACTGAGAAAGGTCTGGTAAAAACAGAGAATGAAACGAAAGAATCAGTAGCCGGAACTTACCATCTTGTTTTAGTTCTAGGAGAAAATGAAAAGGTTTTAAATCAAAGTTTGAAATCAGTTGACCAGACCTACAATGAACTGGTTAAAATGAATGAACAGGGTTTAAATGAAGAAACAGACGTGGATCAAGTCAAGATAAGTAAGTCCAATATACAGACTCTTATTACTTCCATAGAATCACAAAAGCAAATTACTTTAAAACTACTTAAATATCAGCTGGGTTTAAATTTCGATCAGAATATTGAGCTTACGGATAGTCTTCACGGTATTATTGAACAGGGCAAAACCCAGTATTTAACCTCAACTGCATTTGATGTAAACAATAGTGCGGACTACCAGTTAGTTAATTACCAGGAAAAGATTTCTGCTTTAATGTTAAAACGCGAAAAATCAAAATATCTACCAACTATAGCTGCATTTTACAGACATGAAGAACAGACTAATATGCCAGCTTTTAATTTTGCTGTAAAAAATGTGGTAGGAGCTTCTCTGAATATTCCCATTTTTACCAGCGGGATGCGGAATGCAAGAGTCAGCGAAGCCAAGTTTGACCTCGCAAAAGCTGACCTTGCAAAGGAAAATGCAGGACAGGGGTTGATAATGGAATTCGAAACGGCTAAAAGTAATTACCAGACTGCTTATAGCAATTTCGTCACGAACAGGGAAAGTATGGATCTCAGCAAGAAAGTATATGACAAAACAGTCATCAAATATAAAGAAGGTGTTTCTTCAAGCTTCGAGCTTACTCAAAATCAGAACCAGTTTTTAACTGCAGAATCAAACTACTACAATTCTGTTCTATCTCTTCTAAATGCAAAAGCAAAGCTCGATCGTATTCTAAGCATCAGTAAATAAGTTATATAATTAAGAAATCCGAATAATTAAACAAATCAGATCAGATATGAAAACCATTAAATTGAGTATAGCAGGAACAGCAGTTTTAATTCTTATGTTCTCGTGCACTGGTAATAAGACGGCTCAACTCTCAAAACTTAAAGAGCAACAAACCGCAATAACCGATAAAATTAAGGTACTCGAAGCTGACCTCAGCAAGGAAAAGAAAGATACTCTGAATCCCGAAAAATTTAAATTTGTAGGATTGAAAGCTGTCAGTAGCAATACGTTTGACCATTTTATTCGTGTTCAGGGCAAACTTGATGGTGATCAGAATGCTGCAGTATTTGCAGAAGCTCCAGGCACCGTTTCTGCTAAATTTGCAGATGTTGGCCAAAAAGTTGTAAAAGGTCAGGTTTTGGCCCAGATTGATGATCAGCAGTACCGCAGCCAGATGCAGAGTCTTGAAACTCAGTATAAATTTGCTTCAGATCTTTTTGATAAACAGAAACGTCTCTGGGATCAGAAGATCGGGAGCGAGGTTCAGTACCTGCAGTCTAAAACAAACAAGGAATCGCTTGATAAGCAGATTTCATCTTTAAAGCAGCAGGTTGATAAATTCAAAATTAAATCACCTATTGATGGTACGGTAGAAGAATGTAATATAAAAGTTGGCGGATTTGTATCACCTGACCCACGATTAGCTGCCTACAGGGTTCTTGCTTTCAGAAATCTGAAGGTTTCTGCTGAGGTGTCAGAGGCTTATTCAGCCAAAGTTAAGTTAGGAGATAAACTATTAGTCTTATTCCCTGATATTAATAAACAGATTGAAACAAAGGTTGATTTTGTAAGCAAGTATATTAATCCGGTTAACCGGACTTTTATGATTGAAACCAAACTCCTTGACGGGATCAGTGATCTGAAAGCTAATATGATAGCAATTATCCAGATAAATGATTATCATACTGACAGCGCAATTCAGGTCCCGATGAACGTAATTCAGACTGACCCGACCGGCAGTTATGTTTATGTGGTGCGTACCAAGGAGAAATATAATGCAGCATTTAAACAACCTGTAATTCTCGGGAACAGTTATAACGGAATTGCTGAAGTTCTCAAGGGTTTGGCAGTAGGTGACAAGGTTATATCAGTTGGTTACCAGGAACTGGTTGATGGTGAATTTGTAAGATTTTAAGTATAGTTCTGATTTAAACGATCAGAGAATTAAAAGATATTTTCATGGAAAAAAAGTTTAAAGAATTCTTCGCTACCAGCTGGGCTATTGATAATAAGATCAGCGTTTATGTTCTGGTCTTTATTATAGCAATATTTGGTTTGATTAACTATTACACCATCCCAAAGGAACAGATCCCTGAGATTGTGATTCCTATGATAAATGTAAATACTTTTTATCCGGGAACATCACCTGCCGATATGGAAAACCTGGTAACAAGACCATTGGAAAAGAACCTCAAATCGATGAGCGGTGTCAAAAAAATTACATCCCGCTCAATCCAGGATATGTCTGCAATTATCGTTGAGTTTAATACAGGTATTGAGATAAAAGATGCAAAGCAGAGAGTAAAGGACGCCGTTGATAAGACAAAAAGAGATTTACCTAGCGATCCGTTATTTGTCGATCCTTCTGTTAATGAGATAGATCTTTCGGAGATCCCAATTCAGTATATCAATCTCTCAGGAGATATACCTCTCGACAGGTTGAAGAAATATGCAGATGATATGCAGGACAGGATTGAGAGCCTCTCGGAAATTACGCGGGTCGAAATAGGTGGAGCTCTAACCAGGGAAATCCAGGTAGACGTTGATATGTATAAGATGAAAGCCGCAAGTCTTACTTTCAGGGATATCGAGCAGGCTGTCAGTCTCAATAATATGACAGTTTCCGGAGGCAATATTGATCTTCAGAATATGAGCAGGTCAATCAGAGTGGTTGGAGAAGTGACAAACATTGACGAAATAAAAAATATTATATTAAGCACAAGCAGCGGGGCCGTTGTAAAACTCCGCGATATTGCCACCGTACGCGATGGTTTTAAGCGGCCGGAAAATTTCGCCCGTTATAATGGGAAAAATGTAGTTACTCTTAATGTGATTAAGAAAAGCGGACAAAATCTTCTGGATGCCTCCGATAAAATCAAGGCCATCATAGCTGATATGCAGAAGACAAAGCTGCCTTCAAACCTAATAGTTAAGGTAACGGGTGACCAGTCAAGGAATACCAGGAACACTGTAAATGAGCTTAATAATACAATTATCCTTGGTTTTATTTTTGTAACAATTGTTCTTATGTTCTTTATGGGTCTGGTGAATGCTCTTTTTGTGGCGTTTTCGGTTCCCTTGTCGATGGCTATTGCCTTCATTATTCTGCCCTGGATTGGATTTACAATGAATATGCTTGTGATGTTCGCCTTTATTTTTGCGCTTGGAATAGTCGTGGATGATGCCATAGTGGTAATAGAGAATACACACCGTATTCACAAGAAAACCAAAATGGATATCACCTCCTCGGCAAAAGCTGCGGCAGGAGAAGTTTTTGTACCGATACTTTCCGGTACCCTAACTACACTTGCTCCATTCTTCCCGCTTGCATTCTGGCCCGGAGTTGTGGGAAGTTTTATGGTTTTTATCCCGGTTACGCTCATTATTACTCTTTTCGCTTCATTGATAGTTGCTTATATCTTCAACCCTGTATTTGCTGTAGATTTCATGAAGCTTGATGATGATGATGCTCCGGTTAACAAACGCAATGTTTTCAAAACTACCATTGTAATAGCTCTTATATCAATACCATTTTACCTGTTTGGCGCAAGAGGTGTTGGTAATTTTACCATGTTCATTGCAATTTCTTTCTTAGGTCATGAATTGTTTGGTTATAAAGTTTTCCGGAAATTTCAGAACAGTGTACTTCCTGCATTGATGAAAAAATATGAGAATACCCTGGTTTGGGTATTAAAAGGAAGGAGGCCAGCATATCTGCTGGGCGGTATGATAGCGCTTTTCGTGTTTACGATGGTATTAAATAATATTGTAAAACCTAAAGTTGTCTTTTTCCCCGACAATGAGCCAAATACTATAAACACTTATATCAAAATGCCTATCGGCACGCAGATAGAAGTTACGGATTCAGTTGCCCGTATTGCTGAACACAGGATCATGAGTGTCCTGGGAGAAAAAAATCCTATTGTGGAATCTGTGGTAACTAATGTTGCTTTTCTTGCTTCTGACAACAATTTTGACAATGCCAGCACATCGTCAAACCTGGCTAAGATAGCAGTTAATTTTGTTGAGTATAAGTACAGGCACGGTCAGAGTACAAGCGTCTATATGAATAAGATGCGTCAGGCCTTGAAAGATGTCCCTGGCGCTGAGATAGTTGTTGATAAAATAAAAATGGGTCCTCCCACAGGGAAACCGATCAATATTGAAATCTCCGGGGATGATTTGGCACAACTCGCTGCAACTGCCGATAACTTTAAACGATTTATTGATTCATTACAGATTGGAGGAATTGAGGAACTAAAATCTGACTTTGCTTCCACAAAACCTGAGCTTGCCATTATCCTTGACCGTGAAATAGCAAATACTGAGGGCATAACAGCCGCAGTAGTAGGTGATGCAATCCGTACGGGTCAGCTCGGCAAAGAAATATCCAAATACCGTGAAGGAGAGGACCAGTATTCAATAATGCTTCGCTTTGAGGAAAACCAGCGCAAAGATCTCGAGCAGTTGCTCAATCTTACAATTACCTACAGAGACATGACTTCAGGACTAATACGTCAGATCCCTCTATCAGTAGTTGCACATGTTGAATATGTGAATAGTTATGGCCAGATTAACCGTCTTAATCTCAAGAGAGTAATTACAGTCTCCTCGAATGTTTTAGATGGGTATAATGCAAACCTGATAAATGCTCAGCTCCGTAAAGTGATGCCGCAGTTTACAAAACCGTCGGATGTCGATATACGTCTTACAGGTGAGCAAGAAGATCAGGCAGAATCAATGGTATTCCTTTCAAAAGCAATGATTCTCTGTTTATTCCTGATCATGTTTATTCTGATTACACAATTTAATTCGATGTCAAAAGCTTTAATTATTGTATCTGAGGTCATATTCAGTCTGATCGGGGTGTTACTGGGTTATATGATCTTTGGCATGACAATTTCAATTATTATGACAGGAATGGGTATTGTTGCACTGGCCGGTATCGTTGTCAGAAATGGAATACTTTTGGTAGAGTTTGCCGACAGATTAAAAGAACAGCGAGTTAAAACAAGACAGGCAATTATCCAGGCAGGACTGACCCGTATCACACCTGTGGTTCTGACGGCTACAGCTACCATCTTGGGCCTTATCCCGTTAGCTATTGGGATGAATATAAATTTTGCAACATTACTGACAGATTTAAATCCTCACCTGCATTTTGGCGGTGATAATGTAATGTTTTTCGGACCTCTGTCGTGGACTATAATTTTCGGATTAAGTTTTGCAACATTCCTTACACTGGTGTTGATACCTGTTATGTACTCTGTGAATTATACACTTGCTCTCAGGAGAAAACGACGTAAACTGCACAAGGCGCTAGTGAAAGCCAAACAATAATATTCTAACAAACAGCTTTTAAAAAAAAAGGGTTGCTCAAATGTGCAACCCTTTTTTTATTTTTCTTCATTTTCCTTTTGCATCATCTCCATCATGCTCATTCCGGCGTAATTCTTAATAAAATAGCCTTCTGTGCTTTTATTGAAATTGGTTTTCTCAATGCTTACCACCTTCATGCCTGTTCCGCTTTTTCCTCCCTTTTCTGAATAATCCATTTCGATCATCAGGGAGTTTTTCTGAGTTAAACCCGGACCAAGCATATTATTGGGGTGAGTCTGGTTCATTCTGGATTGTGCTCCGCCTCCGGCCATGCTTCCCATTCCCAGGGAGAACATCATTTCCGGATCAAAATCTACTTTGGCATACCAGACACTCATCGTACCTTCATGAACTTTCCCGTTCTCTTCCTTTGTGAAATTCTTCGAATATTCTTCTGCCGTATATCCGAAAACCTGTTTTGTTCTCCCCGTCTTAACAAAATTGTCCATTTCGTTTGGTTTCTTCTTTTCAGCATCAGCCTGATCTTTTTTTGGCATTGTTTTGGCAAGCGCTGCGATGGTCTCTGCACCGCCCTTCATCATACTGTGCATATCCATCACTTTTAAAACTTTGCGACTCTGGTCTTGTTTTTTTGGAATGGGTTCCTCTCCGAAAGTGATCATAAGGCCATCTTTGGTTGAGATCATAAAATTCATATCCTTTTCTTTTCCCATTTCAGAAGATTCCATACTCATATAATCACCATTTTTGGTGAAATAATAACTCATCGTTTCAGGACTTTTTTTATCATCGCGATCTACTTCATAAACCACTTTATAATCAAAGTGGTAGGCAGCCGGAACTTTATATTCCGCTGTTTTTGTGGTCTCTTGTGCATTTGTTCTGAAAATACCTGACACTGTAAGAATAAGTAAATAAATTATTTTTTTCATTATGTTAATATTTTTTAAGTGAAATACATATACTACGACGATATAATTTAGTTTTTCTTTCTAGTTGCATCCTGAATATGTAAATGTGTATATATTATTACTATTGCCTGTATGTACCATGGTCGCCAGCCTGCCATCAGTATCATAAGTATAAGTGTACTGTTGTGTGAAATTTATTGGATGAAGGGCAGTGCCATCTGAATCGGTCCCTGTAATATTAATAACCCATTTATTTATTAAATGCATGCTTGAATAAAAGGTATATGTAAAATATATTGAAAAGGTGGTAATTTCGGGAGTGAGTGGAAAAAAAATTAGTTTATCGGTAAGGTAATCTGCAGTAATATCATAATGAGCATTACTTGTCCCTGTATTATCTGTACTTGTTGCATCACCGATAATTTTAACAGGATCATCATTTGTGTCATAAGTGTAAGTATAGGTAGCTGTAGTGGAGCCTTGGTCATCTGAACTCTTAACCACGGTATTTGTTAAGTGACCCTTAGTATCAAATGTGAATGTGCCTGACCCAGTCGCTGTTCCGTCACTCGCCACAATTTTAACCAATTGGTCCTGATTATAGGTATATGTAAACCCGGATTCGTTTATGAGATGGCCTGAGGCATCACGATTGAAAGTTATGTTTTTGGATATTCCATTATCAGTTACGCTTTCAGATGTCAGACCGAATATAGCGTTTGCCAGTGCTCCCTTAAAATATCCTGATACCCCAGTTGAATTGCTCCAGTCAATTTCGGTACAGTACTTATTGGCAACCTTAACAGGGTCGCTATTGTTTTTGGAACATGAAAAAACCAATGAAATGAATACCGCTGCTATTACTATTCTTTTAGAGAACAGTGGATAACGGTTAAATATTTTTATCATAAAGCTTATTTTTATTTAGATAAATTTAAAATGATAATTAATAATCAAAATATACTACTGATGCGTTAATAAATTATTGATACTAAATAAATTACCCTGTTCTTTGAAATTTTGGTTGATTTGCGATTCCGTAAGTAGTTCTTTTACAGGTGTTTTGTCAAAAACAGATATTCC
>Ga0182011_10000142_pt1 | contig 56871 bp, 59 predicted proteins | sample 711E1DmetaG_FD_120481 | JGI IMG/M metagenome (GOLD analysis project Ga0182011, IMG submission 120481) | Permafrost microbial communities from Stordalen Mire, Sweden - 711E1D metaG | ecosystem: Environmental > Terrestrial > Soil > Wetlands > Permafrost | place: Sweden: Stordalen | collected...
CCCTTGCCGTTGTTCGCATAGGACGCGGTCGCAAACGACTGACCGCCCCGACGAATGACCCGCGGCATCATGAGGGCCGCATCGGCGGCCGGTGCGGCTTCTGCCGGGGGCAAGGTGCCGGCGGCAGAAGCGGGGATCTGGGTCGCCGCAGCCGACCCGGAGCTCGCCGCCTGGGCGGGTGCGGCCGGGACGGCGGCCGGGGGCGGCGCAACCGGCTCGACCGTTTGGGGCGGCGCAGCCGGCTCGACAGATCCCCCCGGCGCCACGGACGCGCCCGAGGCCGGCTTCTGCGCAAATTCGGGCATGGCTGGGTCGAGTGGCGATGAGGCGGACGCAGTAGGCGTGGCGGACACGGTCGGCGCGGGTTGGGTGGCCGTGCCATCTGCCCCAAAGTCAACCACGGCTGGCTGCGGCGCAGCCAGACCGGGCAAGACCGCCCGCCCAGCAGACGCCGGCGGCGATCCGGTCGGAGTGCTCGCCAAAGGCGCCTTCACGATCACCGGTACGGCCGGCGAAGCCCAGTCGCTCGGCATCCTGGCGCCGAAACCTGGAACCGCGGCGGACGGCGCGACATCCGCGACGGCCGTGCCCGGGGCCCCCGGAAGGCTGGCGACGGTCGGCACCGGATCGGTTTCGAGAGCGATCGGCTGCTGCTGCGACGTCGTCTGTATGAACTGCAATGAGTAGGTCCTCGGGCCCGCGGCAGGTGCCCTCTCGACGGAGACGGAGTTGCCGACCGGCCCTGACAGCGGCGATCGAACGTCTGCGGAACTGGCCTCAGCCGGTGGGGCCGGTTCCTCATTTGCCGTTGCGCTGGACGCGGCGACACTCGCGGACACGACTGCTCCCGCGGGCGTGACTGCTCCCGCGGGGGTGGCGACGACGTCGACAATCGACGCAAGTGGCTTCGCTCCGGTAGCCGCCGGCGCAGCAGTGGCGATCGGGAAGGTCGGGGCGGTCTGGGTGGGCAAGGGGCCGCTTGAGGCCGGCGGCTGGGCTGGCGTCGCGGAAGCGGCGGCGGACCCCGTCGACGCTCGGGCGACTCTTGCCGGCCCTTCCGAAGACGGAGGGATCGCCTGAACGGGCGACGGCGACGCGGGCGTCGAGACCGGATCCGCCGGATCGACGCTCGAGGCGGGATCGGTCCGGTCCCCGATCACGCTCGCTGGCGGCGCGATCGACGGCGTGGCCGGCGATCGCGAGTCTGCCGGGGCCGTCTGATCGGGAGAGGCGGCGGCAGCGGTCCCCCCCGCGACGGAGGCACCGGACGGAAGCGCTCCAATCGAGTCCGTCGACCCGGCTGCGGGCGCCCCTGAAGTCGTGGCCGGTGATGCGGCGGCGGCTGAAGTCGCAGCCGACCAGGCGGCGGCGATTGCCGCTTTCGCAAGCTGTGCGCCGGCTGCGATGGGCGAAGCTGTCGTCGCCGTATCGCCGGGCTGCGTTGATTCGTCGGCGGGGATTGGGCCGGCTGTGGTTGAGGCCTTGATTGCCGTGGCCCCGGTGGCCGGCGCGGACGCTTGCATCGCCGCGAGCCTGGCCGCCCGACCCAAAGGCCTGGCGTCAGCGGGACGGCCGATGACGCGAGTCGCGACCGGATCTGCCGAAACTGGCGCGCCTGTGGCACTGGCGGTTGCGGAAACCGCTGTCGCCGCGGTTGCCTCCGCCGTCCGGAGAGCCGGTTCCGCCGGCTGGGAGTCGTTCCCTGATTGCATCGAAAGCGTTGCCGATTCCGCCGATGCCGGCGAGGATGCCTGCGCGGTCGAGGCCGGCCCCGGTGGAACGGAAGCCGCCGACGTAGCAGAGCCGGCCGCAGCCGGAGTCGGAGTCGCGGCCGCAGCCGAAGTCGCGGTCGGAGCCGCGGCAACGGGCGCGCCGCTGATCGCCCCAACGGCAGCCGCGGAGTCGTCGGCGCTTGAGTCCGAGTCCCCAGAGCCGCCCGCCGACCTGGCGCCCGCATCCGCCTGAGATGAGGCCGCCGTAAGCCCCGCTGCGGCTGAGGAGCCGCGGAGACCATCGATCGCGGTAGAACTGGGGGTCGGGGCCGAGGCTCCGCCGCGCCGGACGGAACGGCCTGAACCGGTCTTCAACCTGGACTCCCTCGCCGCGAGCCCGGACGCGACCCCGGCTACCGACCTGCTACCGGCCCCGGCGGTAGCTCCGGACTTGTCGGGCGGGGTGCCATCGGTCGCACGCTTGAGCGAGGGTCGGGACGAGCTGGATATGGGCCGCCAGATCGATGCCGGCATCGAGGCATCGACGCCGGAGTCTGGCTTAGCCGATGTGGCGCCCGAGCGTCCCGCGGCTGCCGGCGATGCCGGCTGGACCGGCCGGGTCACCGGATCGCGAGCATCGAGGGCGTCGACTCGCGCGGCCCTGGCCTCGGCGAAGGCGTCTCCGAACGTGAGATCGTCGGCGCCGGCCGGGACGCTGATCTGGCCGGGAATCGGCCCGACACCGGGGCCGAGCGTTACGTTCGAAGACAATCCGGCCATGGTCAATGACCTCCAAGAACGTCGAAGAGCTGGTCGAACCTGCCCGCGATCAGGCGCGAATCCGCGGTGTACTTGATCTGGGTTTCGGTGAGCGCGGTCATCTCGGTCTCGAGATCGACCTTGTTGCGGTCGTTGCGCGTGTTCTCGGCGACTGTCGAGACGGTGGCAGAGGTGCCGTCGCTCAGCGTTCCGAGGGTCGAGAAGTGCCGCAAATCCGTCGTTTCCATTGCCACGTCGGCGGACGGCCCCGACGACGGCGGAAGGGCGTTGTTGGACGAAGGCGTCATGTTGGCAATCTCGTTCTGGAGGGCCGTCTGGAAGTCCACCGATTGCGGCTGGTAGTTGGGCGTATCGATGTTGGCGAGGTTGGCCGAGATCACCGACTGCTGGCTGGTCAGACCTTCGATGGCCTGACCGAGGATCGAAGTGGTGGGATCGATCAGGCCGCTCATGAGACAGGCTCCTGATAGCTGGACCAGGTGCTAAGGATCTTGCTGACGTAGGCAGCTGCGCTATCGGGGACCGCCCCGAGACGGGAAACCGCCGAAGGGCCGGCGTTGTAGGCGGCCAGGGCCAGGTCTACTCGACCGAAATGCTTGAGCTGGCCGGCCAGGTACTCGGCCCCGGCGTTGAGGTTCTGCTGCGCGTCGAACGGATCGGTGACGCTCAGGGAGGCGGCGGTCTTCGGCATCAGCTGAGTCAACCCTTGCGCTCCGTCGGTGGAGACGGCGCCGGCGTTGAAACCCGATTCCACAGAAACGAGCGCCGCCAGCAGCATCGGGTCGATGCCGCCGGCAACGGCTGCGGAGCGGATCTGGGCGGCGTATGGGACCCGCGACGAGATCGCATCGAAGCTGTCCAGGGCGGCGCTGCCGGAGATCTTCGTGAGAATCGATGGATTGCTGGAAGATGGCCCCGCGAGCGTGGCGGGGTCGGGCAGCGCACGGGCGGCCAGGTACGGCGACGGATCGATCGCGGTGCCGTCGCTCGTGTACAAACCGAAGTGGACGTGCGGCCCCGTGGTATGACCGGTCATGCCGACGGTGCCGATCACCTGGCCGGCGGCAACCCGCTCCCCTACCGTCACCTGGAGTGACGGATCGAGATGGCCGTAGAAGGTCATGTAGCCATCGTCGTGGCGGATCTCCACGATCACCGCCCCACCCGATTCCGGTTGCGTGCCCGCGGCGACGACGGTGCCGGCGGCGGCGGCGTGGACCGGGGAGCCGAGGGCTGCGGCCAGATCGATGCCGTAGTGATAGTGGGCGTAGAAGACGCCGTCGACCGTGGCGGAGTGCTCGATTACTTCGCTCGTGGGCCCGAAAGCCTGTGTGAGTCGAGCGTGCGACAACGGCGAGGAGAAGCTGATGGCCGGACCGGACAGCGGGGCCGACACAACGGTCGACAAGCCCGAAGTGGACGAAGTGGACGAAGTAGACGAGGTGGTCCGGGGTACCGCGGCGGCAGGGGCAGAGGATGCGGTGGCGGGAGCGGGCGCCTCCGACGTCGGCGCGCTCGTGCCGGTCAGGCCCTCCAGAACTCCCGAGAACGTCGAGCCGCCTACCAGCCCTTCCCCCGCCAGCCCGGAGACCGAGGAACTGTCGGAGAACGCCGTACCGCTGGACACCCAACCGGGGTCAAGACGATGCATCATCGTATCGAGCTGGGAGATGCGAGCCAGGCAGTCGGCGTAGCCCATCAGTGGTCCCTCGCCACGCGGATGGCGTGCTGGGTGGACGCGATCTCGGCCATGGCCAGCGTATCCTGGTGCTCGCGTTCGCGACGTTCGGCAACCAGGAAGCGGTCCCGCAGGCGCTCTACGACTTCGCGCTGGCGGGTTGCGTCGGCGAGCAAGCGTCGCGATTCGAAGAGGGCATCCGTGGCTCGACCGAGCCGCTCCTGAGCGGCGACGATCGCCCGTTGTGCCGACGCGACGGCGAATACGGCCGTCTGCAACTGGCCGGCCTCGGACGTGCCGCCCTGCAGGTTGGACAACCAGCGCAACTCCTGGCCGGCGCGGTCCTGGGCCGCCTCGACCAAAGCCACGGCATGCTGATGCGCGTCCACGGCGTGGGCAAGCTCGATGCGCGCGGCCTCCTCGGCCATCTCCCGCAGCCGTAGAACGATACCCAGCCGGAATCTGTCGCTCATCGCGAGCTCTCATTGCGGAAGATCGATGGCAGCGGACCGGCCGGTCCCGGCGCCGGCTGTTGCTGAGCGGCGCTCGGGGCAGACTGACCCGGATTGTCCTGGCCGCCGTCGGTGGGACGAGCCGCGGAAAGCCCGGCGCCGGCGCCCAGAAGGTGTTGGGCGTCGAGAACGCCGCATTCCTCCATGGCCCGGCGGGCTCCCACGATGTCCGACGACTCCTCGAGTTCCTGGCACAGGAAGCCCTCCAGCGCCGGGCGCAACGCGATCGCCTCATCGATCGCCGGATTGGAGCCGTGCGCGTAGGCGCCGACTTCGATCAAGTCGCGAGCTCCCTCGTATTCGGCCAGAGCGGCCCGGGCCGCGCCGGCCAGCCGCATGTGGTCCTTGTCCACCACGGCCGGCATCGCTCGCGAAACCGACGCGAGAACGTCGATAGCCGGGTAGTGGTTGCGCTCGGCCATGGAACGGGACAGGACGATGTGGCCGTCGAGAATCGACCGCACGGTGTCGGCCACCGGCTCGGTCATGTCGTCGCCTTCGACCAGGACAGTGAAGAAGCCGGTGATCGTGCCGTATTCCGTGTTGCCGGCCCGTTCGAGCAGGCGCGGCAGGAACGAGAAGACGGACGGTGGGTAGCCGCGCAATGCCGGGGGCTCCCCTGCCCCCAGGCCGATCTCGCGCTGGGCCATGGCCAGGCGCGTGACCGAGTCCATCATGAAGAGGACGTCCTTGCCCTCGTCGCGGAAAGACTCGGCGATGGCTGTGGCAATCTCCGCGGCCTTGAGCCGGAGCAGCGCCGGCTGGTCCGACGTGGCCACGACAACGCACGAGCGCGCCAGACCTTCCGGCCCGAGCTGCTCGTCGATGAACTCCTGGACCTCGCGGCCGCGTTCGCCGATCAGGGCTATCACGTTGACGTTGGACGAGGCATGGCGGGCGATCATCGCCAGGAGCGTGGACTTGCCAACGCCCGATCCGGCGAAGATGCCAAGCCGCTGTCCCTTGCCGGCGGACAGGAGCCCGTCGAGGGCCCGGACGCCGGTCGAGATTGGAGTGGAGATCCGGGCCCGGCCCAGTGGGTGAGGTGCCGCGCCGGTGACGACCCGATATTCGGCCCGCAGCGGACCCTGGCCGTCCAGCGGCCGACCGAAACCGTCGAGCACCCGGCCCAGGACGGCGGGACCGATAGGGACGCGGAACTGCTGCTCGCGAAGGCGGACGGCGGAGCCAGGCCGCACACCCGACAGGTCACCGAACGGAACGAGCGTGATCAGCCCGTCCTTGAACCCGACGACCTCGGCGCTGACCATGCCCTCCGGCTCCAGGTCTATCCAGCAGATCGATCCGAGCTGGAGGATCAGGCCGGCCGCCTCGACCGTCGTCCCGATCACGCGCACGACCTCGCCGGTGGCCTGGAACAGCGGCGCTGCCTCCGATGCCTCGACCAGGTGGCGCAGCAAGGGCGAAATGCTGTCATCGGCTGCCAGATGACTCCGCCCGCGCCGCCTGATGAGCAACGCGTTGCCGCCACCATGATCCGAGCTCGTCACGCGACCTCCTCTTCCACTGTGCCGCGGGCAAGGCTCGGGATGGCACGGTCGAGAGCAATGCCGATCTCCTCCAGCTGAGCCTCCAGGCCCGCCTCGACGAAGCCGTGCTCGTACCGGAGGGTGCAGCCGCCGACCGGCAGCGTCGGGTCGCCCTCGAAGAACCATTTCTTGCCCAGATAGGCCCTGCCGTGGAGGACTTCCCAGGCCTGCGCGACGGGCTCGACGGCGGCCGGATTCAGCAGAACGTGGGCCTCGGGCGACCCGTTGATCGTGCTCACGGCGGCTTCCAGGGCCGTGCACAGCAGGCTCGGTTCGATGCGAACCTCGTGCTGGACGATCCTCTTGGCCACCGACAGGGCCAGCTCGGCGATGGAATGGGCGATCTCTGAAGTCCGCTCAGGGGCAATCGACTGCAGCCTCTCGGCCAGCGCGGAGGCACCGTCGACCGCGGCTCTGAGTTCGGCTTCGGCGCGAGCCCGCCCCGTTTCATAGCCGCGCTGCTCGGCGGCGCGCTCGATGCGTTGGATCTCGTCGGCGAGAACGGCCTGGTCGACATTGCCCGGCATTCCCGCGACGGTCTGCGACATGCCGCCCGGGCCCTGTCCGCTGTGACTCGAACCGTGGGCGCTGCCTCGACCATGGCCGCGCAGGACCGTGGCCGCCGAGCCGTCCGGGTTGTCGGGCAGCACCGTCGGCGGCATCGACGAGTCGGCCCGGCCGGGTCGGTTCGACTGCCTATCCTGGTGGATGAGCCGCCAGCTAGACGAAGGCATCTTCGGTGCCTCCGCGGTTGATCGAGATCTCGTCGTTGTCCTCGAGCTTCTTGATCGAGTCGATGATTCGCTGCTGGGCTTCCTCGACGGCCTTCATGCGAACCTGTCCGGCGAGGCTCATCTCTTCTCTCAGCATGTCGGCGGCGCGCTGTGACATGTTCTGGAAGAACTTCAGGCGGAGCTGCTCGGTGGCGGGCCGGAGGGCGAGAGCCATGTCCTTGGCGTCGAGTTCGCGGATGACGCGCTGCATTGCGCGGTCGTCGAGCAGCACGATGTCGTCGAAGACGAACATGTAGCGCCGGACTTCGTCGGCCAGCTGCGAATCCTGCTCCCCGAGCGCGGTCAGGATCTGGCGCTCGTTGGTCCGGCCGACCTGGTTGAGGACGTGGGCCAGGGGACGCGTCCCGCCGACCGACGTGACCTCGGTCACGACAGAGGACAACTTGCGTCGAAGCCCCTCCTCGACGATCTCGACCGCTTCCGGCGTGATCTGCTCGGTCAGGGCGATGCGCTTGGCGACCTCGACCTGGATCGGCGGGTCGAGCTGGTTGAGAATCTTCGCCGCCGCTCGCGGATCGAGGTGGGCCAGGACGATGGCGATCGTCTGGGGATGCTCTTCCGTGAGCAGGCCCGCGGCCTGGGCCGGCTCGATGTCGCGCATGAAGTCGAAGGGGATGATCTGCTGCGCCTGGTGAACGCGGTCCAGCAGTTCATGGGCCTTGTTCTGACCGAAGGCCTGGGCGAAGAGTTCCAGAGCGTAGTTCTCGCCGCCGGGAAGGACCCCGGCATGGGCGAACAGCCCTGCGTAAGCCTCCTCGAGGATGGCGTCTCTGACGCCCGATTCGACCGCCGGCATGCGCATCAACTCGAGGGCAACGCGGTCGAGCGCCTCCGGCGGCAGGCGCGCCAGGAGCTTGGCCGAAGCTTCGGTACCCAGGGTGATCAGCAGGGCCGCGGCCTTGCGCGGACCGCTGAGGGAGAGCGCCGATACCTCTGAGCTCATCGGCGGCTACCTTCTTCGCGCAGCCAGCCGTGCATCAGACCGACCAGGGCGTCCGGCCGCTCGTCGGCGACCATTCGAAGGCGCTCCTGGATGCGGGCCTGGGGCGTGGCGTTGGGCGCGTCAGCCGCCGGCGGCGCATCCGGAGCCGTGCTGGCCGGAATGCCGGCGCGGTTCGGAACCGGGACGAAGGCCGGGGTGGATCCGGTAGGCCCGAGGTCGTAGACCTGCTCGTCGGCCTTGCGGCGCAGCGCGCCGAGATTCATCCAGAAGAGGACCAGCATAACGAGGGCGAAAACGCCGCCGAGGATCGTGCCGCTCGCGCCGCCGACGGTCTTGGCCACGTCCGGCGCCGCCGCCGCGTTCGCCGCGTTCGCCCCGGCGGTGGGCTGGGCGGCGAAGGTGACCGCCTGGACGGCGACCACGTCACCACGCGAATCGTCCGCACCGATGGCTGCGGCTATGCTCGTCTTGAGCGTGTCGGCAGTGAGCGAGCCCATGGACTTCTGATCCACGAACACGGCCACCGACAGCTTCTTCACGACACCGGGCTGGGTCACGATGTGCTGGACCGTCTGGGAGACGCTGTAGTTGACGGTCGTCTCTTCGTGCAGGTAGTTCCCGGCCTCGGCGCTCGCCCCGGCCGCCGGCGTGGCCGATGCGCCTGCGGAAGCCGTCGGCGCTGCCGAAGCACCCGCCGACGCAGCCGCTGAGGCGCTCGCCGATGGGCTGGCCGACGGCGCGGTCGTCGGCGCGGCAGTCGTCGAGGCAGGGCACAGGCCCGGGTAGGACGGCAGGCCGGCGACGTTGGAGTCGGTACCGGGGATGCCGCAGGCGCCGGTAGACGACGTCGCGTTGTAGGTCTCGATGATCTGGTGGATGCTCACCGGCGGGTCGCTGCCGGCCGGGGCGTATGTCGTGACGTCCTGCTCGATCTGGCTCGTGTCGACGTCCGCCGACACGGCGACGGAAGCGTGGCCCGCTCCGAGCGCCGCATCCAGCAGACTGGCGATCTTGCTTTCGGTCTGCTGCTCGATGAGGTCCTTGGCCTGAGCCGCGGTGCTGTCGACCGAGCTCGTCGAGCCGGCCAGCGTCTGGCCCCGGTCGTCGGTGACGACCACGTTGTCGGTGGACAGGCCCTGCACGGACTTCGCCACGGTGTTCACGATGGCCTGCACCAGGCCGCTCGACGGCGTCGCCCCGCCGGTCATGGTCAGCACCACGGCGGCGCTGGCGGGGGTGTCCTGGGAGGAAAGCGCGCCGGTCTGGGCCAGCACTACTGACACCCGAGCGCTCGCCACGCCCTGCATACCCTGGATGGTTTGCGTCAGCTCACCCTCGATGGCCCGCTGGTAGGTGACGTTCTGGTCGAACTCGGACTGCCCGAAGCCCTGGTTGTCGAACAGGCTCCAGCCCTGGGTGTCGCTGTTCGCGCCGCTCGCCACGCCGGCATTGCCGGCGGCGATCTTGGCATCGCCCAACGAGTCGACCGGGACCTCGATGGTCGTTCCGGCGTCGGCCACCTGGTATGAGATGTTCGCGGCGCGCAGAGCTCCCTCGACCGCTGTGGCATCGGACGCGGAGAGACCGGTGAAGGCAGGCGTGTAGTCGGGTTTGCTGGCGAACATCACCAGGATGCCGATCATCGCCACGGCGGCCAGTGCGGCCCCGATGATGCCGATCCTCTGGGTGACCGAAACCTGCTTGAGGAGCGCCTGGACCTGCTCGTTCATCGATCAGCCACCCTCAGATCTGAGTCCGCATGATGTCCTGGTAGGCTTCGAGCAACTTGTCGCGAACGTCCGTAGCCGTCTTGACGCTCAACGACGCCTCTTCCATCTGGAGCATCACCGTGGACACGTCCGCGCTGCTCCCGGCGGCGAAGCTGGCGATCGAAGAGTCAGCCGTCGTGAGCTGGCTGTTCAGCTGGCCGAAGGCGTCGCCCAACGAGTTGAGGAAGGAGTCTCCCGGTGCCTGCGTCCCTGCCGCGCTGCCGTCGACGGCGCCCGCGCCGTTCAGGGTGCTGGCGCCCGACACTGGATTGACGCCCGAAAGACCGGAGATGCCGGATGCCCCGGAAACTCCCGACACACCGGAAATGGAGGAGATGGCGCCGATCGCATTCATGGCTCGGTCACGCCTTTCCAAGATCGAGGGCGTCGAGAGCCTGCTGCTTGGCAGCCTGGGCCACGGTCGCGTCGACCTGGTAGGAGCGGGCGGCCCCCATCATGTCCGTCATCTGGGAGGCCACGTCGACGTTGGGGTAGTTGACGAAGCCGGTCCGGTCCGCGTCGGGGTTCGTCGGATCGTAGACGCGAACGTTGGGGCTGGGCGGCTTGACGATCGCGACTGCGGAGACGCCCTGGGCCGCCGCCATCGGGCCCATCTGCTGGGCCTGGAAGACAACGGCTTCCGCCTCGTAGGGCGTTCCGGCCGGGCCGTTCTGGGTCCGAGTGGTCTGCGCGTTGGCCAGGTTGCTGGCGGCGACGTCCATCCTCAGACGCTCGGCCGTCAGGCCGGAGGCCGCGATACGGATCGTGTCGAACACGCTCATTGGACGCTTCCTCGGCTGTTCGGCGGGCTCCCCGGAGGTCGATCTGGCTTCCCATCAGCCTTTCCGAAACCGTCCGCATCTTCGGCTGGCCACCCACGCTCCGGTATCAGGGTCCACCCTGGGACCCGGCTTCCATTGGTACGACCCTCGCGCGAGCGAGCGAGCCTCCCCGGATAGACCCTCCGGGCGGGGCCCCCTCCCGGGCACGTCCACCGCGGTCACTCGATCGGGCATGCGCCTCGGTCTGTTGCGGGGCTCCTTCCGCGCCCCCGGCCGCGGCCATACACTGCAAGTCATGGAAGAGCGATCCATCGCCCGGCATCTCGCGGGGGCCGAGCTTTGGGCGCGCCTCGATGTGCCTGGCGGCTGGATCGGCTTCGCCGGGCATGCCGATCCGCCGGCTACGCCAGCTCCCGAATCGAGGCCCGGTCACGACACGGCAGGCGCGCCAAAGGCGACCGAGGGCGAGCCCAGCGCAGCACCGGCGCCACCGTCTGTGGCCCTCATCTCGGGCTGGGAGGACGGTGAATCCTTCTGCGCCACGATCTGTTCCACCGACGTCGGACTCCAGTTCTGCCGCCGCTGCCCCGAGGACGTTGCGGCGCACGTCTTCGAGACGGGCCATGCCGCCCGAGGCCGATGCCGCGCCGGAGTCGCTCTGCTGGGCTTCCCCGCGCCCCGGGGCTCTCGTACCACCGCCGCGATCCTCCGGGTTGGCCCGCCCGGGCAGCGGGAGGCGGCTACAGTGGCCGACAGGACGAGGGTCGCCCCCGGTGCGCTCCGACGAGCCGCCCGGCATGCACCGCCGGTGGACGCCAGGGCGGCTCTCGCCGCGGCGCGGGTCTTGCGCGATCCGTCCCGCCTCTTCGAGTGGCAGGTTCAGCAGCGGGCCCGTGGATCCGACAGGCGCCGCACTGCTACAGCCGCACTGGCTCAGATGGTCGCGACCAGCGAGGAGTTCTACGAGCTGTACCGCGACTCGCAGAAGCAGCGCCACGAGCTCGAGCGCAACCAGCGCAGGCTGGACCGTCTTGCCCGCCAGACCCTGCAGGCCAGTGACCTGGAACGGGCCCGGATCGCCCATCAGATCCACGACACGGCGGCTCAATCGATGGTCAGCGCCTTCCGGTTCCTCGACGCCGCCCGTGCCTACGCCAGGGGGCACCCCGGTGACTCGATCGACACCTACCTGGAATTCGCCTCAGATCGCATCTCGACGGCCATCAAGGAGGTCCGGGCCGTCCTCAACGACCTCGTTCCGCCCGGCCTCGAGGAACTCGGCCTGGGCCAGGCCATCGCCAGCCGCATGAAGTCGCTGGCCGTCGAATCGGGGATGGAGATGGCCATCGAGGGCGAGCTGCCCCGCCTGGACGACTGGGTCGAGCAGGCTCTATATGGCATGACTACCGAGGCCCTGACCAACGCCGTTCATCACTCCCAGGCGCAGTCGGTTCGGACGGAGCTTCGGGTCAGTAAGGGTCGGGCCGTTGTAACGGTGGCGGACAACGGACAGGGCTTCGATCCGGCGGCGGCCGAGCGTCGCCGCCGGGGTGGCGGGCTGGGCCTGCTGGGCATCGTCAGGCAGGCGCGCTGGCTAGGAGGAGCCGCTTCGGTGCGAAGTTCAATCGGCTCTGGCACGCTTGTCAGGATTTCGATACCAATAGCCCGACACACGGGGACGCGAGCCGGATACTCTGGAACAGGCAGCGATGTCAATGCCGGAGGACGTAGCGGAGAAGGCAAGTCGTGAACGAGCACACGCGAGTCTTGCTCATCGACGACCACGAGATGGCTCGCCGCGGTCTTCGCGCGATGCTTTCCGCGGCCGACTGGATCGAGGTTGTCGGGGAGGGCGATTCCTGCGAGGCCGGCCTGAAGCTGGCCGAGGAGCTTCAGCCCGACATGGTCCTCCTGGATATCCGCATGCCGGGCCTGGACGGCCTGGCCTGCCTGGAGCGGCTCAAGGCCCGCCTCCCCCGGATCGCCGTCATCATCGTGACCCTGTATGACGACCGCCGCTACGTGCTGGAGGCGATCCGCCGCGGCGCCGCCGGCTACCTGCTCAAGGACGCCAGCACCGCCGAGGTCATCCAGACGCTTCACAACGTCGCCAACGGTCAGCTGGCCGTGGAGCCCCAACTCCTGCGGGAGGCGCTGGCGACCCGAGACGAACCGCCCCCCGCGGGAGAGTCGGCGCGCCAGCGCGCCGAGCAGTACGCTCTGACGCCTCGCGAACACGACGTTCTGCTCCTGGTAGCCGAGGGCCTGACCAACAAGGAGATCGGCGGACGCCTGTCCATCACCGAGGATACGGTCAAGAAGCACGTCCAGAACATCATCTGGAAGCTTCGCGCGGCCGATCGTACGCAGGCGGCCATCATGGCGCTCAAGCTGGGCCTCCTCGAAACCCCCGATTGATCGCCGTCAGGCGGCCGATTCCGTGGGCCAGCGCAGCTGGCACGTTGTCGCCTGCGCGCTTCGCTCACGCACCCTCAGGTGCGCTCGCTCCAGTGCTCGGCAGCGCCTCGGTCTAAAGCCAGCTTGCTGGCTCGCCGCCGGACGGCGATCGGCTGCGCTCGGGCGGCCGATTCCGTGGGCGAGCGCAGCTGGCACGTTGGCTCCAAGCCAGGCTTGCCTGGCTCGCGGTCCTCGCTCACGCACCCCTGGGTGCGCTCGTTAAAGCCAGGCTTGCCTGGCTTTCGGTCCTCGTCGCCGGCCTGGCTCCTCGCCGGCGGACGGCGCATCTGGGCGTCGGCGCCTGAATTCCGGACGTGCACGAGGTGAAACGGGCCTTTGTGTTGGCCGCAGGCAACGGAATTGGGGTTTTCCCTGTCAGGGATAGCCCCTAAACGGTCAAGTAGTGACCCGGCCGCCCGATTCCTCCCTCACTGAAATGGCAACCAACGACCTGCTCCCAACGGCACTCATCGCAACCGGAACTGCTCCGGCAGCGATCCCCCAGCTGGCCCCCGCCCCGGTGGCGCCCCAGAAGGATCGCTTCGCCAGGCAGGCCGGTCCCGACGTTTCCTTCAAGGGGCCGGACGGGTTGACCGAAGCGTACGCCGTCTTCCAGATCGATCCCACGAGCAAGCAGCTCCAGGTGACGGTCGTAGACGCGCAGGGTCAGGTTCTTCGCGTGATCCCGCCGCGCTCGGTCTCCCAGATGATGGAGTCGATGGACCGCTACCGGCCATAAGCCGCGGCGAAACGTTCTCTCCACACATCCGACCCCGCATCTTCGGATTGCCCTGCAATCCCCGCATCGGCCAGCGGTCTGGCGCGCCCCCGCATGCGGGCCGAAGCGCCAACTCAGGCTCGTGACTGGCAGACGACCACTTCCTTCGGCCTCGTTCCCGACGTTCAAGTCGGACCATCGCGCGACCGATGCCCCGACAGGATCGAACCGGTCCTGCCTACCGCATCAAGAGGCGTCGAGGACGCCAGCCACGACCCCGGGGCACCTCGTCTCAAGGAATCGGCCGCCATGACGCTAACCCTCTCCGAAGCCGGTCAGAACGCCGTCGCAGGGACCTTCGGACGTGCCATGAAGCGCGCCGGCGAGGCCCTCGGCTCGATGAGCGGCCAGGTCATCGAGGTCCAGACGCCCATGGTGAGGCGCTGCACGGCGGCCGACGTCCTGGCCATGGCGGGCGGACCCGAGTCAGTGATACTGGCCGTCTACGTCGGCATCTTCGGATCCCTCCAGGGCCACGCCCTGTTGATCTTCTCGCCGGAAGACGCCCATCGCCTCGCCCAGATCCTGCTTGCCGGCTTGCTGGGTCCGGGCGAACTGCCCATGGAAAAGACGAACGACGTGCTCGTCTACGACGAGCTCGAACTATCGGCCCTCCAGGAAGCGGGAAACGTCACCATCTCGGCGTTCCTCAATGAGCTCGGCACGCATCTGGACGAGCCCGTTATGCCGACGCCACCGCAAGTCGTCATCGAAATGGCCGGAGCGGTTCTGGATGCCGTGCTGCTCGACCTCGTGAGCGACGCCGATCAGGTCCTGGCTGCCAACACCACCTTCAGCGAAGGCGGCCGCGCCATCGACGGATCTCTCTTTGTCCTGCCGCGCGCCGATAGCCTCCGGGTTCTCCTGGACGCTCTCGGAGCGATCGGCATATGACCCTCACAGAGAGCCCGAGCCTCCTGGTGGCCGGCATTGGAGAGATGGTCCTGAGCTCCAGCTCCGACGCCCACCTCGTCGCCTACGGCCTCGGTTCGTGCATTGCCCTGGCAGCCTGGGACCCGCGCTCGAAGGTGGGCGGGCTGGCCCACTTCATGTTGCCGAACGGGCCCGCCAACAACAGCAGCCCGGTCAAGTTCATCGACACGGGCCTCGACACCTTCCTTACGGCGATGGCGGACAAGGGCGCCATCCCGAACCGATGCGTCTTCAAGGCGGCCGGAGCCGCAGCGATGCTGACGGTCGGTGGCGGCCTGGCAATTGGCAAGCGCAACGCGGAGATGATGGCGACTGCCCTCACCGAGAGAGGGATCTCGCTCATGGCAACCGCGCTCGGTGGAAATGCCGGCCGAACCGTTCAACTCGAAGTGGCCGACGGCCGATTCCTCATCAAGAGCTTGTCTTCTGTGTCCGAGTTGTAGTTCGTGTAGTAGGAGCACCGACGATGGCAAAGATCCTCGTCGTGGACGACGCGGCCTTCATGCGTCTGCGGGCGGCCAAGTTGCTCGTCGAGGCTGGCCATCAGGTCCTCGAGGCTGAGAACGGGCGACTGGCTGTTGAGACGTATCTCCGCGAACGGCCCGATTGCGTCCTCATGGACATCACGATGCCCGAGATGGATGGCCTTGAAGCGCTCGCCGAGATCCGTTCCAAGGACCCGCACGCCCGGATCGCAATGCTGACCGCGATGGGCCAGCAGGCGATCGTCATGGATGCGATCAAGCGCGGCGCCCGCGACTTCGTCGTGAAGCCGTTTGCGCCCGATCGAGTCCTGGCGGCCGTCAACAAACTCCTCGCGGCCTGACGCCGACTCAAACCACCTCCGGCGGTTGAGTTTGAAAGCTGCCTTCGGTGGCTTGAGGTGGCAGGCAACCGGGCACCCTGAAGCAACGATGAGGCCCACGGCGGCACACCAGAGTCGGATCTCACGATGGCCCCAATCCGAGTACTAGTCGTCGACGACTCGGCGTTCATGCGCCATGCCCTGGGCCGGCTCCTCAACGAGACCCCCGGCCTGGAGGTCGTCGGTGCCGCCTCGAACGGCGAGGAAGGGCTGAGGCTCGCCCGAGAACTGCGGCCCGACGTCATCACGCTCGACGTCGAGATGCCCGTGCTGGACGGCCTGGGCATGCTCAAGCGCCTGATGCTCGAGACGCCGACCCGTGTCGTTATGCTGTCGAGTCTGACCACCCAGAACGCCAGGATCACCCTCGACGCCCTGGAGTTCGGTGCGATCGACTTCGTCCCCAAGCCCTCCGGATCGCTGTCGATCGACATCGGCCGCGTAGGCAACGAGATGGTGGCCAAGATCGAGGCTGCGGCAGGTATGTCGGAGGCCGCTTTCCTGCGCCACCGCCAGGTCGCGGCCATGAACGTCACCCTGGCCGACAAGGTCGCCGCGAGGTCGGCGGCTGCATCGGCAGCGCTGGACTCAGCTGCCGGACCGCAATCACCCGCGACCCCCTCCGGAACGAGCGGATCGCCTCGTCTTCGGACCGTGTCCGCAATCCAGCCCTCCCGACGACCACCCTGGACCGGCCCCCGAATCGCCGCCGCCAGACTGGTCGTGGTGGCCTCGTCCACGGGCGGGCCCAGCGCCCTCCACACCTTCGTCAAGGGCTTGCCTGATCACCTCGGCGCTGCCATGGCAATCGTCCAGCACATGCCCCCGGGCTTCACTGCGTCGCTGGCCGCCCGCCTCGACTTTGCGGGCCAATTGCGCTGCAGCGAGGCCAATTCGGAGGACATCCTCGTAGAGGACGAGATATTCGTCGCCCCGGGCGATCGCCACATGATCTGCTCCACGAGCGGCCACATCCAGCTCGTCCAACTGCCGCCGGTAAACGGTGTCAGGCCGGCAGCCGACGTCACCCTCCAGGCCGTCGCACCCATCTGGCGAGAGCGGCTGCTGTGCGTCGTCCTGACGGGCATGGGTGTGGACGCGCGCGACGGCTGCCGAGCCGTGAAGCAGCACGGTGGCACCGTGATCTCCCAGGACGCGGCCAGCGCGACGATCTACGGAATGCCCGCGGCGGTGGCCGAGGCCGGCCTGTCCGACAAGGTTCTCCCGCTTCACCAGATTGCCTCGGCCGTCACGAGCTGGTGCCTGGGGGACAGTCTCGAGGCCGCCGAAGTCGTTGCTTCGACCGACCAGCCCGCACCGCCGGCCGATCGAACCGAGATCGCGTCCTGAATCTCGGATCGGGGAACGCCCTACTCAGAAAGTGCCCGCAAGCACCGACTACTACGACAAGAGCCCGCAGCCGGACCACGTCCGACGCGTGATGCAAAGGAGAGACAAGCCGTGGCCGAGAAGCCATTGTCCAGCGGCAACGGTCGGTCCGGAGAGCTGCAGATCGTGGTCTGCGAGCTGGCGGACGAGCACTATGGCCTTGACATCGCAAAGGTCTTCGAGATCATCCGCCATCAACCGATCACACCGGTGCCACGCGCACCTACGTTCGTCAAGGGTGTGATCAACCTCCGCGGCCGGATCATCCCGGTCGTCGACCTGCGCGGTCGCTTTGGAATGACCGAAGTCGAGCCGACGAAGGAAACGCGCATCGTCGTCGCGGAAAGCTCGTCTACCCGCGTCGGTCTCATCGTCGACAGCGTGTCGGAAGTCCTGCTCCTGCCCCTGGAATCGGTGGAAGCGACGCCGGGCGTCGCTGCCGGCGCCGACGCGGAGTACCTGAGGGGCATCGCGAAGCTGGGTGACCGGCTCGTCCTCCTCCTCGAACTGGACGGCCTGTTCGGCATCGAGGATCAGACCGCCCTAGCCGGAGCCGCATGACCATGAGAGTCCAGATCGTCAACCGCTACGTTCAGTCCGCCTTGAACGTGATCTCCAAGGAGACGCAGCTGCCGGTTCAGCGCGGTGGCCTGCTGCTGGAAGGCAACCCGTATTCGACCGAGGACGTCACTGCCGTGATCGGCGTCAGCGGTAATCTCTCCGGTTCTATCTACCTGTCCATGTCCGAGACCGTGGCCCTGAAGCTCATCAGCGCCATCATCGGCCAGGAAACGACCGAGCTCGACGACCTCGGCCAGAGTGGTATCGCCGAGATGGCAAACGTCATCGCCGGCACCGCCGGTATCGACCTCGCGGAAGAGGGCATCGAGACAGTCATCAATCCGCCTCTGGTCCTGGTGGGCCGAGGAGCGCGGCTGTCCACGGTTGAGATCCAGCGCCTCGTCGTACCTCTCACTACCGCCTATGGCGAGGTCAAGCTTCACGTCGCACTCCGAGAGGCCGCGTGACATGCAGCTGACCTTCGATCTGCAGCCCGGAGACGATCGTCTCTTTACGGACGAGTCCCTGGAGCAGATCGAGCGCATCGAGCAAGGTCTGCTCGAACTCGAGCACGACCTCGATGCCGCCGTGGTCAACGAAGTCTTCCGAGCCGCCCACACGCTCAAGGGGTCGGCGGCGACGATCGGCCACCGCCGCATGGCCGAGCTCACCCATGCCATGGAGGACCTCTTCGGGGCGTTCAGAAGCGGCACCCTCCACGACGTCAAGCCGTTTGCCGATGTATTGCTCGGCACGGTCGACGTGCTCCGCGCTCTGGTCGCCGAGGTCCAGGAGGGTGAGACGCTGACAGATGCCCCGGAGACGCTGACCAGGCAGCTCCGCGACTTGCTTTCCTCGGCGACCGCAGCCGCCGCGGCCCGTTCCGGCGCCCCAAGGCCGGCCCCCAGGCCGGCCTCCGGTCCCCCGGCAGGGGCGGGGGTTGCGCCAATCCTGGCCGGCGCCGCACCGCCCGGTCAGGCGGACCTGGGCGTCGCCGGCGCCACGGAATCCGCGGACGGCGCCGTGGCGAAAGCGACCGACGTCGAAGATGGCGTCAGCAACATAGCCGTGGCGCCGCTCATTCACCGCCTGCTGACGGAATGTCCGGGCGGATACGAGCCGCGCTCGATCTTCGTCTGCCGAATCGACCCAATGAGCGAGTGGCAGTCGGTTCGAATGCTGCAGCTGGTCCTCGAGGCCGAAGAGGCGGGCGGCCTGGTCGCATCGGCGCCGGACCGTCAGGAGATCGAATCCGGCATTGGGGCGACCCTGCTGGTGATGTTGGTCCGCGGTCGTCCGGTCGAATTGCTCGACGTCCGGAAACGCCTCGCCGCCATCGACGACGTCGTCAGCGTTGAGACCGTGGCCGCACCCCTGGGCACGAGCGGCACTGAGATCATGCAGACACCGCTCACTGTCGACGTCTACGGACCCAACGACGAGGTACCCGCCCTGGGTGCCACTCGCGCAGACGACGAGAAGACCGCCGGACCTCCCGCCGCCGCCGAGCGCCGCCAGGCAGACCTGGGAGCGGAGGCCAGGGGCCTGCCCCAGGGGGAGCGGATGACGGTCGCGGGCGATCGCCTCAAGTCTGCCCAGCAGACCATCCGCATCGACGTCACTCGCCTCGACGAGCTCATGAACCTCGTGGGCGAGCTGGTCGTACACAAGACCCGTCTGCAGCAGAGCGCCCAGTTCCTGGCCGTTCGGCTCGGCGACGATCCGCTGGCGCGACAGGCCGACGAGGACTCGCAGCAATTCGCCCGCATCGCCGGCCAGCTCCAGGATCAGGTCACCGGCCTGCGAATGCTGCCCATCGAGACCGTCTTCAACCGCTTCCCACGGGTCGTGCGCGACATTGCCTTGCGCCTCAACAAAGAAGTCCAGCTGATGATCGAAGGCAAGGAAACGGAACTCGACCGGTCCGTCCTGGAAGAGGTCGGCGACCCGTTGGGCCACCTGGTCCGCAACGCGCTGGACCACGGCATCGAGACGCCCGAAGAGCGGCGCGCACTCGGGAAGTCGCTGCCCGCGACCGTCCGCCTGACCGCACGTCACGCCGACGGCCGAATCCTGATCACGGTCGAGGACGACGGCCGCGGCATGGATCCCGCCTCGCTGCGACGGTCCGTTGTCGAGAAGGGCCTCATGACCCGCGAAGCCGCGGATCTCACCAGTGACGCAGACATGCTGCGTGTCATCTTCACGCCCGGGTTCTCGACGGCCAAGGTCGTCACCGAAGTCTCCGGACGCGGCGTCGGCATGGACGTCGTCCGCAGCAACATAGAGCACCTGGGCGGCTGGGTCGACGTGACCAGCACGCCCGGCCAGGGCACGCGCGTCTCACTGTCGCTGCCGCTGACACTGGCCATCATCGGCGCCCTTCTCGTCAAGTCCGGAGCGCGGATCTGTGCGCTGCCGTTGACCGGCGTGGTCGAGACCCTGCGGGTCGAGCCCAGATCGTTCAGCCGTGTCCGAGGTCACAACGTGCTGACTCTGCGCGACCGGGTGATCCCGGTCGAGCAGCTCGACAACGCCCTGGGCGACCCGCCGCGGCCTCTCGAGTCCAACGACCGTGGCTTCATCAACCTGGTCGTGGTCCGGTCGCGCGGCACCGAGATGGCCCTGGCCGTCGACGCCTTCGTGGGCCAGCACGAGATCGTGTTGAAGTCGCTCAGCGAAGTGACCGGCGAGAGGACCGCTCTGGCCGGAGCCACGATCATGGCCGACGGCGCTGTGGGCCTGGTCGTCGACATCGCGGCGCTGCTTGAGCACTCCGCGGCTCGCGGAACTCCGCCCCATGCGGACGAAGCCGCGGCCGGGCCAAAGCGCAAGGTCGCGTAAGACCGGCGGGCGCCCGACCCGACGCGGAATCGAGCCGACGCCCGAGTTGTCCCGAGACCGCTCCGTCGTTCAGACTTCGACTCTCGGCGCCGCGCCCACGCATCCGGCTGGAATGCACACACCCCGATCGATCGAGACCGCGGACCGGGTAACGTTGTCGCCATGGAGAACTCGCATGACTGACGGTGCCGCGATCCACGGCCGCCGCTCCCCCGCCGCCGAGCATCGATCGGAGGCCGTGTCGCTTCGCGACGCAACTCTGGCCGACGTGCCGGCCATCACCCGCATCCTCAATGAGGGCATCGCGGACCGAAACACGACCCTCGAAATCGAGCTCAAGACGATCGCGCAGCGTGACGCCTGGTTTCGAGCCCGAGGGCCGCGGCATCCGGTCGTCGTGGCCGTAGACGCCAGCGGCGACGTACTGGGTTGGGGCTCGCTCAACCAGTTCAATCCACGAGCCGTCTACGACCATGTGGCCGACTTCTCCGTGTACGTGGCCCGCGAGGCGCGCGGCACAGGCATCGGCACGCTGATGCTCGCCGAGCTCGAGCGGCGCGCGCGGTCGATCGGCTACCACAAGATGGTGCTGGCGGCCATGCCCGAGAACGAGGCCGGATTGCGTCTCTACACGCGGTGTGGCTTCGCGGTCGTGGGCACGTACCACGAGCAGGGATTCCGCGACGGCGTCTGGCGCGACGTCCTGATCATGGAGAAGATCCTGGGCTGACGGCGGTCCGGCCAACATGCGGCTGAACCCGAGCCGTCGGCGACGTCACCCGCCCCTACCTCCGTCGGGTAGTTGTCCTCCACCTCGTCCATATGGCAACTTCGGCGCCATGACCTCACCCGTCAAGGTCCTGGTGTACGGCGCGCTCGACGCCGGAAGCTGCGACGTCTTCCGGTGCGGCATGTATCGTGACCACCTGGCCGCCCTGGGAGTCACCCTTCGACCCTGGACTGAGCTGCGCGTCGACTTCGCTCCCGGCTGGGAGAACCGGCCGCTCGAAGCGGTCGAGGCTGGGGCGTTCGAGATCGACAGGACGGATCTCGACTGGGCTGACGTGATCGTCTTCCGCCGCTACTACTTCACCGCTGCCGCCTGCCTGGAGTGCGACACCGCGTCGCGGTTCGAGAGCGAGATCGCGCAACATGCCCAGGCGACCGGCCACCGCGTCCGTGGACCGCTCGATCGGCTCCTGCGGCCGTTATGGGCCCGCTTGAAGGCCGACCCTTCGTTCCTTGGAGACCGGGCCGTCGCGTACGAAACCGATGACGACATCCTGGCGACACCCGGCTGGACGGGCCAATCGGCCGTCGTCGGTCTGGAATCCGACCTCGTCCGCGCGATGCTGAAGCGAGCCGATCTCGTGACCGTCTCGACCCCGCCTCTGGAGCGAATGGCCAGCCGCCACAATCCGGCGGTTCGGATGATTCGGAACGCGATCGAGCCGGACTGGTATCCGGACCCGGCGGAGATGCCTTCTGGAGAGGTCGGGCCGCGGATTCTCTTCTACGGCGTGCCCGCTCGGCTGCGCGACTACGCGATATGCCGCGACGCGGTCGACGAGACGGTCCGGGCCACGCCGGATGCGCGCCGGATCTGGCTCGGCGGCGACACTCCCGCTCTGCGGGCCGTAACCGACGAAGTCCGCGACTACGTCCGAAGCGCCCCCGCCTTCGCCAGATCGCTTGTCGAGGCCCGGCCAGACATAGGTCTCGCCCCCGTGGCAGACGAGCCGTTCAACCGGGGCCGGTCCGAGCTCCACTGGCTCGAGTACTCCATGGCAGGTGCAGTCACGATCGCCTCGCGGCTTATGGGCGGCGGCCCGTACGAAGTGATTCGCGACGGCGTGGATGGCCTCCTGGCCCGCAACAAGGCCGAGTGGCGAGAGGCGCTGAAGTCGCTCGCCCGCTCTCCCGCCCGTCGCGCCGAGATCGCCGGCCGGGCCCGGGAGCGGGTTCTGACGGAGTACCGCGCCGCAGACCGCGCCGTCGAATGGGCAGACGCCTATCGCTGGGCCGCCGGGCACGCCGGCCGTGGCGCGCGCGCCGGCATCGTCGGCAGATAGCCCTGCGGGGGTGGGCTCCGGCCGGGGGCTCGAGGCGCCCGAGTCAGCCGGCGACCTTCATGAAGCCGCCGAGGTCGACGCTCTCGAGCCCGGCGGCTACGGCGTTGAAGCCGCCCAGAAGCTTGATGAACTCCCTCACTATCTCGTCGCTGAACTGGCCTCGCATTGCGACGCGGATTACGTGGAGTGCGTCGAAGGCGCTCATGGCAGCCCTGTAGGGGCGTCGCGAGGTCAGGGCGTCGAAGGCGTCGACGATACCAACCAGCTGCGAATCGAGGGCGATGCCGGGAGCCAACCGGCCGGCCGGATAGCCCGAGCCGTCGCAGCGCTCGTGGTGCTCGCCGATGATGTGGGCGTAGGTGGGCGGATAGCCCAGGGCCCGGACGATCATATCGTAGCCGGCCTTGACGTGAGTCCGCATGACCTGCCACTCGGACGCGTCAAGGCCCGAGGGCTTGTCGAGCACCACGCGTGGGACCCGGTTCTTGCCGATGTCGTGGAGCAGGCCGCCGCGGGCAACGTCCCTTATGGCATCCATGGATCCGAACTGCATGAAGCGGGCGAGAACGATGCCGTACACGGCCGTGTTGATGGCATGGGCGTGAGTGGCCATGTGTTTCTGCATCGTGGCCACCATCGCCCAGACCATCTCCTCGTCCTCGATGAGGTGGAGGGTGATCGCGTCGATCGTCTGATGCGTCAGGAGGAGGCCGTCGCGGTCGAGCAGGTTCTCGCGGGTGAAGACTGGCGTCAGGACCTTGGCGGCGATCGAATACGCGGTCTTGCTGCGCTCGACCGGCGTCATGCGCTGGTCAGCGAGCACCCTGGGTAGGGATGCCGCCAGAGCGCCTCTCAGAAGGTCGGAGTCGATCTCGCGGACCAGGAACGACATGCCGCGCTGAGCTCGGGCGATGACCTTCCGCAGGTCGCCGCCGCGCATGGCATACAGGATCGGCCGCGGACCGCGCCAGATGTACAGGTCGCACGGCAGCGCCGAGATGTCGGTCAGTACCCGGGCGGGTACTGGCTCGTATCCCGGAGGTGCCGGAGTGATGAGCTGGCGAGCCGACATAGACACTCTCAGGCCACGACTTGAACTCTCTTGAGGTGTCGGCCCGCCGGGGGCCCCCTTGAGCCGCGAGCGGGGTCGGCGGAGGCGATGGCGGGACCGCCGGGCTCGGCCGCGATCGGTTGACGTATCGCGCGGGCAGGAGGGACCGTCACCCCGCCCTTGCCAGTCAACTCCAACGGGGGCGTGCCGATACCTACCGTGATGGAGACACCACCTCGACCCGCTAGGTCCGTGGCCGTGCCGGTGTTCGCCTCTGCGCCGGAGATGGACCCCGAGGCCTACGACCGGATGGCGCGTGCCGTGCGCAGCCTGGTCGGCATCGACCTGAGCCAGTACAAACCGGCCCAGGTCTGGCGGCGTGTGAACGGCTTCGCCACCGCCAGGGGCCTGCCTGACGCCGACGCTTTGGTCGCGAAGGCCCACCAGGATGCCGTTCTTCGCCAGGCGTTCCTGGACATGCTGACCATCAATGTGAGCGAGTTCTTCCGGAATGCGGAGGCCTGGGACGCCCTCGTCGCGCAGTACCTCAAGCCGATGCTGCTCGGCCAGCTGTCCGTCCGCATATGGAGTGCCGGCTGTTCGCTCGGCTATGAGCCGTTCACGATCGCCATGCTGGCCAGGGAGATCGCGCCCCATACGCCCGTCCACATCCTGGCCACCGATCTCGACGAGACGATCCTGTCCAGAGCCAGGAAAGCTCTCTACACCGAGGCGCAGATGGCCGGCGTGTCGCCCTCGCGGCGAGCCCGGTTCTTCCGCAAGGTCGATAACGGCTGGGAAGCCGGACCGGAGATACAGGCCCCGATCACCTGGCGACGCCACGACCTCCTGCGGGACCCCTACGAGAGACCGTTCGACCTGATCTGCTGCCGCAACGTCGTCATCTACTTCACCGAGCAGGCGAAGTCGGACCTGTACCGGCGCTTCTGCGAGGTCCTTCGGCCCGGCGGCGTTCTGTTCCTGGGCGCGACCGAGTCGATCCCGAATGCCCGATCGGCCGGTTTGTTGCCGTCCGGCCTGACCTTCTACAAGCGGCCCTGACCGGGCCCTGACCCGTCCCTGGCCGGGCCCGGGCCGGCCGCCGGCCGCTTGCCATCAGCGTGGATAAACACGTGCCGTCGTGGAGAACTGCGTTTGGGCTGCGGGGTCCTGCCCACAATGATGCAAACGCCGCATGCCAGGGTACCCGGTCGTGGGCTACCCTCCGCTCGGATGACCAGCCCGACTCCCCTCCACTCCGTCAATCACGGATCGCCGTGTGTGCTGATCGTCGATGACGACGAGTACGTGCACGGTGCTCTCGAAGCTGCGTTGCGAGGTCTGCGAGTCCGTCTCCTGACGGCGCACACCGCCGCCGAAGGCGAGGCGCTGGCCCTCCAGTACCGACCCGTGCTCGCCATCGTCGACGTAGGTCTGCCCGACAGGGACGGCTACCAGCTGACGGCGGACATGCGCAGGGAATCGTCACTTGCGAAGATGAGGATCCTGATCCTGACCGGTCAATCGCCCGATGAGGTCGCGGCCAGCCGGGCCGGCGCCAACGGCCTGGTCCAGAAGCCCTTCCGGCTGCATCACTTCCTCGATGTAGTTCGCGAGCAGCTCGGCCACCGCGAGCATGACGAAGCCTCCATGCCGGCGGTCCTGGCGCGAGGCGCGTAGGACCTCAGGAACAGGTCACTGGGACCTGAACTCGCCGGCGGACTGAGCGGATTGAAGTCCATCGTGGTCCAGACCGGACCCGCTCGGGTCAGCGACCTCCACCCCTGTCGAGCAGTTCGGCCGCTTGCGCAGCCCGGCTCTCCAGAGCCGCCCGCGTGGCCGGCCAGCTCTCGCGCCGGAGTCGATGCTCAACGGCGTCAACCCACGTGTCTCCAAGCTGGAAGGCTGCGGGCACGGTCCCAACACGCTCCAGGCCGGACCGATCGTGAAACGAGAGGACCGCGGCGTTTGTGGCAACCGTCAGCGAGTAAACCTCGCTCAGGCCTATTTGCTCGAACGCGACCCGGTAAAGCAGAAGAGCGCTCTCGGGCGCAGCCAGCGATCCGGGCCTGAGAATCCACCGACCCCAGAGCGCTCGTCCCGTCGCCCGATCCAGGTCGTACAGACCGATCGTGCCTTCCGGCGTGTCGTCGGTCCGACACTCGACTATCCAGTACCAGTCCCCGGGTCGCACGAAGTAGCGCTCAAGCCATGACACCTGATCGTCTGCTCCGGCCGAGATCGGATGAAGACGACCTAACGCACGCGGGTCGCTCCTGAGCGCCACGACGAAGCCGGCATCGCCCAGTCCGATCGGGCGAAGGCGGAAGGCGCGCCCCTCCAGGCGCAGCTCATGGCGCATGGTGGCGCTCCGCCAGCTCCACTATCGACGCGACGTCGGTGATCTCGCCGATCTCGTCAGTGCCGAATCGGACACCCAGGGCATCCTCGAGGGCGAACACCAGCTCGATGTGCTTGAGCGAGTCCCAGTCCGGTTGTTCGTCTCGGCGGACCGGATCGCCCGGTCCGATCGGGCGCCCCAGAACCACACCCAGCGTCTCGCGGACGGTAGCCTCCAGGCCGTGCCGAGAATCGGCAGCGCCACCGATCACGGCTCTCTCCAGACCAGCTCCACCGCAGACGCGACGGCCTCCCTGAATTCCTCGAGACGGAGCCAGGGCACTTCCACTTCAGGCGGCTCGACCGGCCCGCCCGAAACACGACCCAGCCAATCGCGAGCAGGGCCATTGCGAGGACCGGGTTCAAACCGAAAGCGGACCCGGTCGGGAGGCGACGACCCGAGCGCGCCCCGCAGGGCCTCGACGATGATCGCGTCTTCAACACCCCTGCTGAGAGCTCGGCAGCTGATCGCCACTTCCTCGACCATCGGCGGAGTTCCGGGCACCGTTCTGATGACGATCAGGCCGATCACCCCGGAATCCGAGAGCCGATCCTGAAGCGAAACCGTCACCAACGAACTGGTGCTATCGGCGAGCAGGGCCGCAACGTCGGTCTCGGAGAGGCGCAGGAAGCCCGTGTTGAACTGGTTGGTCTTTGTCGAGAGCTCATGGATCCGGCTCAGCTGATCGACCGGCGACAGGGCGAACCCGAGCCGAACCTCCAGCGAGCGAAGGTACGCCAGCGGGTTGGAGGCAGTCGTCTCGAGCGCTCGTCTGGTCTCGAAACTGGCCAGGTCGGCCGCACGAATGGAATCCTCTCGGCTGGACCGCAGCGCCGCAAGGCCGGGATGCCAGCGGAGCCCGCGCAGCGCCTGGCCCGCGTCGGCAGCATGCAGTGGGACTACCCCTGGCAGGGCGTCGGAGACTGCCGCCAGCTCGCCCAGATTGTCATCTACGAGCAGCACCGAGTCTGGCCCGATCCGGAGTCTCTCCAGGATGGAGGTCATGCCCTCCACCTTTGGCCGCCAGCTCGCAACCACGGCCGACAGCTTCTCGGGCCGAAGCGGAAAGTCCGACCTCTCCCTGAACATCCGGTCGACATCTTCCGGTTCATTCTTGGAGAGAACTGCGATCAAGAGCCCGGAGTCGGCTAGCTCGACGAGGCGGTGCTGCAGGGCGGCCCGATCGTCGCTGAGGCGCAGGGCCGCAGGCCCATCCTCGCCCAGCACGCCGTCGTAGAGAGTGTTGTCGAGATCCACCACGATTGCCTTGAGGCGCGGCGCGAGGACCGCCGGGATCCAGACCAGGCCGAACCGGCGGGCAGTCTCGATCGCCGCCATATCGCTCAGCCGGCTCCCAGCGAAACTCTCCGACCTAGGATCTGCGTAGGACTCCCCGAGCTCATCCGCCACGGCAGCCTGGTCGAGCATATGAGTTCCTGCGATCCCATCCAGGGCAGTTTCGAGAAGCGTGTTGAGCCGCATTGCCGGATCACCGTAAACCACCGAGCCCGCAACCAGGATCGGCGCCGACGAGGCCAGGCGCAGGGTCCTGACTCGATCAGCCAACCATGTCACAACGGCTTCCGGCTCCTGGCGGTCCAGGTACCGCCCGAAGTCCAGCCACAGGAGCTCTACGCCAGCTGTCGGTGCCTCAGGCTCCCCCACCCCACTCAGCGCGTCATCGTACGGTCCGATGTCGAAACTCGGCTCCAGGTCCGCGACCGCCAGGAACGGCGCCATCACGCTTGCCACGAACTCGAAAGGCTGATTTCGATGAACGCGGATGAGCACTGGCTGCAGCGGCCAGGTGGCCCGCCAGCGAAGCAGGTCGAGCCGTCGTGGCCGCTCGGCGAGGATCTGCCGTTGCCAGGCCAGGCGCTCCATGACACGACCCACCGCGTCCGCGCCCGGGACATCTGTAGCGTAACCGGACAGGCCAGCCGGGTCCCGATGGTCCATCAACCGACGGCCTCGGTGCTGCAGTACGTCTCCGGTGCGATCCCCAGCTGACACTTCGGACCTCGCTCGAGCCTCTTGCTCACGCACCTGGCTCCGTCGACCGAATCGCGGCGATCACCTGGGCCACCTGCTCGGGTGCGAGGTGCGGTCCGATCGGCAGGCTGAGCTCCTCGCGACCCATCGCCTCGCTGACAGGCAGCGACCCTGCCGCAATGCCAAGACCCGCGTAGGCGGCCTGGAGGTGCGGCGGCATCGGGTAGTGGATCGTCGTCTCGATGCCAGAAGCGGCGAGAAGCTGCCGCAACCGATCCCGGTCTGGGTGACGGATGGCGAAGATATGCCAGACATGGTCTCCGTCCGAAGCCGCCTGAGGCAGGACAAGGGACGTGCCCTGCAAGCCCGCCATATACGCCGCGGCGACATCCGCGCGCCGGGCGTTCCACTCGTCGAGGTACGGCAGTTTGACGCGCAGGACCGCTGCCTGGATCTCGTCCAGGCGCGAATTGACGCCGGCGATCTCGTGGCGATACCGCTCGTGCGAACCGTAGTTGCGCAGCAACCGGACCCGCTCGAGCAATTCCACATCGTCGCTCGTCACCGCGCCCGCGTCGCCGAGCGCGCCGATGTTCTTCGCGGGGTAGAAGCTCCATGCAGCGGCATCGCCCAGGGCACCGACACGTCTCTCGCCGTATCTCGAGCCGTGCGCCTGGGCGGCGTCCTCCAGCACACGCAGGCCGTGGCGCCGAGCGATGGTCATGATCTGGTCCATCGACGCAGGCCGACCGTACAGGTGTACCGGAACCACCACCTTCGTGCGCTCCGTGATTGCGGCCTCGAGCCGGGCCGGGTCCAACGTGAATGTGGTCGGGTGGACATCCACCGGCACCGGCCGTGCGCCGATCATCGTGACCGCCATCCACGTGGCCACGAAAGTATGTCCGGGCACTATCACTTCGTCGCCCGGTCCGACGCCCATCGCCCGCAGCGCCAGGCTGAGCGCGTCCAGGCCGTTGCCCACTCCCACGCAGCCGCGCACGCCCACGAATTCCGCCCACTCCGCTTCGAACGCCTCCACCTCGGGACCGAGCACGAACCAGCCGCCGGCAACGACCAGCGCAAGCGCCTCGTCCAGTTCGGACTGGACCTCGCGGTTGGCGGCGGCCACGTCCAGGAAGGGAACCCGGTGCGCAGGAACCACAGCGGGCGCTAACCCTTCCACGGCCCTTACCGACCATCCTTCACGTCATCGCGGAACTCGTGGATGTCGCGGATGTAGTCGTCCTCGAGGTAGTGGCCGGAGGCCAGGACCAGGCATACGGATCCGGAGGAGAAGTTCTCGAGCTCGCGCCAGACCATTGTCGGGACGAACAGGCCGTAATAGGAGCGGTTCAGCATGAACTTTGCCCGCTTCACGCCGTCGTCCAGGACGACATCGAAGCTGCCGGAGGCCGCGATGATCACCTGCTCGATATGGCGATGGGCGTGACCGCCGCGGACCTCACCGCCGGGGACGTCGTACAGGTAGTAGACGCGCTTGATGTCGAACGGAACGTCCTGTGCCGCCTCGATCGGCGTCAGATTGCCGCGCGGGTTGGCGATGCGGCGGAATTCCATGATTCGGGCGGCCTCGATGCCCATCGCGACCCCTTATGCTGACCTGGCCATCATCTGATCTCGGTGACGTGCCTCACGGTAGTGACGGAACACGATGCGTTCGACGTGGCCCGCACGGACTCCCGCCTTCAGCATCCGACTCCACATGTTCCAGTCATTGGGCAGGCCCTCTCGCCAGCACTCCTCGTCCAGGGTGACGAACTTGAGAGCGGCCGCGTGAAGGACGGAGCCGGCGCAGAAGCCCCCCTGGCGTGGCGGCCACTCGCCCAGACGGATCCAATTGTCATCGGGCATCTCCATCCAGGAGTCGCCGTACACGAGCTCCAGGCGGTGCTCGATGGCCACCGTGAGTAACGTCTCGATGTGGTCGGGCGTGAACTCGTCATCATCGGCCTGATTGGCGACCCACGCGCCCCGAGCGAGTTCCAGGCCCCGGTTGTATGGACGCGAGCCGACGCACATCCATGCCAGCTCCGGATCCTCGGGATATGGACTTCGGACGGGCAGATCTTCAAACCGGACCCGCGGATCGTCAACCGACCGGATCGCGGCCAGCGTCTCGGGCGTGGCATGGTCCCCGACGACGACCACCTCTATGTTGCGGTACGTTTGCGCCAGCACGGACGCGATCGATCGCTCGACGAGTACCCGGCCACGGTTGTACGTGGGGATGACGACGCTGACGAGCGGGTTGTCGGCCGCCTCCTCGGACCAGCAGACGTCACGCTCGCCCCGCAGCCGCTCGAGCGTTTCGTGTTCGGCGATGGATCGGCGGCGAGTCATCTGGCGGTGGGCCAGATTCGCTCGAGCCTCCGCCTCGACGGCGGACTCCTTCGCCTCGTTCTCCGCCCGAGACAGGCCGCGAGTCAGGCCGCGCGGCGCTCCACGGCCGGCATGCTCCGCGGCCCAGCGAAACGCGTCGGCCCACTCGGCCGCGCGCTGACGGACGTCGTATTCGGCCATGACGCGCTCCCGGGCGCGACCGGCAAGGTCCTCGCGCATCTCGGGGGAGCCGGCCAGCCGGCGCAACTGCTCGCGCCACTCGGCCTTGTTGCGTGCTAGAAGTCCGTCTACGCCGTCTCGGATGACTTCGTATGGTCCGCCGCCCATGGTGCGCGAGGCCACGGTCGCGGCGCCGGCGAGCGAGTACTCGAGCCAGTGCAGCTCGGAGTGGCTGCGACTGAAGGCATCCTGGCCCACAGGCGCCAACCCGATCGCGGGTCGCGCCTCGACGAGCTTGCGGATGAAGCCGCGGACGTTGTCTTCGTGTGGCAGCGCCCGGTCGACCACCGCCCGGACTTCCGGGTGATCGGCGCCCAGCCAGATACGTGGGGCGCCCGTGGCGCGAGCCGTCATGTCGACGGCTTCGCGGCAGATGGCGTAGTCCCGCAGGCGAGACGCGACTCCGTAGTACAGGAATGAGAGCGGTCGTGGACCCTCGTCGGGGCCGAGCGGCTCATACCACTCGGGCACCACGGCGTTGCGGATCACTCGGACGGCTGCGTTGCTCTGATGCATCCGACCGGCCAGGGTCGGCGTCGTCACCGTCACCAGATCGGCGAGCCCGGCGAATCTGTGGATGAGGTCAATGTCGCACTGGAGCCGCCTGTAGAAGCCTACCCACGGCTCGGCCGACATGAGGTCGTCGTCGATCTCGTAGACAATCGCCCGCCCGCGCAGCACCGCCCTGTTCCGTTCGATCTCGTCCAGCAGGGGGCGAATGATCCGGTCACGGTAGATGGGCGCGTGGCCGGTCTCCTGGCAATGACGCTCGAGGCTGGCCGTGTCAGGAGCCACGTAGTCGCAGTCCTCGCAGCCGATGATGGTCCCGTACCAGCGCCGGAAGACCAGCACGTCCGCCCATTCGATCGGCGACAGGTCGATGGTGGCTACGCCGTCTCGGACGGCATCATCGAGGCGGTTGACGTAGTCGGAGGGGATCTGGATTCGATAGTCGTTGAATTCGCCCCACGTCCGGAGCTCCACGTCGTGCCGGCCCAGCAGGTCGCGGTACATGCCCAGGCGCACGGAGTCGCAGACGCCGGCGTCGATCGAGCCGTAGACGAGCACACGCAAGGTCTCAGCCATTACCAGGGAATCATCTGTGCGGCCCGGGTGCCGGACAACGGGGCATCGGTGGCCCCGAAACGGGGAGGGTGCGAGGTCCTGACGCACTCGGGAACGGACGTCAGTGGCTGATCGGGTGATCTCCCGGTGCGAGGGCGCGGACGATCCTCTCGTCGTTCAGGAGACGCAGCTCACGGCGTATCTGCTCGAGCTGACACTGGAGCGAGATGAGCAGCTCGCGGTCGTCGATGAGGATTCGTTCCAGGCGCTGCTGGATCGCCCTCACCGACAGCGGACTCAGGGCGGCAGCCAGCGTCTCGGCCGCGACCTCGCGCTCGATCTTGCTCTGCTGTGGGAACGGCATCATCGGCGGGCGCCTCCGGCGGCGTATGCGCCGGCCGAGACGAAAGCGGGTGTGGCAACGGGCAGCCGGGTCGGGACGGACTCGGCAGCGTCATCGTCGAGAGCCGGCCGGGTCGCGATCTCCTGCCAGGCCTCCAGCAGGCCCCGAAGAACCTTGACGGCCTCCTGGGTCGGGCGAGGATCCTTGGTCAGGTTGCCGTCCACGAGCCGGCGGATGACGAAGTCGTAGAGCTGGTCGAGCTGGACCGCGATCGGGCCGGCCGACAGGTCGAGCGAGCCGCGCAGGGCAGTCACTATCTCCTGGGCACGGATCGAGGCCCTGTGGGACTGCTCGATATCGCCCCGCTCGACGAACGCCAGGTGTTGCGTCGCGAAGCGGATGGCACCCTGATAGAGCAGGACGATCTGGCCAGCGCGACTGGCGCTGGCAACCTGCGCAGTTCGATAGGCAGCGGTCGGATCGAGCATGGAACAGGAGCCTCATGTCTTCGCTGGGGTGGCCAACCGTGCGGCCGTTCCACACTAGGTATCGGTCCGGACGGGCGTCGTCTTGACCGAACGTGGCCCGCCGGCACCACCTGCGACGGGCTGCACACCGGGCTCACGGCTCGCGGCTTGAGCGCCACGAGCGGGCTCCTGGCAAGGGTGCAACGCTGTCGGGGGCAGCACAGTCCAGGGGCCGGAGAATCTCGACGGCGATGCGAAGCGGGACCGCTCGATCAGCTGCCCGTCGTGGCGCTCAGGCCGGACGAACTGGACGAACTCGACGAGGTCGACGATGTCGTGTAGCCGAGTTCGGCGGCAATTTGCGCCGACTGGGCCTGCAGCGTCGCCAGCGTGGTCTCCATCGCCGTGAACTCCGCCTCGATCATGTTCGTGTAGTTGTCGACCATCTCTTGCTGGACCGCTTCCTGGTTCTGAGTGGCCGAAACCTGGTCCGCAAGACTGGTCGTGTTCGACTGGATGTAGGCCTGCGGATTCGACGGATCCTCCAGGCCCTGGAGCTGGCTCAGCAGCTGGCCCAGGGGACCGGTCGCGCTGTCGAGCAGATTCGCGGCCGCGTTCGGGTCGTTGGTCAATGCCGTCGACAGCTGGGCCGGGTTGAGCACGAGCCGGTTGGTCGTCCCGACCGCGGCGCCGACGGCACCCGTGCTGACGCCGAGCGAAGCAAGAGAGTTGGTCGTGCCGCTGCCGATGGCCTGCATTACAGTCTGGCGCAGGCTCAGGAACATCGTCTGGGCGGTCGGATCGTTCGCCAGCGGACCCGACGTTCCGGCCGTGCCGCCGACCGTGCCCGGCGTGCTCGCCGTCAGGCCGTCGAGCGTGTCACCCAGCGTGTTGAAGGCCGCTACGAACGAGCTCAGAGCGGATTGCACGGCCGTCGTGTCTGCGCCGACGGTGACCGTTTCGGTCTCACCGGTGGGCGACTGGCCGACCAGGCTCAGGGCCACACCGTCGATCGCGGTAGAAACCGTATTGCTGGCACTGACGATCGACCTGCCGTCCACCGTAACGAGGGCGTTCTGGCCGATCGTCTGGGCCGCCGTCGTGCCCGGTGAGAGGTTGAGCGCCGCGGCCAGGTTGCCACCACCGCTGCCACCGTTGCCGGCGACGTCGGCGACATCGATGGCCACGGCTCCGGTGCTCAGGGCGGTGAGCTGGATCTTGTCGTTGGTTCGGTCGATCGAGGCGACGACGCCGGCGCCCGAGTTGTTGATCCTGGTGATCACGTCCGACAGAGTGTCCTTGGTCGTATCGTATGAGATCACGACGCCGTTGATCTTCAACTGGCCCGACGTGGTCGATGTCAGACTGCCGATGCCCGACGCATCGAGCGTGCTCGTCATGCGGGCGACGCCGAGGTTCGTCGTTCCCGTTATCGTCGGATTGCTGGCGTTGGTCGCGGACGAGTTCGCGATACCGAGCATTCCCAGGGCATTGCTCGAGTCGCCGGACGCGCTGAACGACAGCGAGTGGTTGTGGGCGGCACCCGAGATGCTCAGCTGAAGCTGGTTGTTCACGACGGAGAATGTCGCCGTTGCCGCGGAGTCCGCGGGAGCTGAGCCGCCGTTGCCACCGGCCCGCAGCTGGTTCTGGATCGCCTGGCCGAAACCCGCCATGACCTGGTCGAGGGTCGTGGCGGTCGGGTCGCCAACGGTGTAGTGGACGATGACGCCGTCGACGATGGCGCTGATCTGGCCGGCCGTTACGCTCCCGGGCAGGTTCAGCGAGGAGAGCGTCGGGTCGAGGTACCTGGTCCCGTTGATGGTCGCGTCCTGAACGTTGGTCACGCCCGGACCATCGAGACCGAGCGCGATCGCCATGTTGCTCGAGTCGGCTGGATCGCCGTTCTGAGCGCCGAACGAGATGGAGTGGGCCGACGAGTTGCCGGTGATCGACAACTGGAGCTGCCCGTTCACGATCGAGGCGCTTACAGTTCCGGTGTCAGTGGCATTGATCTGCGTCTGAATCGCGCTCGAGATGCTGGTCACGACCGACTGGAGGGTCGATGTGGCCGGGTCGACCGCGACCGAGACAGCCTGCCCGTCCACCGTCACCGTCATGTTGCCGGCGGTGATCGGCGTGGCCAGACCGGAGGCCGCGAGCGTCTTCGACGTGTCCACGGTGCCAGTTATGGCGGTGCCCAGCGCATTCGTGGACACGGCCCGCGTGGCGGTTGCCACTTTCTGCACCGTGACCTGGTAGGACGCAACGGAAGCGCTCGGCCCGGCAGTCGCGGTGAGGACCGAGCTGTTGGTCGACGTGGCCGCACGGCTCGAACCGGCGCTCGTGACGGTGAAGTTCTTGAGAGCCGTCACGACGCTGTCGATGGCGGTGCCGAGCTGACCGTAGGCCGTCTTCTGGGCGGTAAGGGCGGTTTCCTTCGTCTGAAGGTCGGTCAGGGGCTGCTTCTCGGCCGCAACCAGGGCATCGACGATGCTCTGGGTGTTGAGCCCGGAGACTACGCCGCCGAATTGGATCGTTGACATCCTGATCTCCAGGGATCGAATCCCGACCCACCCCGCGCGCGGGAGTGGCCAATCGGGTTATCGGCTTCGAGTGAAGGAAGCTTGAGCCGTGGAACCGCGGTCCGCCAGTCGGGTTCTCCCCATATCCGCGGCGCCCGCGGCGCGAGCCCGACGTTTCGGCGACCCGGCCGGCTCGTCATCTGACCTGCTCCTGGGAGCGCCGCGTGCTGCGATAGTCGTTCATCATCTGGCGGGTAGTGGCGAGCCTCCCGCGGAGCGAATCCATCTCGGCCCGGAGCTGGTCCGCCGCTTCGCGATCGCAGTCGAGGATCCGGCGCAGTCGTGCGTTCATGTCCGGCGGTCGCGTCTTGGGGTCTGACCCCACGAGGAGGCTGATCGCCGCTTCGCGCGCCTTGAGCGCCAGGGCTGCGCCCTCAAGGTCGGGATCGGGGCGCCGGCGCATCGCGTCCATCAGAGCGTCCGTTGCGGCTTCCAGAGCGACGATCGTGGCCTGGTGCGAGGCGTCCAATTCTCACCTGGAAGAAAGTGCGTGAGCAGAAAGAAGGGGCCGGCGGAAGACCGCCGACCCCTTCGAACTCTCGGTCGGTGGCTCAACAGAGTTGAGCCTAACCGAACTAGCGGAGCAGGGTGAGGATGCTCTGCGGAGCAGAGTTGGCCTGGGCCAGGATGGCCGTGCCGGCCTGCTGCAGGATCTGGGTCTTGGTGAAGTTGACCATCTCGGACGCCACGTCGAGGTCCTTGATGCGGGACTCGGAGGCGTTGAGGTTCTCCGAAGCCACGCCGACCGCGGCGATGGTGTGGGTGAGGCGGTTCTGGACTGCGCCCAGGTTCGCGGCGGTGGTGTTGAGCGCGGTGATGGCGTTGTCTGTGGCGGTCAGGAGGGCCGCAACAGCGGGAGTCTGCCCGATCGTCGCGCTTGTCCAGTTGGCTCCCTGAGCGGTGTTGAAGCCCGCGATTGCCGTGTCGAGGCCCAGGGACGTCGTTGTGGCACTGGCGAAGTTGACGCCGACGGTCTCGTTGGCGTTGGCACCGACCTGGAACACGGACTGCGCGGCTACGCCGGCGGTCGCGATGATGGTCTTGTTCTGGAGGTCCGCATCAATCGTGGCCGCGGTAGTGGCGGCCGGGCCGGCGATGGTGAAGCTCACTCCGAGCTGGTTGAAGTTGAAGGTCTGAGTGCCGCCAGCTGGCATGGCGGCGACGGCAACCGTCTGGGTCACGAGGCCGCCGGCATTCGACAAGGTAAGGGTGTTCGTGCCACTTGTCAGGGTGTAAGTCCCGGCCTTTGCGCCCGAGACATCGACTGCGCTGACGACTGACGTCGAAGTTGTCAGAGCGGCGCCAACGACGAGGTTCCCGGCGCCAACAGTGGAACCCGAGGAGCCCGACAGGAGGGACACGCCGTTGAACGTGGTCGTTCCGGCAAGGCGGTTGATTTCAGCCTGCAGGGCGGCGACTTCGGTGTTGATGCTGCTTGCGTCGCTCGAGCCGACCGTGGCGTTGCCCGCCTCGACACCGAGCTCGCGGATGCGCTGCAGCATGGACTGGATTTCGGTGATGCCTCCAGCGGCGGTCTGGACCATCGACACGCCGTCCTGGGCGTTGCGCTGGGCCTGGTTGAGGCCCGTGACCTGCGCCTGCAGCTTGTTGCTGATGGCGTAGCCCGCCGCGTCGTCGGCGGCGGTGTTGATGCGGAGACCACTCGACAGCTTCTGAACGCTGGACGAGAACTTGCCAGCCGTGATGTTCAGGTTGCGCAGCGCATCGAGAGCATCAACGTTGGTATTGATCGCCATACCCATGGAATTAGGCCTCCTAGCCCTGGTTCAGTGCGGCGTCCATGCCGCCGGAGGGCAACTGCCCACCGCGGGAGAAGTCGGTCCGGAGGCGCCTCACTTGAGGCGCAGGAGGCCTAGACGGCCCGGCCGGCGCCGGATGCGGTGCGTGCCCGCCCCGGCCCGGCGTGCTCGGCTGCCCAGCGGTAGGCGTCGACCCACTCTGGAGCTCTGGTGACCACTGTGTATTCCGCCAGCACGCGCTCACGGGCCCGCGCAGCCAGCTCAAGGCAGAGGTCCGGCGAGGCCACGAGCGAGCGCAGGTGGCGCTCCCAATCGCTGCGGGAGCAGGCCACCAGACCATCGACGCCGTCCCGGACCACGTCGTAAGGACCCGGGCCATCCACGCCTGAGACGATCGCCGGCGCTCCGGCCAGCGCATATTCGAGCCAGTGCAGCTCGCTGCGGGCGCGGTTGTACGGCGTGTCCTCGAGTGGCACCAGGCCGATGTCCGGCCGGGCAGCGCCCAGGGCGGCGGCGAACTCCCGCGCTCCACGGACCCACGGCCTGACTTCATCCACCACGCCCGCCAACCGCGCCGGGTCGCCGCCGAGCCAGACTCTCCGAAGGGTGGCGTGATCTCGCGCCACGGCGTCGACGGCCCGGCGCGCGATCTCGTAGTCGCGCAACCTGACGGTTGCCCCGTGATAGACGAGGCGCGGTTCACCGGGCATCTGGGCCGTCGCCGCCGGTCGTGCGGCCTCGTACCAGCTCGGATCCAGGGCGTTTCGGATGACGCGCACCGGAGCGTGGGTGCGAATGGCCAGCCGCTCGGCCAGGACGGGCGTGGCAGCGGTCACAAGATCGGCCAGGCCGAGCATCCGCTCGACCAGATCGCGCTCCAGGATGTCCTCGGCGCCGGACGGCAGGTCGGCTGCGAAGATGTCGTCGTCCGTGTCGTAGACGATCGCGCGCTTGCCGAGGGCGCCCGGCTCGGCCTCCAGGAGCCCCACCAGGGCCCGCACGGCGAAATACGGCGCCGGTACGACCGAGTGCCCGGCCATCGTGCCGTGGACCCTGGCCTCCACATGAACGAGCGTCCGAAAGCCGCACGCATAGCAGGCATGCCATGTTCGATAGTGCCTTCGGAGGACGAGCACGTCCGACCACCCCACCGCGGCCTCCATGGCTCCGAAGGGGTCGACCTCGGCGGTGGGGTCGCCGGGGGTCCAGCTGACCAGCTCGATCGCGTGTCTCGCCAGCTCGGGAATCATGGCTTCGAAGCGGAGCGCGTCGGAGGCGCCGGCGGCGCCGGGTCCGATGACAAGCACCTTCAGTACTTCGGTCACGACGGCGCCACGGGTCGGCGAAGGCGCGCGATGATTCGTGTCTTGTCTTGCATCGATTGAGGGGCCGTCAGGCGATGCTTGGGTCGTCGTCGCCCGAAGGATCGTAGGCGGCATCGGCCGAGGTCGCCCCGATGGATGTCACCGAGGTATCGAGAGCATGGGGCGAGAGCATGACCCGCAGCCTGGCCCTCGCGTCCGAGGCGTCGCGAAGCTCGCCCGAGACCTGCTCGATCAGCTCCGCTCGAACGACCGCCACGTGCCGGGGAGCCGTGATGCCCAGCACGACGCGATCTCCCTCGATCCTTACGACGCGCACCTCGACATTCGGCCCGATCTGGATCGATTGGCCCGGGCGGCGCGTGAGGACAAGCATCAGCCCTCCTCCGAAACCGGCACCTGGAGCGGGAAATCGGGATCCTCGATGACGAGCTGTCGAGCGGTCGAGCGCTGCATGTCGATGACCAGCGGGCCGGCCAGGTTGGCAGTGATGGCGGGCGGCTCGCCATGGACGGCCAGTATCGCCAGGACCCATTCCCCTTCTCCGACCAGGCCGCGGTCGCGCAGACGGTCCGTCGTCCCGGGCTTCACGTTGTCGGCGGACGCCGCGATGAAGCCCATTGTCGGGTCGTCATCCGAGACGATCTCGTACAGCGCTGTTTCGGGAACGGCGGTCAGCCGGTGTCGGACGAGGGCAGGCAATCCGACGAGACCGTCCGGAAAGACGATCTCGGCGGAGATTTGTGCTTGGCTCACGGGCTTGTCCTCAATTGCGGGCATGTGACGAAGGTGGCCTGCCCGCGCCGGCTCACCGGGTGCCTTACCTGAGGTAGTCGATCAGGCTCGTCTGCATAACCTTGGCGGTCACGGCCAGGGAGGCCTGATACGTGGTCTGAGCCTCCGTCAACTCGGTAATCGCCGACGGCATGTTGACATCCTCGAGCTGACTCAACAGGGTCTGGTTGTTCGTGGTGAGATCCTGCAGCGAAGACTTGGCGTCGGTGACGCGGTTCTCCCGCGCGCCAACCGTAGCCTGGGCCTGAGTCAATGACTGGAGCGCGCTGGAGATCTGAGTGATCGTCGTCGACTGGACAGCCTGTCCGCTGTTGAGATCGGTCTGGAGCTGCGTCAGCGCATCGATCGCAGGCTGGAAGGCGGCATCGCCGGACAGGCTTGTCTGCATCGTGCTGGAAGGTCCAACTCGCGCGATCACGACACCGTGATCGCCCTGGTATGAGCCGACCTGGCCCGGCCCGGTGACCTGGTACGGAGCGGTGGAAGTGCGGAAGCCGCTGAAGATATAGCTGTCCCCGACCTTGGCGTTGGCGTCCTGGGCCATGGCCTCGGTCAGCTGGGAGACCTCCGCCGCGATCGACTTGCGGTCGTCCGCGCTGAGAGTCCCGTTGGCGCCCTGGATTGCCAGCTCGTTGGCGCGCTGGAGCAGGGATCCGGCGCTGGAAAGGGCGGTGTCCATGGCCGAGAGCGTGCTGGTGGCGGCATCGATGTTCCGTCCGAACTGGTTCAGCTGAGCCATCGTGTCGTTCAGTCCGACAGCCGACCTGACGTCGGCGGGATTGTCGGAGGGTTGATTGAGTTGCTTGCCCGAGCTGACCTGCTCCGTCAGCCGTTGCATGTTGGTCATCTGCTTCGCCAGGCTCGCGTTGGCGAAGTCGTAGAGCATCGATTCGGATATGCGCATCGCTCAGCTCTCCGTTCAGCGGCCCGCCATGCCGGTGTTGTTGATGAGGGTGTCGAGCATCTGGTCCATTGTCGTGATGACCCTCGCCGCGGCCTGGTAGGCGTGCTGGAACTGCAGCATGTTGGTCGCTTCTTCGTCCAGAGAGACTCCACTCTTCTCCTGGACTTGCGTGGTCAGCTGAGTGACGACGAGTTGCTGGTTCTGCGACATCTCGGTCGACTGGCTCGCTGCGGCGCCGATATTGCCCACCAGTCCGGCGTAGAACTCGGTGGTGGTCTGCGACGGCGAGTACATGGAAGCGGCTACGACGGTGTTGCGGCCGGGCGTCGTGAAGTCCGTCACGAGGTCGGCGGCGGCCTTGGGGGAAGCCTCCGCGCTGACGGTCAGCTTGATACCGAGCTGATCGAAGTTGAGGACCTGAGTGGTGCCGGCCGTCATGTCGGTCACGTTTATCGTCTGGTGGCTTCCGTCGGCGCCCGTCAGGGTCAACGTACCGGGAGCCGTGCTGCTGAACGTGTACGTCTGGGCCTTCGCGGTATCCGTAGCGACCGTCATCAGCCGCGCGGTCGTGTTCGTGGCCAGGTCCATGACGCCGACTATGTCCGTCCCGGCGACGCCGGCCGAGTAGCTCTGGGCGTTCTGCAGATCGGCGATCTGGCCGGCCACGGAACCGTCGCCCGGGGAGCTGGCGGACGAGGCCGCGGCAATCAGCTGGGGATTCGCGGCCACGGCCGGGTTGATCGCAAGTGTGGCTGCCGCGTCCGCGGCGTTGTACGTGAACATAGCCTGGCCGGCGTTGCCGTTCGCATCGACGCCCCGCTCGTGCAATGCGTTGGTCGAATCGGCAATGCCCTGGGCCAGCTGGTTGAGCTGCGCCTGGTAGCCGGCTACGTCTGTGTCGCGGACATCCAGCAGCGCCTTCATCTGTCCCGTCGAGAGCGAGACTGCGCTGCCGTCCGACCAGAGCGGCGTGATGTGGCCGGAGCCGTTCATCTGGGCAACCATCTTGCGGGCGGTCACGTTCGAGACGAGATCGGTCCCGCCCACAAGGACCGTCACGGTCCCGTCCGATTGAGTCAACTGCGTCGTCGGCACGATCGTGTTGAGCTTCTCCAGCAGCTGCTCACGCTGATCCAGGAGGTCGTTGGGATTGCTGCCGCTGATCGTGACGCGCTGGATCTGGCCGTTCAGATTCGCGATCTGCGAGGCCAGGTCGTTGATCGTCGTGACCTGCTGGCTGACCTGCGTGTCGATTCCGGTGGCGACCAGGCCCACCTGCGTGGCCGCGCTGTTGATGTCCATCGCCAGGCTGGAGGCCTGTTCGGTGAGAGCGCTTCGAGCAGCGGTGGAGCTTGGGTTCGACGCGACATCCTGCCATGCGCTGTAGTACTTGCTGATGCTGCTGCCGAGGCCCGAGTCGGACGGCTCCGGGAAGATGGCCTCGACCTTGGCCAGCTGCTGGTCGCGGGCGTCCCACTCGCCCTGTATCGAGGTCTGCTGTTGCACCTGCGTATCCAGGAAGTTGTCCCGGACACGGGTGATCGCGGCCACGGAGACTCCGGAACCGATCTGGCCCGGCAGGCCGCTCCTCTCGAATCCGGGGTACGTGTAGGGCGGCGCCTCGACTAGCGACACCACCTGGCGGGAGTAGCCGGGAGTGTCCGCGTTGGCGATGTTGTGGGCCGCGGTGTCGAGCTGCTGCTGAGCCGCTCGCAGCGCCGTAACGCCGATGTCGAGCCCGAAGAACGGGGAACTCATGCTAGGCCCCCCTATCCACGTAGGTCGGACCGGGGTTGGCCGAATAGCCACCCACCGTGCCGTCGGCGCCGACCCTGCCAATGCCCAGGAGCAGCCTCATCAGGGCCGCGTCCAAGGCCCAGGCCCGCTCGATCAGATAGGCGTTCCGGCGGGCGGCGGCGCCGAGCCGGTCGCACAGGCTCGGGACCCCCGCTTCGCTCAGCAGCGCCCGGTCCTCGGGAGTCAGGGAGGCGGCCAGGCCGCTCACCTCGTCGACGAGCGCCTCGGCCTGCTCGTTGTAGCGCACAAGGGACAGGCGGTCGTGATGCGCGACGGCGTCCGCCACCCCGTCGGACGCCTCAACCAGGCGGCCAAGGGCAAGCGTCAATGCGGACAATTCGGTCGAGCCGAAGCTGGCACGGTAGGCAATCGCGTTGCCGGCGAGCTCACTCTCGCCCCGCGCCAGCATTTACGCTCGAGTGTCGAGGATCCCCCTGGCCACGACTTCGGCTTTGACCGAGTACGTGCCCTGAGCGATCCGCTGCTTGGCGTCGTTAACCTTGTCGGTCCGGACGTCGGGAGCGGCATTGGCGGCCTGGAGGGCCTGATGCATCTCCCGGCTGCGCGACGATAGCTCGACGCGTGCGGCCGGCTGGCTGACGGCGCGGTCATTTTGGGGTCGCTGAACTTCGGGTCGGGTCGGCGCCGGCGTGGCCGGAGCTGGCGGCTGAAGGTTCGGCGACGAGGTTACGGACCGCGGGTCTTCGATCTTCATTGCTTTCCTCTATTGGGCATCACCCTAGAGATCGGCCGGTACTCTGGAGACTTGACTCGCGGGAGGGGTAGATTGTCATCGATTCGACGTATGCGTTGCGTTGGGGCGACGTTTTCGGAGAACGCCGAGCGGCGCACCACGCCGCGGCGCGCCAGTTGGACCAGCATCGCACCTTCGCCCGGGACACGGAAGGGGGCCGTTCGTGGCCCCCTGAAAGGGGCCGTTCGTGGCCCATTGAAGCGGGCCGTTCGCGGCCCGCTCGACGTCGTGGACTCGCTCATCGCAGACGCCCCAGCTGGACAGCGTCGCCGATCGTCCCGTCCTCGAGCTTCAGGGCTCGGGAGTTCATCTGGAAGTTGCGCTCGATCGAAATCATGTCGGTCATGTTCAGGGCCATGTCGGTGTTGCTGGCCTCGAGCATGCCCTGGCGGATCGACCCTGTGCCCGGGGTGAGCTGGCCACCGGCAGACAACAGGTTCTGGCCCAGTCGAGTCACGCCACCGGGCGGCCATCCGACGAGGGCGATGCGCTGCCCGGTCTGGAGGATCGTTCCGTCCGAACGTACGGTGAAGGTCTTGCCGGGCTGGATGGTGTGGCCGGCGGTGTCCAGGACCGGGAAGCCCTGCTCGGTCACCAGTGTGCCGGTGACGTCCACCTGGAAGTCACCGGCTCGCGTGTAGGCGACGCCGCCGCCGTTCCGGACGACGAACAGGCCATCGCCGATGATCGCCAGGTCCGACTGGATGCCGGTCTGCTGGATCGGCCCCTGGCTGATGTCGAGCTTCAGACCGGTCGGGATGGCACCCGTACCAAGCTCGCCCAGCTCCGGGCCGAGCGTATTCATGACATGGAGCTCGAAGTCGTCCTGCACGGTCCGCGACTGCTTGAAGCCAACCGTGTTGGAGTTGGCGATGTTGTCCGCAACCACATCCTGACGGGTCATCGACGAGATGACTCCGGACAGGGCGGTGTAGAAGCCACGGATCATGGCCGGGCCCTCCGCCGCCCGAGCCGGGCGGCAACGTCCGAGTCCACCAGCCGGCTGCGTAGGGCCAGGATGGCCTCGGTGTGGATCTGGCAGACGCGAGATTCGGTGACGCCGAGGACCTGGCCGATTTCCTTGAAGGTCATCTCGTCCTGGTAGTAGAGCGCCACCACCATCCGCGAGCGCTGGCTCAGACGGCCGATCTCCTGCACGAGCGAAGCGATGGCGTCGCGACGGGCGGCCTCATCGGCCGGGTCCACGGCGTTGGGATCGGGGGCGTTGTCGGCCAGCATGGCCGAGTCGTCGTCGTTGTCCCGGGCGTCGTGCTCGTCGAGCGAAACCGTCACCACCGACGCCGCCTGGAGACGCTCGCGATATCGGGCCACCGGCAGGCCGAGCCGGGCGGCTATCTCCGATTCCGTCGGCGAGCGACCCAGCTCGTGCTGCAGGTCGCGAATTGCGCCCTGAATGGCCCGGGCCGCCTCACGACCCGCCCGGCCCACCGTGTCCAGCGAACGGACGGCATCCAGGATGGCGCCGCGGATCCGCAGGATGGCATACGACTCGAATGAGGCCGCCGCCTCCGGCTTGTAGGCATCGATGGCTCGCAACAGCCCGAGCACGCCGGCCTGCATCGCGTCCTCGTGGTCGAAGAGCCCCGGCACGGACACCCCGAGCCGGCCGACCACGTACTTGACCAGGTGGGCGTAGCGGGCGACGAGCTCGTCGCGGCTCATGCCCGAACCCGGCGCCGGCGTGTTGCCGTAGGCACCGTAGCCGCTCAGGTCGGGGGCTTCATCGGCCCCTTCGGTCGCAGGGAGGCCCGCGGGAGCCGCGGCTTCGGGCGGAGCTTCGGGGCTGCCTTCCCGCGTCGCATCTGGCTCGGGAGTCGCCCCTGGATCGTCGCCGGCAAGGACATCGTCCCCTGGGCCGCGTTCTTCGCCGTCGGGGGGCGCCCCACCTGAGCCCGATCCGAAGTCGTGCTCGGAATCTCCGGGCGACTTCACAAGCGGCTCCACGACCTGGCCGGCGCGGGTCTCGGCGAAGAGTCGAGACGCAGGTCGGGCCACGACCGCACCTTCGACTGCGGAGGCGCGGAGCGGCGGAAGGAACTGTCGGTCGAACATCACGCAGTCACCTCAACCTCACGCGCTTCTGGATATGGTGGATTCGGACCGACGCGTCCGAGCGGCCGCCACCGAGTCGGCCCTGGCCGATTTCATTGCTTTGGCCCGTCTGGCATCACGGCGCTTTCGCATCCTCAACATCTTTACCTCGGGCGGCTCGAGCCAGCCGGCAAGCAAGCGCCCCGCGAGGGTGAAACCGACGGCGACGGCAAGCGCCCGATCGACGCAGTCGACCGCCGGCGCCCCCGCCTGGTACGAGACGCCGCCGACCGCCAACGCGGCGACGACGGCGATCCTCAACGTCCAGGTGGCAATGAGCAGTTCCATCTATCAGACCTCCACCTGGGCGTGCACTTGCACGGAAACGCTGGGCAGAATCTCCTCGTAGGAGAGAACGGTGAGCTGGGGCAGGTGCCGCTCGGTCAGGTTCCGCAGGGCCAGCCTGATTCGAGTCGTGCACAGCAGAATGGGCTGGTAGCGTTGCAGCGCCAGGCTTCGCAGAGCCCGATCGATCGACTCGATGAGCATCCGACTGTCGGAGCCGGACAACTCCAATCCGACGTAGCCGGGCTGGACCATGACCGACGCCCCGAGGCGAGTGTCGAGGTCCGGAGCCAGTGCAACCGCGTGGATCGCCCCGTCCGGGGCGCGGTATCGCATCGAGATGGCGCGGGCCAGCGCATGCCTGACCGCCTCGGTCAGGAAGAGCGGCTCCTTGGTGCTGCGTGCGCCGTCGGCGATCGCCTCGAGGATGGTCGACAGGTCCCGGATCGGGACGCGCTCGCGCAGCAGGCCCTGCAGAACTTTCTCGACGTCGCCCAGGGTGACGAGATTCGGCACCAGGTCCTCGACCAGGCCGGGCTGCTCCTTCTTGAGGCCGTCGAGCAGCTGGTTGGTCTCCGGCCGGCCGAGGATCTCGTGAGCGTGGCGCCGGATCGTTTCGGCAAGATGTGTGGCCAGGACGGAGGCCGCATCGACGACCGTGTAGCCGAGGCTCTCCGCCCGTTCGCGATCGGCCACGCTGATCCACGACGCCGGCAGCCCGAAGACCGGCTCGGTGGTGGGAATCCCGCTGACGGCGATCTCACCGCCGTTCGGATCCATGCACAGCATCTTCGTGGGATCGACCGTGCCGCGGGATATCTCCGATCCGCGCAGCTTGATGACGTAGGAGTTCTGATCGAGGACCAGATCGTCGCGGATGCGGACGGTGGGCACGATCAGGCCCAGCTCGCTCGCTATCTGGCGCCGGATCAAGCCGATCCGCTCCACCAGGCCACCGCTCGGGCCGCCCTCGACCAGGCCCACCAGGCCGTAGCCCACTTCCAGCTCCATCGTCTCGACCTTGAGGGCGTCGAGCGGGCTGTCCTGGCCACTCCCCAGGGCCGGGAGAGTCGGGGGCGCGAGCAACGCAGTTCCAGGCCCGGCCAGAGCCACCGCGGCAGACAATCGCGATTGAGAGAGGAACCAACCGCCGCCGGCGACCATTGCCCCTGCCGTGCCGAAGATCATCATCGGGAAGCCGGGCACGACGCCGATGACCATCAGGGCGCCGCCGACGACCATGAAGAGCCTTGGCCGGCTGAGAAGCTGGCTGCCGAGGTCGCTGCCGAGGCCGGCCTCCGAACCGCTCCTGGTGACGAGCACGCCCGTCGCGATCGAGATGAGCAGGGCGCTGATCTCGTTGACCAGACCGTCCCCGACGGTCAGGACGGTGTAGGTCGTGAGAGCCGTGCCGATGTCGAATCCCTTCTGGATGACACCTACCGTCAACCCCCCGACGATGTTGACGACGATGATCACCAGGGCCGCAACGGCATCGCCCTTCACGAACTTGGAGGCCCCGTCCATCGCGCCGTAGAAGTCCGACTCCTTCTCGATGGCGTGGCGCCGCGCCCGCGCCTCGTCCGGCGTTATCAGACCGGCGTTGAGGTCGGCGTCGATGCTCATCTGCTTACCGGGCATGGCGTCGAGAGTGAAGCGGGCGGCCACCTCGCTGACCCGGCCGGCACCGTTGGTGATGACGACGTACTGGATCACGACCAGGATCAGGAAGACGACGATGCCGACGACGGTGTTCCCTCCGACGACGACCTTGCCGAAGGCGTTGATGACTTCGCCGGCGTGGGCGTTGAGCAGGACGAGCCGGGCCGCCGAGACATTCAGCCCCAGGCGGAAGAGGGTCGCGATCAGGAGCAGCGGCGGGAACGAGCTGAACTCGAGCGGCTCGCGAACGTTCAGCGAAACCAGGAGGATGGTGAGCGAGAAGGTGATGTTGAGGACGATCAGGATGTCCAGCAGCGTCGGCGGCAGCGGGATGATCATCATCGCCACGATGCCGACTACGGCAGTGGCGAGGAATGCGTCGCTCCGGTGCAGGACGCTGGGGGCGGCCGGGGTGGCCTGACTCGTCACCGCTCTTGCTCCTCTTCGTCCACGTCGGCTGCATCGACGTCACTCGATTCGTCCCCCAGAACCAGGCTCGCCTCCAGCTGGGCCAGTTCGTCGGCAGTGATATCGCCCAGTTCGTCGTCCGCCAGGGCCGCAGCCAGCGCGTCTTCATCGACATCGGCCGACCTGAGGGCCGCCCCATCGAGCCACGCGTCTGCCGCGGCTGCGTCGCCGTCAACGCCTTCGACGTCCCCGGCCGCGGCCGATTCCACCGTTTCGGCTGGATCATCCTCAACCGTGTCGGCGGCGCCGTACAGCCGTGCGGCGGCCGCGCCGTCGACGTGGCTGCTGGGCCCCGCGGTCGGCCCGTCGAGGATGGCCGTGGCCGCGGACGCCGGCGCGGAATTCCACCACGTGCGCGCCGCAAAGCCGCTCGGGCCACCCTGGCCACGACCCGCAGCCCAGCCCGCCGCTCCGCGACGCGCGCCCGCGGCCCGCCCACCGGCACCGAAGCGCGCCTGGTGAACCAGGACGAGAAGTCTGGCCACGGCCCTGTAGAGATGGGTCGGGACCTCTGAGCCGACGGGACGGGAGAAGAGCGCCCGAGCAAGAGGCTTGTCCTCGACCACGGGGACGTTGTTCTCGCGCGCGATCCCCTTGATTCGATCGGCCATCAGCCGCTGGCCTTTGGCCACGATCTTGGGCGCTCGCATCGTCAACGAGTCGTACTTGAGAGCCACGGCCAGTGTCGTCGGGTTGGTCACGACGACGTCGGACGTGGGCACGGCGTCCATCATCCGGGCAAAGGCCATCTGCCGGGCGCGGCGGCGGCGGGCGCCCCGGATCAACGGGTCGCCTTCCTGCTCGCGGTACTCCTGCTTGACGTCCTGCTTGGTCATGCGAATCGATTCGTTGGCCCGCCGGCGCTGGACGACGAAGTCGACCAGGGACACGACGGCGAGCAGGATCGTGATCGTGAGCCCGAGCTGGAAGATCGCCGACAGGCAGGTGCCGGCGATGATCGTCGCGCTGGAACCCTCCGAGTTCACGATCGTCGGGACGCGGCTCCCGACCACCTGCCACGAGATGATCGCCAGGATCGCCAGCTTGGCCGCGGCCAGCCCCAGCCTCACCAGGGCCTGACGATCCATCAGCCGCTTCATGCCGGTGATCGGATTCACGCGGCTGAGATCGAACCGAATGGCTCGATAGGAGAAGACCAGGCCGCCCGAGACCAGGTTGCCGGCGATGCCCGCCACCATGACCAGGCAGGCCAGGGGCAGGACCAGAACGAGAACCGTCAGTATCGCGTCGCCGGTCTGGCCGACCAGCTGGGTGCTGGTCGTGTGGCGCGACATGTCGATGATGGCGGACTGGGTCCTCGTGACCAGGTTGGCGGCCACTCCGGGAAGCAGGCTGGCGAGCGCCAACATGCCCACACCGAGCGTGATACCCATCGACAACTCGTGGGATCGGCCGATGCCCTGGCCCTTGGCGCGAGCTTCCTCGCGCCGTCGCGGCGTTGGTGCTTCGGTCTTCTCAGCCATCGCGCGCCCCTACGTCGGCACTGCGCCGCCGGTGGCGGCGTTGAAGACGAATCGGTAGATGGACGCCGCTCCGCTGACCAGGCTCGGCATGGCCACGGCCAGGACCGCCACGCCCACGAGCATCTTGAGCGGCAGGCCCAGGATGAAGACGTTGATCTGCGGGATGGCTCGAGCGAGGAGGGCGACGGTCAGCTCCACGAGCAACAGCACCAGGGCGATCGGCAGAGCGACCCTCACGCCCAGCTCGAGCGCCAGGGCGACTGTCTGGGCTCCGGTCATGGCCAGGTCGGCCGGCCAGCCACCGCCGACCGGGTAGATAAGGAACGAATTGGCCAGCGACTGGACGACCGCCAGGTGGAGGTTCATAGCCAGGAACAGGAGGCCCGCCAGGACCGAGAAGAACGGGTCGATGGCTGTGGAGGCTTCCTCTTCGGTCGGACTGAAGACGCCGGCCAGCGATAGGCCGAGCTGAATGGAGATGACGCGCCCGGCGAGCTCCACGGCCTCGAAGCACATCGACAGGGTGTAGCCGAGCGCCAGGCCGATGATCAACTCGATGGGGGCGGCCAGAATGAGCGGCATGGTTCCGGCCGTTGTTCCGGCGGCCCTGGCCAGGGCGACGGTCAGAGTGGCCGCCAGGCCGAACTTGACCAGTGTGGGGATGGAGTGGTGTCCGAAGATCGGGGCGGTGAACACCAGGCCCGTGCAACGCAGCATCACCAGGAACAGCATCGAGACCTGGCCGCCGGCCAGCGTGACCGTCATCGGCCCGCCTCCGACACCGCCTGGAAGACGAAGCGAGTGAAGTCGGTCAGCTGAGTAGCCATTCCCGGCCCCAGCACTACCAGGACCAGTGCCACCACGACGAGCTTCGGGACGAAGGTCAGCGTGGCCTCGTTGATCTGAGTCGCGGCCTGGAAGACGGAGATGGTCAGGCCCACGGCCATCGAGACCAGGACGATCGGCCCTCCAACCAGCAGGGCGGTGTAGAGGGCCCGTTGCATGACCGCGCCAACGTCGGCTGAACTCATCGCTAGCCGAAGCTCTTCACGAGCGACTGGACCACCAGAACCCAGCCATCGACCATGACGAAGAGGAGCAGCTTGAAGGGCAGGGCGATCTGGGTGGGCGAAACCATGACCATGCCCATGGACATCAGCGCCGAGGCAACAACCAGGTCGATGATCAGGAAGGGGATGTAGAGCAGGAAGCCCATGGTGAAGGCGGTCTTGAGCTCGCTCACCACGAAGGCCGGTAGCAGGACCTCGAGGGAGACGTCGTTGGCGGTCGCGGGCCGCGGCTCCTTTGACAGATCGATGAAGACCTGCAGGTCCTCCTCCCGCGTCTCCTTGAGCATGAAGGTGCGGAACGGATCCATGCCCCGCTGGATGGCCGTGTTCTGATCGATGGTGTTGTTCAGGTAGGGCTGCAGGGCGTTGTTGTTGGCCTCCTCGAAGGTCGGCGACATGACGAACAGGGTCAGGAACAGCGACAGGCCCAGGATCACCTGGTTGGGCGGCAGATTCGGGATGCCGATGGCGCTGCGCAGCAGCGACAGGACGACGACGATGCGAGTGAAGCTCGTCGCCAGCATCAGGATGGCCGGCACCAGCGACAGGACCGTGATGGCGACCAGCAGCTCGAGCGAGAGCGCGAACTGGCTGTTCCCGTTGGACGCCTGGCCGTCGCCGACCTGGACCGAGATGTTCTGCTGCCCGGTGCTCGATGAGCAGCCCGTGACGACGAGAACGACGAAGGCGAGCAGCAGCAGGAAACCGAGCCGGCGGCGGTTCATCGAGCCCGCCCTCCGTTCAGGAACGTCGCCAGTCGGCCGGTCATGGCGTCCAGGGGCCAGAGCACGGAGTTCAAAACCGAACCCAGCGCCGGCTGCGCCGATTGCCCGGGTATAGCTGCCTCTCGCGCGGCAGCATCCGGATCTCCGGCAAGCGCGGCGGATTCCTCGGCCTCGAGCTCGGTGGCATCGAGTTCGGCCAGCGAGACCATCCCGCTGGGCGTGAGCCCGATCACGAGGCGGCGGTCACCGATCGCGACAAGGTGAAGCGATGCCTTCGGTGCCAGCGGCCGCGACTCCAGCACCGCGAGCCGGCTGCCGCGCTTCTGCGCCCCGGTCCCAGTCCGACCAAGGATCCGCAGAGTGATGAATAGCAGGGCCAGGACGACGGCGCCCTTGGTGATCAGGTCGACCCAGTTCAGACCGCCCGTGGGGTCGTCGCTGCCCCAGACACTGCCCACGCCCGAGGTGGCGGCCAGCGCGCCGGTCGCTCCGGGCTGCCCACCGCCGGCGACGGAGAGTGGATGCAGCATCCCGATCAGGGCCACGCCGGCAAGACCCGCCAGACAGGCAATCGCGGCGATGCGGCGGCCGGAGAGCCTTCGGCGCACTTCGACGAGCCGCGCCGGGGGGCGGTTCGAGGCAGCCGAAGGACCGGTCGTCGTCATCGTCAGCGTCCAGTCGGCGACAGTCGCTGCTGGCGGGCCACGACATCTGTGATGCGGACGCCGAAGTTCTCATCGACAACGACGACCTCGCCCTGGGCAATCGGCCGGCCGTTGATCAGGATGTCGACCTTCTCGCCGGCCAGCTTGTCGAGCTCGATTATGGAGCCGGGGGTGAGGGCCAGGACGTCGCGGATCGGCAGAGTCGTGCGGCCGATCTCGACCGCGACCTGGAGTGTCACGCCGAGCAGGAGATCGATGTTGTAGCCGGGCTGGGCGGTCGGCGCGGCGGTCAACTCGGGCAATTGCGCCGCTCGGACGTTGGTCGGCAGCGGGGCCGGGCCGCCGTTGCCGTAGGGAGCGGCCGCCGCAGGCTGGGCGGCGGGACCGGTGGGGGCGGCCGGCGGGGCCTTGAACTCCTGGGCACGCTGAGAGACGGGTGGCGGAGCAGGAGGCGGCGTCGTAGCGGCCTCGGAGGAGAGCGCCTGGAGAGCGACGATGTGGGCCGACAACTCGCCGGCGACAGCCTCGTCGTAGGCGGAGATCAGGACCAGCTCCTCGTTGTCGACGGAGGTTATCGGCAGCCGCAGGAGCAGCATCTCGGCGTCGGGCGAGGAGATGTCGATCGATGTGCCGAGGCCCAAACCCTCGCCGAGGAGCGACTCGAAGGCACTGTCCATGCCTTCGAGCACGAGATCCTGGAGTCGCGCGGCGGTGTAGACGTTGCCGCCGATCTTGTCGCCCCTGGCGGGGTCCAGCGCTCCCCACGCCCCACGTCGATCGGTGCCGAGCAGCTCGAACGAGCGCGCCGGCAGCAGCGGCGTCTCCGCGTCCGCGAACCTGACGTGTCCAACGGTCAGATCCCCGATCGTGACCGGACACAGGGCATCGGCCGAGATTCCCTCGGCGATGGCAGAGCGAAGCATGGGCCACAGCGGCAGGATCGATGCGCCGGCGCCGAGCGAGGCGCCATCCGCGGGTTTCCAATCGAAGGATTCCCAGCTCATGTCAGGCCTCCATGGGCTGCAGCGGGGTCACGAGGCGCAGAGCGATGCGATCCCCGACTCGACCCGGGATCGCCCACGCCTGGGCTTGATCGGAGACCGCAACTAGGACAGGCTCGTCGAAGTGCTCGTCGAACCTGATGACGTCACCGGGCCGCAGCTCAGAGAGAGCTTCGACTGGAATGTCGACCGCCCTGAAGGAGGCGGCGACTGGGATTTCGACTGAGCGAATCTCGCTCTCCAGGACCTCGCGGACGGCGGAGTCGCCGGCGACCGCGCGACGCTGCGCGTACCACATGGTGGCGGCGAGCCTGGGGAGGAGCGGTTCGAGGGTGGCATACGGATAGCAGATGGTCATCGGGGCGGTCTGGCCGGCGAAGCGGACTTCGTAGGTCATTACCGCGACGACTTCGGCAGGGGCCGCGATGCGCAGCAGGATCGGCGTCAAGGCCGATTCCGCGACCGCAACGTCGAGGGTCTGCAGGTGCGACCAGCCCTCGTTGAGGGCATGAGGTATGTGGCCGATGACGCGGGCAATGAGGTCGGCCTCGATCGGCGTCGGCTCGATTCGCTCGCTGGGGATACGTCCCGGTCCACCCAGCAGGCGATCGACCGCGGCCAGGGCGAAGCCCAGGTCCATGTCGATCATGAAGGGCCCGGCCAGGCCGGTGCTGTTCATGACGACCAGCTCGGTCGGGAGACTGAGCTGAGTCACATAGTCGTCGAAGATGAGCTGGTCGGTGCCGGCCAGCTGGATCACGATCGACCCGCGCAGGAACGACGAGAGGCGGGCAGCGGCGACGCGACCGACCGTCTCATGGATGGCCTGGAGGGTTCGCAGCTGCTCGTTGGAGAACTTGGCCGGACGACGGAAGTCGTAAGTCTTGACGATCCGGCCGTCCGCGCTGATGGACGGCGGCTGGTCTTCGGTTGGCAATGACCCATCGGCCACCGCCCCGAGGAGCGCATCGATTTCGGCCTGCGACAGCATCGTACGTCTCGCCTACTGCATTACGAAATCGGTGAAGAGGAGATCGATGACGTTGCCGTCACCCAGGATCTTCTTGATGGCCGCCAGCAGCTCCGCCTTGAGCTTGGCCCGCCCGTCCGCGGTCGTGAGAGTGCTCGAGTCGTGCGCGGAAACGGTCGCCCCGATGGCATCGTCAAGGAGGGGAACGGCGTCCGCGTACGCCGCGAGCTCGGTCGTCTCCTCCTTGGTTCGTTCGGTCCCGTGCATGCCGTAGAAGCTGGCGGTGGTCGGCCGCAGCTCGATGGTCACGCCGACCTTGGCGTACTTGTAGCCGCCCGGAGTAGACGTGGACAGGTTGATGACCTTGTCGTCGAGGGCGAGCATCGGGCCGAACTGACCCTGGCTCGGACCCGGGATGGGCGGCGGCACTTTGCTGGCGGCGGACATCTGCGTGAAGATCAGTGCGCCGGCCGCGGCAAGCCCCACCGGCACCCCCAGAACGAGGATGGCTCGACGGCCTTTCGGGATTGGGAGTCTCACGGGCGGTACTCCAGGTGTCTGCTAGAGCGGCCGGCTTCGCCGACCGGGGTGGCAATGTGGTTCATCAGAAGGACGGCAGCGCAATCGGGGACGCCGAGGCGCTGTTGTCGGGCGGGTACAGGACCACGATGTCGACGCGCCGGTTCTTGGCTCGCGCGGCATCGTCCACGTTCGGCGTGATGGGGTTGTATTGGGCGTTGCCCTGGGCGGAGAGACGGCCGGGCTGCATACCCATGTCGATCATCGCTTCCAGCACCGACAGGGCACGGGCCGTCGAGAGGTCCCAGTTGCTCGAATACAGGATGCCGTCGGGCGGTTGGTCGTCGGTGTTGCCCTCGATCCGGATCTGGTTCGGCAAGGGCTTGATGATGTTCACCACCTGATGGACCAGCTTGAGCGCGTGGTCGTCGAGGTTGGCGCGCCCCGAGGAGAAGAGCAGCGCATCGTTGAGGCGGATGACGATCCCCTGCGGGGCCATGCCGACCTCAACCTCGCCGCCCAACCCCTGGCCTATGGCGTAGTCCTCGAGGGCGGCTTTGATGGCATTGAGATCCGACTGGACTGGACTCGTGCCGGATTCGCTCTGGTCCTGCTGGACGGTGGTGTCCTGGCCGTTGTTGATGCTGATGGCCTGCTGACCCTGAAGAACGTCGGCGTTGAAGGCTGCCTGGACGGATTCCTTGAGGGCCACGAACTTGCGGATGTCGGTCGTGCTGATGGCGTACATGACCACGAAGAGCACGAACAGGAGCGTGATCAAGTCGGAGTACGTCAGGAGCCAGCGCTCCTCGTTGTCGTGCGGCCCGGCGGCGCGGGATCGCTTGTGGCGTGCCATCACGCGGCCTCAGCCATGGTCGACCCGGCCGCCGCGTGTTCCGGCGGCGCCTCGGGTTGCTCTTCCTCGCCCGCATGGGCACGCAGCTTCTGGGCCACGATGCGCGGGTTGTCACCGGCCTGGATGGCCAGGACTGCGTCCAGGGCCAAACGGCGCTCCGCCACCTCCGCCGCATCCTTGCCCTTGAGGTTGGCGGAGATCGGCAGCCACAGGATGTTGGCGGCACCGACGCCGAAGAGGGTGGCAATGAAGGCAGTCGCGATGGATTCGCCCAGCCCGGACGGATCGGAGAGGTTGGAGAGGACGCTGACCAGGCCCATGACGGTCCCGAGGACGCCGAACGTGGGCGAGTAGCCGCCCATCTTGGCGAACATGTCGATGCCCTTCATGTGCCGGGCCTGCATCGATTCGATCTCGATCTCGAGGATCTCCTCGACCGTGTCCGGCTCCAGGCCGTCGATGACCATCTGCAGGCCGTGCCGGATGAATGGATCCTCGACCGCCTCGACGTCGCCCTCCAGGGACAGCAGTCCCTCGCGCCGGGCCCGCTCCGCGAACTTGACGAGCATCGCGCGGATGGTGGCCATGTCGCTCACCCGCGGCTTCATGCTCAGGGCGAACATCTTGGGGAACGTCATGAACTGCTTGACGGAGGTCGAGGCCATCGTGGCCCCAAACGTCGCGCCGAAGATGAGAAGGATTGCCGACGGGTTCAGGAACGCGGTCGGCGAGCCGCCGTCGAGCACGTCGGCGACCATCATCGCGACAACGCAGATCAGGATGCCGACGCCAGCGTCCATCGTTTGCCCCTAGCCTCTGGAGGTCTCGCCGTAGGCGCGCAGGCGCGCCCGGTTGGGATGCTCGTATTGCGCCGGGTCGTGGTCGGTCGGCGGATCGTAGGCGCGCCGGCCACCGAAGCGCGAGTCAACGTGCAGCGAACGCTGGTAGTAGTGGAAGCGCGTCGCCACTTCGGTGGCGGTCTCGCGGACGAGGATCTTCTTGCCGTCGGCAAGAGTGAGGACCGTATCCGGCGTCTCCTCGACCAGTTCGATGCGATCGGGGTTGATGAGGACGGACGTCCCGTCCGGACGCGTCAGCGGGATCATCGGATCACGCCAGGCTTCCGGTGAGGGCGAGGCGCATCAGCCCTGCCCGGGATCGAACGTTCAGCTTGCGACTGAGATTGGCGCGATGGGCCTCGACCGTCTTGACGGAGAGGACCAGCGACTCGGCGATCTCGCGGTTCGAGAGGCCCTGACCGATCAGGTACAACATCTCGCGCTCGCGTGGGGTCAGCAGCGAAACCGGCCCCTCGTCGACGAGGGAGGCCTCGAGGTGCTCGTTGACCGTTGGGAAGCCGGCCACGATCGGGCCCAGACCATCCATGACGCGACGGACCACGACCAGGAACGTGTCTCGGTTGACGTTGTCTATGAGCATCGCGGCGTCGGCGCCCACGGTCAGGCAGTCGTTCGGCGCCACCTCGCGGCCACGCGTCACGAGAGCGATGAGGCGGGGGCGCGGCCAGAGGGCCGCCAGCAAACGGCAGACCTCCGGCCCCTCGGCCGGGACGAAATCGAACAGCACGAGCTGCGGATGGACGTCAGACGCGAGGCGGAAAGCCTCGTACACCGAAGCCGCGCTCGCGACTTCGCAGGCCGATCCGCTGGCCAGCATCGTGGAGACGCCGAGGCGGACGATTTCGGCCTGGTGAATGATCAGGGCATGGGTGACAACGCGTGCCGGCCTCGGCGGCGCCGCAGCCGAGCGACCCGCCCCCCGACGGTCCTGCACGGGATAGCTGGCGATCGACATTTGGCCAATCCTTGGGTTGCCTGTCTGGTTGGCTGACGGATCCACCGGCAGGTGCGGCTTTGGACTCGTCCAGCAATCTGGCCCGAAGCATTCGGCAGGGAAGGCGTGTAGGTGTATTCCCGGCCTGAGCCAATCGTTCGGGGAGTGACCCACGTCGGGGGTCGGCGGCCGTAGGTACTGGCACGCTCAGGGGGTCTTCATGGCCCGGTCGGGGCCGCTAGACGCCACCTGGTTCGTGTCAGGACACCGAGTTCAGTATTGACTGAACCTACTGAACGGGCTAGGCTCGGCGGGTTCAGCCAGCCGGCGCGGTCGCGGCGTTGCGTCTATGGAGAGAACAGGCGTGGACGACCTCCTGGATCGAGCCAGGGAGAACCGGACCTCTCGCATATCGGCGGAGCGCTTCGTCGAGGAGATCGGGCTGGTCTTCGACTCGATGCACCTGCCTCGCATGGCCGGACGGGTGCTCGGGGCCATCCTGCTCGGCCCCGCGGACGGTCCGACGGCTGCCGATCTCGCCGCAACCCTGGAGGCGAGCAAGGGCTCCATCAGCAACATGACCCAGCTCCTCATCCACTACCGATTCGTCGAACGGACCGTACGTGCCGGCGACCGGCGCGATCGCTTCGTGATCAAGTCCGGAGCCTGGGCACGGATGATGCTGTGGCGGCTGGAACTGCTTCAACGACTGCAGGAGCTGGCCGGCGACGGCCTCGAGCTGCTCGGCCCGGATGGCAACCCCGAACCGCTGCAGGAGGTTCGCGACATGTACGCATTCCTGGAAGGTGAGCTGCCCAAGCTCTTCGATCGGTGGGAGGTCGAACGCCCTATGTTGCGCGCGAGAAAGGAGGCCTCCAAGGCGACCGCTTCAGAGGTCGCCCGATGACGGCCGCCATCGAGACCCACAAGCTCACGAAGTGGTACAGCCACCATTCCCGCGGCATCATCGACGTGGATCTGCTCGTCGAGGCAGGCCAGATCTTCGGCTTCCTGGGCCCCAACGG
>Ga0182011_10000143_pt1 | contig 56412 bp, 60 predicted proteins | sample 711E1DmetaG_FD_120481 | JGI IMG/M metagenome (GOLD analysis project Ga0182011, IMG submission 120481) | Permafrost microbial communities from Stordalen Mire, Sweden - 711E1D metaG | ecosystem: Environmental > Terrestrial > Soil > Wetlands > Permafrost | place: Sweden: Stordalen | collected...
GAAGAGTTATGTGTAGGATGTGGAAGCTGTTCAGATGTATGCCCCATCGAGATACCAAACTACTTCGACGAAGGCGTAGGAATGGTCAAAGCATCGTACATACCATTCCCTCAGGCTGTGCCATTAGTAGCTACCATAGACAAGGATTACTGTATCGAATGCCACCTCTGCGACACAGCATGTGAAAGAGGAGCAATCAACCACGAACAGGAACCAGAAGAAGTTGAACTGGAAGTCGGTACCATAGTCGTGGCCACAGGTTACGACCCTTACGACCCATCAGAGAAAAAAGAATGGAGATACGAAGACAGCGAAAATGTAATAACCGGGCTAGAGCTCGAAAGGTACATAAACGCATCAGGACCAACTCAGGGACACGTTGTGAAACCTTCAGACGGTGAGACACCAAAAAGCGTGGCTTTCATCCAATGCGTTGGCTCCAGAGATGAGCAAATCGACAAACCATACTGTTCTAGAGTTTGTTGCATGTATGCTATGAAAAATGCTCAGCTCATCAAAGATCATGAGCCAGATACTGAAGTTACAATCTACTACATGGATATCAGGGCTTTCGGTAAAGGATTCGAAGAGTTCTATAAACGATCACAGGAAAAATACGGCATTAAATTTATTAGAGGCCGACCTGCAACCGTTTTAGAAAACCCAGATCAATCATTAACCATCCGGGCTGAAGATACCATGCTGGGAAAAGTAACAGAGTTTGATTATGATATGGTTGTTCTATCTGTAGGTTTACAGCCTCCAGAAGGTTTAGAAGAGCTCAGACAGACTATTGGTCTATCTAGAAGTGCTGATGGGTTCCTAATGGAAGCTCACCCCAAACTCAGGCCTGTTGACACCTTAACTGATGGAGTATACTTAGCTGGAGTATCTCAAGGACCTAAAGATATTCCTGACGCAGTTGCACAAGCATCAGGTGCAGCAGCCAGAGCAGCGATACCTATGATTAAAGGTGAAGTGGAAATCGAACCTATTGTGGCTTCAGTGGACACCGAAGTTTGTGGTGGATGCGAAGTATGCATAGAACTCTGTCCATTCGGTGCAATCGAAAGAGTAGACGAACAAGCACAAGTCAACATAGCTCTATGTAAAGGATGCGGAACTTGTGTAGCCGCCTGCCCATCCGGAGCTCTTGAACAAGCTCACTTCAAAACAGCTCAGATCATGGCACAAATAGAAGCTGCCATGGGTGGAACTGGCGAAGCAAAATAAATTTTTAAGGGGTAAAACCCTTCTTTTTTTATTTTTTTTATTTTCTACATAATTTTTTTTTAAGGTAAATTAATTCTTCATTTACTTCATATGATACAGAATTGGATTTTTATTAATAATTATTGAAGAATGGAAAATGTTATTCTTAAATTTTACATATTCGTAATTGGTTTATTCATTAAATCGGAAGATTTAAAGAGGGGATATGATTGGAAAATTCATATAAAGATTTAGGTGAAAAACTAACAGAAATTCTCAAAATGGAAAGAGAACCCGTTGCCATAAAATGGTCAGTTAGAGAACCAAGAAATATTAAAAAAGAAGAAGTAAAATCCAGATTTTGCGCCAAACTGGAGAAGGCCATGAATGGAGAAATATTTTATTCAACTGTTGAAGAAGAAGAATGTATGGGCGGTTTAAGATATTCTGGAATGAAGAATGTTGAAGAATTACCCCGTAACATGCGTAGTGGAGCTTTCCTAGTACCAGGGGGAGTTTATAAGAGTATTCCTGCCGTTCAAAGATCATGGAAGAATAATTTATGCATCGAACCCGGTGTATTTCAAGCACTAATTTTTGCCCCACTCACAAAAGCCGAATTCGACCCGGATATCATATTCTTAGTTTGCAATTCAGAGCAGGCTATGTTAGTATTGCATGCCAATGCCTATGATTCAGGATCTCATGGACTTGGAGCAGATTCAGGACCCATATGCAGTTCCATGGCGGCTGTACCATACATCACGGGAAAGGTTACCTATGGATTTGGAGATATCGGATCCCGAAGGAATATGGATTTAAAACCAGAAGAAGTTATGGTGAGTATTCCAGCAACTGATCTTAAAAGAATAACGGATAACATAGAGGAAATGAAAACTAAAGCATTCTTCAGGGAAGATTAAAATTCACAATATATTAGATTAAATTCGAGAAAAATACTGTTTTATTAAAAAAAGAATTATTGTTAATTTTTTAAGTTTTCAAAAAATAGAGAAAAATTTGTTAATCCTTTTTTTTAAAATAATTTTTTTTATTCAGATGAGTATCCATTCATTATATTACACGTTTAACTATTCATAAACTCCCTATAACCTTTACATATAAATTTCCGGTTATTTGTTTATAAAAGGGTTATTTATCATGTCATTAAATGAAAGTAGTCTTCAAGAAGTTTGAAAACTCCACTACATCTAATAAAATTAATTCATATAATCTCAACTTCATAACTAAAGAAATATATATCAAAAATAAATACTTGAATACTAACTAGTGTTCTTTTTAGTGAGCATTGTACATGTTTTTACTACATGAAATGCATCGTTAAAATAAACACATTTAATGTATAAGCATCATGAATTATCATTCTAACGTTTATTTTGGAGGAATGTAATGTTTAAAAATGAAAAATATGCTCTTAATATCAAAGAAACCACCAAAGAGCATCATGAATGGATGAAGAATAGTATAAATTTAATAGCAAGTGAAAATATAACCAGTTTAAGTGTAAGAGAAGCATTAGCCTCTGATCTTTCCCACCGATATGCTGAAGGCCTGCCCTGTGAGAGATACTATCAAGGCTGCGGTCACATTGACACAGTGGAGAATCTGACCATAGACCTCTCCAAAAAGCTTTTTCATGCAGAACATGTTAATGTTCAACCAGTATCTGGTTTGGTATCTAATTTAGCTTCTTATTTTGCCTTAGCAGATTGTAATGATAAAATGATGGCACTTGACGTTCCTGTAGGCGGACATATTAGTCATGCTAGTGTAAGTGCCGCCGGTATAAGAGGTCTTAAAATCTCGGCACATCCCTTCGATGAAAAAAAGATGAATATAGACTCAGATGCCATGAAAAAGAAGATATTGGAAGTAAAGCCTAAAATTGTCCTTCTTGGAGGCAGTCTCTTCTTATTTCCACATCCAGTTAGTGAGGCTCGGGAAGCTGCTGACGAAGTAGGTGCTAAGGTAATGTATGATGCAGCTCACGTGCTGGGACTTATAGCTGGAGGTAAATTCCAAGACCCTCTAAAAGAAGGTGCAGATTTAGTAGCAGGAAGCACTCACAAAACGTTTCCTGGTCCTCAGCATGGCATAATATTATGTAAAGAAGATATTGCAGATAAAATCGATGCTGCAGTCTTTCCGGGTGTGGTGAGTAATCATCATCTACATCACTTGGCCGCACTGGGTATATCCACAGCTGAAATGTTAGAGTTTGGAGCCGACTATGCTGATCAAATTATTAGAAATGCTCAATCATTAGCCGGGAACCTTTATGAGCAGGGTTTTAATGTATTATGCGAGGATCAAGGATTCACTGAGTCACATCAGGTAGCTATGGATGTTTCAAATCTTGGAAAAGCAGGGAAATTTGCTAAAGATCTAGAAGATAGTAACATTATTTTGAATAAGAACTTGCTTCCTTGGGATGATGTTAATCGTTCAAATGATCCTTCTGGAATACGAGTAGGTACACAGGAGATAACCCGCCGTGGACTTAAGGAGTCACAGATGAGTGAAGTTGCCGAATACATTAAAATGGTTGTTATGGATAATAAAATTGTTAAAGAAGAAGTTTCAGAATTCATGAATCAGTATACTAAGGTTCATTATTCTTTCAAAGAAACTCCAGCTTATGATTACATAGAATTTTAGCTGGATGGATTTTAGAAAATAAACAAATTTTCGTAAATCTCTTTTTCTCATTTTTTTTATCAAATAAGTTATTATTTTTTTGTGGGAGTTAAAACATGAAAATTGCGTGGGGTATAACCGGAGCCGGTCATCTTCTTCAAGATAGTGTGGAAATCCTTGAAATGCTATCGGTGGATCATAAAATAACTATTTTCCTTTCAGGAGCTGGTGAAGAAGTTGTTAAAATGTATGGTCTTTTTGAACGAGTTAAGAGTGTGACTGGAGGTTATTATCGAGAATTAGTGACTGAAGCGGAGCAAAAATCAAGTTATCCTATAGCCGGCAGATTTTCATTGGGAAAATATGATTTACTTGTGATATCCCCTACCACATCTAATACTATTGGGAAGATTGTAAATGGTATTGCAGACACATTAATCACTAACATAATAGCTCAAGCAGGTAAAGGAGGGGTTAAAACATATATAAACCCTGTGGATTTAGAATTAGGTGATGTGGAGACTGTGCTACCATCGAAGCTTGAGCTTGATATTTGTCAGAACTGTGAAACCTGTGAGGCTGCTGCAGCATGTCCTAGAGCTGCAATTTCCCCTGGAGTGGAGATAAATCTTCTTCTGTGTCAGGGATGTGGTGTCTGTCAAATTGCATGTACCTTTGATGCAATAAAAGGTGGGAAAAAGATCACCATCCATATGAGAGATGTAGATATCAGGAACACTCGTAAATTATGTGAATTCGAGGATTTAAAAGTTTTAAGGCATCCTTTAGAAATAAAAAATTTGATCTAGATAGATATTTGAGGATAATCATCACTTAATCTTCCAATAAATCAAGTAGATACGCTAACATTTCTATTTCTTCCCTGGCCGTGAAGTCCTCCGGATTTTTTTGGGATTCTTCGCTTTTAAATGGATAATATTCTTCTTCAAAATAGGTTGTTAGATACAGATCATTACATACGATTTTTACTGGATCTTTTAAACGCTCTTTGAGTTTAGATAATGTTTCAGAATTCAAATCTGTAACTTTATAGGTCACATAGTATTTAGCATAATTATCTGAAAATCCATATTCAACTACTTTAACTTGCAAAATTTTACACGTCCCATAAAATTTTTTTTCCCTTAATTTAATCACAATTATTCAATATTCAATGTATTATTCATGGATGAAATCAAGAACATCTCCTATTTCAGTTTTAGATGATATTAAGTTACCTTCTCTAAGTTCAACTACGTATCGCGCGGCTTTTTTTGGAGTATATGTTTGCCAGGGTTTGAGAGTAACCAGATCCAAAACATTTTTTTGCTCATCTAGAAAAATCACGTCTAATGGAATTCTCATGAAAAACATGTGAATAGCTGAACCCATTTTACCTCGTCCTTCTGGAATTTTCAAGATCATGCCTTTTTTTACGTTTTTCTTTAACATTAACCCCCGAAATCTGGAGGTGAAACTGTCTGCAATGTCTGCACATCCTAAAGTGCTTCCTTTGCTTTTATTTATTACAAGTATACATCCTTTTTCAAAATTTTCGGGCATTATATCATCCATTATTTCTTGATTGATGTTCTCTGAATTAATTGTTTAGAAAATTTTCGCTATTCAAACAATTATTTTATTTTATTATTCTATTTATTATAAGTAAAATTTAATTCACAAAAAAAATTTTTTTAATAATATTTCAAATGGTAGTTATTTTGTTTGAATTTTAATCTGACTTCTTCTTAAGAGTTTTAAGGTAATGGTTTATGGATCATTTTTTATATCATTAATTTCAAAGGGCATACAGATATACACCTGAATGGTAATGAGTTGAGATCCTTCTCAAAAGCTGAAATTATTTTTATATTTTCAAGAGAATGAATTCAACAATTTATTATGTAATTAAAATGGAGGTTAATACTTATGAGGAACATCATCGTAGAAGAGCTTATCCAAAAGCCTATTGAGGAACAAGAAATTGAAGTAGTGGAAAGGAAAGGGATAGGACATCCTGATAGTTTAAGCGACGGAATAGCGGAGTCTGTAAGCAGAGCTCTTAGTAAAACTTATTTGGAAAAGTTTAATGGAATATTACATCACAATACCGACGAAGTTCAGATTACCGCCGGTGAATCAGCCCCTGAATTCGGTGGAGGGGAAATAATAAAGCCCATGGATATTCTACTTACTGGAAGGGGTATCTCCCAAGTTGATGGTGTCAAAATAGGATTGGATCGAATTGCAATAGCTGCTGCAAAGGAATATTTAAATGAAAATTTATTGAATTTATGTGTGGAAACTTGCACTGTCGTGGAATGTAAAATTGGTCATGGATCTGGTGATTTAGTGCATGTTTTCGGTAGGAAGGATGCTGTACCATCCTCCAATGACACTTCATTCGGAGTAGGATATGCACCTTTTTCTGAAACAGAGAATATAGTCATGGAAACCGAATTGATGTTAAATTCACTGGAATTCAAAAAGAAATATCCCGAAGTGGGTGAAGACATAAAAGTCATGGGGCTTCGGGAGAAAGACCGTATAACTCTTACCATTGCCATTGCCATGATATCTCAATATGTTGATGACCTGGATCATTATATCAGTGTGCGAGACGAAGTTAAAAGTAAAGTACTTGATCTGGCTTCAAAGTACACCTCAAGAGATGTAACGGCTTTTATTAATACTGCTGACAGTTTTGATCCTGAAAATCCATCGGTTTATCTCACAGTAACTGGAACATCGGCGGAAATGGGTGATGATGGCTCAGTAGGGAGGGGAAATAGAGCTAATGGTCTTATAACTCCTAATAGACCCATGTCTATGGAAGCAACATCCGGTAAAAATCCTATAAATCACGTAGGCAAAATTTACAATTTATTATCCAATGAAATGGCGAATGATATTACCAAGAAGGTTGAAGGAGTAAAACAGGTTCATATAATGACTTTAAGTCAAATTGGGAAACCTATAGATCAACCTAAAGCTTCAAGCGCTCTGATCATACCAGAAGAAGGATATAATCTGAATTCAGTTAAGACTGATGTACAGGAAATTATGGATTCTTGGCTAGCAAACATTAGTCAGATAACAGATATGCTGGTAGAAGGAAAATTACGTACATTCTAAAAAAAATAAACCTAACCTATTTAAAAATTAAATCCCAATTTTTTTATAAAAACTGCTTTTTTTTCTTTATCTTTTTTAGTAAGCGATTTAATATATTTTAGATTTATAAATCTTTTTTTATGGTCATTAAACTATTTTTTTATATAAAGTTCGAACAAAGTTTAGATGTGGATTGTATTATCATGAACTCATCAACAAAAATTGTAGGAGAATAAAAATGTCAATAAAGGAGGCAAAGCGCTCATATAACCCTAAAATCTTAGAAGGAAACATTCAAGAGTTCTGGAGTAATGAAAACATATATGAAAAGATTCAGAAAATGAGGCAAAATAATCCGAAATATTCCTTTTTAGACGGTCCACCATACTGCAGCGGAAGAATACATCTTGGAACCGCCTGGAACAAGATAATCAAAGATACTTATCTAAGATTTAAAAGTATGTCGGGTTTCAATGTAAGAAGACAACCGGGATGGGACACACATGGCCTTCCGATAGAACATAAAGTTGAAGGAATCATGGGTATAAAAAGTAAAAAGGAAATAGAAGATAGAATTGGAATTGATGTATTTGTAGATAAATGTCGTGAATTTGCAATAGAAAATAAATCCATTATGACTCAGCAGTTTAAGATGTTAGGAGTTTGGATGGACTGGAACAATCCTTACGTTACTTTTGAAACTGGTTATATGGAATCTTGCTGGTGGACTCTCCAAAAGGCCCATCAAAAAGATCTTCTGATTAAAGACTTACGTGTAATAACCTGGTGTCCCCGTTGCGAAACAGCATTAGCCATGGCAGAAATAGATTATGAGAACAAGGATGATCCTTCAATATACGTTAAATTCCCATTGAAAACGGACGAACAACATTATATATTAGTTTGGACCACCACACCTTGGACTATTCCCGCAAATATGGCTGTGTGTGTGCACCCCGACTTTGATTATGCATATGTTAAAGTGGTAGATGAAGTATATTTAATGGCTCACGCTCTTATTGACTCATTATTTGAAGATCAGGATTACGAAGTCTTAAATGTAGTTAAAGGATCTGAATTAGAGGGAATAAAATATAATCATCCTCTTTTAGATGAAATACCAATTCAAAAAGACTTCGAACACATGATAATTCTGGGGGAACATGTAACTCTCACTGAAGGTACAGGCTGCGTTCATACTGCTCCCGGTCATGGTCCTGATGATTTTGACATCGGTAAAAAATATGGACTCACTATATTTAGCCCGGTTGATGAAGCAGGATTATTTAAAGAAGATGCAGGCAAATATGCGGGAGAATACGTCAAGGATGCGGACCCGTATATTATAGGAGATTTAGATGCACATGGATTTCTCCTGAAGGCCGAAACCATAAATCACCGTTATGGATTCTGTTGGAGGTGTAAAACCCCTATAATTTATTTAGCCACTGAGCAATGGTTTTTGAAGATCACGGCTATAAAGAATAAAATGTTAACAGAACTTGAAAAAGTACGATGGATTCCCTCCTGGGCTGGAGAAAGCAGATTCCGCAACTGGGTTGAAAACGCCAGGGATTGGACTATATCAAGACAGAGATATTGGGGTATACCCATACCCATCTGGATTTGTCAAAATTGTGGAGATATAACTGTAATAGGCTCCATAGCAGAATTAAAAGAACTCGCATCTAAAGGAACCCTTAAAGGAGATTTCATACATCGTCCTCATGTGGATGAAATCATCATCAAATGCTCCTGCGGAGGAAATATGCATAGAATTCCCGATGTTCTGGATGTATGGATAGACTCCGGAGTTGCAGGATGGGCTGCACTAAACTACCCACGAGAAACCGACCTATTTGAAGAATGGTATCCCTACGACTTCATAACTGAAGGTCATGATCAAACTAGAGGATGGTTTTACTCCCAACTTGGTTGTGGTTTAATATCAATGGACAGCATCCCGTATCGAAAAGTTTTGATGCATGGTTTCACTTTAGATGAGGAAGGCAAGAAGATGAGTAAGTCTTTGGGAAATATTGTAGAACCAGACGAGGTTATAGAGAATTACGGAGCTGATATACTCCGATTCTACCTACTCTGGGGCAACAAACCATGGGAAGACCTGAAATTCAACTGGGAAGAAGTTAAAAATGTATCTAAAATGTTCAATATTCTCTGGAATGTATACATCTTCACAACCACCTACATGGCCATAGATAACTTTAATCCCACACTTTATCAAACAGATGATTTAAAACTACGAGATGAAGATTATTGGATAATGTCCCGTGCCCAAAGTCTGACAAAAATCGTAACCGAATCCCTTGATTCCCTTTATCTGCATAAAGCCACACGTAGTATAAATCAATTCATATTAGAAGATTTAAGCCGTTGGTATGTCCGTCTTATCCGAGGGCGAACTTGGATCGAAAAAGATGATCCTGACAAGTTAGGGGCTTATTACACTTTATACCAAGTAATGAAACAACTTGTAATCTTAATATCTCCCATAACTCCCCATATTAGTGAAGAAATCTACCAAAATTTGGTAAGAGGTGTGGAAAAGGATGCACCGGAAAGTGTCCATATGGAAGATTGGAAATTCGATGAAAATTTAATTCGTGAGGATTTAGAAGAGAGTATGGATGTTGTTAGGGAGATTATTGAGGCCTGTGCTCGGGCTAGAGATATTGCTCGTTACAAGCTTAGATGGCCTGTGAAAGAAGTTATTATAGTTTCAGAAGACTTTAAAATATTGAAAGCCGCTAGAAAGCTTAATCATATCATTATGGAACAGGCTAATACTAAGGAACTGGTATCATCTAACTATTTTGAAGACCTCAAGATAATTGCTAAACCAAACCTTAAAACTCTGGGACCTAAACTTAGGAGTGATGTACCTAAAGTAGCTTCAAAATTGGCTGAAGTTGACGGCGCTGACGTTGTGAAGGCTCTCGAATCTGAAAATAAATATGATGTAATGGTTGAAGATGAAATCATTGTATTGGATAGTGATGATATAATATTCGATACAGAACTTCCTGAAAATATTGTCACCTCAGATTTCGAGGGAGGAAGCGTTTTCGTGGATACTGAACTTACTTTGGAAATATTATCAGAATCCATGGCTCGTGAGCTAATAAGACGGATCCAGGATATGAGAAAAGACATGGATCTGGATGTAGAATCTAATGTACAAGTTTTCCTAGAGTGTAGCAAACAGTTCAGGGAGCTTATTAAAACATTCTTAGGCTTTATATCTCATGAAGTCCGGGCAGAGAAATTCATATTTAATCCTGGTGAAAGCGGGTATACTAAAAAATGGAATATAGAAGATGAGGAAATTACCATCACTATAAAATGATTATATAATTATAATTTATAAAATTTGAATTCAAAAGTTGATTAAGATGGCTTTAACTGATGCAGAATACGAATACGTGGTAAAAGAAGTAGGAAGAGAACCAAACGCCCTTGAATATGGGATGCTGGATATAATGTTCTCAGAACATTGTTCATATAAAAGTAGTCGTCCTATACTCAAATTATTTCCAACAGAAGGTGAAAAAGTTATAATTGGTCCAGGAGACGATGCAGGGATCGTAGCACTCACCGATGAATTAGCTTTAGTCATTGGAATGGAAAGTCACAACCATCCATCTGCAATCGAACCATATGGTGGTGCTGGAACTGGTGTAGGTGGTATAATCCGAGATATCATATCCATGGGAGCCATGCCTGTAGCTCTTCTTGATTCATTACGCTTTGGTTACTTAGGAGATCAACGGTCCCGCTATCTTTTTGAATATGTAGTTAAGGGAATATCAGATTATGGGAACCGTGTGGGAATACCCACTGTAGGTGGTGAAGTTGAATTTGACGATAATTTCCAGTACAACCCCTTAGTGAATGTGATATGCGCCGGGATCGTGCATATAGATTCTATTGTACGGGGAATAGCTTCCAATGTGGGTGATGTATTTGTACTAATGGGTGGTCGCACTGGTAGAGATGGCATTCATGGCGTTACATTTGCTTCTGAAGAACTTACCACGACTTCAGAGATAGAGGATCGGCCAGCCGTACAAATAGGAGACCCGTTTACCAAAAAACAAGTGTTAGAAGCTACATTAGAGGCTTTAGAAAAAATCGATGTACATGGGTTAAAGGACCTTGGCGGGGGTGGATTAACATGTTGCATCTCCGAAATGTCGGCAAAAGGTGGAAACGGAGGTACTGTCGAGTTAACCAAGATTCCTCTCAGAGAAGATGGTATGACACCATACGAAATCATGTTATCCGAATCACAGGAGAGAATGGTATTTGTAATTCATCCTAAGGATGTTAACAAGTTGATGGAAACATTTAAAAAATTTGAGCTTCCCGCAGCAGTTATTGGTGAAGTAACTGACACCGAATCTCTGATGATAACACAAGCAGATGAAGTTGTAGCAGAAATTCCCACGAAACTCCTAGCAGATCCGCCCATTATTGAAAGAGAAACGTGCCTGGTTGAAGAATACGTTAATCAGCTCCAATCACCCTCATTCAAGAAAGAAGATAAAAAATTTTTAAAAAAGTCTTTAGAATATGTACTTCCAAATTCAGAAGATGTGCAATTAGAAGAAGCCTTGTTAAAAATCCTATCCTCACAAAATATCGCCAGTAAAGAATGGGTGTATAGGCAATACGATCACGAAGTTCAGATTGGAACTGTGATTAAACCAGGCGATGATGCTGCGGTAATAAGGGTTGATGATGAGACGGCTTTTGCTATTACATCTGATTGCAATAGTGTCCACACTAAGCTGAATCCCTATCATGGTGGTGCGGGAGCTGTTTGTGAAGCTATGAGGAATGTGATTTCTATGGGTGCTCAGCCCCTTTGTATAGTGGATTGCCTTAACTTCGGGAATCCGGAAAAACCAGCGGTTTTCCAGCAATTTAAAGATTGTGTGGAAGGAATGTCAAACGTTGCAAAAAAGTTCCATACACCAGTTATAAGTGGTAATGTGAGTTTTTATAATGAAACCGAAGGAGTAACTGTAAACCCCTCGCCTGTTGTAGGTGTAGCGGGTTTAATGAAAATCAATGATATTCGAACATCTGAATTTAAGAATGAAGGAGATAAAATTATAATTATTGGGGACACTCGTTCAGAATTGGATGGATCCGAATATTACAAGTGTATTCACGGTGTAGTGCATGGTGAACCTCCTAAGGTCCTTTTGGATGATGAATATCAAACTTCAATGAATGTTCTTAAGCTAATACAAAGTGATGTAGAAAGTAATGTAACAGCTGTTCATGACTGTTCTACTGGTGGTTTAGGAATAGCAATATCTGAAATGTCGATATCTGGACATTTAGGTGGTGTTATTAATCTTTTAAATGTTCCTGGAGCCGGGAAAGGCTTAAGTAATTCTGAAATTCTATTTTCAGAGTCCCACGGAAGATATGTAATAACGGTTAAAGAAGATGCTGTTGAGGAAATATTAAATAAAATTGATGCTCCTAAAGCCGTAATTGGCACGGTTAGAGGTGATTCCCTGATTATAGATAATGCTTCAGTGGAAATCCCTGTTATTAAACTTAAAGCATCATATCATGGAGTTATAGAGAAATTTATGGCCTGATGTTATAATGAAAAAAGAGTTATTTCGGCAATTAATTCATGCTTCAGGTGTTTTCGTTGTTATTCTTAGTTATTTCCTTAAAACGGAAATCCTCATAATACTCTGTATTGGCTTTGTAATTTTTATGGAGTTATTGTTTCGTATAGACAAAAATCATCACGTAATATTTTTCTCAAATATTTTGAAGGGTGCAAAAAGACGGGATGATGAGAGAGGGTTTGCTTATTTCTTTATAGGTATAATTCTCACACTTATTTTCTTTCAATTCAATATAGCCGTGGCTAATGCTGCTATACTATTACTTCTTTTTGGAGATTCAGCATCAAATCTGGTGGGGCGTAACTTTGGGAAGATTAAACTTCCATTACAGAAAAAAAAGACTTTAGAAGGTACTTTGGCTTTTCTGGTGGTAGGTTTTCTAGTAGCATCAACTCAAGTTCCATTGTATCCAGCATTTTTAGGGGCCTTATCTGGAGCTGTAACCGAAGCGTACAGTCCAATAGATGATAATATCCCAATTCCTCTTTTATCTGCTTTGGTTATGAGTTTAGTGATTTATTTAATGTGAAAACTAAAAAAATATGGTAGTTTTATTTTCTTATAGTCTTATAGCTCTTTCATGCCTGAAATATCTAACTGCTAATAAAAAAATTCCAGTCGATAATAAAAAAGTAGGGATAGATGATAATAATAATTCTGAATTTACTATTGGTGTGGATGCTATTTTAACTATTAAAACAGTAGGTATGAAATTTAAAATCCCTTCAAAGAGAGGCGCCTTTATAAATAACGGCACGAACAGTATGAAAGTGGCAAACACCAGTGCCAAGGTTATGGCAGAGTTAGCCTCCTTAGTACTATCTACTAGCATGGATATAATTATTCCAACGCCAATGAATCCCAATCCTACGAAGGACAAGATTAAAATGAGAATAAGCGGATTATAAATGGGAACTTTCAACAAATTTAGTAATAAAATCCAAGCCATGCTCTGAAGAATAGAAAAAAATAGAATGGGAAGAATTTTTCCAATCATTACAGTATAACTGGAAAGAGGAGTCATGAGAAGAACTTCAAAGGTTTTTCTCTCCCTTTCACCTACTACACTATCGGTTACAATATTACTAGCCATGAAAAATGGTAGAAGCAAAACAAATGGTATTATAAAACCATACATTACTTCCACAAAATAGGAGCTGTCTAGGGCTATAGGTGCTTTTTTATTATTATCGTTGATATTTATCTCTGTTAAGGTGACTGGATTTTGAATAATTTGAATTTCGGATTGATTTAATCCTGCTGCCTCAAGTTTTTTAGTTAATTTATATTTGTTGACTGCATTATCTATTTTTTGAGAAACAACAGGATAAAAAACGTTAGAGTTGTCAGTTTGTACCGTTACTTCTCCATCCGGAGAAATACTCACAACAGCCACCAGCCCTGACCCTAAAGACTTCAAAGCTTTATCTGTATTTTTATAGTAAATTAAATTAAATTTCTGAGCTTCAAGATCCTGAGCTAATTCTGTTCCATTCAAATTTTCGGATATTCCCACATTAAGCGTTGATGTAATTCCATAAGTGTCTAGAAGAGCTGGGTCAGTTGCAATGGAACTTACAATCGCTAAACCAAATGCTCCTAAGACTATGAATAATTGGACAAATATCACCAGGATATATATTTTATTGGCAAGAATATCCTGTGCCTCTTTTCTGGCAAGAGTTAATATCTTCATCTAATGTTCCATCCTTAATTTAATTATATTATCGATAACTCAGCAGCAAATTTGATTTAATTAAATTTTTTATTTGAATTAAATCTTCATTTATATTAATCTAATTTTTTTTTCATTTAATAATCTTTTTAAAGCCAATTAATTCTAAAAATAGTCTTATTAATCCGGGTCTGGGTCCAAAAACTATATCATCCCTTTCAAAAAGTTTTATTGAAATCCAACAAGTTACTATGGTAATCAAAAAAATGAAAGCTATGGATATAAAGTATTGCCAGAAGGGTATGGTTTCTCCAGAGAAGATTCTCATTATCATTGTCATAGGGGAAATATTAGCTGCTAATGATTTTACAGTTAAATATGTCAAAGCAGGTATTATCAGGACTCCCACCACACCAACGTAGGCAAAGGTTATACCTATTCCTGCTTCTTTATAATTTTTTGAATAAGCTGATATAATAGTGGTAACTCCTATTATAGGTAACGCAGTTATTGTAACTAGAATATATACTAAAATTGGGTTAGCAATCTTAAAACCGGCTGTAAATAGAATTATCATCCAAAGTGCTACTTGTAAAGCTATAACTCCCTGCACGGCTAAAATTTTTCCTAAAATGATTTGTGAAGGAGAAATTGGCATGGCTATGAGTATCTCGACTGTTTTTCTCTCTTTTTCTCCTACTACACTATCAATAACCATATTTCCAAAAAAGAAGAGCGGTAAGAAAAGGAGTATGGCTAGCATAGCGTTGGTTAATAACTGAACTTGAATTGATTGTCCAGTATTTTGCTGATTCACAACTGTTTGTGTGGTATTTTGGGGAATTAATGAATCTATCCATGAATTCGAAATTGCCGTAGCCATTATATTGGTTGTTGAATTAACTTCATCTCTTATCACGCTTCTTTTAGGGTCACTATAATCCAGATAAAGTTGTATATTTATAGTGTCTATATTTCTTATCCTATCAAGAGAATCACCTGGAACTTGAACAAATCCTGTAATTTCACCATTATTCAAATTTTGAACAGAGTTACTGTAATTAGATGAATGTATATCGATGAGTGATGGATTTATGTACTTGGTGAAAAGATGGCCTTGATCATCAATATCTAGTGATGCGAATCCTGATAGTGAAGGTGTTATAGAAACTCCTTTATCTGATTGAATATTAGCGGCGAAGGCGTTGAATACGAATATCATCAAAAATAGCATGGATAACTGTAAAAAGAATATAATTAGAAATTTCTTACTCTTCAACGTTTCCTTAAATTCCCATTTGGTGATTGTGGTGAATTTCATAGATAGATCCTAAGAATTTATAAAAAATACTCCAATATTCTAATATTAATTTAGTCTATTCCATTGATAATCTATATTATTTATTTTTGTAAAAAAATTCTTTTATTTTACTGTATGAATAAAAACGTCTTCTAAGGTTGGTTCCTTTGTATTAACCGAGATGATATCATTCCTAAAAACATTAATTATGGATTTAATGTCACATTTTGATTTCAATGATATGATAAATAAGTTACCTTTGATATTAACATCCTCCACCGAATCAAAATCTTTGATGAGATCAATATTGTAATTTTTAGGATCTTCAACTCTTAATTCTAGGATTATGTCTCCATGAATTTTTGATTTAAGATATTCTGGAGTTCCCATATCAATGATTCTACCCTGATTAAGTATAGCCACCCTATCACATAGAGAATCTGCTTCATCCATGTAATGAGTGCAGAGGATGATGGTTTTCTCTCCCTTAAGGCTTCTTATAAATTCTCGAATATTATGGGCTGTGGCTGGATCAAGACCCATGGTGGGTTCGTCGAAGATTAGAATCTTAGGATCATGGATCAGTGCCCTGGCAATGCCTATTCTCTGTCGAAGCCCTTTAGAGAATGTGTTTATTCTGTCATCTGCCCGATGGCTCATGTTCACAAGTTTAAGAAGCTCATCTATTCTATCATCAATCCTATTTTTAGGAACACCATAAAGTTCTGCGAAGTATCTTAGTAGATCTCGAGCCTTAAAACGTTCGTAGAGATTAGGCTCCTCGGGTAAATAACCTATCATGGATTTGATTTTGACTTGGTCGCTACGGGTATTCATATCATCAACGAGAACGTCTCCTGAGTCCGGTTGGAGAATACAGCTAGTGATTCGTATGGCGGTGGTTTTACCAGCGCCGTTGGAGCCTATTATTCCTAGAAGTTCTCCTCTTTTTATTTCAAGATTAAGATTATCTAAAGCTTTAATTTTACCAAATGACTTATTAAGAGAATCAATTTTTATTATAAAATCGTTTGAATACAATTATGATCAATCCTCATTTTCCTTTAAAAAATTTTTTAGTGTAAACTTTTACTAAATTAATTTGGACTTTTTTACATTTTAAATTATTACCATAAAATATAGAATTAACTAACGATAAAGAAATAATTAAAATGATATTTTAATCATTAAAAAAAAAATGTGTGGAGGGTCTTAAATTTGGTAAATATTGATTTTAGTGTGAAAAACATTAAAAGATGCCTATGTCCCGGCTGTCCGGTTCAATCTGAAAGTAAATGTGCTGAAGGGGAAAGAAGAATTATGCTGGAGATAGCTTATTCTAGTGAAAGTGCAATGCTCTTTGAACGGAATAGAGTTCCAGGAATGTATTGTACTACTGGAAAAGCCTTATGCCAGGATCTTAATTATAATAAAATTTGTAAATGTAAAGAATGTCCAGTATGGAAGGAATATAAACTTGACCAAGAGGAAGTCGTGAAATACTATTGCAGAGATGGGTCACCACAGGATTTTGAAGATTACGTTAGAAGAAAATGATTGTTTATAGTTAGGTATAGGTTTAATCCAGCCTACTTTTAAGTATCCGGTGTAGTTCTTCAGCACCAATAATCTCTACATTATTCAAATTCCATTCGACAGGATGCATCAAAAATGGATGAGATTGTTCACCGCCAAGACCTCCATGACTACCCACCAACTCTTCAAAAGCAGCTACTTCATCCTTTTCAGAGTCATAAACACTGTTCACCAGAATATCAGGAGTGTATTCAAAAGTATCAGTTCTCAATATATGTTCAACCGCCCGCGACCCAAAATTTAATAGTGGATCTATGCCTTCTACGGTATTATCCCTCAAATAGTGAATTCCTTCACCACCTATGGCTAAAGGCCCGTATTTTGATGAATTTACCATTATAAATCCCACTCCTTCATGTTGCGCAATACCGGGAATTAAATCCGGGTACAATTCGTTTATTTCTTCGTAGAACAGGCGATTTTTCAATTCGGTTAGATAAATTAATCCCATATTTCCTGATGCTAATACTATTACATCAGCATTCTCTTGGGAAACTTTTTCCGGTCTCTCCTTCACTTTATAATTTTTGATGTAATCTGCAAGTTTTCCTTTAACAAGTGGGGATTTTTTGAATGTTTTTAATGTATTAACCCTTAATTCTCTACTATTTTTAATTACAATATCTTTTTTATCTCTTAAGTAACGTTTTGCATCTTTTCCGGGTTCAATTATTGCCTGGCCAAAGTGATCTTCATTAGAAGAGAGTTTGCTGTAAATGTTAATATTAGATGGCATAAGATGCTGCACTAAATCATCCAATGTTAAACCATAACGTTGTTTGAAGGTTGCACCATTAGTTTGACCATGATCTGATTGTACTACTAAATTATATGACCGGTGAGCGTATTTTTTAGCTTGATCCAATCTTTTAAATTGTTTATCCAATCCTCTTAATGCATGAAAAGCATCTTCATCACGTGTTCCAGAATGATGAGCTATTTCATCATAACCCAGATAAGTTACATACGCTGAGTCCACTTCTCCATTGATTATATCACCAATCAAAGTATAAGTGGTTATTTCTCGCAGAAAAACCGCTGCTCCAGCACGTACAAATGGATAAACAAATCCACGTCGTATTCGTGGTTTTATATTCCTCAAAGTATGAGTGAATTGGGATTTAAATTCTAGAAGTACTTCCCAGAAGAATAAGATGATAATACGGCTGAAATTAGAGGGGTTAGAGTAGACATAGTACCATGTTTTATTGTAAAACAGTCTGAGATCTTTAAGTTTACTATAAGTGAATATCACATCTTCAGCATCTCCTGAAAATAAATTGGAACGACTGGCACCATTTGAACTTAAAAGCCCCTTACCATCCGATATTCTACCCTCAATTAGAGTTGCATCATTCAAACCAGTTGAAACCATTATTTTATTATTATTAGGCTTCTCTACCCATCGGAATGCGGGTATATTATAGTTATTTCCATGGAGAATACCAGCCTGGCTAGCGCCCGTCTGGCTGGATAGATCAGTTTCCCAACCAGTCACTTCATGAGTTCCTTGATCCAACCAGCTCTTTAAAGTTGGCATGTGCCCCCATTCTATGGCTTCTTCTAATATTTTCTCTGACAAACCATCGATCTCTAAAAATATGATACCTGGCTTTTTTTTATATTCTTTTCCCTCTGATTCTCTTATTCTTTTCCTTAAAACTGTACGATAATAACTGGCATCATCATCCAAAGTTAAAATGGATGACAAAATAGTGGTAATTAAAGTTATTCCCAAGGGAGTTAATATCAGGGCAGGTCCCCCAATAGTTATTCCTGGGACAAAATTACTGATTATCCATATCATAAACCCATTTAGAAGGAGTGAACCCACACCCACTGTGAAAACCATGAAGGGTAGGAATATACGGGACAAAAGTGGCCAGAATAACGCATTCAGAATACCTAGCAAAGCTATTACTATAAATGCTGTTTCCCAACTGTTAACCTTTAAACCAACACCCAAATAATCTATGAGCATGAATCCTAAAACTCCACCTAACCATAGAACAAGGGTACGCTCAGTCCAAAAAAACCATGATTTTTTATCTTTTCTTTGCAATGAATTCCACTCATCTATCATTTTTGGACTTATTCAATTTAAAACAAACTATTTAAATAGGTCTGAATAGGAAAAAATTGTACACAGACGTAGCTCAAATTTAGCCCAAAAGTCAACTGTGAGTTAGTAACCTCCCCGGTCATCATGGTTCTTATATGTATATGCCAAATGAATTTGAGCAGCTCTACGAGTGTTTAAACAAAGCTGAAGGTTCGGAAAAAACATAATAAGTTTAAGTTTTGTTCCAGAATTTTTAGAGTTGAAATAAATTTCAAAGATGGGGAGAGTTACACCTTTACCTTTTACAGCAGTTTTAACGATATTCCGTTTTTTGCAACATAAATCATGAAAAGGCCGTCATTAATCTTACTATCGTCTTTAAGCCATTTCAGATAAAAAATTGTCCAGTAACTCTTGAAATTCAGATTCTGTAGCATCTGTGTTTAAAAGTAGAAGACCTTTGATAGGTCTGAATGAATATGGAAATTCACTTTTAATTTTTTTAATTTCCATCCATATCCCTTGTTCTTATTAATAGTGCTATTCGGATTCCTGATATAAATTTAGAGTTTATTATAGTACCATTTGATTTGGATTTACTCTATCTGTAGTTTTTTATCGTTTAAATATGAAGACTTCAACTTAAAAATAGTTATTTCTGGATTACAATTTATTCTAAACCAGAAAATATTGGTGCCCAATCCCCTGCTGGTATATTGGATCATGTCACCCACCTGATATTGACCGTGTGGATATTTAATGAAGTGAGGACCTCTAATAAATGTACTTAATCCAGGTATTATGAATTGACCGCCGTGCGAGTGGCCGGAAATTTGTAGGCTGAATCTTCCAGTGGTGGAACTTACATCAGCAAAATCTGGCTCATGAGCTAGAAGAATGGCGGGTCCATCTTCTGGTAATTTATCAACCACTAAGTTTAAACGATGTTTATTTAACATTACACTATCCACACCTGCAAGGTGTAATTGGGCTTCTCCTCGCTTTAGGGTGTAAACATTGTTGCTTAAATCAATTATATTACAATTTTTGAGTATTTCCCTAATTCTTTCTGCACCCATCCAATGATCATGGTTTCCAAGAACAGCTACTGATATTTCGTTTGGATTCAACCTCGTTAGCGCTGCTTCTAAATCTTCCGCCACGTCTTCAAGGATGTATGATACAAAATCTCCAGTTATGGCTATTGCATCTGGTTTTTGGTCATTTATTAAGTCAACGACCCCTTCCAAATGTTTAGGTGATACCCATTGTCCTAAATGGATATCGGATATATTAGCAATACGGTAATCATTAAAATTTGGATGTAAATTAGTTATGGTTACTTCAACATATTCTAACTGGAAATTTTTCGGTTTGAATTCAGGTTTTTTAATTATATTACGTCCGCGGGTCATGAAGCGTTGCATGTCCTGGCGTAAGCGTAAATTTTTTAATTTCTTTTCTTTCATAATTAAATAGTACTATTGCTGTTAATTAGTTCTCTAGAATTTATCATATGTTTAATTATTCTTTAATTAGGATATATTTTAAAAAAAAATGTTATAATTTGATAATTTAATATGGGCTTGTTAGTAAAAAATTGTTTTTCTTTTTACTTTTAAATTTTTAATTTTTATTGTGATGGTGCAAAAAAGCTGAATATACCTGTTACTATCAACCAAATTCCAATTAAGAATCCGAGGTATATTGGATTGAAGGCTAAGCTACCTAATATAATGTAAATGATTCCGAGTATTATTCCGAGAATTCCGCTATATACTCTGTATCTTACATGTAATCCTCCTAAAAGCGCAATTATTCCACCGAGTATTAGCACGATACCTGCTAGGTAAAGTATCAAACCTGCTATAAAAGCAAACAACGCAGGGTTGAAGATTAAGCCAAATCCTATAATCAAAGCTACAATACCCAGTATCGCGTATAGAATACCCACAACACGATCGACGTGAACCTCAGCCACACCAGCAATTAAGAACCAAATCGCCAGCATAATCACTGCAAATCCAGCTATAAAGCTAGCAGCGACTACTCCGATCGCTGGGAATGCTATGACAATTAGACCGAGTATTATTGCTAAAAGACCCATAAAAGTATTTCTCATAAAAATTCCCCCAACGAATTTTCTAACAAGCCCATAATAAATTATATTATGTGTCAAGAAACTATAAATAATTATCTTTTGATAAAAGACCCTCCTAAGACGGGAGTTTTGAATTTAAATATTTATACTTATTCCGAAAAATTTAAGATGCTTTTTCGGGATAAATAAATAAGAATTTTGTAAACTTCTAAAAAACCCTAAAAAAATAAATTTGAAATATTTTCAAGTTTAACGTAATACTAATAGAATTTTTTATAAGTAAAAAAAATTCTATTTGGTTAATAAATAGTCAACTTTTATTATATTCCAGAAAAATGTTAATTAAAGAAAAAGATCAACAACAAATTAATATACCTATTTCAATCTTCAAGAATTCATAAACTAATTAAAGGAATCTCTATGTTTTTATCTGAATTAATGCCAGTTAAGCAAGTCCATAGGATAATAAATTCCACTTTAAATCAAACTAATACAGAAAAAATTCTTTTGGAAGAGTCTTATCTACGTATTCTAGCTCAGAATGTGATTTCGCAGCTAAATTCACCCCCCTTTGACCGATCCGCTATGGATGGTTATGCATTGCAAGCTCAAGATACATTTGGTTTTTCCGAACAAAACCCAGCTAACTTCATCGTAATTGATCGTATCGGAGCTGGAACTGTATCCAACATGACAGTTAAAAAAGGAGAAGCAGTTAAAATTGCAACTGGCGCCCCCTTACCTCAAGGAACTGACGCTGTGGTTATGGAAGAGTACACTAACGAGAGGAGGGATCATCTAGAAGTTGACTCTTCAATAACTCCTGGTGAAAATGTTTCTTTTCAAGGCGAGGATATAAGAAAGGGTGATGTGGTTTTAAAGAAAGGAAAACTCCTTCAACCTCAGGATCTGGCAATTATAGCAACTGCAGGATACGATAATGTGGAAGTGTATAGAAAACCACGTGTAGGCATAATAACAACTGGCAGTGAATTAGTTACACCACATTCAGATATTCATGGGGCTGAAGTAATAAACTCCAATCATTACACTTTAAAAGCTTTGGTAGAAAGCTGTCTAGCGATTCCTACACTCAATCATTCTATAGATGAAGCAGAATTGGTAGAAAAAGAGTTTAAAAAAATGTTACGCAACAATGATGTTCTTATAACCACTGGAGGAACCGCCATCAGTAAAGGAGACGTTGTTGTGGATGTAGCGAGCAATTTAGGAGAAGTTATGATTCATGGAGTCTCGATACGGCCAGGAAAACCATTTGCATATGCACAAATTGACGATAAACCCGTTTTTATGCTCTCAGGCTATCCCGTAGCAGCCATGGTTCAATACGATGTGTTGGTTAGAGAACATCTGCTGGAAATGCAAAATCTGAAGTGGAAGCCCCCAACAGTGAAAAAAAAGGCTGCTCGTAAGATTCCCTCCACTCTAGGTAGAACCGACTATATAAGAGCTAAAACTAATGGATATGAAGTAAAACCCCTTAAAATAAAAGGATCAGGCATTATACGATCTATGGTGGAATCAAACTCTTACATTATTATTGAAGAGAACCTCGAAGGAATAATGGAAGGAGAAATGTGCGATGTACTACTTTACAATTCCCAAAGGGTTTAATAATATTTCAAGTGTAAAACTATTATAAGTAGTAAATACTATTAAATCAAAACTCTGATAGAATAATTTTACAAATTTTGGTCTTAAAAAAAAGGTGATTATTTTTGGTTAACGTGTTATGGTATTATGCCATTGGATTTGTACTCATATGGACTATATCCCTTCTCTTCAGGAAACATTTGAAAATTGATATAGAAGGACCACTCATTATGAGAAGAACTGGTAAATTAAGGGATCTTATAGAATCTATTGCTCAGAAATCACCCAAATTCTGGCGTTGGAGTATGAATGTAGGGATTCCGGTGGCGGTTTTATTCATGATCGTGACGCTCGGACTTCTTATTATAGCCTTACAAAATCTTAACCAGGCTCAAGTGTCACTTATTATCCCAGGAGTTCAAGTTCCCGGCTCTCCTATCTTCGTACCATTTAGTTATGGTATACTGGCATTAATAACCGTAATTGTAGTACATGAATTTGGACATGGCATAATTGCGAGGATGGAGAAAATTAGGATCAAATCTATAGGAGTAGGAATTCTGGCCATTATACCAATGGCATTTGTCGAGCCTAATGAGGAAGATATTGAAAAATCAAGCAGGCTCTCCAAGCTTAGGGTATTTTCTGCAGGATCAATTTTTAACTTTGGATTTGCAGCTATAGCTCTTCTACTATTTTATATTCTAAGTCTTTTCATTATTCCCATTGCATTTGATTCAAGCATGGAGATCATGAGTGTGGTTCCAAATAGTCCATCTGCAGGGGTTCTTCAGCCAGGGATGATAATTCAGAATATAAATGGTTATAAAATAACTGATCTTAACAGTTTTAACAAAGCCACCGGCAGCGTAAAGGTAGGTGACCTTGTTACATTCCAGACTAATGAAGGAACATTCACGGTCAAAGCGGGCCCGAATCCAAGCAATCCTAAAATGCACTTTTTTGGAATTTCTAGTCAATTCAATCTTTATCCCAAAAATGGTACAACAAAGACATTTGGATCTACCCTTCCATGGATTTTAATCGACTTAACCACATTATTACAATGGATATTCGTGCTGAACTTTGGAATCGGGAGTTTTAACCTTCTTCCGATTGGACCATTAGATGGTGGACAAATATTTAGAGAGTTATTAAGTTATGTTACTGGGCAGAATGTAGTAAAAACAATCACAAACTTCATGAGCATATTCTCAATCGCCTTAATAGTGATAAACGTAGTATACCCCTTTATACATTCTGGAGTAATTTAATTTTCAGTGAAAAAAGTGATTTTTATAAAAAAAACCTATTTCAGGGCTTCTTCGAAGGCTGTTTTGTGTAAGTTGGCAGTTATTTCTTTTTTGCATTCATCATCTGTGAATAATCTCGTCTTAGGGGCTCTGCAGGGATAATGTTGTAATTTAAGGCCTGCTTTTATTGGTAAATCTTTTAAATCTTGTCCTATCATTTGATCTGCTACGAAAAGAGTGGAGCCGCAGGGAGAAGTCCTAATAACCTACACTTCGGTAACTTTATTATTATCAGAGGATATTTTCACTATGGGTCTTCCGAATTTACCGGTGAATTCATCAAATATTGGGTTACCATTCTCACTTAAGTCACACATATTATCTGGGGCTGTTACATTCTCGAAACGTTCCACTTGGTTTCTGAAGCATTTACCCTGCCAGGCAGCTACTATTATCCATCCCACAGTATCATGTAGTTTCTCAACCAATTCTAGTGTGAGATCATGGTGTAAAACGTATGTTATGAGAAGATCTGCATTTTCAAGTTTTTTAAGGGTATCCCTGGGTATTACTATTTCATCTGCGAAACTTGATGTCGGTTGTTCAAGCTTTATGAATTCCGTTTCGAACTCATTTTTAATGTGCTCGTAGGCTCGATCGCCATATGGGCCGTCAGTTACTATGACAACATTTATCATTAAATCACCCATAGTATAATTTTACAAATTCCTCTTCTACTAATATTAATTTTTCTTCCATTATTCTCTTTGACATATTAATTTGTCTTGATTCTTTCCTCATAATATTAGCAGAAGAAGATGCGTGCTTTAGGTTGAAAAGATTAAATAATGCTTGAATTGAATAAAAACTAGATTTATTTAATATTTAATAATTTTCTCTGCCGATAAAAAAATTTAGAATAAAGAAAAAATTGGAGACAAATATTATTAAAAAATTTAATTTTAAAAGTATCTCTCCAGCATTCCCTTTAACATTTTAGCATGCCTTCCCTCATCCCTTGAGCTTTCTTCGAAGAAATCATGAGCAATTTTTACATCACATTCTTCAGCTTTGTCTGCAGCGGCTTTTTTCTCTTTATTAGCCATAGTTTCACCTTCAAGCATCATCTCCAGGTTCTCTTTCAGGGATGATTTTATGACACCGTTCATCTCCGCAAAATGTGCTGCGTGATTGGCTTCTTCAATGGCAATTTGTGATAAGACTTCAGCCACCTCAGGAAGTCCTTCTCTTTGTGCTTGTCGGGCCATAGCTAGGTACATTCCAACTTCCTGTGTTTCTCCGTTGAAATTAGCTTGAACTACATCTTCCATTTCCGTGTCTTTACAAACTCCAATTTCATGTTCATTTATTTTTACCATTTTTTTTAACCTCTCTCAAACTTTTTTACATATCCAAATTTGTGAGTTAAAACTCACAATATTTTGACGACGAATTCTTTTTTATAAACTTTTTATTTGCTGCGCTCGTTTTTTGCCAATCTGGAAGTATTGATCCAGTTCATCTGCGTCGGGTACATAGTAGACCTCATATTGATCTTGTACTTGGAATCCGCATCCTTTAAGATCATCTGCTAGTTTTTCTGGTGTTCCACCTTTTCCACCCATTGATCCGAAAGTTACTGCTTTTCTTTCTCGGCCTGTTCGGTTGAATTTAAGGCCGCGGAGGTAATATATTAGATCTCCTATACTGGGGAATGGTTCATCATAAATTGTAGGTGCTCCCAGAGCTATAGCTTTGCTGTCAAGGATGTCCTTTACTATTTCACTTCTTTCATCTTCATGTAGGTAGTACATCTTCACTTCCACTCCCTCACTGATAACCCCTTCTGCAATGGCGTGTGCCATTTTCTGGGTGGAGAAGTGCATGGTGTCGTAAATAATGGTTATTTTGTTTTTACAGTTCCCAGTTGCCCAGTCACTGTAAGCACCGATTATTTTCATGGGGTCCGTCCATATTTGGCCGTGTGCTGGAGCTATCATCTTGATTTGTTCCAAGAAGCCTAAGTCCTGAACTTCCTGGAATTTTTTAAGCACTAACTTGGATAGTGGTGTAATTAAATTGGCATAAAATTTCTGGGCACCGTCCATTAGTAAATATTCGGGTATTTCATCGTCATAACGATTGGTGAAACATATATGTTGTCCAAAAGCGTCATTAGGGAATAATGTGCCTTTTTTCTTCTAGAAAAGTAAACATACTGTCTGGCCAATGGAGTAAAAATGCATCTAAGAAAGCTAATGTTTTATTACCAAGATTTAATGTGTCTCCTGTTTTAACTTCTTGGAAGTCGGCTTCTTTTAGAGATGGATAATGTCTTTTAAGTCCATTGACGGCTATTTCCGTGGAATATATTGGTGCTTCTGGAAATGTCTCATGTATTTCTGGTAATGCTCCACTAATGATCCTTTTCAATGTGATTTTGTACCATTACATCGTTTTTCAAATCTTTATCTTCTCTATTGAAAGCATCGTGGATTCTACCCCACATCTGTGAAGAGGACCCCGGATATGTATTGTCTATTATTGCTACTTTATCTTCTCCAATACTATATAAGCATTATAACTGGTTCCATTGAGTGTGTAACCATGATATGTTCTTATATCCCAATCTAAAACTCTACCCAATATAATCCATCCTTAATTTTTACTGCGTCTGCCTTCATAGTTTTTATCCTCCAAATTTTTTTATATGATTGGTTCGTGGACTACCGAACTGTACAGTATTATACGAACTATTCCATATAAAATTTATGGTTCGCCCAAATACGAACCATTTATATATGAGAAATGAGATCATAATAAAAGAGGATCAAATGGAACACGTGAAAAATAAAAACGACACCAATGGAGAAATAAAGATATTTGGAACCACCAAAGGTGTTAATGTTATAGATAGTCCAATAAAAGCTAAAATATTATCACTATTAATAAATAAAGATTTAAACGGTTCAGATATCGTTTTATTAATTGGTAAATCAAAATCAACCATTTCAGCCCATCTTAAAGATCTTATAAATGCCAGAATCATAGATTACAAACCAGACCCCATGGACGGACGCCGAAAAATATTCTATATTAAATCAAGATATCTAGGTGAACTTTCTCAAGAAATAGAATTAGAAAATGATATGGATGAATACCTCTCCAATCTAATAGCCAACTCCAATGATCCATTTAAATTCTTCAGGTTCATTTTCAGAACTATCAGAGTAGCTCTTATGCAGGAAGGAGTTAATATAGATCCCATATTACATAATGCTGGTGTTAAGGTTGGTGAAACATTTTATAATGAATTAAAGAATCCTAAAACCAATGAACTAACTAATAATGTTGCAACATTCTGGGAAACCCACAAATTAGGTAGAATTGAAGTTGAAAATATTGCCCCTTTGACAATTCGAGCCTACGACTGTTTTGAATGTGAGGACCTCCCTAAAATCGGTAGATCAGCCTGCGCTTTTGACTCTGGAATATTGGAAGCTATTTTCTCCTCCCATTTTAAAAGTGAAGTGAATGTAGAGGAAATAAAATGCTATGCTAAGGGCGATAGTTATTGCTGCTTCATAATAAAAAAAATCGACAACAATAAACTTGATGCGGATTTAAAATTGACTTAATCCATTTTTTTTCCCTTAAATTTTACTATAGTTGTGGATAGATATTTTTTATCCTTGAAAAATCCTTTAAAAACCATCTCATCATCCATACTGCAATTTCGTATGGATATTACCTCTTTTTCTCTTTTATCCCGATTTATAATCTCCTCTAAAACTTCAGAATGTCGGGAAGTCTTCATAACTACAAAGGTATCAGCATATTCAAGGATCTTCTCAAGTCTTTCATCAACTTTGGGCACTATAACCATAATTTCATCCTTTTCAGCCAGTGAAATCCCTGCAGTCGCTGCACAGCCTGTGAAAGAAGTTATTCCAGGTATTATTTCGACAGTAAATCCTTGATTTGCTATTCTACTTCCAATGTATGAAAATGTACTATAAACTGCAGGATCACCCAGTGTTATAAATGCCACGTCTAATCCTTCATTCAACTTTTGGATTATGGTTGCTGCAGCATCATCCCAATATCTGCTGAGAGCTATTTTATCTTCAATCATAGGAAACAATGGTTCTAAAATATCATAATTATCTTCCGATTCTTTAAGAACAGGTTGCACAATTGATAATGCTAAACTAGGCTTGGAAACCGCTGATTTTGGTGCGCATATCACCTTAACCTTTTTTAAAGCATTAACTGCTTTAATAGTTAAAAGTTTATGATCACCCGGCCCAACTCCAATACCTAATAATTTACCTTTGCTCATAAATTTTATGCCTTCCCTTATTTTTAATTGTAAAAATATTTGAAATGTATTAATTATTTAATTAAATACTTGATTAAAAAACTCTTTTTAAGTTAACTCAATATTTTAGTTTAGATGAAAACACTTTTAAAGGGTTTAATCTATTTATACCATCATCAAGATATAAACCCCCATGGATAATGGCTTTTTCTGTAATAAGTGCGGCATGATCAAAAATAATTGTGTATGTCCTGATGAGGGATCAGGGCTAGTTAAAAGCTCTGGAATAGCAGATTCTGATATTTCGGAGATAAAAAGAATTTACCCCCACATAGAGGAAGAAATTATAGAAAATTTTCCTTTCAGTGAACCTCGTATGGGACAGTTAGATATCATCCAGGAAATCCAACAAGCCATTGAAAATGGTTCCCAATATATTCTTTTGGAGGCTGGTACTGGCACTGGTAAATCTGCAATAGCCACCACACTGGCGAGTATCTATCAGTCCGCTTATATTTTAACTATGACCAAGCAATTACAATCACAATATGGATTTCAGTTCGGTTATCCTTTAGTTAAAGGGCGAGGAAACTTCTCCTGTAAAGAAACAGGTTTAGAAGATGGTTGTGATATGGGTACCTGTCAGACTACACCTGGCGGGCAAAAATTTGTTTGTGAGTTTGGGATAAGCAAATCACCATTTGATGGTGGTAGCTTAGCTTTTGAAGATGCCTTCGATGTGCCTATTTATTTCCGGTCTCAAGATAAGTGTAATTACTGGCGTCAAAAGGCTAAGGCTGTTAAAAGCCCTATCACCTTAATGAATTATGATTATGCCTTATTAGAGCTTAATTATGTTAAACATTTTGGTAAAAGGCGCTTGATGATCCTAGATGAAGCTCATAACATTGAAAATAAACTGATGCAACGTCTAGAAGTTAATATTTATGATAAACGACTTGAAAAAGATGTAAATACAATTATACCCTCATCTATGTTAGCCGATGAGGATCCTTTAGACTGGATACTCTTTTTAGAATCCATTTATGACTCATACAAAGAAATAGCTGTACATAAGATGCCTAAAAATAAGGCAGATCGCATAAATCGCACTAAACTCCGATTACAGGAACTATTAACTAATTTAGAAGATAAACCCGAGAATTGGGTGGTTGACCCTATTACTGGGGGAGTATCTTTTAAACCTCTTAAAGTAGATACGTATGCTACGGATCGATTGTTCCGCCACGCTGATATCTGCCTTTTTATGAGCGCCACCATCTTAGATCAGGATTTGTTCTGCCAGTGGCTTGGGATAGACCCCGAAAAAACCTATAAGATCCAGATTAAAAGTCCTTTCCCTCCTTCCTCCCGGCCGATTCACTTGAGGATTGCGGGAAATATGTCCCAAAGATCAATCCAGCGCACCGCACCCAGAAGTATTCCCATCCTAAAAAAAATCATAGAACACCATGAACATGAGAAAGGATTGATTCACACCCATAATTATAAATGTCAAAGGTATATTATGAATAAAATTAGAAATAGTCGTTTAATAGACCATAATACTCTTAACAGGGAATATAAATTGCATCAATTTGAAGAAAGTGAAAAATCCTTGGTATTAGTAAGTCCATCTATGAGTGAAGGAGTCGATTTACCATACGAAAAGTGTCAATTCCAAGTAATCTACAAGATTCCTTTTCCTTATTTAGGAGATCGGCAAGTTAGCCAGCGGAAGCTTAAAGATCCTAAATGGTATGCTTATAAGACTGTTATGACACTGATTCAGGCTTATGGTAGGGGTATGCGGGCAGAAGATGATCATTGCGAGACGTACATTCTAGATGGTAACATTCGCATGCTCTTCAGTAATCGGCTTTATCGGCCTCTAGTTCCTGAATTCTTTAAGGAAGCTGTGCAGCCAGAATAAAAAAAAAAATCCATAAAAATAATTAATATTTTTTTTTAATTAATCTTTTAATGTTTGATTTAACCAGCTATGAATGTAATCTACTACTTCTTGCCAGCCTTCTTCAACCATAATGAGGTGTGAACGATCAGGGAACTCATGAAAATCTGTTTTAGCGTTAGAATGATTGTATTTGTCATAATTCGCCCGGGATACTATGGCCGGTACTGTATGATCCTCACTACCAGCTAAAAGCAGAAGTGGGCTGCGAGTATTGTTTTGATAGTTTATGCTAGTAGTTGCGTGACTTATTAAGTCGGAAAATGCGCTTTGGAAAAGGGGTCTTCCAGTATCTGGTATAGCATATCTTTCATATGCCTTTCTAGCATCGTCTTCAGACATTGTGTTTACAAAAGCATAATAAAATTGTTTAAACGTTAACCCTACCACTTTATGCCTATTACTTGGATTGGACAGGACAGGAAAAGTGGATCTGAGCTGAGCCAGTGCTAATTTATGCACTCCTTTAGGTGCCGCAGAATCCAAGGTCACCCCTGCAGCTCCGAATCCCTGATCCATTAGAATCTGTACTACTAAACCTCCAAAAGAGTGACCCAGAAGGATGGGGGAGAAATTTAAATTGCTAAGGATTTTCCGGTAATGGGCTACTACCTCCTCTAAACCTAGACCAGCTAGCGTGGATTCGGCTTTCTCTCGTATCTCTAGAATGTCTCCTTCATGACCAGGCCAACCAGGCACCATCACTTGGTATCCTAACTCTTGAAAACGCTTCTCAAAATATTCCCAGCACAGTGGCGTCATCCACAAGCCATGAATAAGCATTATAGTTCTATCTTTACTGATCTTCAAGCTTACTTCTGGTTTATCTATTCCCTCAATCATTTATTCACCCTCGATTATGTTTAAAAAAAAATTATTCCATACTATTCTGGTTGTCCATCCCTGCAAAAATATTCCATTTGCTTGCTGTTTTCTAAATTGTATTCTTTCCAAACTGCACAGTTTTTACACTGGCATTCTTCTTCAAAATTAAGATCATCACAACTTGCTTTACCAACGGAACAGTAGAACCAAGGAAAATCTTTTGGTTTTAATTCAGAAATTGTATCCACATCGTTTGATTCCATTTTCTGTATATTTATCATTTTTTCCTTAGCACATCACTTTTAAATTGAACCGGACAGCCACCACAGATGCATCTCATCATATTTTCCAAATTATAGTCGACTATTACCATGATAACATTACTCCTCAAAAATTACCCCCTCATCATCGAAGAATTCATTCATTTTATCATATTCACCGCCGATGATAACTTTTTCCATCAAATCTTTCAAAAGTGCCTTATTTGATTGGGTTTTATCCAAACTGTTATTTTGGCAGGGCCTTCTGTCATGCTGTGACCATTAGCCGTTGCCTTCACTTCCTCCTGACTATTAGACCAATTTTCTCTATTTTTCCATCTTTAAACATTATAATATCAAAAACTATTAAAGGACCGGTATATTTACTTGTGTAATACTACATAATCACCGTCTTCAATTGCTCTTAAAATATCTGCCATGATTTCCATCTGCTGTAACTGGTTAAAAAAATCTAATAACGCCCCCCTTAACGTTAGGAATAGTAAGATAATGGGGAGTGTATTCTTCTGCCACCCAATTTGTAAGGGGCTTTTTATTTCCAGTTTCAAAGCTCTTTAAAGGCTATTGCTTTTCTTTGTTGGATTTTTTCATATTTTCAACATCATTTATAGTTATTTGTAATTTACAATTAATAAATATACGGTTTTTTAGTATTATTGTCATTTATAATGTTTTAAATTAATAATTAAGATATTTAAGAGCAGTATATCATAAATAATTGTTTTTCTATGTAAATCCAGTAATTCGAAGAAAAATACTCTTTTTTATTATTCAATAGCAAAAAAAGAGTTATATTAAATGAGTATTTCATTGAGTAAGAATATCATTAGCATTGCTAAGGGTGTCCAGGCACGTTGAGTAATCTGTCATATGCGTAATGTATATAGTATAGGAGAGATTTAATCGGAGGTGAACTAGGATAACATTTCATTGAATTAAGAACAGGGGAATGATGTTTAGTTTCTACTAGTGAAGGATTAATTTCATTGTGGATGACCGGCTAATGCAGTTATAGGTCTGACGGGCCAGTTTACGCCAACCAAGCTGTAGAACCAACGACATTAAATAACAATTTTTGTATAATTTTTAAACGAATCCGACTAAGAATACGTTGCAAAATGAGGAAAAAAGATTAATGGATAAGACTCACGGTTTACATTAAAAAAAATTAACGAATAGAAATATCAAAAAAATGAATGGAATCTAAATGGAAGTATTACTGTTGAAGAGAAAAATTCTAAATAAGAAAATTTATGAAAACAGGTATTTTAAAGTCTTTAAAGCATTAGATAACGGTTTATAACTCTTTTTCAGATCCGTTAAAGTACCCTTACCGTTACCTTAGCAAATTTTTTTATTTGAATAATATTCACAATAAAGTATTACTTTAGTGGAGCAATTATTTAGAATTTGCTAATTTTCTTCAGAGAAATTGTTATGTTTACAAACGGAGCCTATTCCTCGGTTGCGTTGTTAATTACCCGATTTTCTTCATCACTGAATGATTTGAATCGAATTTGCATAATTACCATTTCATCCTTTGAAAGTACGCTTCCAGATACTAACTACCCGCCAATTAATAACCACGTAGAATAGAAACCATTGCTAAGTCTTAGTTTTTCAGCGCCCTGTGCATTAAGTGAAGCACTAAGATCTTTGTATACAATTCATCAAAACGGGCAGTAAATACGAATGCCTCTTTGTCAGCCGTAGAAATATTTGCTGCCTCCAAGGTCTGATACATTGCTTTTCGTGTTAAATATTCACCGCCTTGCAATGCACAGGTTAAAACTTACTTTGATTAATTTAAATTTTTGTAAGTAAGAGAACCCTTTTACTTAAAAAAATGTTTTCATAATAGAACGACTCAATTGAAATAGTTTGAAAATAAGCGGACCTGGGGGGATTTGAACCCCCGACCTTGGGATCCGAAGTCCCACGTCATATTCCTGGCTAGACTACAGGCCCCTGAATACAATATTATAAAAATAGTTTCATGTTCTTCCTTTATAAATTCGCCGGGAACTAATAAAGTGTGTTTAATACTTATAAGAAAGAAAAATTTTAATAATAAATTAATTAAGTATTACCATTCATTTAATGAAATTATGATATATATTAAAAGAATTAATTATATATTCTATTGAAATTTTTAATAAATTCAAAAAATTAACCCATAATTTTCTATCTTTGATGAATAGGAGAATTTTATGCTAGCAAAAAGAATCATACCCTGCCTGGACTGTGATCTAAATATAGCCCATGGTCGTGTAGTGAAAGGAGTGGAATTCAAGCAGATACGTTACGCTGGAGATCCGGTGGAGTTAGCTACAAAGTACTACGAGGATGGAGCTGATGAAATAGTTTTTCTTGATATAACTGCTTCTCATGAGCGAAGGGAAACCATGGCAGAAGTGATAGATGCCACTACAGAAAACGTGTTCGTTCCTATCTGTGTAGGGGGTGGTATTCGTAAACCACAGGACTACGTTAATATGCTTAAAGCAGGAGCCGATAAATGTTCAACAAACACGGCAGCCATACATAACCCCGATTTGATTAATGATGCATCTAAAATAGTGGGCAGCCAGGCTTGTGTAATTGGTATTGATGCCAAACGCAGGTATGTGGAGGATCCTCATGAAAATTCGGATAAGATCATTGTGGAAACAGAACAAGGTTATTGCTGGTATGACTGTAGCATTTATGGTGGTCGGGAGTTTACAGGGATTGATGCTCTAGCTTGGGCTTTGGAGTGCCAGGAAAGAGGGGCTGGGGAGATTTTACTTACCAGCATGGATCGTGATGGTACCAAAGATGGTTACGACCTGCCACTGACTAAGGCCATGAGCGATATGCTAGATATTCCTATTATAGCCAGTGGTGGTGTGGGCAAACCTGAACACATCTACGAAGCATTTGAAATAGGAAAGGCAGATGCTGCATTGGCAGCGAGTATTTTTCACTTTAATGAATATCCAGTACGTGTGGTTAAGCAATACTTGAAAGAAAAGGGTGTGGAAATTAGATTATAAGAACTACTTTCGATTTTATAAGATATTAAAAACTAGTTTAAAATAAGTGGAAAAAACTGTGCTAAAAAAATATATGAAAATAGAATTTATTTAACTAATTCTCTATTTAACTAATTCTCAAAAACTTAATAAGATCACTAATTTAAGAAAATACTAAACAGAAAGTTTATCAGGGCGAGACATTTGACAAAACGAAAACACATCTTTCTTGATGAAAATGCGAAAATCGAGAGGCTAAAAAAGAAAATAAAAAAATATGAGAGATACAAGCCTTACCATGAAAAAACAGCTGAAGAAGACTTTCGTTTAAAAGAAAAACTGGCCTTATTGAGTATAGTGGCCAGCAATTTCATGATGACAGGTCACAGCCCTACCCTTGTTCTAACCAAACGAGAGGAAGGTGATGAAGTATTGTTACCTGTCAGGGGAGGTCAAAAAGACAGAGCTCGAGAAATAATATCCAAAATTGATTTCAGGAAACTTTATCGTGGAGGGAAAGGTAGAAAAACTGACCCCATTATGATTATTACCGCCATCTGTATGTACGTTATGCGGCAAGATAATCCTAGAAGAGGAGACATAAGATATTCCGATGATTTTATTAGGAAGGTTGGAGTCACTAAAGAAATTTACAGTCATATCAATGAAAAATTGGATTCTTATCTACAAACATAAAATTTGATGAGTCGCTTTATATTGTGATATCAAAATTATTGACATTTATTTTTACTAATTTACTTTATTATTTAATCTAATACGTCGCGATTCTAATTCTTGGAACACCAGAACACTATTTATATGAGTTAGTGTCCTTTATAATCGACAATTATTTTCCTTAACTCACTTTTAGTAAACATTTTTTTGGAAATTGCCGCCAAAAAGTTACATATTTACCGGATTGAATTACCCTAAATGGAAATGGAATCACAATCCACGCCCCTTATGAATGTATTAAGGTTATTGATGAAAACCAAATCGAGATGATTAATATGAAAATACGCTGCCCTTGGGCCCGCGACGACCCTTTGATCATAGAATATCACGATCAAGAATGGGGTGTTCCCATTCATGATGATCGGCTTCTTTTCGAGTTCCTGATATTAGAAAGTGCGCAGGCGGGTTTAAGATGGACTCTTATCCTCCAGAAACGAGAGAACTACCTTAACTCTTTTGATAATTTCGAGGTGAAGAAGGTTGCTGCTTATGGTGAGCAAAAAATCGCAGAACTACTTAATAATCCGGGTATAGTGCGCAATAAACTGAAAATTCGGGCTGCGGTGGCTAATGCACTGGCTGTTTTAGAAATTCAAAAAGAATTCGGGAGTTTCAACGAATATATATGGAAATTCGTCGGTTGCAAGACTATTAAAAACAGTTGGAAAACAATAGAAGATGTGCCTTCTTCAACCAATGAATCTAAAAATATGAGTAAAGATCTCAAAAAAAGAGGATTCAAGTTTATGGGGCCCACTATATGTTACGGGTTCATGCAAGCGGTAGGAATGGTCAACGATCATGTTGTAGATTGTTTCCGGCATCGGGAGCTGGAAGAATAAATAATGAAAATTAAACGAGCTTTTTATGAGCGAGACACTTTAACTGTTGCACAGGATCTTTTAGGCTGTATTTTAGTCCATGAATCATCAAATAGCATCTTAAGTGGTAGAATTGTAGAGACTGAAGCCTATATGGGCACTAAGGATAAGGCTGCTCATTCTTAAAGTGGTAGGCATACGCCTAGCATGGAACCAATATAAAAAGGGTGGATTTGCTTACATCTACCAGTTGCACGGCTATAACTACTGCTTCGACGTAGTAACTGAGAAGGAAGAAGTACCCCGAGCAGTGCTTGTAAGAGCTTTAGAACCTATTAAAGGCTTGCAATTAATGGCCCAGCGGCGGGGCATAGATTTATCTTTAGGTAAGCTTAAGAACCTGACAAATGGGCCCTCAAAACTCTGCCAAGCCCTGGGTATCGATAAATCAATCAACGGGATTGATCTCTGTGGAGATGAATTATTTATATCCAAAAGAAAGTTTTGAAAGAGCAAATTATTGCCACGCCCCGGATAAATATTGATTATGCTGAGGAGGACAAAGATAAGTCTTGGAGGTTTTTGATTAATGGGAATGGATTTGTTAGTCGAAATTACAATTCCTGGAATCTTAGTTAACTTTTTTCTATGGTGCAATAGAATTTTTAAAATGAAAATTTAATCTAAAAAAAATGAAATAAAATGTTTCCAGTATAACCATGGGTTAGAGACTAATTACTATCATCAAAGTTTTTTCTTGAGGAAAAGTTAAAGAGAGGAGAATCTCTGAAAAAAGTTAAAGATTATTTAAGATTAAAATTTTTAATTAAGATTGTCGGATTTATCTCGTGATTTGAATCTTTTATACCTTTGCTAAATTATAATAACGATATAACATTAAATATTAAGATGTAAAATATTTATTAGTTATCGAAGTAAGAAGGTTATTAATTTGACTGATTTAACACAACTGCTCATCCAGATTATCCCCCTTTCCTGGGCAGCTGCTGTCAGTCCCACAGCTTTATCCCTTTTTCTAGTTATGATGTCCTTAACGGATAATCCCAAGTTATCAGGTCTCTCATTCTACTTTGGGGCAATTGTAGTTCTTCTGGTAACAGTCTTTATCGGTATATTGCTGGGAAATAGTTTGTCATCAACTGGTCACTCAGACCCGGCCACCATCGCTTCCATCGACCTTTTCCTTGGGGCAATTCTAGTTCTCCTAGGTATTCGAAACCTATTCAGTAAAGGGGGTGAAAGCAGCGGCGGAACACTATTCAAGTACCTGAACGTGGATAAAAACGCTACTAACTTATTAAAATTTAGTCGTTTCTTCACAGTCGGCCTTTTAACCTTTCTAATTAATTTCAGCACGGCTATTTTCGTTTTGGCTGCCTCTCGTCAGATTGGGCTGGCCAAAGCCGGATTATTTCCAGATATATTCTCCATCCTAGTATTAACCTTAATCACCCTAGTGGTGATAGAAGTACCTCTCCTCTTCTTCTTTATCTTACCCAAAACCGCTGAAAAAGCCATGAAACCTATGAATAAATGGATAAGCAAGAACGGAAGCTATCTTATCGCTGGATTCCTCCTGGCCATCGGTATCCTAGTTATGTATAACGGTGCTGTTAGACTGGGACTGTTTTAAATCACTTAGATTTTTACAACTTGTTTCGAGAAAAATATTCAAAATTTTCAGTTTTAATTGGAAAATGCTAATAATTATTTATCTAAACGAGAAAATTAGATAAAATCTTAAAAATTTTTGTTAACCACAATTTCAAATATATATGACAAAGTATTATTCTGACACCATAATGCGCAATGCCTCGATGTGAACTATAAAGGAACTGATTAAGAGTGAAAAAGGATTTCAAGATACTTTCTAATAATTTTAAAGGCCCTATGAATCTTTATTTAACAATCGACAGTGGACAAACATCACAACCTGCGTGGTTAGAGAAAGTTGGATACTTTCAAGAACTTATTATGGTGGAAGGTAAACCCTGCCTAGTCAAGATCAGGTCTCAGGATTTGAAGGGTCCTCTGGAGGTTGTAGCTGAATCACCTGAAGAATTTGAAATTGAACCCGTGAAAAATCAGATAAAGGGAATATTCGGATTAAATGATGATTTAGATAAATTCTATGAATTTCTAATAAGCGATCCTAGGTTAGAACCCACCATCGAATTCTGCAGTGGATTAAGGCTTTTCAAAGCCCATAACCCTTTTGAATGTTTAATAGCATCTATTTCTTCAGCTAACAATTCCATCATCCGCTGGAACCGCTCCATACGACTCATAAAAGAAAAATGGGGTGATTGCTATCAGTTCTCCTCTGGAAAGTTCTACACCTTCCCCCGTCCAGAGAAAATTCTCGAAGTACCGGAGCATGAAGTTGAAGAGTTAGAACTATGCGGTGGAGAAAAAAACCTAGAAGAATGTGTTAACAACCTCAAATCTTGCGGTGTAGGATACCGAGGTAAATATATCAACCAAGCCGCCCGTATGCTCACGGAAGATATTGATCTTTATGATATAGTAAAAATGAGCTATGAGGAAGCTTTTCAAACTATGCTCAAAATTCCGGGGGTAGGTCCTAAAGTAGCCGACTGCATTCTTTTATATGGATTTGGTATGGAAGAGGCTTTCCCCGTTGATATATGGATTAAAAGAATAATTTGTGAATTATATTTTAATGGAAAAAATATATCAGTCCCTAAAATAAGGTTTTTTGGTATGGAACAGTTTGGTGAATATGCAGGGTATGTACAACTTTATTTATTTCATTATGCTCGTAAATCCGGGCTTTTGGATAAATTACGACTGAAAAATAAAATTAAATCCAAAACATAATCTATAACCTTTTCACTAAGACTGAAATTTAATAAATTTATAATATTAAAAAAAAAGAATATAAGCATTCTATTAAATAAAGACTTTATTCTCACTTATAAACGCCTTAAATGATAGACAATATTTTTTTTTAACGATTAAAAATCTTATTGGGCAAATAATAATAATATATGAGTATCCACACAAAGAAAAAAATCACAAGAAGGAGTCCATATCGTCTTTCATTCTTATAAATGAGATATATACCGAAAAATAGTGTAGGAAAAATTCCTAAAAATGCTGCCAAATATCCCTGGGCTAAGAAATATAATCCAATGAGATAAGTCAGAATGCTTAAAACATAACTAACGATAATCAATCTAGTATTGTTTGATTTTTCTACAGGTTTCATTATATCAGTATATTATAGTTTATATCTCCTATAAAAACTATTGTCAACTACCATAAACACCTAAATTTTATCTTTAGCAGACTTGGCCTATCATTAATTTATTATTACCCCTAATCTATCTTATTCCCTAAAATATCTAAATCCAATAAATTATTGCTTAATATCTAATAAATTAAATATAATAATCTTGATACATTTTTCTAAAAAAACATCCCATCATATTGAATTTTTTTTTCCACTGAAGATTTAATTACTATAAATGTAATATAAAATTAGTAAAAAGTTCTCAAGAGGAGTATATTTGAACCATCGAGATAACTTCAATAAAACAATAAATACTTCAGAAAGCAATGAATCACAGCTTAAATCCATCAATTCAAACAACCCGGAAGATAATCCTAAACTTGACTATTTAAAAAAGATTCTGACTAATGAAAAATTACCATCCCTTAAAGAAATCTCTGATATGATTATGAAAATAGCTAAACAGGCCACCAATAGCCAACACTGCTATGTAGCTTACGTGGATCCGAAAAACGGAGACAGTGTAGGTGTTTCATTTTCTCATATGACCGAAGAATGCAACGCATATGCAGAATTAGGTGAAGCTAGGTTCCCCATAAGAAAGGATGGAACCTATGGTGGACTTTTAGGTTATTCATTAGATACCGGCAAATCATTCTATGTCCGCGACCCAGTATCACACCCCGCAGCACATGGCATGCCCCCAGGCCATGAACAAGTTGATCAATTTCTATCAGTTCCAGCTATCCATGAAGGAGATATTTTAGGTCAAATAGTGCTTGGAAATCCTGAAGAAGACTACACTACCCATCACCTAGAAATAGCTGATGAAATAGCCGACGTGTATGCAGTAGCTTTAAAAAAATTGTTGTATTAACTCTGAATTAATTTTCATAATTTTAAATTCAAATATTGAATTCAAAAATAGTAAAAAAAAATTAATTTTATTGTAAACTATTCATCAACCACAGCATAATAATCGGTAACTTTTAGACAAATCACACCATTAATTATTAAGGATATGAGTTGTATTACTCTAGAATCATTGTCAAAAAAAAGCAATGAAATATTATTAAAAATGTTACATACTGAAATTTATAGTTTATTGGAAGAGTTATTTATTCTATCATAATTAATCATTATAAATTATTTCATTTTATTCTGATTATAAGAGTTTTAATTATTTTCTTCTATTTAAAATTTAATACCTCAAATTCCATCTATTTACATGTTATTACTTTAAAACTATTTTTAATAAATAAAAAAATATGGGGTGGGTTTAAATGGTAAGAACTAGAATCAGGAAAACTAGAACTGAAAGTGAATTTGAGGGTGTAATTGATGAGTTTATAACTCAAGGATATAAAGTTGAAAGTAGAGGGCAAACCACCGCTCAATTAATGAAGGCTCAATATGGAAGTATATTATCGAATATAATTATTGCTATTTTTACTTTTTGGACTTTTTCTTAGTTAATTCCTGATAAATTATAGACATGTTTAAATTAGTTTTTTAAGGTTCTTCCAATCCATTTATTTTTTTATTTTTCTCTAAATATTCTGATAATGCTTGGCGAATAATATAACTCATTGGATTGTAACTCTCATCAGATAATTTTCTTAATTCTTCCAGCATTTGTAGTCTTAAACTTTCTACAGGTTCTTTTCAAGGTTGGAGGTGTTTCTATGCCATGATAATGTAAAAAATGCTTAATATTAGTCCTTCTTCTAGCCCTAGTAGTTCTAGAACTATTCAATTTAAGGCAATATTCATCGTAATCCTTTAACCATCCAGAAAATTCCTCTCAAATACTGGTTTATTTCTTTCTTCATAGCATATTTCAAGAAGCTCCCTTGGAGTTTTATCAGTAGAACAGCAAAAATCAGATAAAGAGTATTAATAACTCTCTTTTGTTGAATCAGCTAACCCATCAGTCCAGTGCTCAACGACATCCTCACCTTGGATTTTTACCATGATCTCTTTTAATTTCATAGAATCACCAAGGATATTAGGTATAAAAAAGTTATTTCTTTATAATACTATTCATCAACCATGGTAACCTTACGCATAACATCTTTAGGTTTTATGGCGTTTACTATTTCCATACCCTTCACAACCTTACCAAATACGGTGTGTACTCCATCCAGGTGAGGTTGAGGAGAATGTGTAATGAAGAATTGACTTCCACCAGTGTCTTTACCGGCGTGAGCCATGGACAATGCCCCTGTGCCGTGCTTGTGGGGGTTTATTTCGCATTTTATTGTGTAACCTGGTCCGCCGGTTCCATCACCTTTAGGACATCCTCCCTGAATCACGAAATCAGGAAGTACACGATGAAAGGTTAATCCATTATAAAATCCCGAATTGGCCAATTTTTCAAAATTTGCAACAGTATTAGGAGCTTCTTTATCAAATAGTACCATTTCAATGTTTCCTTTTTCAGTTTCAATTATTGCTTTTTTCATAATTTTCACCAGTAGGTATATTTAGAATAGATTCTATTAAATAAATCTGTAGCCTAAGCTAAATTTCTGGGAATTTAGATTGAATTAAAGAAAAAAAATTTACCCTTAAACATTTTTAAATTAGCTTATAATCATTTCAAATATTATTCTAAGGTGATATTATTGAATACAGAAGAAATTATAGCGTTAGATAAGGAATATGTTATGCAAACTTATGGTAGACAGCCTATAGCCATTAAAAAAGGTAGCGGAGCTGTGGTATGGGATGTTGAAGGAAATTCTTACATTGACTGTCTAGCAGGTATCGCTGTAAATAATGTGGGGCACGCCCACCCTAAAGTAGTGGAAGCAATATGCAAGCAGGCAAAAAAGCTTATTCATACTTCAAACCTTTATTACACCCAGGAACAGGTGGAATTGGCTAAATTGCTTGTTGAAATTTCTCCTCACGATTTGGCTTTCTTCTGCAATAGCGGAGCCGAAGCTGTTGAAGGATCGATAAAATTAGCTCGTAAATATACGGGTAAGGGAGAAATCATAGCAATGGAAAACTCCTTCCATGGTCGTACTTTAACTGCATTAAGCGCCACAGGGCAGAAGAAATATCAGAAAGGTTTCGGTCCATTAACTCCTGGTTTTAAACATGTGTCTTATGGAGATATTAACGCTGCAGCTGATGTCATCAGTAAAAAAACAGCTGCAGTTATGGTAGAGCCCGTGCAAGGTGAGGGTGGAGTAATTATGCCACCTACCGGTTATCTGAAGGATTTAAAGAAGCTTTGCCAGGAAAATAATATTTTACTCATCTTTGACGAAGTGCAAACTGGTTTTGGACGAACCGGAAGGATGTTCGGTTCTCAAACTTTTAAAGTAACACCCGATATCACTGCCTTAGCCAAAGGTATAGCGGGTGGATTCCCTATGGGTGCCATCCTAGCCAGTCGAGAAGTAGGTAATGCTTTTCAACCCAGTAACCATGCTGCTACTTTCGGTGGGAATCCCTTAGCATGTGCAGCTGCAAAAGCCTCTATTCAGGTAATTCTAAATGAAGATTTACTCTCTAAATCCAGAGAAAATGGTGATTACTTCAAATCCAAGCTCAACTATTTAAAAGATGATCATGGTATAGTGGAAGATGTACGGGGATCCGGTCTTATGCTGGGCATGGAATTGGATATAAACTGTGCAGAAATGGTAGACGAAATGCGAAGCCTAGGAATTTTGATAAACTGTACTGCTGATAAAGTTTTACGTTTTGTACCGCCTTTGGTGATTGAGAAAGACCAAATCGACATAGTAACTTGTAATTTAGATGATTTACTTCAGAAGTACTCTGAATCTACAAGTTAATAAAAAATTCTTTTTCGAATCAACTTTCAAATATCTAACATTAACTTTTTTTTTATTTAAAAAAAAATCTTAATAATTTAAATGTTTATTTGAATACCATTGATATTTGATGAATTTGCTTTGAAACACGTTTCTCTAGAAGTATTCCATGTTTTTTAACGACTTTTTCTGCATCTTCAACAATTGTACCATCCTTATTAAATCCAATTAATGATAGTCCCGCCATCATAGCACTTAAAAGAGCCCCTAAGAGGACTACTCTATGCATTCCCGTAGTGAAATTGTATGCAGCTAGGTTGAAGAGTTGACTCTGTTGGAGAATTTCCGGAGAAATTGCAGTATGCAGTAAGATTCCTGCAAAGCATACTGCAAATACCATTCCTAGATTTCTAGTGGTGACTATAATACTCGATGTAACCCCACTTTCCGCAGATGGAGCGTTTGAAATAAGTGCTCTGTTTATAGGTGATTGGAAAAGTGCTGCACCCACTCCTAAAAGAGCTAATCTCCATAGAACGTCTTGCACAGTTGAAAAAATGTTAAGTTGGGTGAGAGATAATAAAGCCAAAGCAGATATGATTGATCCTATAAATGCCAGGCTTCTTGAGCCAAATTTATCGGATAGCATTCCACTTATAGGTGCTAAGAACATCATTATAATTGGAGATGTAGTTAGGACAAGTCCTGTGAAACTTGCTTGGAGATGAAGGACTTTCTGCAGGTAAAAGGGCATGATAAAGAATATCATATACATACATATGTAATTGAAGTGCAAACTCACGTCAAATGCTGAGAAAATTTTATTTCTGAAAATTTTCAGGTTTAGTAGTGGATTCGTTACATGTAACTCGTTCCAGATGAATAATATCAGTGTAACGATGCTGAAAACTGCGATTGATATCGCTGTGGTATTCACTCCACCCTCTATGTAATTAAGTAAATAAACTATTGAGAAAAGACATGAAAATTGTAATATAGTTCCGGGGATATCCCATTTAACTTGACTTCTTTCGCTTCTTTCTAATACCTGGTAACATGTTATGAAACTTATAATTGCAATGGGAACATTTATTAGGAAGATGAACCTCCATCCCAATGCACCTTCTATAATTCCACCGATTGCAGGGCCCAGAGCTAAACCTGCAGCTATAGCAACAGAGTAAATACCAAGAGATTTTCCTAGCTGATGTTTGGGAAATGAATTTTTTACTATTCCCAGAGATACTGCAAGCATCATGGCTGCTGTTATGCCTTGCATGCCCCTGAATATTTCAAGCGCTGTAAGGGAAGAAGCTGTACTGCAGAGAATTGATGTAAATGCAAAACCTGCTAATCCTATAAGGTAGACTCTTTCATGGCCTATGAAGTCGCCGAACCGCCCGAAGAATAAGACCATGCCTAACAGAGTTATAAGATAAGCTGTTAACACCCATTCTGCTGAGGTTATGCCTGCACCGAAAAAGGTTGCTATGGTTGGAAGTGAAACATTAACTATACTTGCATTTATTGGCACCATAATAGTGCCTATTGATATTGCGAATAAAATCTGCCATTTTTTACTGAATGGATCCTCCAAAATTACACCTCGAGGTTAAAAAAAATAACACAAAAAATCTTATATTTGTTTATAAAAAAACTTTAAAAAAAGTCTTTAATCCAAAAAGCGAATAATATATTTAGAGTTTTAATTGGATGAAAATAAAAACCTAAATACAAGAGATTAAAGTTCCATTATTATCATACTTTTGCGTTTTTAAATGTATTGGAACCTTAAATTTATTATAAAATCAAAATTCAAACCTATTTCAAATATTCACGTCCATCTAAAATTCAAATTATATTTTTAAGTAAGTGAAATTAGTACACATTTGGCAATTATTAGTATGTTAAATAGATTGAATTGTGTCCTATATAAACGTTTAGAACATATAATGTGAAATAATTATCCATAATTTAGAATTATTATTCAATATCAGATATAATATAACAATTTCTGAAGATTTTTTATAGGATAAGACAAATAAAAACCATATATTAATTTATCTTCTCTAAAGGAGGATTAATTCATGAACTTTAATTTTAAAACAAATGAAAAAGGAAATTTAAGCATCGGTGGAGCAGATGCTTTAGAGCTTGTAAAGGAATACGGCACTCCCCTTTACGTAGTAGACGAAGAACGGATAAGAAATAATTATAAAAGACTATATAATACATTCTCCAGTAAATACGCTAATTTTAAGATATACTACGCATGCAAAGCCAACACCAATCTGTCGGTGATGAAAATCTTGAAAGATGAAGGAAGCAGCATCGACGCTGTATCCCCAGGAGAGATTTACATTGCTTTACTTGTCGGTTTTAAACCAGAAAAAATACTTTATACTGGAAATAATGTTACCAACGAGGAATTAGAATTCGCCTTATCGTCAGGAGTAAGGATAAATCTGGATTCACTTTCCCAACTAGAAAAACTCTCCAAACTACCAGATACAGATGGTAAAGAAATATCCTTCAGAATCAATCCCAAAGTTGGTGCCGGACACCATGATCATTGTATAACTGGTGGAGATCTCAGTAAATTTGGAATTATGGAGGAAGAAGCAGTTCATGCCTATCAAAAAGCTGTAGATCTGGGTTTCAATCCGGTGGGAATACATACTCATATTGGATCTGGGATATTGGATCCTGAACCTTTTAAATTGGCTGTACATACCCTGATGGATGTGGCTGGAAGAGTGTATCGTGAAGCTGGAGTGGAATTTGAATTCATAGACTTTGGAGGTGGCATTGGAATCCCCTACGAGCCACATGAATCAATATTAAACTTGGAAATGTTCTCACAGGAGATTATCGACCTCTTAAAGGAAAAGCTGTACGAATACAATATGGGAAATCCCGCCATGTATTTGGAGCCCGGACGTTACATCGTAGGTGATGCATCTTACCTATTAACCCGGATTAACACTATTAAACAAAGTTATCGTAAATTTGCAGGAGTAGATGCTGGTTTTAACACACTATTACGACCTACCATGTATGACTCCTATCATCATATTGTTTTAGCCAGCAAACCGAATGCTAAACCCACCCAAAAGATAGATATTGCAGGTAATATATGTGAATCAGGGGATCTATTCGCTCGGGACAGACCTATACCAGATATAGAAGAAGGAAACTTACTAGCGATCCTTAATGCGGGTGCCTACGGTTTTTCCATGTCTAGCCAGTATAATTCCCGTCCCCGGGCAGCCGAGATATTAGTACATAAGGGAAGATCAGAAGTGATCCGGGAGAGAGAAACCTTCGCTGATTTACTTTCTAAACAAAACATGCCTGAGAGGCTTCTAAAATGAATATAACACTGAAATTTTCTAAAATGCATGGACTCGGGAATGACTACGTGATAATCAACGAATTTGAGAAAATAATAATCCCTGAAGATAAAAAAAGCACCCTGGCCAAAGAATTATGCAGAAGAGGATTCTCGGTGGGTGCAGATGGCGTGATTTTCGTGGCTCCAGCCACACAAACTGAAGCAGATGTCAGATTCCGCGTATTCAATGCTGATGGCAGTGAAGCCGAGATGTGTGGTAACGGGATCCGATGTTTCGCGAAGTTCGTCTATGATAATTCTATCATCTCAAGTAAAAAATTGAGCGTAGAAACTTTGGCTGGGATAAAAGAAATAGAATTAAATTTGGAAAATGGAGAAGTGAAATTTATAGAGGTTGATATGGGTATATCAACTTTTAATACTGATGAAGTTCCCATGAAAAGTGATTTGAAATTTTTTATTAATAAAGAATTGTTGGTGGAAGGAAATCCCTTGAGAATGACCGTTCTTAATATTGGTAATCCCCACGCTGTTATATTCACTCCGAATCTGGGCAGTGTAATCTTGGATGAGATAGGACCTCTTATTGAAAATCATAAGTCATTTCCGGATAGAATTAACGTGCATTTTGTGAATATTTTGGATATGGATGAAATAGAGATGATTACTTGGGAGCGGGGAAGTGGTGTAACCCTAGCCTGCGGTACGGGAGCCACCTCATCTGTATTAGCTGGTTATCGACTGGGTCTACTTGATGATCAGGTTTTAGTCCATTTACCTGGAGGAAAACTGCGTGTTACAGTATATCAGAAATATGAAGAATTAGGAGCTTTTATTAGAGGTAATGCTGAGCTGGTTTTTAAGGGTGAAATGGAACTAGACATATGATAATTGGGTTAAGAATTCTAAATTTTTTTTATGCGCCATGAATTCTGCTTATCTGAGCGTTGATGGTTTTATAATTATTAAGTTTATCTCTTAAAACTACTGCATTATTATGTTGTTCATCTTCAGCATTGTATATTATGGTAACGTTCTTATTTTTCTGTTCTATCTCTTTTATCAGCTTCATGAGTGTTTTTTTATTTTTTAATTCTTGAAGATACTTCTTTTGGAATTCTGGCCATTGATTCATGTCTTTGGCAAACCATTTTCTGAGATTGTTACTAGGTGCTAATTCTTTTAACCATAAATCTATGTGAGAGTTTCCCTTAGAAATGCCATGAGGCCATAAATTATCCACAAGAATGCGGAAACCATCTTCTTTAGCTACAGGTTCGTAGATTCTTTTGATTTTGATCATGCTAATCCTTAATATAATTCTGATTTGTCTAAGATTAATTTAGCGTTTTTATGTTAAAAAAAAAATAAGTATCTAATGAATTTTTTCACCAAAAATTTATTCTTCTTTTTTAAAATAATTAATTTAATACATTTTTTTTTATTGTTTTTAGGGATTTTTAAACAAGCAAGCTTATATAGTTCAATAATTCAGAATTGAAAATAACGATTATAAAAAGTTAATAAGTATGAGATACTTCTCATTCACCAAATTAAAGTTAATTTGGAAGGTGATTCAAATGACCAGCAAAGACGTGGAAATATTTTACAATCAGGCTATGAAGTTATTAAAGAAGGGTGAATTTAAAAAATCTTTAGAGTTATTAGATAGGGCATTGTACATTGATAGTAAGTTTATTCCAGCTTGGAACAATAAAGGAGTGGTGCACATAGAACTGGAAGAATATTCTCAAGCTCTGGATTGCTTTGACCAACTTACATTCCTAGATATGACTGATAATTTAACTTGGTATAATAAAGGATATGTTCTGTTATTATTAGAAAGATATCAGGAATCTGTGAAAACCTTTGACTTTTTCCTAGCTAAGTATGATAAAAAGGATGATTACTATAAATACGCCCTATACTTACAAGCTAAAGGCAATTACAAACTTAAAGAGTATGATAAAAGCCTGAAACTCCTAAAAGATGCATTAAATAGTGATAAATCCTTCAGCGAAGCTAAAGAGCTTCAATCTCTAGTTTTAAAGGATATGAATGAAAATAAATAAAAAAAAGTTCTTTTTTTAGGAATCTATTCATTAAATAGAACCTTTTTAAGTTCCCGAACGTTTAATGTAAGGAATGGCTCTGACTTAGAGTCTGCCAGTATTTTAAACTGCTCCAAATTAGTTTTCATATAGATATCATTCAATAAATTCTGAAGTTCCGGGATAGGCATTTCTATAATTCTCCTTATTATTAACCTGTCTTCATCTGTCAGTTGACTCTTATACTTTTCTATTTGACTTTCAAATGATTCTACTGCATTCATATCTTTAGACACGTATACATTTATTAGGAATGGAGGAGCTCGCTCCACTATACTTAGTACTTCCTTAATATAATCCTCTTTAATTTCTAATTCTAATGATTCATTCAAATATTTTGTCAGATTCTCTGCACGTTCTTTCCTGCCACTACCATAAACCATAGACGCAAGCACTGCACTCACTAAAATTCCAAAGAATGCGTAAAGTTGATGTTGAGGAATGGATGTAAGAGGATATCCAGAAATATAAAATATAACGTATATGAATAAAACGCTTCCTAATAGAAATGTTAAAACTGCTAAGATAATCGCGATTATTTTATTTTTGAACAATTCATTCACCTAGATTTATAATTTGATATATAGTATTCAAAATACTTTATTAAATCCCTTTTTTAATTCTATGGATTTGCAAACTCTTATTATATTTTAGAATTATATAGTTATATCAGGGATTAAAAATGGATATGACTGAAGAACAAATAAACAAGCTTATTAACAAGTTAAATGATGAAGACTATGATGTTCGTAAGAATGTAGAAGATATTCTAATTAAATTAGGTAATCAATCTATAGGACCTATTATTAAAGCTTTAGATCATGATAATCCTGAAATTCAGATGGAATCAGCTAGAATTTTAGGAAAAATGGGTAATGAAAAGGCTTTAAATGCCCTTATAGAAGCTTTAAAGGATGGAAATCCTGAGTTCAGAAGAGAGGTGTCATTAGCCATTAGTAAAATAGTAGATAAGGATCCTTAAAAAAAAATGTTAGTAAATTAAAATATTTAAAAATTCTCTGTTAAAGTTTACTTAAAAAAAATAGGATATTTATTTATGAACTATCCTTTAATGATTTAGTCTCTTGTATGCATTCTCTTCTTAATTTCAATAGCTCTTTTCTTTTATTTTTAATGTCTTCCACATTATGTATGATCTCAGGTAACTTAGCCTGTACACAGCGAACAACATCTTCATTATGAATCCAATTACATCCTTCACAACTCCACACTCCCTTCTCCTTTATCCAAAAACCACCAGTGGAGGGTTCGCCACATGGATAAAAAGGACAATAACAAAAAGTACAACTTTGAGGATGTACATGGCATGGATAATATTCACAATTCAAATTAGGGCCTTCAACGGTTTCCCCTGCCAGATACTTCTCATAAAATTCAGAGGCCAAGGGATGCATTGTGGACGGTACTACATAGCCTCGGGGAGTTAACATTCTCCCCTCTTCAAAGTAAGTCATACTATTTCCCACAATGAGTATGGTGGACATATCAACCTCTTCACTTGAGAGTTCTTCTAATGTTGTTGTACGAACAATAACTTCATCATTTTTGCTTTTCACCAAACCTACAGGTGTGTTAGGTCGGTGCGTTTCCAATAATATTCGGTGGGCTTCTTCGAAGGGCTTTTTACGAGTTTTACTTAAAGGATTATAGAATGCAATTACAAAGTCTCCTTCCGAAGCGGATGTAATTTTACGCTTAATTTCTGAAAGAGGAATTAGTAAGTCGCTTAAACTAATCACTGCGAAATCATGGAGTGGTGCACCTAAAAGAGCGGCTGCAAAGTTTACTGCTGTCACTCCCGGTATAACTTTCACTTCTACGCCATTATATTTGCCTAAGATTTGGAAAAGCACATTTGCCATGCCAAATACTCCAGGATCACCACTAGAAATCAATGCTACATTCTTACCGGCTCGGCTATTTTCGATAGCTAATTCAGCACGCTCTATTTCATGGCCCATTCCCTTGACTAGGATTTCTTTTCCCTCAACTAAGTCTTCGATATACTTAAAGTAACCCTTGTAAGTAATTACAACCTCTGCATCTTTAAGGGCATTTAACGCTCGTAGAGTCATGTCCTGTCGAGATGGACCAATCCCAATTATATTGATCATACTATCTTCAACCTTCATTATAGAAAATTAAAAAAAATTCCTTTCTTAATGTGATTTTATTTAGTTTTAACTAGTGTTTCCTGCGTTGCTATATAATTCACGAACGGTTGTAATAATTATACTATTAACGTCTATTGTTACTCCATCACTTCCAGTTTTCCCTATTGCAGTAGCTGTAATGCTGTAAGTTTGATTGGGTCTAATAATTATACTGCCATTTGTGACGTTAGCACCGGTTGTGGTTGTTTTATATCCCATTACAGTTAAAGTAATGTTGATTTCATCATTAGATGTGCTCTCATTTGTATGAGCTGAGAGTGTTTGTAAATTTATACCATCTAACCCTGACTTACTTTGTAATGCAGAAGCCACGTCATCCGGGTTCAGCACCGTCACTGTCGTCTGTTTACTAGAACTATGATGTATAAAGCCTAAGAGAGACGATATCCCATCCAATTGAGAAGTTAGGAGTTTGTTTATTTGAGGAGGCTGGCCCGTTACTATAGTATCGGAAAGTATAAGCCCTGCTTCAAAAAATACTCCACACAATATTATAAAAAATATACCTGTAACTATTTTAGACAATTTTAATATACCACCTTTTTAACTGTATTTAGAAATAAAAGTTATGAATTTTAAATCTTTTATTTAGATTAGATTAACTATTATAATTATGACTATAAATATATCTTCATAACAAATGCCTCAAGCTTTTTTAAGGGATGCTAAATGTACGATAATATTATAACTAAATTCATTGATGCCAATATTTTATTGAATGATACGGCTTACCAGAAAATAAAAACCTATGAAGACTCTTTCAAATTATCAAAATCAATCATAGAGGATCTAGCTCCTTCACATGAGGATTTATTGATTTTAACTGGAGAAATCATAGATCAATATATAGAAAGTGATAAAACAGATTTGAACATACCTACTGTAGAAAACCATGTTCAAAAAAATAAATCTCCACCTCAAAGTAAGTTAGTTTCATCTCTTCCATTTGATTTTCAAGTACTGAAGGATGCTAGTAGAAAATCTTATACAAATGGAGAAATAAAGGATTTTTCAGCTTATTTCGGAAGTAGATACCATAAGTTGAAAGATATATTACAACGGAAAAAAGAATTAAAAAGTCCTCAAACTATGCGCGAAGCCGAAAACATGCAGGATTTGGTGAAAGTAATCGGCATGGTTAATGATGTAAGGACCACTAAAAATAATCATAAATTATTTGAGATAGAGGATGAAACTGGTATCGCAAATGTGCTGGTGCATAAGGATAATCAATCACTTTTCGAGAAGGCAGAAATGGTTGTTAAAGATGAGGTATTAGGAGTTGTAGGCTCTCGTAAAGGAAGTTTGTTGATAGCTTCTCAATTAATTAATCCTGGAATTCCCCGTATCGATGAAAAAAGCATGGATTTTTCCACAGTTTTCCTATCAGACACGCATATTGGAAGTTCTACCTTCTTAGAAGATGCTTTTCTAAATTTTATTAAGTGGATTAATGGTGATCATGGTGATAAGGAACAAGAAAAAATAGCAAATGATGTGCGCTATCTGATTGTGGCTGGAGATATTGTAGATGGTATAGGAGTTTACCCCAATCAGGATAAGGAATTAGTTATAAAAGATATATACGAGCAGTATGAGGAGGCTGCCCGGCTTTTTGGAGAGATTGATGGAGTTCAAATCATTATTGCTCCAGGAAATCACGACGCAAGTCGTTTAGCTGAGCCTCAACCATCCATTCCGGAAGAATATGCAAAAGATCTTTATAATCTAAAAAATGTGGCTTTTGTAAGTAATCCTGCATTAATTAGCTTAGAAGACATTAACGTTCTTATTTATCATGGTCGAAGCTTTGATGATTTTGCGATGACGGTTAAGGGAATGAGTCACCAAGAATCTGACATTATAATGAGAGAATTGCTTGAGAAAAGACATTTAGCCCCTATTTATGGGGAGAGAACACCGTTAGCTAGTGAATTTGAAGATCATCTAGTGATAGAAGACGTGCCTGATGTTTTTCACACTGGACATGTACACATAAATGCATACAAGAAGTATAAAGGTATTCATCTTATAAATAGTGGTACTTTTCAGTCTCAAACTGAATTCCAGAAAATTTATAATATCATTCCCACTTGCGCCCAGGTGCCAGTATTAAATCAGGGTAGTATGAAGCTTTTAAAATTCACTTAAAAACATTGAATAATTTTTTTTTTAGGAAGTGAAAAAATTTTTGTAGACTCTAAAGCCCAGTTTGTTAAAATAGCACGTCAAATTTATCAAAACGGGTTGACACCAGGTAAATCTGGAAATATAAGTACTAAAATATCATATAAAAATCGTAATAATATTCTTATAACTCCGAGTGGTGTTTCACTCAAACATATTAATTTGAAAAATGTTATAGTAGTAGATGAAGAAGGAAATAAATTAGAAGGTCATGGTAAACCCTCTTCTGAGCTGTTTATGCACTTAGAGATTTACAAAAAAAGAGTGGAAGTGAATGGAATTGTGCATACTCATTCACCTTACGCAACGGGATTCTCCTTTTCAGGGGAAAAAATCCCTCATTTAGAGGGTTTTGGGAAAATTAAAAACCCAAATTTAAATGAAGTTGATTACGCCCAGCCGGGAAGTATGGAACTTGCTAAAATAGTTTCTAATAGTCTAGAAAAAGAAGATATGTTAATCCTTAAAAATCATGGAGTAATTGCTATAGGTATAGATTTAGATGAAGCTGCTATTTTAGCTGAATTTGTGGAAAGTAGTGCAAAAACAAGTTTTGTTGCTCGTATTCTTAGTCGCGAACCGATTCTAACTCACTTAATGCATTCCAGATAAGTGTACGAGCGTGGATGGGAATGTTGGGGTCATTGCTAATTTCATCGAGTATTGATATAACTGTACTGGCCCTTATAGTAGGTTCTTGATCTTCTTTTGATAGAATATCCCTTGATTTTTCAGCTGCCCTCCTAATATTTCGGGGAACACTGGTGTCTTCCATTATATGTTGTAATATTTGATTACAACGATCAAATATATCTTGATTCATAATTTAACCTCCATATAAATCTAACTTTAAGTGAATAAGCTATTTGAAATATTCAGTTTCCTGATATCATATTTAAAAAAACTTTTGCTTATTACATCAAATATAGATTTAACTTCATTTAAAGTTTTTCTGATTCAATTTACTAAAAGCGAATCAGAATGAATAATTAGCAAGTTTAAGGATGATTAGCAACAGCAACAGCAACAGTGACTCTATTTATAGCTTTTTTTCTAAATATAAGTTTGGCATCCCTACCAGCACTTAGTAATGCTGCTGGTTCTGATACGCCAGATACACCGAAAACTTTCATTACCCATACTGATTCAGAGCATTGAGAATCTTTAAATTTCCTTAATTCATCTAATGAAACAATTTCTAATGGTACACCCAACTCTTTCGCTACTTCCAATAAACCTTTCTCATCTTTTTTAGGATCTGCTGTGGCTAAAGCATCGATTCTAAGTATTGGAAGTCTTAGAGCATTGAAAACTTCATCCAGGGCTAATAAAATATCTTTTTTAGATATACCTTTACGAGCCCCTAAACCGACCACCAGTCTCATAGGGGTGAGAGTAATTACCGTATCATTATAATATGCTGCTATTTTACTAAATGTTGATGGAATTTTACGATAAGATTCTTTCACTAATTTATCTTCATATATGAATTCGAATTGGGGCGGTAACGCTAATTCAACAATTTTACCTTCCAATAATGCTTTATTTATAAGTCTTATTTTCGATGGATTATTAATATTCAGGCGATATTTACGGGCTAGAGTGTCTATACCAATCTTTCCTATTACATCAGTTGCAGTAGTGATGACAGAATCTGCACCTAAATGTTCAGCTATTTTAAGATTATAATCATTCCCACCACCTATATGACCGGATAAAAGAGTTATAACGTGTTTCGCCTTTTCATCCATAACTAAAATTGCCGGATCTTTGGTTTTATCTCTTAAAAGGGAACAAACATTACGAATCATTATCCCAGAAGCCATAATACCTAATATACAGTCATATTGAAAGAAAATTTTTTCTAGAGTGACTTTTACATTTTTGTGGAAGAGATCAATCCTTAAAACCGTGTGATCATTCTCAAAAATTTGAGCTATCTGCTTAGCTACTTTTTGGCCCTGTAAAGTAAGGCTTATTATTGCTAATTTCATTCGATTTTACCATTTTTTAATTTAAATCTGTTTACCATTTACATTTAATAAATAAATAATTGAGTCTTCATTTGTAAATTATTTATTAAATATCTATAAAATTTAATAATTACTTATATACATGATTACTGCAAAAGTTATGAATGATAAAACTAGGAATAATATGATAGTCACTTTTGAAAGCAATAATGCTTGATCTATCTTATCTACATTAAGAGAATTTATGCTTTCACCTAAGGTATAGTAACCTTTTTTTTTTAACTGAATTCCTAATGCTCCTGCAGCGGCGGCCATAGGATAGCCAGAATTAGGGCTTGGAGTTTTATTAGCGTCTTTCATCATAGTCTGATAAGATCTTCTCCAGTTAAGACCGATGAATACTGCTGAAAACACAATAAGTAATCCGGTGAGCCGTGCTGGCAAAAAATTAGCCATATCATCCAGACGAGCTGGGAACCACCCTATATTTATGTTTTCCTTGTTTTTATATCCCACCATAGCATCCAAAGTGTTGACAACTCGATAAGCTACTCCCCCTAATACTCCTAAAAAGAAAGTGTAAAAAAGAGGAGAAACCACTGAGTCTGTAATATTCTCGGTGAGAGTTTCTATTGTAGCTGAAATTAATTCCTCTTTAGATAGAATAGTAGAATCTCGACTTACTAAATAGGAAATAGATAGACGAGCTTGATTAATATCGGTTTTAATGTCTATCTTTACTTTTTGAATAGAGTTTAAAAGCTCTTTAATAGCAAAAGTAGTGAATAATATGATAGCAGATATTATTATATATATTAACAAGTATGCTTGGGCTGATTGAATAATGAAATATGTGGGAATAATAAATAAAGTTAATAATAGAAAGGTTAAATAAAATCCTGATGTTCTACTTTGATATTTTACTAGATGAGGCTTTAAAAAATCGATGATTTTCCCCATATACACTACTGGATGTATAAACGATGGTGGTTCTCCCCAGACAAGATCTAAAAGTAAAGAAAATATAATGATGAGTAAAAGATCCATGTAAATCATTAAATTAATCACCTAATAATTTTTCTATTTAATTAGCTTTTTTATCTACTTTGAACAAATATTAAAACATTTGAGTTCATAAATCTATCTTAAAAAAAAAACTATAAACGGACTATAAAATTCAAATAATTTTGCAAAAATTTAACACAAATATTAAAATTAACTTTAAACCAAAACAGATTAAAAATCTCAAAACAAGTAAAAATAAGAATCTATGAATCTTTTAATATAA
>Ga0182011_10000144_pt1 | contig 56402 bp, 44 predicted proteins | sample 711E1DmetaG_FD_120481 | JGI IMG/M metagenome (GOLD analysis project Ga0182011, IMG submission 120481) | Permafrost microbial communities from Stordalen Mire, Sweden - 711E1D metaG | ecosystem: Environmental > Terrestrial > Soil > Wetlands > Permafrost | place: Sweden: Stordalen | collected...
CGCTCCAGCAGAGCATCGATCGCCGGATGGACGATCGACTCGAGCGCGGCCAGCTGGGCCGGATCGGAGAACACCAGGCGACCGAGCGCACTCCGATCCAGTGAGCCGTCCGGGAGCCGGAACTGCTCTCCGAACCGCGCGAAGACGGCGGCCGTGACGGGCGTTCCCGGGGCCATGAGCTCGCGGGTCAGCCGGTCGGCGTCGATGACGACGACACCGCGCTCCGCCAGCCAGCCGGCCACGGTCGATTTGCCGGCGCCGATCGGGCCGATCAGGCCGATCAGCGGAGCGCGCTTCTGCGAGGGGCCGGACTCCGTCACGGCGCCGCTTCCTCCAGCTCGAGCCAGGCCTCCTCGGCCGCGGCGAGGGCCTCGTTCACGGTCGCCAGCTCGCCGCTGACCCGGCGCAGCTCGACGAAGTTGCCGTGTACGCTCGGGTCCTGGAGAGCCGACTCTAGCAGGCCCTTGCGTTCGTTGAGGCGGGCCAGCTCCTCGTCGACCTCGGCCCGGCGGCGACGATAGGCGTCCTTCGACAGCTTCGCGGCCGGCCGTCGCGCGGGAGCCGGAGCGGGCACTCCACCCGGAGTTTCCCCGTTCCCCGACTTTGCCCTGCCACTCCCCGGTGAATGAGCCACGGGGGCGGTTCCCCTTGCGCCGGCCCTGGGACTCGGAGTCCCGACCGCGCCCCACGTCTGACGCGCGCCGGTCTCCCGGGGCCGTCCGCCGTGAAGCCTGCCGGCCTCCCTTTCGGCGGCAGCCTTCACCGTCCATCCGTCGCTCACCGCCGTCCGCCAGGCGCGGTAGCCGCCTTCGAAGGGCACCGCCAGGCCATCGTCAACGACCCACAACGAGTCGCACACCTTCTCGAGGAGACGGCGGTCGTGGCTCACGACAAGGAGCGTCGCATCCGTGCCGGCCATGAAGGCCTCGAGAGCCTCCCGCGCGGGGATGTCGAGGTGGTTCGTCGGCTCATCGAGCAGCAGAAGATTCGCCGGCAGGAGGAAGAGCAGCGCCAGCTCCAGGCGCGAACGCTCCCCGCCGGAGAGTGCCGAGATTTCCTTGAGCACGTCGTCGCCGCGGAACAGGAAGCGGGCCAGGTGGCTCCGCGCGGCGACCGGGGTGAGTGGCATCTCGTCGAGAAGCGCGTCGAGGACCGTGGCCCCGGGGATCGGCGCATCGCGGAGCTGGGCCAGGTAGCTCAGCTGGACGTTGCGGCCCAGATCCAGGGCGCCGTCCAGCGGCTGGAGCTCGCCGGCGATCGTGCGCAGGAGCGTGGTCTTTCCCGCGCCGTTGGGCCCCACGATACCGACACGGTCGCCTCGCCGAAGCTCGAGCCATGGGACGCGGGCGACGGGCGTCTGGGTCGGGGTCGCGGTGGGCGCCGCAACCGTCTGCACCATGCGCTCGACCCCGTGGGGATCGCCGTGCGCCCCGAGAGAATGCGCCGCGGCACTCGATCCGCCGGCCCGGTAGCCGACGACAAGCCCTTCGGCACGAACCACCGATTCGTACGATCGAGCGGGCGCTCCGCCGGCCAGGGCTTCCGTCGGCAGCTTCAGTCGCGCCTCGGACTTCCGCTTTTCGAGCGGCTGAAGGGCTTCGAGACGGGCCTCATGCTCGTGCATCTTGCCGTGCTTGCGCTGGTGGCGGTAGAGCTGCACCAGCTCCTGTTCGCGGGCGATCTGACCGGCACGATCCTCCGCTTCCTGGGCGGCGCGGAGGTCGCGCTCCTCGCGCTGGCGGGCGTAGGAGGCGTAGCTGCCGCGGAACGGCGTCAGACGTCGGTCGCGCAGCTCCCACACCCGCGTGACGGTGGCATCGAGGAAGGCCCGGTCGTGCGAGGCTACCAGCAGGCTGCCGTGGCGCCGGCCGAGGTGCTCCTCCAGCCACTCCAGGGCGCCGAGGTCGAGATGGTTCGTCGGCTCGTCGAGAAGAAGCAGCTCCGGATCGGAGAGCAGCAGCCGGGCCAGCGCCGCACGGGTCTGCTCACCGCCGGAGAGGAACGTCGGCGGGCGGTCCCAGTCGCCACGTTCGAAACCCAGTCCGGACAGCGCCGCCTCGACCCGCTGGTCGAGCGCGTAGCCATCCTTGACCTCGAACTCGTGCTGGACGCTCTCGTATTCCGGCTCGGTCACTCGACCTTCGTGCTCGAGTTGCCGAAGGGTCCTCTCCAGCTCCTCCAGCCGCCCCGCACCCGCTCGAACGGCCTGCCTGAGGCTCGGCGCTTCGATGAAAGCCGCGTCGACGTGCGCCTCCTGCGCAAGCATGGCGATGCTGAGGGCGCGTTTGCGGTGGATCTCACCTCCGTCCGGCTCGTCGAGACCGGCCACCAGCCGCAGCAGGGTCGTCTTGCCGGCGCCGTTGGGACCGACGATCCCGATCCGGTCGCCCGCCGCGATGGCCGCCTGGACGTGATCGAGGATGACGAAGTCGCCGACCTCGCGGACGACGCCGTCGAGCCGAACGATGGACATCAGGCGGGCCCGCCATGGCCGGGTCCGGCGGCGCCCGAACGAGCGGCGGCGCGTCGAGTCGCGGCCGCCTGTCGGTTGGCGGCGACACGGCGGGCGCGGGTCTCCTCGCCGGCTGTTCGCCCGACCACGCCCTCGCCCGACAGCTCGGTCCACCGCGGGCCGCGGCCGCGACTCTCCGCCGTCGAATGCTCAGCGGCGAGCAGCTTCGACGCGGCCTTCCGCTGCTCCGCGGGCAACCGCTGGCACCAGCCGCAGAAATGCGTCGATCGGCCGCCCACGACGATCCGGCGGACCGGCCGGCCGCAGCGCAGGCAGGGCTCGCCGGCGCGCTGGTAGACGGCCAGGTGCTCCTGCATCGAGCCGTCGCCCTCGGGCGCCGTGTAGTCGTCGACCGAGCTACCACGAAGCGCGACCGCCTCCGATAGCACGTCCAGCAACGCGCCGTAAAGGCGCCGCATCTCGTCGGGCCGGAGCGAGTGGGCCACACGGAGCGGGTGGAGACGCGCCTTCCACAGGGCCTCGTCCGCGTAGATGTTGCCCACTCCGGCCAGGAAGTCCTGGTTCATGAGCAGCGTCTTGAGCCGGCCCCGGCGAGCGGCAAGCATCCCAAGGAGCAGCTCCAACGTGAACTCGTCTGAAAGCGGCTCGGCGCCGCGGGGCAGAACGCCGTCCGCCTCGCCTTTCGGCGGCATGCCCGTCTCCGGGTCGCGCCGGTACAGACCGATCCGCCCGAACTTGCGCATGTCGCGAAACCGCAGCTCACGGCCGTCCGCCAGTTCCAGGGCGACGTGGACGTGGCCGTCCTGCGGCGTCCCGGTGGGGACCACGAAGAGCTGGCCGGTCATCTTGAGATGGAACGTGAGCACGGCCGGTCCGGCCGGGTCGGGGTCGATCGAGGCGGAGCGGGCGCGCGGCCCCGGCTGCGGGCCGCCAGCGGGTGCGGCCGCCGGACCCAGCATCACCAGCAGCTGCTTGCCGCGCCGGCCGATGCCCACGATCTCGCGCCCCGAGACTGCCGCGGCGAAGGCCTCGGGTTCGTGGCTGCGCAGCGTCTTCGCCCAGTTCGAGCGCACGCCGACGATCCGCGAGCCCGTCACCAGGCCCCGCAGATCGCGAGCAATCGTCTCGACTTCCGGCAGTTCGGGCATAGGAAGAGGGTAGCGGGGCGGCGCCTCCGTTGCCTCGGCCGCGGGGCGGCGGAGCGCGGCCAGTCCAGGGCTACGTAGCCCGTCGTGCCTGCCGGCACGCTCGACGCCCCCATCTTGGGGAATACGCGTAGCCTCAGCGGTCGCTACTATCGGTTTGACGGCCGGGGCGCCGTTCGAGGCCCCGACTGGCCGGAAGTCACGGAGAACTCCTGAGCGCTATGAAGCCCGGTACGAGCGAGAAACCCGGCGCGCCCACGGTCGATCCGGTATCGCTCGCCCTGCAGCAGCTCCGTCGCGTCGGTGCCGACCCCACGACGCCCCATCAGACGCGCCATTTCATCTACGTGCCCGGCGTGAAGGCCGCTCAGCAACTCGCGCGTTCGCTCAAGAACCCGAGGCGCGACGTCGAGATCGACACTTCCGCGCGCAAGGGCTTCTGGCTGGTCGTGGTCAGCCAATCGATGGTCGTGACGCCAGTCGCGATGGCCGCGCTTCGAACCGAGTTCGAGGTCGCCGCCGAACCGCTCGGCGGCGAGTACGACCGCTGGCAGGTGGACGTCGCCGGCGGCTGACCCGGATCAGGCCCGCCAACCGGACGCCGACACGGCGCCTCTCCCCTACCCTGCGGAAACCTCAGCCGGGGCCTCGCCGAGTTCGGCAAGGACCGCGTCTTCGCGGGTGAGTGGCAGCATCGACTCCCAGTCATCGCCGACCTTGACGTCGACCGTGAGAGGCACGTCGAGCTTCAACGCGCTCTCCATCGTCTGGCGCAGGATCGGCGCGGCCGCCTCGACCTCGCCGCGCGGCATCTCCAGGACCAGTTCGTCGTGGACCTGGAGAAGCATCCGAGCCTTCAGTCCCGCCGCGCGGAGCCGCTCCGGCAGCTGGATCATGGCGATCTTGATGATGTCGGCGGCCGTGCCCTGGATCGGCATGTTGATCGCCATCCGCTCCCCGGCGGAACGCAAGGCAGGGATGCGCAGCTCCGGGATCGAGCGTCGCCGGCCCAATAGCGTCGACACGAACCCCTGCTGCCGCGCCAGCTCCTTGATGTGGAGCATGTAGTAGCTGATGCCGCTGTAGGTGGCGAAGTAGTTGTCGATGAACTCCTTCGCCTCCGCCCGCGAGATGCCGGCCCGCGACGACAGGCCGAAGTCGCTCATCCCGTACGCCAGGCCGAAGTTCACCATCTTGGCCATCGAGCGCTCGTCGTGGGTGACATCCTCGGGCGCTTTGTGGAGGACTCGGGCGGCGGTCTCGCGGTGGATATCGGCGCCGCGGGCAAACGCGTCGCGCAGGTGCTCATCGCCGGAGACATGGGCGATGATGCGCAGCTCGATCTGCGAGTAGTCGGCAGCCAGCAGTGTCACGTCCGGTGAGCCGGCCACGAATGCCCGCCGGATGCGCCGGCCCAGGTCCGACCGAATCGGGATGTTCTGGAGGTTCGGGTCCGATGACGACAGCCGGCCGGTCGCGGCGACCGCCTGATGGAAGGTGGTGTGCAACCGACCGTCGCGCTCCGAAACCAGCAGCGGCAGAGCTTCGATGTAGGTCGATCGGAGCTTCGAGTAGAGCCGCCAGTCGAGCAGCTTGCCGATCATCGGATGGGCCGGCTTGAGATCTTCGAGGACCGACGCGTCGGTCGAATAGCCGGTCTTGGTCCGCTTGCCCTTCGGCAGATTCAGCTCGTAGAAGAGGATCTGCTCGAGCTGCTTGGGGGAGCCCAGGTTGAATTCGTGGCCGACGTCGGCGTAGATCTCCGACTCCAGGCGAGCCATCTCGCTGCTGAACTCGATGTCGAGGGCGGCCAGCGCGTCGCGGTCGATGGCGACGCCGGCGGCCTCCATCTCCGCCAGGACCGGGATGAGCGGCATCTCGATCTCGCGGAACAAGCGGTCGAGACCGGCCTCGACCAGTGCGTTCTCCAGCGGCTCGCGGACGGCCAGCGCGGCCAGGGCATCCAGTCCGACGCGGACCGAGGCGGGAACGTCTCCGGCGGGCGGCAGGGTCACGTCCAGCCGCTCGTGGGCAACGTCGGCGATGGTCTGACTTCGCAGAGAAGCGTTGAGCAGATAGGCCGCGATCTGAGTGTCGAAGGCCACGGGGAGCAGCTGACTTGCGCCGCCGGCGATGTTCGCCACGACCAGGGGCTTGGTCTCGTGGCCCACGACCCCCGCTCCTGATCGCAGCAACAGGTCTCCGAGCATGCCTACCGCCGCGTGTCCCTCGGCGACCAGCACGCGGCCGTCGCCGCCCGCCAGGGCGAGCGCCTGCGGCATGCCCCGCAGCGGCCGCGGGTCGTCCATCAGTAGCGCGGCGCCCATCTCGTACCGGCCTTCGGGCCGGCCCATGCCCGCCAGCCACGCTGCGGCATCTGCCGCGTCCGCGTCCGCGGCCTCGAAGCGGTCCATGAGCGTGGGATCGGCCACCGCGGCCCGAAGCGCAGCCGGCAGATCGACCGGTTCGCCGGTCCCGCCTGCGGATAGTGGGCGCGAGGCGACCGGCACCGGCGACGATTCGGGTTCGCTCAAGCCCGTCGAACCGAAATCCATGGTCAACTGCAAGCCGTCGCCGTCGCCCAACAGCGAGCGGCCCGGGCCGCCCATGCGGCGGGCCCACGCCCCGGCGGAACTGACCGTATCGGCGCCGCTGGGCGCACTGACGCCGTGCGCCGGCGTGCCCGCCACGCGCGCGGCGGGCACGCTTCCGGCCACGGCCCGCAGCGTGTCGGCCGCGTCCATCGCCGACTCACCCGCCAGCGGCGGTAGTCTGTCGATCAGAGTCCGGAACTCGAACTCGCGGAAGAGCCGGACCACCTCCGCGCGGTCGTAGTCGGAGAGGCGGGCCGCGTCGAGGTCCAGCGTGATCGGCAGGTCGCGAACGATTCGGCTCAGCTCGCGGCTCCGGAACACCTGCTCGCGCGCCTCGACGAGCTTCTCGCGCAACTTGTCGGGCTTGACCTCCGCCAGCCGCTCGTAGATTCCCTCGAGGGAACCGAACTGCCCAACCAGCTTCGCGGCTGTCTTCTCGCCCACTCCGGGAATGCCGGGGATGTTGTCCGTCGGGTCACCCTTGAGGGCCTTGTAGTCGATCATCTGGTCCGGCCGCAACTCGAACCGCTCCCAGATCTTCGCCGGGTCGTAGTAGATCGTGGAGTCCACGCCCTGGCGCGTCGTCATCAGGCGGGTGTGGTCCGACACGATCTGGAGCATGTCCAGGTCGCCGGTCACGACCGTCGTGTCGAGGCCGCGGGCGTCAAGGTCTCGCGTGATCGTCCCGATCACATCGTCTGCCTCGTAGCCGGCCATCTCGTAGACGGGGATCCGCAGCGCAGCAACCACCTCGCGCACCATGGGGAACTGCGACCGCAGGTCATCCGGCATGGGCGTGCGAGTGGCCTTGTACTCGGCGAACTGCTCGTGCCGGAAGGTCGGTCCCGGAAGGTCAAAGCAGGCCGCCACATACTCGGGCCGAACGTCCTGGATGCCGCGCAGGAGGATGCTGCAGAAGCCGAAGACCGCGTTGACGAGGTGGCCCTTGCTGGTGGTCAGCGGCGGCAGCGCATGGTAGCCACGGTAGATGAGGCCGTTGCTGTCCAGCAGCATCAGGCGGGTCATGTGGGCCTCGAACTCGGCGCCGGCGGCGTGGCATGGGCCGGCGGATCAAGTCTACCCGGGTCAACCGGCATCGCGTCGCAGTCGTCCCAGTTCGCTCGGTCCGACAGTGAGCCAGCAAGCTGGCTATAGGCCGAGGCGGCGACGAGGAAACGAAGCGAGCGCACCTATGGTGCGTGAGTGAGGACCGCAGGAGCCAACGAAGGCATCGGCAGGCTGACCGAGCGAGATTCGGAACAGTGAACGTGGCCTGGGTCAGTAAGGCGTCCTTCGCCCGCGACCGCGCATGAGCCACGGCAGGATCAGTATCGCCAGGCCGATCGCGAAGAGCGCGACAAATCCGATCAGCCAGACCAGCCTCGCGTCGATGCCGCCCTGCCACGACTTATCGGCGGGCTCGGGCTGCCCGAACGTCTTCCCACCACCGTCGACGGCGCCGTGGGGCGAGGGCGTGGCCACATCGGCCTCCGTGGCCGGGGACGGCACCGGGACGGTAGGTCCGGGCGTTTCAGTGCGGCCGTCTTGACCGGTGGTGTTGGACACGATTCCGGGACTCATGTGGGCCGCGGGCTGGCCGCTCGGGATGGTCTTGGTCGGGCTGGTTGGGGTCGGCGTCTGGCCCGCGAGAGCCAGGTCACCCTGCGAGGTGCCACCGTCGGCCGGCGCCTGCTGATATGCCGTGGTGGCAATTTGTCCCGCCGTGCCGCCCATACCCCCGAGCACCGACATGCTGCCGGTCAGAACGGCCCCGACGAGCCCGAGCGTGGCCATCGAGCCACCGAGCGATCGGCGCAGACCGGCCCCGAAGATGGCTCGCCAGCCGGGACGCCCATGACGCAGCCGGGCGGCGTCCGCCGCGGTCAGGATGAAGTCGCGCGACCGAGACGGAACGGGCAGCGCCACGGTCGCCTGGGCGATGTCACCGAGATCGGCGAACAGGCGCGCGCATTCGGGGCAATCGGCCATGAGGTCCAGGGCGAGGGCGCGCTCACGCTCATCCACATCGCCGCCGTAAAGGCGGGCGATGAGCAGCTCGTCGTGGCCGGCGTGGGGGGCGGAAGCGGTTCGATCCATCACGGTCCTCAGACGATCTCAGCCACGGAATAGTTCCCTGTCCGGTGCGAGTGTTCTTCGGAGCGCGAGACGGCCCCGGTGGATGCGCGACTTCACCGTCCCGACCTCGACGTGCATGATCTCGGCGATCTCCGTGTAGTCGTATCCCTCAACGTCGAACAGGACGATGCAGTTCCGCTGCTCGAACGGCAGTTCGTTCAGCGCACTGGCAAGAATCTTCGACCGCTCGGCGGCGAGGGCCTTCGTTTCCGGCTGGACATCCGCCTCGGCGGGCGGCTGCCAGCTGTCGTCTTCGAACTCCGGATACGGCTGGCTGGGGCGCCGGCGGCGAGCCCGCTGGAGGTCCATGGCGGCGTTGACCGCGATTCGGCCCAGCCAGCTCCGAACGCTGCCGCCACGAAACGCGGCCAGGTTCCGGTAGGCGTTGAAGAAGGCTTCCTGGACGACGTCGGCGGCCTGGTCTCGGTCGGGCACGAGACGGTAGACGAGGGCGAAGAGATGGTCCTGGTGGCGCGTCACGAGCTGGTTGAAGGCCTCGAGCCGTCCCCGGAGGGCTTCCTCGACGAGGGCGATGTCGACGCCCTGCCCGAGCGCGTCGATGCGGCTATCACTCTCCGCTTTCGCATCGCTCACGACTTGGCCGTCAACCACTCTCTCATCCACAAAGGCTTCGCCCTGTCGGTCATCGCTGACCGCAGCCGCGGATGTGGTGCCGACGGCGGGAGTTGAACCCGCATGACCTCACGGCCACTCGATTTTGAGTCGAGCGCGTATGCCAGTTCCGCCACGTCGGCACGGTCCGGCGCGCATCGTACAGCCTGTGGGCCTGGCCGGTGGCACCCTGTCGCCGGGTCGCCACCGGCACCGGCGTCCACCGCCCGAGACTCGGGCCCGCTCCGTCCGCGGCCCGAGAGCCGACTAGCAACCGGAACTGCTGGACGTCGTGATGGGCGCCTTGTTGAGATAGGTGGCGACCAGGCCGTTGGGGCCCTGCACGCCGGCGACCGACTTCGGGTCCCACGCCGGCCACCAGTTGGGGTACTTGTGGCTTCCGATGTTCACCCAGGTCTGACCGGTCAGCGTTTGCGTCAGGACCAGCTCCTGGATGCTGTTGCCGGCTATCTTCTTGGCAATGCCGGCCCATGCCTGCAGGTTCTGCGAATCCGTGACATCGATGTCGCTGGCGAACCCGTACTGGATGGTCCCCATTGCCTGGATCAGCGGCCCAACGCTGAGGGGAGACGCGTACTTGCAAGGATCGAGATCGCCACGCAGAGCTTTGAGCAGGTTCTGCTGCCTGAGGGCGCGATCCTGGTCGCTCGAGTAGATACGGGTTCGGGCATATGCCAGCGCCCAATCCCCATCCATATGCTGCTCGCCGGTGTGGATGATGAAGGCAACGTCACGGCCCTGAGTCCAGACGACCGACCGCTTGCCGCCCGAATTCGCGGCATCTGCCTGCATCCGCTGGACCCCTGCCGTACCCGTCGGGACCGAGTATCCATTGTGGGCACTGCCGCAGTAGGCATTACCGGGCACCTTGACCTGGGAGCCGGTCTGGTTCTGCCAGGTGCCGACCGGTCCGCACGGCTTGTCATAGAGGATTCCAGGCTCGACATCGATGGTGACCCCGCCAAGCGCGTCTATCAGCATTGACAATCCGGCCGGATTGATCCACACGGAGCCGTCGATCTGCAGTCCGACGAGACCGCCGATCACTTCCTCGAAGGCCTTGTACGCTCGGTAGTACCGATTCTGATCGTCCGCCTGCCCGCAGGTCGACGTGTATTCCGGGACCGCCCATTTGGCGCAGTTGCCGAGCGCATCGTTCGGTAGTGCGTTGATCTGATTTGGATAGGTGTATGGAGGGCAGCTGGTGCCATCCGCGAAGTTGTGCGTGGTCGAGAATCCGCGCGCGAAGGCCTGGGGAAGCGGAACGCAGTAATTGTTACGGGGGACGCTGATCATCTCCGCCTGACCGGTCGACATGACGACATGCAGGACCATGATCGTGTCCGGCCCCAGGTTGGCGGCGTACTTGCTGGACTGAACGCCGATGCCGGCCAGAAGTACGTTCAGCTGCCCGTCGGCGTTCCAGTTCTGGGAGTCGGTGTTCGTGGTGAAGGACGGCAGATTGCTGAAGTCGTAGGAGGCAATCGGTGCGATCGACGCCGCCGAGCCGGACGAGTTCGGGATCGACGTGTCGCCTGCGTCCCCAACATCCGTGTTGTCCCCGTTATCCGTCGCGTTGGGATCGATGGTCTGGTTGCTGTCGGTGACCCAGCAGGGGATCTTGGCGCTGAGGCAATAGAGGGCGTGCTGCCAGGTCATATCGACGCTGGCAAAGGCGACGTGGGGTACGGCGGAGCCCGACAGGATGACGCAGACACCCAGGGCGGCAACCCACTTGCGAGACGGTACGACACCTCTGCGGCGCCTCGGTTGTGCCTTGCTGGCCACCAGATAGGAATCGACGATCGCCCACAGGTGGTACATGAAGAGCACCAGATCCAGGATCAGGAGACTCGTCAGCCACGCCTGGTCGACAGCCAGACCGAGGATCGAACTGCGGTCGAAGATCAGGACCGCCAGGAACGCTCCGATGAAGGCGAACGCGGGGATAGCGACGATTGCCCCTCGGGATGGCTGGCCGGCCGCGGCCTGGCCCAATCCCGGAAATAGGAACGACAGCGCCGCGGCGGCAACGGGCCTCTTGACGACGAAGGCCTGGATCCTCTGTAGAAACTGCCGCATTCTGTTGGCTACTCCCTTGCCCCTCCGGGGTTACCGGTCGGCCGACGGGTCCCCCCGACGCGCCGGATTGTACCTGAACCTGCCTTCGCAGCCGCCTGGTGACGTGCCCGTGGTCCGGAGTGAGGTCGCGCGAAACCCTAAAGGAGCGCGTAAGAAGGCTTCACGATTGGTGCCGTTGGCCCCGTCAGGGCGCCGATACTTCGAGGCGGACGAGGCCCTCGCCCAGGCGGCGCCTGACCTCGGACAGCAGCTCGGTGTCGTAGGCAACGCCGCCGCGCACCTCCATCGGCAGGGTCGCGCCCTTTTCAGCGGGGAGGTGGAATACGACCCGCGTTGCGCCGGGCCGTTCCTTGAACACCGCCCGTAGCTCCTCCATCGCCAGGACGATGCGTCCCGTCTCGGCGCCCCGGGTGAAGCGCACGTTCAGGACGCTCGACTCGGGGGCTTCCCGTGGCTCCGTGGGTGCGGTCGAGACCCGGGTCGCGGCGGCTTGCGCCTCATCGGGGAGTGGCGGTTCTTCTCTGTCCGGCGCGAAGGTGGCAAGGTCGTCGGGTGTCGGCGCCGAGGACATCGGAGGCGGCGGAGCCGTTGTCGCCGCCGAGGTCGGCGCGACCGGGGACGCGGCCATGGGCGGCGCTCCAGACGAGTCGGGCACTGCCGGCAGGACCGTCACTCCCCCACCCCGCAAAGGTGAAACGCGGATTCTCGGCGCGGCAGGGGCCGGCTGCGACGACGCGGGCTGTGCGGGCACGGTCGGCACGGCCACGGGCTGCGCCGCCACGGCCGATGGAGCGGGCCCGGCCGGTGAAGCCGGCCTCCCATAGCCGCTGCCGTTGCCGCTCCCCGCGCCGCTCCCGTCGCCACCCCCCCAGCGCCGGTTGCCTCGCGATCGATCCCCAGCCGCCACCTCCTGGGCAATTGCCGCCGGCCCGCGCGCGGCCGCCTCTTCCCAGACCCAAACCGCATCGGCAAGCACTGAGGCTTCCTCGCCGCGATGATCCACTCGCCCGGCTACGAGCAGGATGGCGCCCTCCGCGAAAGTCCCGCCGTTCGTGGCGTACATCCGCGGGAAGACCACGACCTCAAGCGTTCCCTGGAGATCCTCCAGCGTCGCGACGGCCATCGTCTCCTTGTTTCGGGTTGTGACCGTGCGGACGCCTGTCACCATGCCTCCGATGACGACCCGCTGGCCGTCCAGCGACTCGTCCTTCAGATCGCTCGAATATGCCGTCACGAACTGCGCGATCTGGTCGGACAGCGAGCCCAGCGGATGCTCGGACAGGTAGAGGCCCAGCAGCTCCTTCTCCCACCGCAGCCGCTCCCGAGACAGCGCCTCCGGAACCTGCGGCAGCGGCCGGTCCAGCGCACCCTCCGACGATCCCATCTCGAACAGCGACGTCTGCCCGCTGGTGCGGTCGCGCTGGGTCGCCTGACCGGCGGCCATGGCGTCGTCCAGCGCCTCGAGCAGCTGTGCGGCGTGGCCGAACCGGTTCATCGCCCCCACCTTGACCAGGCATTCGAGGACTCGTTTGTTGACGAGGCGGAGGTCCACGCGCGAGCAGAAGTCGGCCAGCGAGTGGAAGTCGCCGCCCTCCTCGCGGGCCGCGATGATCGACTCGATCGCCCCTTCGCCGACGTTCTTGACGGCCAGCAGCCCGAACCGGATGGCGTCGTCCTCGACCGTGAACTCGACGAACGATCGGTGAATGTCGGGCGGGCGGACGTCGATGCCGAGCCGTCTGCACTCGGCGACCGCGGCGGCAACCTTCTCCTCGTTGTCCCGGAAGGCCGTCAGCACCGACGTCATGTAGTCGACCGTGTAGTTCGCCTTGAGGTACGCGGTCTGGTAGGCGATCAGTCCGTAGCAGGTGGCGTGGGCCTTGTTGAAGCCGTAGCGCTCGAACGGCTGGAAGGCGGCGAAGACGGCGTCGATGACCTGCGGCCTGACGCCCCGCTCAGCCGCCTGGCGGACGAACTTCTCGCGCATGTCGCGCATCAGCGCGGCCTTCTTCTTGCGGATGGCGTAGCCGAGCATATCGGCTTCAGGCCCGGTGAAGCCGGCCAGCGCGGTCGACGCGGACATGATGTCTTCCTGGTAGACGAAGACGCCGTAGGTTCGGTTGAGATACGGCTCGAGCAGCGGGTGAAGGTAGGTGACCTTCTCCTCGCCGTGCTTGCGCCTGATGTAGGACGGAATGTTGTCCATCGGGCCGGGCCGGTAGAGGGCGACCATGGCCGCCAGGTCGAAGACTGTCGAAGGTCGCAGCTCGCGGATGTACCGCCGCATGCCGGCCGACTCGAGCTGGAAGACGCCGGTCGTCTCGCCGGAGGCAAGCAGCTCGAATGTCCTGGCGTCGTCGAGCGGGATCTTTTCGAGGTCGATCTCCTCGCCGCGGTGGGCCCGGATCAGATCCACCGCGACGCGCAGGATCGTCAGGTTGGAGAGGCCCAGGAAGTCGAACTTGAGCAGGCCGAGGGCGTCGACGGCGTGCATCTCGTACTGGGTCATGACCGCGTCGGAGTTCGTGGCCTTCTGCAGCGGCATCAGCTCCGTCAGCGGCTCGCGGCTGATGACCACGCCGGCCGCGTGCGTGGACGCGTTGCGGGCCACGCCCTCGAGGTGCTTGGCAAACTCGATGACGCGATGCACCGGCGGTTCGTTCTCGTACATCTCCTTGAGCGCCGGGCTGGTCTTGATCGCTTCGTCCAGCGTGATACCGAGCTGGTTCGGAACCGCCTTCGCCAGTCGGTCACCCTCGCCGTAGGTCATGCCGACGACCCGGGCCACGTCGCGAATCGCAGCCCGCGCCAACATCGTGCCGAAGGTGATGATCTGGGCCACGTGATCCGCGCCGTACTTGCGGCTGACGTAGTTGATGACCTCTTCCCGGCGTCCGTCCTCGAAGTCGACGTCGATATCGGGCATCGTCACGCGGTCCGGGTTGAGGAACCGCTCGAACGGCAGCTGGTAGTGGATCGGGTCCACGGGCGTGATGCCGAGGGTGTACGTGACGATCGAGCCCGGCGCGGAGCCTCGGACGGTGATCGCGATTCGCTGGTCTCGGGCGAACTTCGTGAAGTCGGCCACGATCAGGAAGTAGCCCGCGTAGCCCATCCGGCAGATGACGTCGAGCTCGTAATCCAGGCGAGCCTGGAGCTCAGGCGTGACGGTGCCGTAGCGGCGGGTCAGGCCGGCCTGGCATTCCTTGCGCAGCCAGCTCTCGATCGTCTCGCCTTCGGGCACCGGGAATGAAGGTATGCGAAGCTGACCGAATGGGAGCTTCATGCTGACCATCTCGGCGATGGTGCGAGTTCGCCGGATGGCGTCCAGATTGTCGGGGAAGAGGGCCGCCATCTCGGCCGCCGACTTCAGGTAGAACTCGCTCGTCTCGAAACGCATTCGCCCCGGCGTGTCGAGATTGCTGCCGGTGCCGACGCAGAGCAGGACGTCGTGGGCCTCGTGCTGGTCTCGCCGGACGTAGTGCAGGTCGTTGGTGACGATCAGGTTCAACCCGACTTCGGGCGCCAGGCGGATCAGCTTGGGGTTGAGCGCACGCTGCTCGGGCAGGCCGTGGTCCTGCATCTCAAGGAAGAAGCGATCCTTGCCGAAGATGTCGCCGTACTCGCCGGCAACCTTGCGGGCCAGGTCCCAGTCATCGGTCTCGAGCGCCTTGGCGACCTCTCCGCCCAGGCAGGCGGAGGCGCCGATCAGGCCCTTCGAGTAACGGGCCAGGATCTCGTGGTCGATGCGGGGCCGGTAGTAGTAGCCCTCGAGGTGCGCGTCGGTGATCAGGCGGCAGAGGTTCTGGTAGCCCTCCCAGGTCTCCGCCAGCAGAACGAGGTGGAAGGGCTGGCTGTCGGCCTTGCCCTGCTTGTCGCGCATACCGCGGGGAGCGACGTACGTCTCGACGCCGACGATCGGCTTCATGCCCTTCGCCGCGACAGCCTGCACGAATGCGACCGCTCCGTACAGGGCGCCATGGTCGGTGATTGCCATGGCGTCGAAGCCCAGCTGCGAGCCCTGTTCGGCAAGCTCGTTGATGCGCCCGAGCCCGTCCAGCAGGCTGAACTCGGAGTGGAGGTGCAGGTGGACGAAATCGTTCGGGGCGACGGTCACGGGGGGTAAGGGTACCGCGTCGGCGAGCCGCGGCGGCGGCGAGCGTGGCGCCGCCGAGCGCCAAGCGTGGCGGCGACCGCCGAGTGGCGCCGCCAGGTGGCGCCGCCGGGCTGAGGGACTCCGTTCAGCCGACCGGCTGGGCGGGGTGCAGCTCCCACGTGGTCCCGTCGGGGGTGTCGTGGAGTTCGATGCCGGCGGCCACGATACGGTCGCGGATTGAGTCGGCGGCGGCCCAGTCGCGGGCTTCGCGGGCGCGGACCCGCTCCGCCAGCAGGGCGTCGACGAACGGTCGGATCAGTTCGGCGGGATCGCCCGTGCCCTGCGCCGCCATCTCGCCGAGGCAGACGATCGCGGACCGGAGGGCGGACCGGGCCGTGGCGAGAGCGTCGGACTGGTCGGTGTCGTGGGACCAGGCCTGGATCGTCTCTTCCAGAGCGAGGATGGCCCGAACCGCGGCGGGGGCATCGCACTCGTCGAGCGAGGCACTGAACACCGCCTCCAGTCGCGTCACCTCTTCGCGAAGCAGGCCGGAGGACGGCGCGGCGACAGGAACCCCCGTGGCGACGCCAACCGGCACGCCCGAAGAGGACGAGTCGGGCAAGGCCGCGGGACCCGTCCCGTGGGCGGCGGCGATCAGGTCGGCGATCGTGATCTCGCTCCCCGACGGGAAGACAGTGCTCACACCATCCTTCCGCACCGTCACCGTCCCCAACCCCAGCACCGATGCCGTGCCCACGTCCAGATCGAGCACCAGCGCAGTGTGCCCGTCCACGCCCAGAAGGAAGACCTCCGGCGGCAGCTCCGCCTCCAGGACCCGCAGCCGGCGCTCGCCGAGATAGCAGAACCGCGTGTCGTGGTTTCCGCCCTCGGCGTTGTCGTAGTGCGGCACGACTGCGACCGTCAGGCCCAGCGGCGTCAACAGGTCGAGGCCGTCGAGCCAGCGCGGCGCCTCTCCCACTTTGTAGATCTCGTAGACCGGGATCGTGTACCGGCCCAGCGTCAGGGCGGCGGCGCTGGCCATGGTCACCGCCCCACCGCGAGCCAGCTTCTCCGCCAGCAGCCGCGGGATCTCAGAACCCGCCCATTGCCGCAGCGCATAGGAAGGACTGCCCGGGCCGGTGAAGACCAGCCTGGCATCGCGAATACGGACCATCGCCGTCTCGCGGGTGAGAGCGTCGTCATCGGCGGAACGGAACGAGGCAACCGAGAACGGCGCCCCCACGGTCGTCCGGAAGTAGTCCACCGCCCGAGCCGAGATGTCGTCCGCGTTCTCCTGGAAGCCGTACGGCGTGTCCAGGACGACGGCCGGAACGGGCCGCTCCCCCAGTCGATCGAGCACGGCGCGGTGAACGCGGGCCATCGTCGGCGTCGTCTCGCCCGAGCCCATGATGGTCAGGATGCGCGGCAGGGCGCCCGAGCCGCTCACGCGGGCACTGCTCCGGAGAAGAGACCGTCGCGGTCGGCGGCAAGGATGGCATCGGTCAACTCGGCGGGGTGCTGGGCATGGATGTCGTGATCGCCCTGGAACCAGGCCACTTGCGCCGGGACGCCAGCGGCCTCGGTCGCGGCCATCGCGGCCTCGGCCCCGGCTCGCTTCGCTCTCGTCCAATCGCCTTCGCCGCCATCGACCGGAATGATCAACGCCGGCACTCGAATGGAGTGCCAGAGGTCGGCCGTCCGCTGGCCCCACATCGCTTCCAGGATGGCCTTGTGATGTTCGCGTGAGAGCCAGGGCGCGATGGTCCGATCCGGCCGGATCTCGAAGTTGCCGAGCGACCCTTCGAAGCCCTCTTCCGGCCAGTCGGCGTGGGCGGAACGGAAGTAGCCTTCGACCGACGCCAGCGGCAAGCCGACCAGCTGCGGCGGCGCCAGCCGCTCCCAGCACACCTCCCAGGTCGGGAAGGCATCGCGGAGGTCGGTCAGACCGCCATCGACGAGGACGATGCCGCGTGTCAGGTCCGGATGCCGCACGGCAAAGTCGAGAACGACTCCCGCGCCCCACGATTGCCCAACCAGGATCGGCCGCTCCGGGCCGGGCCAGAGTGCGCCCGTCAGCGCCCGGAGGTCCTCGGCGATCGTTGCGAAGTCGTAGCCGGCTTCCGGCTTGTCCGAATGGCCATGGCCGCGAAGATCGACGGCAACGGCCGAGCGACCGGCCTCGACAAGCCGCCGCGCAACCCCGTCCCACAACCGCGCGTTGGAAGCCAGTCCGTGAATCAGCAGGAACGGCGTCGCGGCCTCCAGACCGGGCTCCTGGCCTGGCGCCGAGCCAGCCCCAAGGCCCCCGATGGGGCCCCACTCCAGGATGCGCAATTCGAGTCCGCCGGCCACCTTGACGCGCCGATCGACAGGACCTATCTCTGGCACCATAACCTCCTGCCCGGGCCATCCTAGTCCGGCAGACAAGTCTCGCCCACCGCGAACCCCGCCGACCGGCGCGGCGGCGCAGGTTCCGTCGCGCGGGTCACTGAGCACAACGTCCGGGACCTCTACAATTCGGGACCATGACCCTTTCCAAGATGCCCGCCCTGACTCTGGCCGGCGCCGCTCTGACGGTATGCCTTGCCGGCTGCTCGATCTTCTCGGGCGCTCAGAATCCGACGCCATCCGCTACAGACAGCCCGTCGAATGCCGGGCCGAGCGTCCCGACCCAAACGCCAACCTCCACAGCGACCTCAACTCCAACACCGACGCCTACTGTTGCGCCAACCCCGACGAAGACCCCGACGAAGACCCCGACGAAGACCACGGCGCCGACCCCTCGGATCGTCAAGCTGGTCACGCTTGTAGCCGGGATCGCTGAGCCGAAAGATTGGACCCCGACCGGCCTGACCTGGAAAGGCATCCAGGCCGCGGCCGCCCAGACCGGAGCCAAGACCTCGCTCCTCGAGCCCGTGTCCAACGCCAGCATTCCGGGCGACCTCGATCTGGCGGCCCGGGCCGCCAACGCCGTCGTCGTGACCGTGGGACCCGCAGCCTATGCGGCCGTGCTGGTCGCTGCCAGGGCTCATCCGAAGACCCAGTTCCTCGAGGTCGATGTCTATGTGCCCGAAGGCTCGCCGGCCAACGTCCACGGCCTGATATTCGATGAGGCCGAAGCCGGGTACCTGGGCGGCTACGTCGCGGCGTCATTCGCCAGCAAGGGCATGATCGGCATGGTCGGCGACACGAAGACGGACACGAGTTCGGCCAACTATGCGGCCGGCTTTCAGAGCGGGGCGTCGGAGGCCAGCGCCGGGGCCGCGGTGTCGGTCGCGTACGCAGGAACTCCCGACTCTCCCGACAACGGCCGGACCGCCGCCACCGGGCTCGTCGACGCGGGCGACACCGTCATCATGGCTGTGCCCAGCCTGTCGGGGATAGGAGCAATGAGGGAGGCCTGCGCAGAAAAGGCTCGGGTCGTGGCCCTCGGCACGGACGCCTGGCAGACCGTACCGGACATCCAGCCGTGCCTGATCGTCAGCGTAATGAAGCGCTACGACGTGGCAGTCACCGCCGCGATCGTCGCCATCTCTTCCGGCAAGAAACTCACGCGGACGACGATGAACGGCGTCGCCAACGGCGGCATCGCCCTCAGCGACTTCCACGTCAATCTGCCTGCCGGCTTCCGGGACGAGCTCGACGCGCTGCTCGCGACGCTGAGGACTCCGTGAGCGCGGCCGAACCTACCGATGGGTCGGTTCCCCTGCTCGACGATGCCGGGATCGCCCAGCTGCTGCGAATCTCGCGACGGATCGCGGTCGTCGGGGCGTCGTCCAACCCGGTTCGGCCCTCCAACGGCGTCTTTCGGTCGCTCGCTGCGGCCGGCTACGAGTGCGTGCCGGTGAACCCCAACGAGATCGCGGTGGAGGGAGTGGCCGCCGTGGCCACGCTGGCCGAGGCCGCCGTCGCTCTCGGCGGTCGGATAGATATCGTCGACGTCTTCCGCCGGCCGGAGCTCACAGACGAGATCGCTCGGGAGGCCGTCGCGGTCGGCGCGAGGGCGTTGTGGCTCCAGCTGGGCGTCGTCAATCCGGAAGCCGCACGAATAGCCGCAGCCGGCGGCCTATCGGTCGTGATGGACCGATGCACCGCAATCGAGATTCGCCGCATCGGCCGCGCCTGACTCGGTTCTCCCCAGCGACCGCTGACTCGCTTCCGAGCCTGAAATGCGCGTGACGCCGTCCGGGGGGAGAACGGCGTCACGCGTGCTGCCTATGGTGTTCTGGATAGGGTCGCCTCTAGCCTGGCGAACGGCGGCATTGTGTCATCGTCGCCGCCGTCTGGCGCTGACCCCACCGATCCACTCGACGGGCTCACCTTCGAGCCAGGGCAAGGCCGTACGTGCTACGTAGGCCAGCCGCCGTCGCCACTGTCAGCAGCATCGTGGCGCGCGGTCATCGATTGCGTGCGGGTATTTCCGAATGCTCGTCAGAATCACATTGGGACAAGGATTGGGCGGCATCATGGGCCCCGGATGGCGTAGATGCCTGCGAGCGGGCCAGCCCTGAGCGTGCGATCGAACGATCCAGGCGGCCGGAGGGTCGTGGCGGCTCCCAGAAGGCTCCGGGCTCTAGCCCAATGTGAATGTGGTGGTCATCCGGCAATAACGCGGCCGGCGAGGTTCGGATGACCCGTCGGACCCCGGGCAGGCGTTCGGGGGTCGCCGCAGCACCTACTTCTCGATTGAACACAGACCTTGGGCCCAGCCATGCGGCCGATTACGGCTTGAACAGCTCCGCGGAGGCAAGGGTTCCGCCAGTGTCTTCACCGCCAGCTATCAGGACGCTGTCTTTCGGTAAGAATGTTGCCGTCTGATACTCGCGACTGGCAGACATGGAGCCTGTTTGAAAGGTTCCATCCGCTGGGTCGTAGAGGACGGCCGCGTTGGTGGGCTCGCCGACCGACTCATCAGTGACCCGAGGATACAGAGAGCCGCCCTCGAACAGCACCCGGCCGTCCGACAGTTGGGTGGCAGTGGCGCCATACCAATCTGCGGCAGGTGATATGAAGCCCGCGTCGGCGCAGACCCCGGTTTGTGGATCGTAAGTCTCTAGATACCCGTCCTCGAAGAATAGGACGCGGCCATCCGACAGCAGGGTGGCAGCCCCCGGTGCCGTCCGTGGGACGTCCAGACCCTTGTGCTGGACCAACGGCGTCCCGGCGGGAAGCGTGAGCGAGATGGTCGTGAACTTGCCGCTCGACTCATCGTAGAGTTGGGCCACGGTATCGCCGAACGAATCGCCGGTCACGAGTACCTTGCCGTCTGGCAGGAGCGTCGCGGTGCCGTTGTCGGGGCCGGTCTCCTTCCCAGTGCGGGTGAACCTGCCCGAGTCCGGGTTATAGAGTTCGGCCCACTCACTGTCGCCGGCGATCAGGACCAGACCGTCGGGCAGAAGAGCAGCCGGGGCACCGACTCGCGTCTCGGCCATCGATCCGGTCGGCGTGAACTTGCCTGAGGTCGGGTCATATAGTTCGGCCGAGGCGAGATGCACGTTGGAATCGGCGGGCACGCTACCGCAGTGCTTCGGGTCCGAGCAGCCCTCGCCGCCTGCGATCAGGACCTTGCCGTTTCCCAGGAGGACCGCTGTGGCATCGATGCGAGCGGCAGTCCTCGAGCCGGTCTTGGTGAACTTGCCTGCGGTCTGGTCATAGATCTCAGCCGAGGCGTAGATGCTGTCCACCGCACCCACGTTGTAGCCTCCCCCGGCGATGAGGACCTTGCCGTTCTTCAGAAGCGTGGCCGTGGCAGCGCTGCGCGCGGTGTGCATGCTGCCGGTCGCCACGAAACTGAGCGGCTTCGGCGCCGGGGTTGGCGTCGGGGTCGGCTTCAGCTGGGTTGGCGTCGGCGTGGGAGTGACAGTCGGTGAAACGGTAGCCGTCGCCAAAGCAGTGGCGGTGACAGTCGGCGTCGCGCTCAGAGTCGAAGACGGAGTCGTGCCAGCGCCGCAGCCAGACAAAGCAAGAGCGAGGAACGCTGCCAGGCCCACTGCTGCGACGCGTGACGCGGTGGCGTGGCAGCGGCGAGCGCTGTCCCAAACAGGTGCGGCGGGATCGGTGTGGCCAGTGGACCTCATCGCTTGACTCCCTCTCAAGACTGTACTGACCGTCATGGTATCCGGGTCAGGACGCCGCGGAAGCCGGTACGGTGAGCCCGCCGTTGGCCAGCGTGCCGTATCCGGCGGTCAGTGGATCGCGAAGCCCACGAAGACCAGCACGAAGCCGGCGATGGCGACGAGGCCGGCAAGCTGGGCCTTGCGGCGGAGCTCCTGGGCCATGATCGAGGCGGCGCTGGGGCCGTCGTCGCGCAGGCGCGTGCCGCGCCAGCCCTCATAGCGGGCCAGGTTGGCCTCCTGCGCCTTGAGGTCCTGGTAGCGGGACCACGGCCCCCTGGCACGCGTGTAGCCGGCGGCGATGAGCACCATGCCGAGCACCCAGCAGACCAGGTTGATCGCTCCCATCGCCCGCTCCTCCGCCTATTCGGCCTTGTCCAGCCGCTCACGCAGCGCGGCCTGGACCATTGCCGCGTTGGCCTGACCGCGCGTCGCCTTCATGACCTGGCCGACCAGGAAGCCGACCACGGCAGTCGTGCCGGCTCGATAGTCGGCGACGGCGGCAGGGTTGGCGGCAAGCACGGTATCGATCGCCGCGCCCAGCGCCCCCGCGTCGGAGATCTGGTGGAAGCCGCGCGCCTCGATGATGGCGGCAACGGCCGCCCCGGACGAGAAGTGCTCGGCGAGGACCTCCTTGGCGTTCGTACCGGAGATCGCGCCGTCGGCCACGAGCTTGACCAGCGCGGCGAGCTGAGCCGGGTCGGCCGACCCGCCGGTCCCCTCCCCCTTCGCCAGGCGCATGTACTCGCCGGTCACCCAGTTGGCGAGCAGCTTTGCCGGCACGCCTGCCCCAGCCGCCAGCGCGCCCTCGAACAGGGCCGTGGCCGAGGCGTCATTGACCAGAACATCGGCGTCGTAGGCCGAAAGCCCGAGCTCCGACTGGTAACGCGCGCGCCTTGCCAGAGGCAACTCCGGAAGCCTGGCCTTGGTCTCGGCCAGCCATTCGGGCGTGGTCAGCAGCGGCGGCAGGTCGGGCTCCGGGAAGTAGCGGTAGTCGTTCTCCTCTTCCTTGAGGCGCATGTGGTACGTGGACTGGCTCGGTTCATCCCAGCCGCGGGTCTCCATCTGGACGGCTCCGCCGCCGTCGATCAGCTCGGCCTGGCGCTCGATCTCGAAGGCAATCGCCCGCTCCACGGCCTTCATCGAGTTCATGTTCTTCACTTCCACGCGCGTCCCGAAAGCCTCACGTCCTCGGAGCCGGATCGAGACGTTGGCCTCGACCCGCATCTGGCCGTTCTCCATCTCCGCGTCGGAGGCGCCGATCGTCCGCATCAGCAGGCGCAGCTCCTCGGCGTAGCGGCGAGCCTGTTCGGCCGTGCGAAGGTTCGGCTCGGTGACGATCTCCATGAGCGGCATGCCCGACCGGTTGAAGTCAATCAGACTGACCCGCCTCGCGCCCGCCGAGCCCCGGCTCGGGGTCTGATCCTCGTGGATCAGCCGACCCGTGTCCTCCTCGAGGTGAGCCCGCCGAATCAGCACGGTGAACGGGCCTTCGCTCGTGTCGAACGTCAGCTTGCCGTTGGCGACCAGCGGCAGCTGGTACTGGCTGATCTGGTAGCCCTTGGGCAGGTCCGGGTAGAAGTAATTCTTGCGATCCCAGCGAGTCGTTGTGGCGACCTCACCTTCGATCGCAAACCCCGTGGCGAGCACCCATTCGACGGCCGACTTGTTGATCGTCGGCAGGACGCCCGGGAGACCCAGGCAAACCGGGCAGCAGTGGCTGTTCGGGGCTGCCCCATCGATCTCGGTGGAGCAGCCACAGAACATCTTGCTGAGGGTCTTGAGCTGGCAGTGGATCTCGATGCCGATGACGGCCTCGTAGCGCTCCAGGGCCCCGCCCGTGCCGGCGGCGGCGGCCGCGTTCGTCACGCCTCGCCCCTGCGCCGCTTGACGAAGTGCCCTATGCGGACCAGCGCCTCACGGATCTCGGCCTCGCTGGTGGCGTAGCAGCAACGGACGTGGCCCTCGCCGGCCTCGCCGAAGGCAGTGCCCGGCACCACGGCCACTGACTCCTCCTGCAGCAGAGCCTCGGCGAACTGGTCGCTCGTGAGCCCTGTCGAGGTGATCTGAGGGAAAGCGTAGAACGCGCCCAGCGGCTCGAAGGTGCGAAGGCCGATCGCGTTGAAGCCGTCGACGATGAGCCGGCGGCGGCGGTCGTAGTCGGCGGACATGCGCTGGATGTCGGGCTCACCTGTCTTGAGCGCCTCCAGGGCCGCGTCCTGGGCCACCGTCGGGGCGCACATGATCACGTACTGGTGGACCTTGAGGATGCCTTCGAGGATCTCCGATGGGGCGCAGATGTAGCCGATGCGCCAGCCGGTCATGGCATAAGCCTTGGAGAAGCCGCCCATCAAGACGGTCCTGCGGCGCATTCCCGGCAGCGCACCCAGCGTCCGCATCTGGTAGCCGCCGTAGACCAGCCGGTCGTAGATCTCATCGCTGTACACGAGCAGGTCGTGGCGGACGGCGATGCGGGCGATCTCGTCCTGGACGTCGTGCGGCAGCACGGCTCCGGTCGGGTTGCACGGATAGTTGATCAGCATCGCCTTGGTACGCGGCGTGATGGCGGCTTCGACCTTCGCCGGGTCGAGGGCGAAATCCTCATCGATGGTCGTCGGAACACCGACGGGCACCCCGCCGGCGAAAATGACCGCCGGCCGATACGAGACGTAGGACGGCTCGTGGAGGATCACCTCGTCACCCGGGTCGATCGTCGCCCGAATGGCCACGTCGAGCGCCTCCGACGCGCCGATGGTGATCAGGATCTCCTCGGTTGGGTCGTAGCGGACGTCGTACAGCCGCTCCAGGTGATGGGCCAGGGCACGGCGCAGCTCGAGAGTGCCGTAGTTGGAGGCGTAGTGGGTTCGGTGCGAGGCAAGGCTGTGCCGGCCGGCCTCGATCACCTGCTGGGGCGTGTCGAAGTCGGGCTCGCCGACTCCGAGGCTGATGACGTCGGTCATGGTCGCCAGGATGTCGAAGAAGCGCCGGATCCCTGAGCGCGGGACCTCGTCTACGCGTCGGGCCAGGACTCGCGTGGAGAGCGGCGGGCGCTCCGGCTCGGAGTCGGAATTGAGAATCGAGGGGTCGGTTGTCAGACGGTTGCTGCCGGGGCGGGTGGTCGGCGTGGTCATCGGTGTGTCCTCAGGCTTGTCTGCCGGGGCCCGCGGCGGGGGCGCCATTCCGGAGGCGCTCCTTCCGCTCGATCGGGCCGGGCGTGGTGGGATCGTCGGTCAGCTGCAGCTCGGCGGGCTCGAGGTCCCGCCAGGGTGCTCTGGCCGTTATCCCTTCGTACGCTCGGGCCAGACGAAGCATCGACAGCTCGCTCCACGGCGCCCCAATGATCTGGAGCCCGACGGGCAGGCCGTCCGACAGACCGGCCGGGATCGAAACGCCCGGCAGGCCCGCCATATTCACGGGAAGCGTGCAGGCGTCCGAGAGGTACATCGCGACCGGATCGTCCATCTTGGCGCCCATCGGGAAGGCGACGGTGGGGCTGGTCGGCGCGCAGATCGCGTCGAAGCCGGCCGCCCAGACCGCATCGAAGTCCGCCTTGATCAGGGTCCGCACCTTCTGGGCCTTGAGGTAGTACGCGTCGTAGTAGCCGGCCGACAGCGCGTACGTGCCAAGCATGATCCGGCGCTTCACCTCGGGCCCGAAACCGGCGCCTCTCGTACGTAGGTAATCGGCGATGTACTCCCCGGAGGTGCGGTCGTTGAGGCCGTACTTGACTCCGTCGAAACGGGCCAGGTTGGAAGAGCATTCGGCCGGGGCGATGATGTAGTACGTGGCCAGGCCGTAGTCGGTATGCGGCAGCGACACTTCCTCGACCTTCGCGCCGGCGGCCTCCATTGCGGCCACGGCCTCGCGGACGTGGGCAGCCACACCGGGCTCCATACCGTCGACGAAGTACTCCTTCGGGAGCGCGACGCGGCGGCCCCGCAGGAACGCGGCCGCTTCGTCGTCGCTCTCGGGCAGGCCGAGCAGATCCTGGGGCACGGGCACCGGCGCGCTGGTTGCGTCGCGCTCGTCGCGGCCGGAGACGGCGTGGAGCAGCAGGGCCGCGTCCCGGGCGTCGCGGGCGAACGGCCCGATCTGGTCCAGGCTCGAGGCGAAGGCCACGATCCCAAAGCGACTGACCCGGCCGTAGGTGGGCTTGAGACCCACGACGCCGCACAGCGAGGCGGGCTGCCGGATGCTGCCGCCGGTGTCGGTGCCGATTGCGAGGGGCGTGTGGAAGGCCGCGACGGCCGCTGCCGAACCGCCAGAGCTGCCGCCTGGGACGCGGGTCAGGTCCCACGGGTTGGCGGTCGGACCGTAGGCCGAATGTTCCGTAGACGAGCCCATGGCGAACTCGTCCATGTTGGTCTTGCCCAGGATCACGACCCCGACGGCCTTGAGCCGCGCGGCGACCGTCGAGTCGAACGGAGCGATGTAGCCCTTCAGGATCTTGGAGCCGGCCGTGGCCTGGCCGCCCTTGACCGAGACGAGATCCTTGAGCCCGACCGGGACGCCGCACAGCGGGTGGAGCGCGGCGAGGGCCGCGGCGCCGGCCCGGCGCGCTTCGGCGATGCGCTTGTCGGCGGCATCGGCCTGGGCCAGCGCATCGGCCCGGTAGATGACCAGCCAGGCGTTGAGAGCGCGGTTCTGTCGCTCGGCGGCAGCCAGGTGAGCCTCGGCCAGGGCGCGCGAGCTGACCTCGCCGCTGCGCAACAGCGCGACCATCTCATGGGCGTGGAGCCTGGTGAGGTCGGCCACGGTTACGCGCCTCCCTCGCCGCCGCCCAGGATCGCCGGCACGACGAAGTGGCCGGATTCACTCCGCTCTGGGGCGTTGGCAAGCGCCTCGTCCGCGGTCAGCGACGGCACAACGACGTCCTCGCGCAGGATGTTCGCCAGCTCGATGGTCTGGGCCGTGGGCGGGATGTGTTCCGTGTCGAGAGTGGTCAGGATCGTGTACTGGTCGAGGATGTGGTTGAGCTGCCCCTCCAGGCGCGCCAGCTCGTCCTCGGTCAGACCGAGGCGGGCGAGGTGCGCTACGTGCTCCACATCGGCACGAGTCAGGTTGGCCATGCCGGGATGATACCGGACGGGGCCGCACCGAAGCGGTCGGGGCCGAACGACCAGCTCCCGACGTCAAGGGCTCCCGGCGGGGAGGCTCGCCGGCGGGCGCCGGCTTCGTTCAGGGGCAACTCGACCGTACGGCCAGGAAGACGCCGACGAACCAGTTCTTGTAGACGCAATCCGCGCTCGTGAAGCCGGCCTCGCGGAGCCACTTCAGCTGGTCCCCAAGCAGGGCGTCGTGGTCGAAGACACGACGGCGTTCCAGGCTCTCGGCGACCTGCCGCTCACTCGCGCCCTCGCGGCGCACGTGCTCGAGCCAGCGGACCCGGTACAGCTCCTCCATCTGGAGCGACTCGGCCCGGATCTGATCCACGTTCAGGAAGACTCCGCCCTCCCGCACCAGCCGATGCACTCGCCGGAATAGGTCCTGCTTCTCCTCGTCGGTCAGGTGATGAATCGACAGGCTGGACACCACGACGTCGTACTGCGGTGGGGGTTCGATCGACCGATAGTCGGCCGTGACGTAGGCAAACTGGCCGGGCAGTTCCGCGAACCGGAGCCTGGCCGAGTCGAGGAGCTTCTCGGCCACGTCCACGAGCGTGAACCTGGCCCTGGGAAAGGCCTCGAACACGTGCTTCGAGAACAGCCCGGTTCCCGCCCCAAGGTCCAGGACGTCGAACTCGCGGTCCGACTCGAACGGGATGAGGCTCGTGGCGGTGGAGAACAACTCGTCGTAGCCGGGCAGCGCCTTCCGAATCCAGTCGTCGTAATAGCCGACCGCGGCGTCGAAGGCATCCCCGATGGTCATGCCGGGATGATACCCGGGGCAGGCGGGCAGACCCGCGGCAGCAGACCCGCGGGAGGAACGTCGGCCTGAGTCCAGCGAGTCTCAGGGCTGTAGAGTTGATCCTCCGCACGCACAGCCCGGAGCGTCTCGATGACCGCCTTCGCGATACGCGACATGACGCCCGCCGATCTGGATGATGTCGGCGAGTCGACGAGCGCCGGCGGCTTCGGAGACCGCCGCGAGTTCTTCCGGATGGCCATCGCGCTGGGCGACTGCCATCCGGTCGTCGCCGTCGCGGAGGGCCGCGTCGTCGGCACGGGCGTCGGGGCGGTCCATGGCGTCGCCGGCTGGATCGGCGTCGTGTTCGTGGTGCCCGAACTCCGGCGCCGTGGCATCGGCCGAGCCCTGACGGAGGCCGTGTGCGAGCGGCTCGAGGGAGTCGGCTGCCGCTCGCTGATTCTCGTGGCCACGGACCTGGGCCGGCCCGTATACGAGCAGCTTGGATTTCGTGAGCAATCCCAGTACCACATGTTCTCGGGCGAGCCGCTGGCAGCTATGCCGTCCCCGCCGCCCGGTTCCGTCCTGAGCCAGATCCGGCCTGTCGACATCGATGCCATCGCGGAGCTCGATCGCAGGGTCACCGGCGAGGATCGACTGCCGCTCATCCGGGCCTTTGCCGCCACGGCCTGGCTGCTCGAGGATGAGCCGCCGGGGCCGATTCGGAACCACATCGACGCCGCGGGCGCCGGCCTGCGCGGCTTCCTCCTGCCCACCAGTCGCGGCAACGCTGCCCTGGTCGCATGCCGGGCTGAGGACGCCGCCTGCCTGCTCGACCTCCATCGTCACCTGACCCCTGGTGGCAACCGGGCCTGGGCGGGGCTGCCCACGGAGAATGGGGAGGGGCGGCGCCGGCTCGCCGAGCTTGGCTGGTACGCCTGGCGGACGTTCCCACGCATGGTCCGAGGAGCCGAGCCGGTGTGGCAGCCGGAGATGATCTGGGGCCAGTTCAACCACGCCATGGGCTGATTGCGGGACGGTACAGTAAGCGTCATCGGCCGGCCGACCCGCTGGGGGCGGCGACCGCAACAGGCGGCGGCCGCACGAGGGCAGTCCCATGACCGAGTTTCAGATCCGCGACATGACGCCCGCCGACATCGATCCCGCGGTCGCTCTGTATCGGTCGGGCGGTTGGGACGAGCGGCGACCCTTCCTCGACAAGATCCTGGCCAACCCGAGTTGCCGGTCATTGGTGGGAGTGCGAGACGGAGCCGTCGTGGCCACCGGCATCGCCACAGTCAACGGGCCAGTCGGCTGGGTGGGCTCGATCTTCGTCGAACAGTCGCTGCGGCGCCACGGGCTGGGCAGGGCCATGACAGACGCCGTGTGCGCCCATCTCGACGCCGCGGGCTGCACGACGCAGGCTCTGATCGCGTCCGAGTACGGCCTGCCGCTGTACGAGAAGATGGGCTTTCGGATCGCGAGCTGGTATCAGATCCTCGAAGCGCCTCCGCTCGACGCCGCGCCGACGCCTCCCCGCGGAACGGCGCTGCGCGCCATAGGCCCCGGGGACATGGATCGGGTCGGCGACCTCGACTGCCGGGCAACCGGCGAGGACAGGCGCGCGCTGCTGGAACCTCTGGCCAGAGACGGCTGGCTCCTCGAGAGCGACGACGACCTGCTCGGCTTCCTGATACCGATCCTGCCCGATTCCGCCGCGCTCATCGCCCCCGACCACGAAGATGCCGCCTTCCTGCTCGACCTGCTGCGCCACCTCGGCAACGGCCGGACCAGGACCGTTCATGCGGCCGTGGTTAGGGGCCACGAAGCCGGGCAGCTGATGCTCGAGCGACGAGGTTGGAGCCCCACTTTCGAGACACCTCGGATGTTGCGTGGGCAGCCGATCGACTGGGAGCCGGCGCTCATCTGGAGCCTGCTCGGGTTTGCGTTCGGGTAGGCGTGTGGACGGCGAAGTCGCTGGATTCGAGCTCCGCGACCTGACTCCGGCCGATGTCGATGCGGCGGTGGCCCTGGCCACGGCCCAGGGTTGGCGTGACCGGAGGAGGTTCTACGAGTTCGTGCTGCGGACACCGGCGTGCCGGCCTCTGGCGGGCGTCGTGGACGGCCGGCTGATCGCCACGGGGCTGGCAACGGCCAGCGGGCCGGTCGGGTGGCTGGGGGCAATCGTCGTGGCCGCGGAATTCCGCCGCCGCGGCATCGGCGGCGCCATCACCGAGGAACTGTGCCGGGGGCTTCGGGATGCCGGCTGCTCGACGCTCTCACTGGAAGCGACCGAGGCGGGCCGCCCCCTGTACGAGCGGATGGGATTCCGACTCGTCACCCGCTACCACCAGCTCCAGGCGGACCATCTGGACCAGCCGCCGGCAACGCCCGAAGGCGCCCGCATTCGAAGGCTCGAGGCGGCCGATCTGCCGGCAGTCTTCGAGCTCGATCGACTGGCGACCGCGGAAGACCGATCGGCCCCGCTGGGCGTGCTGGCCGAGATCGGCAGCGAGACCGCGGACGCCGCGCCCGGCTGGGTCCTCGAGCGGGACGGTGCCGTGTGCGGCTTCCTGCTGCCGGCGGAGCGTATGTACGGCGCAGTGGTGGCGCCGCGCTTCGAGGACGGGCTCTTCCTGCTGGACCTGCACCGCTCCGCTGTTCCGACCGGAGCGTACGTCCGGGCCGGCATCCCCGACGAACACGCCGCCGCCTGGAGAGAGCTTCCGGCACGTGGCTGGCAGGAGACCTGGCAGGCGCCGCGGCTGCTGCTCGGCCCGGACATCCCGTGGCGCCCGGACTGGATCTGGGGCCAGATGAACTCGGCGATGGGCTGAGGCCCCGGCGCCGGCGGCGCGGCCGCTCGACGCAGCGCGGCGCTCCGCGCGGCCGCCCTCGGGGCTCCCTACCGCTCCTCGCCCGCCAGCAAGCGCCGGAATCCCTCCTCGTCGACGACCGGCACCCCCAGCTCCGTAGCCCTTGCCAGCTTGGAGCCCGCATTTTCGCCGGCAACCACGTACGAGGTGTTCTTCGAAACCGAGCCCGCGGCGTGGCCGCCGGCGGCACGGACCGCTTCCTCGGCCGCGGCCCGGTCGAAGCCGGCGAGGGTGCCGGTCACGACCACGGACTTGCCGGAGAGGGGCCCCGCCGCGGCGCCACTCCCAGCGCCACTCCCCGGAGCCACTCTGGCGGGCGGCTCGGCCACTACGCCGGCGGAGACCAGGTCGGCCAGCACGACCGCCGTTTCGGGTGTGGCGAAGTAGCCGGCGACTGCAGCCGCCACCACCGGCCCGATGCCCGGCACTTCCATCAGCTCCTCGGCCGTGACTCCGGGCAGAGACCGAGCCACGAGCCCTGTCCACTCCCCTGCGTCCATTCCTTCGGCCGGCCACCGGGAAGCGATCCAGCCGGCCAGGTCGATCGCCGTCTGTTCGCCCACCTGGGGAATGCCGAGCGAGTTCAGCACCCGCGCCATCGGGCGCCGGCGCGACTTTTCGATCGAAGCCTTGAGGTTCTCGGCGCTCTTGCGGCCAAACCGTTCCAGGCTTTCCAGATCGTCGACGGTCAGCCGGTAGAAGTCGCCGCGCGTCTTGACCAGGCCGCGCTCGAGCAGCTGGTCCAGAACCGCCCAGCCCGCGCCCTCGATGTCCATGCCGCCGCGGCCGGCAAAGTGGGCGAACTCCTGCGACAGCCGCGCCGGGCACCTCGGGTTGGGGCAGTAGTGGCGAACCGCGCCCTCGTCGCGAACGATCGGCGTGCCGCAGACGGGGCAGGTCGCCGGCATCTCGAAGAGGCGCTCCGCCCCCGTCCGGCGTTCCGGGATCGATCGGACCACTTCCGGGATCACGTCGCCCGCCTTCTGCAGCACGACCCAGTCCCCTATCCGCAGATCCTTGCGGCGGACTTCGGCCAGGTTGTGCAGCGTAGCTCGGGCAACCGTCGACCCGGCCACTTTCGCGGGCCGCATGTGGGCCACCGGCGTCAGCGTCCCCGTCCGGCCTACGTACGGCACGATGTCTTCTATGACTGTCTCGACCTGCTCTGGTGGGAACTTGTAGGCGATAGCCCAGCGCGGGGCGCGAGCCACCATGCCGAGCCGCTCCTGCTGGTCGTACCGGTCCACCTTCACGACGACGCCGTCGGTCTCGTATGGCAGGTCGTGGCGCTTCTCACGCCAGTCGTCGAGGAAGCGGCAGACCCCGTCGATGTCCAGGCCCTCGGCCCGATCGGGGTTGACCGGCAGGCCGAGGGCGGCGAGCCGGGCAAGTGCTTCGGATTGACTGCGGACGATCGGCCGGCCGTCAGGGCCGTCCTCGAGCAGCTGATAGGTCCACGACGCAAGTCGCCGCTGGGCCGTCACGCGAGGGTCCAGCTGCCGCAGCGAGCCCGCCCCACTGTTCCGTGGATTGGCGTAGGTCGGCAGCCCCGCCTCTTCGCGCCCGGCGTTGATGCGTGCGAACTCGGCTTTGGGCATGTAGACCTCGCCGCGGACCTCGGCCGTGGCCGGCTCACGCAGCCGCCCCGGCAGGACCTCGATGGTGCGGAGGTTGGCGGTGACGTCCTCGCCGGTCGTGCCGTCGCCTCGGGTCGCGCCCCCCATGAAGCGGCCGCGTTCGTAGCGCAGCGAGATGGCCAGGCCGTCGATCTTGAGCTCGGCCACGTAGCGCAGGTCCGGAGCCAGCTCCGGAGCGGCCGGCAGGCCGAGCCCGCGCCGCACCCGCTGGTCGAAAGCGCGCAGCTCGTCCTCGTCGAAGACATTGCCCAGGGAGAGCATCGGCCGCCCATGACGGACCTCGCCGAATGAGCCCGATGGCGCCGCGCCAACGCGCTGAGTAGGCGAATCGGAGGTGGCCAGCGCCGGAAACGCAGCTTCGATGGCGACCAGCTCGCGCATGAGGCCGTCGTATTCGGCGTCGCTCAGCTCTGGGGCATCGGCAACGTAGTACAGCTCGTTGGCACGGCGGATGACCGGGACGAGTTCGTCGCGGCGGCGAGTCGCGGCTTCCGCCCCGAGCGCCCGCGCGGCCGCGACCGCCTCGGCCGCGATGGGCAGCCCGACGGGCTGCTCCTGCGACTCGGTCACCCGTCCATCCTCCGCAGATTCGTCATGGCCCGATTCTCGCCGAAACGGAGGTGGTCGCGCAGGACGTTGCGCATGGTGTGGCGCAGGGCGGCGTGTGGGCGCTAAGGCGCAATCGCGGCCTCGGACGGCGCGGCTTCCGCGGCGCGGAATCGGCAGAAGTGGTCGGTCCTACCCGGAGCCGTCGTCGGAGGACCGGCGATGGTGGTACGGCGGGGTCCGCTTCACGTACTCCATCACCTCGCTGAAGCGGGCGATCGCCAGGCCTACGACAGAGTCCCCCGCGCCGTAGTAGAGCGAAAGGGAATCGGCCGCCTCGTCCAGCACCCAGCCGTTCGGGAAGAAGACTTTGTCGACGTCCCCGACCGCCTCGTAGCTGGTAGTCGGGGCCATCACCCACTCATCGGATCGATGCAGGACCGTCTCGGGGTGCTCGAGGTCCAGGAGGGCGAGACCGACGCGGTAGATGGGACCTGACGCCGTCATGTGGGCGCCGTGGTACATGACCAACCAGCCCGCGGAGGTGGCCAGCGGGGGGGGTCCGAGTCCGATCTTGCCGGCGTCCCACCATGCCCCCTCGCGCGCCTCGAGCAGAACGGCGTGGTCGCCCCAGTGGCGCAGATCGGGCGAGTAGGAGATCCAGATATGGGCCATGCCCGTAAGAGGGGCCGGGCGATGGATCATGATCCAGCGGCCGTCGAAGCGGTGAGGAAAGAGGGCGGCGTCCTTGTCGTCCGGCGGCATCACCGGCCCCAGCCTTCGCACTTCCCTGAAGTCTCTGGTCATGGCCAACGACACGAGCGGGCCGCGGTTGCTGTACGCCGTGTAGGTGATCGCCCATTCCCGCCGTTCGGGCAGATAGACGAGCCGTGGGTCTTCGCAGCCCCAGACCTCCTCGGGGCGAGCGTGATTGGGCGTAAGGAGCGGTTGTTCGTCCATTCGCCAATCCGAGATTCCATCCGTGCTCCGAGCCACGTGCAGGCTGGAGATGCCGCGCAGGTCTTCGACCCTCATCAGCAGGACGGTTTCCCCGTCTACGCGCGCGGCGCCGGGGTTGAAGACCGTGTTCGCCGGGTAGGGAAGGTCGTTGGCGGTGATGATCGGGTTCGATGGATGCCTGACAAAGAGGTTCCTGCCGGTTGTGTCGGTCATGGGCGGGGGGCCGCATCACGCTGCGGCTCGGCCACTACGACAGGCTTGAGATCGCTGCCGGTCGACCGGCGAAGCTCTCTCATCTCCTCGAGCGCGATCAGCCACATCAAGGTCGATTCCGCGCCCTGGTTCTCGTTGGGTCCGTCGGGCGTCAGCCCGTCGTGGCAGCCTCCGGTGGCCGGATTTGCCAACGGCACACCGAGATCGTTGTCACCGAGGAACCAGCCGTACGCAGCCTCCGCCGCTTCCAGGTAGCGTCCGCGACCTGTGGCTCGGAAGGCGGCCGCCGCCGCCGACATCAGCGCGGCAGCCTCGATGGGCTGCTGATCGAACCGGCTTCGCTCGTCCCCACGGCGCCACCAGCGCTTGTTGCCGATCGGTGAGAACTGGCCGGAGTCGCCGACCTGGACGTCGATCAGCCAGTCGAGCACGGAACAACCTGTGGCGAGCAGCGCCGGCTGGTCCAGACGTAGCCCGGCAGCGATGAGCGAGTGCGGCACCACGGCGTTCTCGTACGTGAGGATCGGCTCGGGCCATGGCCACTCGGCCGCTGGGTCTCCGAAGGTCAGGACGAGGTGCGTCGCCAGCTGATCGAAGGCAGGTTGAGCCTCGCTGGCCAGACCGGCTCTACAAACCGAATCGCAGGCCATCAGCGCGGCGGAGATGGCACGCATGGCGCCGAACGACATTGCGGCCGGCAGTGCCTCGCAGAAGAGATCCCGGGCTCCGTCGGCGAGTTCCGTGCCGGGCAGTTCGACCATGACCGCGGCCAGCGCGGCGATGGCCCGGGCGTGGCAATCCTCCGAAGCCCCGGCATCGAGCCAGCGACCATCGGCATCGCGGAAGTTCAGGAACCGACCCGAGGCGCGATTGAAGGCAGCCCGCAGGAAGAGAAGTGAACGCCTGACGCTCGGGTCGACCGCGGCCCATCCCAGCTCACGGGATTGCATCACGTCGACGACGATCGAGCGAGCCACGTCATCGGTGCAGTAGCCGAAGCGGGGATCGGGTTTGGCACCTCGGGCGTGCTGCCAGAGCCCCAACCCCGTGCTCAGCGCTTCAAGGTGGACTCTGGATACGGCAAACAGCGGCCGTCTGGCGGGGCTCGGGCGATCGGCAGGACCGGCCTCGCGATCAAGCAAGACCGGCACCCACTTCTTCCCCGCAAACAAACGAGCGTTCATGGGAGGCTCCGGCGCGTTCGCCGACACGCTCGAAGATCCTTCTGTAGCGCGCCCCGACTTCCGGCCAGATCATCATCCTGCTGAACTCATATGCCCTTCGCCCAAGCCGGTCCCGGAGATCGCGACTGCCGATCAACTCGATCAGCGGCTCGGCGAGGTCTTCAGGCAAGCTCGAAGCGGCAAGCATGCCGCGGCCGCAGTCGAGCATCTCCACCGCGTAGGCGTAGCGGGTCGAGACGCATGCCTTGCCGGCGCTCATCGCGTAAGCAAGGGTGCCCGAGACGATCTGATCCCGATTCGGGTACGGAGTGACGAAGATATCGGCCGCACCGAGCCAGGTAGCGAGCGCCGACCTGGTCACGAATCGGTCGACGAAGAGGACCCTGTCGGCCACGCCGAGAGCATCGGCGAGGCGCTTCAGCCTCGTGCGGTAGGCCTCGCCATCGCGACGCAGCAATTCGGGATGCGTGGCGCCGAGGATCACGTAGTACGCGGTGGGATCGGCACGGATGACCGCAGGCATGGCCTCGATGACGGATTCATATCCCTTGCCGGGTCCAAGCAAACCGAAGCTGAGGATCATCGGACCAGCCTCGAGGCCGAGTCTCGGCTTGACGGTAGCCGGCTCAACGAAGGGCAGGTTCGGGACACCGTGGGGCACGATGTCGACGATGCTCGGGTCGACTCCATAGACGCTAGAGAGAACGGCAGCAGCGGACCGAGACATCACGACGCTGGCGGCGGTGGCATCGAGCAGGCTCGTCAGGACGCAGCGTTGGCCGGACGATGGGTCCTGCGGAACCGTATGCAGCGTGGCGACGACCGGTTTGGTGAGAGCACCCACGAAGTCGAGTACGAACTCGCCGTCGTCTCCACCCCAGATCCCGTATTCGTGCTGGATCGAGACGACTCTGGCGCTCGACTCGTTCAGCCCCAGCGCAACGCACATGTAGTCCGCCCGAACGTCGCGCCTTATCCTGTGCTGGACCTCGATCGGATACAGATCCGGCCCATCTGGCGGATGCAGGACGGCGATCTCATGGTCACCGGTTACGCCTGCCAGATCACGGGTGAAGGTGGCAATGCCACAGCGTCGCGGAGGGTACGTCGCGACGAAAACGTTGCCTGCACTCATTGCGCCTTGGTGGACCGTCGGCCAGCGGAATCTGGCGGGCCCGATCGCGCCGGAACGAGCCTAACTCGCCGCGGGCTCTGCTATGCCCGGAAATCGGCCAACGGCCTTGTGCCGTCTCTGGGACCGGAGCAGGCCCGGCGGCTGCCCATCCCTCCAGAGCCGATGATGATGCGAGGTTCGACACCACTGTACGCCCATTGCCAACTGTTGCATAGGCGAGGCGCGTACAGGGCAACCGCAGCTCGCTTCCGCCCGTCCGAGCCCTCGTCGCGGGTACTGCCGTCAAGCCCGTCGGGTCAGTCCTCGACGGGAGGAGCCTCCTTGAGCAGATCCGCGTACGGGGTAAGGACTTCGGCGTGCGGCCACGTCTCTGAGATGATTCGGGCCCCGAGAGTGTCGGAACTTTCGACAACGTACGGGACCTTGTCGAAGTCGAGGACCCGCACGGTCACGCGTGTCCGCAGCGTCGGCTTCCATGGCTCCATCCGATTCGCCAGGAAGCCGTTGCAGGTGAAGTCCTTGTACTCCGGGAAGTTCCAGCGGTTCCATGCCTCGCGGAAGGCCTCAGGTTCTATCTTCACCCACGTTCCGAAGTCGACCGCAAAGCCGTCGGTGAGCTTCACTGGCATAAGGACTCGGAGGTAGAAACCGACGTCCTTGATGGCCAGGAACGGGTCGTCGCCCCACGACTGGAGGAGTTCCGGGTGGACGTCGAGGTACACATCTGGCACGTCGAAGGTGACGGAGAAGGGAAGGCCGCGCGGGTCCGGGGCGATGCCGCAGCAAGCACAGGGCTCGCCGGTGGCCTTGCCGCCGATCTTGGCTCGATTGGTACGTGAGACATTCGGTTTCGTCATGTTCGGGCTGCCACACCTTCTTGTGCTGGATCGACAGTGGTCGGAGCCGCCGCTCTGGCCGGCCCCCCGGGATGATACTCAGCCCAGCAATTCCAGGTTCGCGATCGTTGCGAGAAGAGTCTTGACGCCGCCGCCGTTCGAGAAGGCGACCGTTACCTCCTCGTCGTTGCGGGTCAGCTTGGAGGTCACCACGATGCCGTCGCCCAGGCGGGGATGGCGCACACGGTCGCCGTCGCGGAACTGGCGTTCTCCGGGGATGCGGGGGCGAGCCGCGGGGGACGGCCGGGACGGCGGCGGAGACCCAGGCTCCCCGTGACCGGACGGCAGCCCACGCGGCACGTTCAGGCTCCCGGACCGCGCCCCTGATTCGTAGGCCTCGCGGCGTGCGCCGAGGTCGCGAGTGGGCCGGAACGACTCCCCTGCCTTGGGGCCACCGGCCGGACCGCTGCCGGTCCGGTAAGCCCCGCCGCCGGCGCGAATCGGCGTGCCGAACCGGCTCGAAAGGCGCCGTCCGAAGACCAGATCCGGATCGACCTGTCCCACGTCGTCATCGAAGTCGTCGGCCCTCTCCAACCGCGGTCCCGTCATCAGCGCGGCGGGTATCTCGAACAGGAAGCGGCTGGGCACCGAGAGTCCGCCGCCGCCCCAGGTCGCCCGCCGTGCGGCGTGGGAGAGAAACAGCCGTCGTTTCGCTCGGGTAATGCCGACGTAGGCGAGGCGTCGCTCTTCCTCCAGCTGCTTTTCGTCGTCGAGCGACCGGCTGTGGGGGAAGACGCCCTCCTCCAGGCCGGCGATGAAGACGACCGGGAACTCGAGGCCTTTGGCGGCATGAAGCGTGATCAGGGTGACAGCATCGGCGCCGGCTTCGTAGGAATCCTGGTCGGCCACCAGCGCGGTCTCTTCCAGGAACCTGTCCAGGGCGTCGTCGGGCGTGAGGTCCTCGTAGCGAGTCGTGACGGAGCGTAGCTCGAGCAGGTTGGCCCAGCGCTCTTCGCCTTCCTCGGAGCCGTCGGCGAGCATGGCCCGATAGCCCGATTCCTCGAGCACGGCGTCGAGCAACTCGGGCAGCGGCAGAACGCCGATGCGGGTCCTCAGCCGCGCTGCCAGCGCCGCGAAGCCGCTCAGCGCGGTACGGGCGCGGGAACCGAGCGCCTCGAGTCTCCCCTCGGCGGCGGCATTGATGGCGCCCCAGTACGTGGGGGCCTCGGGCTCCGCGGCTTCCGCGGAGGCCCGCGAGTCGCCCGACCCCTCGTCCATCGCACTCCCGTCGCTCGGGCTGCCCGCCGTCCGGCCATCCGGCCCCGGGCGATCGCTGTTCCGCCCGATCGTCCGCCCACCCGCCGCCGCGACCCGCAGCTCCTCGAGGCTCTTCTCACCGATACCGCGAGGCGGCACGTTCAGGATTCGCTCGAAGCTGATCTGGTCGGTGTCGCTGCGAAGGATGCGGAGATAAGCCAGCGCGTCCTTGACCTCGCGACGCTGGTAGAAGCGCGTTCCGCCCACCAGCTGGTAGCGGATGCCGTAGCGCAGGAACGCCTCTTCGATGGCCCGGCTCTGAGCGTTGGTCCTGTACATGACGGCGACGTCGCCACGTTCCCAGCGCTCGGCTTCCTCGTCGGCGCGCCGAGTCAAGGTCGAGCCTCGACCGCCCGTCAGCTCCTCGATCTGACGCGCAATCCACTCCGCCTCCTCCTCCTCGTTGTAGGCCTCGAAGCGCTGGATGCGGTGCCCGCCCGCGTTCTCGGTCCACAGCTTCTTGTCCTTGCGCGAGGCGTTGTTCGTCACCACGCCGTGGGCCGCGTCGAGAATCAGCTGGGTGGAACGGTAGTTCTGCTCGAGCTTGATTACGGCTGCGTCCGGGTAGTCGCCTTCGAAATCCAGGATGTTACGGATGTCAGCTCCGCGCCAGGAGTAGATCGACTGATCGTCGTCGCCGACTACGCACAGGTTGTGATGGCCGGCGGCCAGGGCCTTGACCCACAGGTACTGCGGCCGGTTGGTGTCCTGATACTCGTCGACGTGGAGATAGCGCCAGCGGCCCTGGTAACGCTCGAGGACTTCCGGCGCATCGTGGAACAGCCGGACGGCATCCAGCAGCAGGTCGTCGAAGTCGAGCGCGTTGGCCGACTTCAGCCGCCCCTGATAGCGCCGGAAGAGACGGGCGATCTCGCGCTCGCGATGGGTGTGAGCGTTGGCGGCGATGAACTCAGCATCGAGCATCTCGTTCTTTGCCCGCGAGATCGATCCCAGGATTGCGCTGGGCTTGTACTCGCCCGTGATCGGCAGGTCTTCCTCACGCAGGACCTGCTTCATCAGCGCCTGCTGGTCGTCCGAGTCGTAGACCACGAAATGCTGATCGAGGCCGATCGCCGCTCCGTCCCGCCGCAGGACCCGAGCACACAGGGCGTGGAAGGTGCCCATCGCGACCTCGCGACCGGCCTCCTCGCCGACGAGACCGATGATCCGAGCGCGCAACTCGGCCGCTGCCTTGTTGGTGAAGGTGACGGCCAGGATCTGCCACGGCCGGACGCCCTTCACACCAACCAGGTACGCGACGCGATGCGCGAGGACCCGCGTCTTGCCGCTGCCGGCGCCGGCCAGGATGAGGACGGGGCCATCCGTCGTCTGGACCGCCCGCCCCTGCTCGGGATTGAGGCGCGCAAGTATCCGGGTCGCCAGCGCATCGGTCGCGGCCTGTCTCTCGGCCAGACCGGCCGGCTCAGGCTCGAACGGCGACGGCTCGCGGGGCTCTATGCGAGGTCCGTCGAAGGCCTCCGGCGGCGCCTCGTCCGGAGGCGGCGGCTCTTCGCCCACGGCCGGCCATGGGGGCGGGAAGCCTGTCGTCGGGCCAGCAGTCGGCTCGATCGTCCAACCGTCGGACGGCTCCGAGACGGCCCCGTGGCGCGGGCGTTGAGAATGGGCCTGCCGCCCGCTACCTGGGATTGGACTCACCCGCGAATTGTATTAGGGCTGGATCGGCCCCGGATCGCCGGCTCCCGCCTAGGTCGGTATGGCGACCTCGCTGGACGGGGGCTGGTCGATCGGCGAGACGTTGTTCCAGTTGGACAGGACGAGGCGGCCGATTGCGGTACCGGCCGACGGGTCGCCAGTCGAGAACTCCATCCTCTCCAGCTGGAAGCTCCCCTGGGTGATCCACAGATCGAGCTTGCCGCCGCCCAGCGCCTGGATGAGGCTCAGGCTCGCGAGCTTCGAATTGAGCGCGCTCTGGTTGACGTCCACTCGGATGTGGTAGCAGGCACCGCTCGGCTCCTGCTCGGTCCCAACCAGGACTGGGCTCAGACCCGGGTCGCTGGCCATGGCCACCATCTGCTGGACGATGTAGAGCGGGCCGCTGGGGAGAGCCGGGTTCATCTGCAGGTCCGAGTCGCCCGACTCGGTGTAGGTCGTGTCTCCATAGCCGCGGTAGTAGTAGTACGGGTCGACGATGATCCACTCGCCGGATAGTCCGGGCACCCCTGGCATGCCACCGATCACATGGGCGGTCTTATTGGCAAAGTCAATGTCTCCGTCGGCCGTGGTGCCCTTGAGCGACACGGGCATGGCCGTGTACACCGGGGTCGGCTCCGGGGTCGCCGGCTCGCTGGCGGAAGGCACCTCGCTGGGTGCCGGCGTTGCGGTTGGAGTGGACGCGGGCGAGGTGCTGGCAGCCACCGACTCGCTGGCCCCAGCTGAGGCGGAGGCACCCGCACTCGCCGACTGCGACGCGTTCGGCGTGTCGGTCGGCACGGGCGTGTCGGTCGGCACGGGCGTGTCGGTCGGCACGGGCTGGACGCCCACGATGTACTGGCCGTCTGCCTCGATATGGAAATGGACGGACTGGAGGTTGCCGAGATTCGTCTGCGCATTGGCGAGGATCTTGTGGACGTCGGTGAGGGGAACTGGCGCGCAACCGGCGAGGAGCGACACGACGGCGAGAGTGCCGACGGCGGCTATAACGAGCGACTTCCGACGAGACACCTGACTCCTCCACGCGAGATACCGGCGGACGGCCGCAGCCTCAAGATCGGCGGCGAAGGGCTTGCAGCCCACAAACGGCCCGTGGAAGTGTAACTGGACTGGGCTTGAGTCCGCCTGAAAGTGAACCCGGCGCGCGACGGCAAAGGCTTGCGCACTCGGTGCTCGGGCCTGGACCACGTGGACCGGCGCCACCGGCTCCGGCGGCGCAACCGGCTCCGGCACGCCCGGCAGGCGGCGAACGAGTTAGCTGCCTCCGACCTGGCTATCGGGCGGTGCCTGGATCGTGACGGGCTGGTCGTAGTTCGTAAGGGTCAGGGCCAGGATCATGGTGCCGAGGGCAGGCGAGCTGAAGCTCAGCTGCAGGCTGGCCGGCTGGAGGCTGTCGACGTATACCCAGTAGTCGACCGGGGCAAGATCAAGAGAGACGCCGCTCGCCGCGCCGCCACCGGCCGCCTCGAGCGCGCGGGTCACCATGTCGGCCGGGAGACTCTCCGTGACGTGATAGGCGTCGCGGCCGACGACCTTCTCCTCCCCCACCAGGACGGCCGTGGCGCCCGCCGAATCCAGGCTCGTCTCGAGTTGCTCGAGCACTTCCGCGAAGTCCGGCGTCGAGTCGGGACCGGCACTCGGCTGAAGCAGCGATGTCGGCACTTTCGACTTCGTGTACGTCTGGTCGGCCGGGCTGAGGAGCGTCTTGATCTTCGTATAGGTGCAGCCGTCGACCAGCAGCAGCTCGGCACTGGATCCGAAGAGCGAGGGCAACGAGGCGGTCAGGTGGAGCGCCTTGCGGACCATGTCCACGTCGCCGGTGATCGACGCGCCATCGAGCTTGAACCTGCCCGAAAGGCCGGTCTCAGGGCCCCCCAGGAGCGCACTGAGCGAATTGGGGTCCACGCTGCCGGAGAGCGTCCCGTCGACGTGAACGGATACAGCGGCCTCCATCTGGGCGAGGCTGCGGGACACGATCTCGTTCGGGTCGGAGAGCAATGACTGCGCCGGAGTTGCCGAGGCTGTGCCGCAACCGCCCAGGGCGATCGCGAAGAGGGCCACGCAAACCGCCTTGACGGGCCTTCGGACCAGACTCAATAGGAACCTCCAACAGGACATAGACGTTCCGAAAGCCTGGCGATCGGGTCGATCCCTGTCAAACGCCCCGCCTGGCGTCCACCGTTCTTCGCTGCCGCGGAGAGAGCGAAACCCGGAGCGAAGTGCCCCGGGTTCCGACGTGCTTCTCAGGAGTGCATGGCTCCTGGCGTGGCATACCTACTTGCCAGCCTTGACCTCGCTGGCGGGCGGAGCTGTCACGGTGACCGCTTGATCGTAGTTGGTGATGGTCACGGTGAAGTCGATATTGCCGAGCGACGAAGATGCGCCCTGGATCTCGAACTTGGCCAGGCGGCTGCTGTCCTTGTAAACCCAGAGGTCCACCGACGCGGAGTCGAGCTTCATCGCCGGACCGCCGCTTGCCTGGGCGGCGATCTCGGCATTGAGCTTGTCGATCGGCACCGAGATGTTGATGTGATAGGCGTCCTTGCCGCCGATCTGGTCCACGCCGACGAGGGTGGCGGTGACGCCGGCCTTCTGCATTGCCGCTCGTATCTGTGTGACCTCGTCAGTCACGCTCGTCATCGCCGAGGCGCCGGGCGTTGGGATCGAGACCGGCAGACCGCTGGTAAGACTGCCGAGGTTGGTCTTGGTGTACTTGGGGCCCAGAAGGCTGACCTTGTAGTAGAGGGCGTTGTCCACGAGGATCAGGTCGCCAGTAATTGGGACGTTGCCAAGCATCGCCAGGGCCGGCACGCTGAGCGAGAGGTGGGCGGCCTGATTGGCGACGTCGACGTCGCCCTCGATGGCTGTGCCGTCGAGCGTGACGTCGCTTGTGACCTTGAGGCCGGAACTGGCGGAAGCTGCCTTGAGGGCGGCCGCCTTGATCGTTCCGGACACCGCGATCTTGATGTGGAACGACTTGAGGTCCGATCCACCGCTGATCACCTGGCTGATGATCGAGTTCGGATCGTTCGGGTTGGCGGCGACTGCCGTCGCACCCGCGACCTGTACCGTGGCGCCGGGCGCGCCGCTGGTGGCGCCGGCAGCTCCGATGTTGGTGGCGCCTGCGGGGCCGTTGGCTCCGCCCGCCGTGGGAGCGGCGCTGCCGCCGCTGCAGGCGGCGGCTACGACCAGAATGAGTGCGGCGAAGACGGACAAGGCTGGCTTGGGGACGCGAGCCAAGGTGTGAACCTCCTGTGGTGATTGAGTCCTGCCCCACCATCGGCCGCGCTCCGGTTACCTGTCAAACCCTAACTCGCCAGGTGAGCATTTGTCTCACCCTGCAAGCAAAGGGCCCCGGGCGAGTCGCCCTGGGGCCCAGTTGCATCCAGTTTGGGTGAGCCGCCGCATTCCCGCGCCGGCTCGTTCGCGCCTCGCTCGCGAGGCTAGAAGTCCATGTCTCCGCCGCCGTGGTTGTGGCCGCCGCCGGGACCGTCCTTCTTCTCCGGAAGGTCAGCGATGAGGGTCTCGGTCGTCAGGACCATCTTGGCGATCGACGCCGCGTTCTCGAGGGCGGAGCGGGTCACCTTGGCGGCGTCCACGATGCCCTTCTCGAACATGTCGCCGAACTCGCCCTTGAGGGCGTCGTAGCCGAAGCCGACCTTCAAGCCACGGACCTGATCGACGATGACTTCGCCGTGTGCGCCGGCATTGTCGGCGATCTGGCGAATCGGGTACTCCAGAGCTCGACGGACGATATCCACGCCGACCTGGGCGTCGGGATCGTCCATCTTCAATGTCGCGAGAACAGCCTGGCAGTGCAGGAGAGTGGCGCCGCCGCCGGCGACCATGCCCTCCTCGATGCCCGCCCGCACCGTGGACAGGGCGTCCTCGATGCGGTGCTTCTTCTCCTTGAGCTCGACTTCCGTAGCCGCGCCGACTTTGATGACGGCAACGCCGCCGGCGAGCTTGGCGAGGCGCTCCTGGAGCTTTTCCTTGTCGTAGTCGGAGGTGGTCTCCTCGATCTGGGCACGGATCTGGGAGATTCGGGCCTTGACCGCGTCGGGCGCTCCGGCGCCTTCGACGATTGTGGTGTCGTCCTTGGTGGCCACGACCCGGCGAGCTTCGCCCAGGTCCTCGATCGTGACCGAGTCGAGCTTGCGGCCGATCTCCTCGCTGATGACCGTGCCGCCGGTCAGGATGGCGATGTCGCGGAGCATCTCCTTGCGCCGGTCGCCGAAGCCTGGGGCTTTGGCGGCAAGAACCTGGATGGTGCCCTTCAGCTTGTTGACCACCAGCGTGGCAAGCGCCTCGCCGTCCACGTCCTCGGCGATGATCAGGAGCGGGCGGCCGATCTGCACGGCCTTCTCGAGCGCCGGCAGCATGTCCGGAACGGCCGAGATCTTCCGGTCGGTGATCAGGATCTTGGCGTTGTCGAGGACCGCCTCCATCCGATCGGGATTGGTTACGAAGTAGGCGGAGATGTAGCCGCGATCGAACTGCATCCCCTCCGTGTATTCCTTCTCGAGCCCGAGGGACTGGCCCTCTTCGACGGTGACGACGCCGTCCTTGCCGACCTTGTCCATCACCTCGGCGATGATTTCGCCGACTTCCGGATCCGCGGCCGAGATGGTGGCAATGGCCGCGATCTCCTCGCGAGAGTCGATCGGGCGAGACTGCTTCTTGATCTCCGCGACGACGGCCTCAACGGCCTTCTCGATGCCGACGCGAATGAGCATCGGGTTGGCACCCGCGGTGACGTTCCGGATGCCCTCGTTGATCATCGCCTGCCCGAGTACCACCGCGGTCGTGGTGCCGTCGCCGGCAACATCATCGGTCTTGGTGGCGACTTCCTTGAGCAGCTGGGCACCGATGTTCTCGAACGGGTCGTCCAGCTCGATGTCGCGAGCGATGGTGACACCGTCGTTGGTGATCGTCGGTGCACCGAACTTCTTGTCCAGGACGACGTTGCGACCCTTGGGGCCGATCGTGACCTTGACGGCCTCGGCCATGCGGTCTACGCCGCGCTTGAGAGATCGACGAGCGGTCTCGTCGAAGACGAGCTGCTTAGCCAAGTCTGAAAGTCCTCCGCATTACTCCGGCCACCCGGTCATCCGGGGCCGATTGAATCGAGTTGAATCGAGCTCCGCTCGATCGGGTTCGAGTCGCGCTCGAACCGGGGCCTCGACGACGATCGAGGAGGTTACTTCTCCACGACGGCGAGGATGTCCTTTGCCGCGATGATCAGGAGGTCGTCGCCGTCGACCTTGAACTCGGTGCCGGCGTACTTCGAATAGAGCACGCGGTCACCCTCCTTGACGTCCATCTTCTTGCGGGTGCCGTCCTCGAGGATCTCTCCGAGGCCGACGGCAAGGACGGTGCCCTCCTGCGGCTTCTCTTTGGCCGTGTCCGGCAGGACGATGCCACTCTTGGTGACTTCCTCGCGGGGACTGGGCTGGATGACGACGCGATCGCCGAGGGGCCTGAGCTTCTTGCTGCTCGCAGTGGCTGTTGCCAACGCGCATTCCTCCTGAAGGACGGCGACCAGTGCCCGCCGTCGCAACTACTGGATGTGGTCCGTTCGACATCGGCGTGGGCCGGTGCCAACGCTCCTGCCCGAGATCTTCGACCGGCTCAGGCTGGAGGCCCGCAGGCCCGTCGCGCGCGTCCTGGCGGACCCCGAAGGGCTGTTCCGCACTGCCGCAGCGACGCCTTTCCGTCGAATTAGCACTCTACCATCGAGAGTGCTAACAGCCTAGCGGCGGGCCCGTGGGCTGTCAAGCGTGTCCAACTCGCGAGCGCTCGCAAGAAAGCCTGACGTGCCTCCCAGGCAGGCCGGGGAATCCGAAACGGGCGGCTCGGCCGCCCGTTTCGAACGTGTTGCCTAGATCGACTCGCCGACGACGCTCAGGATGCTGTTGATGCCCCCACCCAGGAACAGCAACGCACTGACGGCGACGATTGCGATAAGCGCGAGGATGAGTGCGTACTCAGCCAGGCCCTGGCCGCTCTCTCCGCCGGACATCGGCGTTTCTTACAGCAACGGCTAGAGGGCCTTCCCGATGATGCTCAGGATGCTCTGGATCGTTCCGCTGAGGAAGAGCAGGGCCACGACCGCCGCGATTGCGATCAGGGCCAGGATGAGGGCGTATTCAGCAAGGCCTTGACCGGCCTGGCCGCGGCGCCCCGCGAGGATCTGCATGTCTCGAATCTCCCAAAGACTGTGGCGGTTGATACTGACGAACGGTCCTGTTCAGGACCGTTGACCCGCCAATGGTACCTTCTGGGCCGTCTCGCGACCATGGCCGCAAGCACTTTCTGCTCGGCAACCTGCCCGGCCGGGCAGACATCATCCGAATCTCGGTCTGAGCGCCAGGGAGACGCCGGCCACGGGCCTGAGCAACGAAGCGGCTAGATCCTCTTGCCGATGATGCTGAGGATGCTCTGGATCGTTCCGCTGAGGAAGAGCAGGGCCACGACCGCCGCGATCGCGATCAGGGCCAGGATGAGGGCGTATTCAGCAAGGCCTTGACCGGCCTGGCCCCAGCGCCCGTTGGGAACGTGCATGACGAAGCCTCGGATAAGAGCACCGGCGCAATAGCTCGCACACCGGAAGTAATGAATCCGCCTCCGACTGTACGGCCGTCGGCCGCCCAGAACGAGTGACGGATAGGTACTACCGACTTCCGGCGCGTCCCGTCAACGCACAGCCTGCCCGCCCCGCCGAGATTGGGCGCCGGGCACGTATGGATTCCCCGGTAACGCCGGAACTCACCGGGCCGATCGCCCGGGCCCAAGGGCCGCGCTCCCTCGCCTACGCCGAAGTTGAAACCCCAGAGTCACACACACAAGAGGCGGCCGAAAAGGCTAGAGGCTCTGCCCGATGATGCTGAGGATGCTCTGGATCGTTGAGCTGAGGAAGAGCAAGGCCACGACGGCCGCAATTGCGATCAAGGCCAGGATCAGCGCGTACTCAGCCAGACCCTGACCGATCTGTCCGTGGCGTCCCTCGAGCGCGATCATCAATAGCCCTCCGAAAATCGTGACGGTTCTGGACTGGCGCATACGCCAGGCGCACTACCCACGCATAGTACCCTCCGGGCGCCGGCCCTGCGAAGGTCTAGATGCGCAACTGGTGCGTTCCGTCAACGCCACGGCCGTCGGTTGAGACGTCACCGGTCCAGCGGGCGGCCTGTTTCCGGCTCACGGGCCGCGAGCGGGTCGCTACCTGCCTATGACAAGCTCGATGTCGTCGAGGTGCGAATTGCGGTGGATGGATCGATCCAGAAGCGGAGGGCGCTCGGCGAGCGCGGCGTTCACCGGGGCCTCGGCGGGCAAACCCTCGATCAGGCTGTCGATCGCGTCTGCGGCGGCGACCACCTCTGCCAGCAGTCCGGCTCCCGAACCGCCCGCGAACGCGGCGAGGAACGGCTCCAGCCCGCCGTTCAGCAGGTCCGCCAGCTCGTCCGGCAAGTAGCTCGGCTGATGACCCGAGCCGGCGGCCAGGGCGGCATGCCAGCGCGACTCAAGGAAGCGGTCCCAGAACGCGAGATGTCCGAGCGCCTGCCCGATGATCCAGCTCCCCTCCTCCGACGGTGACGTGGCTCGGACGAGGTCGGCCGGGGTCAGACGACCGACGATCTCCCTTAGCCGAGCCCGGCTCGCCCTGTTGCGCTCGAGATACGAGCGATCGACCGGGCCGCCGGCGGCGGGGAGTCCGGCAAGGGCCGCCTCGATTGCGGCGACATGCTCCTCGCGATGCCACCAGCGGTTGACGGCTCCCGGCATGCTGGTGAACAGGCTCGGTGTGATTCGATCCGCCACTTCCTCCAGCAACGAGTCGACCGACTCCGCTGCGGCGACGGCCTCGGCGCCTATCTCGAGACCTACCTTCGGCGTCCAGGATTCCAGGAACCCGGCCACCGGCCCGTTGATGGCCTCCGCTATCGGGTAGGGAATGCCCCTCGACTCGAGAGTATCGTTCGGGCCGGCCGCGTCACGTGCCATCCGCCAGCGCGTCTCCGCGGATCGATCCCAGAACGCGATGTGCCCCAGCACCTGGGCAATCGTCCACGTGCCTTCCTCCGACGGCTCGGTCGGGCGGCCCAGGTCGGCCGGGGTCAGACGACCCACGACCGCGGCGAGTCGACGTCGGCTGGCGGCGTTGTTCTCGATGAACGATCGATCGCCCGACGCGGCGGCCGCCGCGATGCTTCTCTCGATGTGGTCGAGATGCTCGTCGCGGTGGCGATGGCGGTGCAGGAGATAGGCGGCCACGCCTCCCTCGATCGCGTCCACCGTGGCGTCCGGAGCGCTCGCGATCAGGGTGTCGAGCCGGGCCGCCGCCTCGAGCGCGAGGTTCGAAAGGTCCGGCGAGTCCATGCGGGCCCAGTAGGGATCGAGCGCGTCGAGGGCGAGGTGCTCGGCAACGACCAGCGATTCGTCGTCGGACGACCATTCTCCGGCCAGCATCTTCGTCCAGCGTCCTGCCTGAAAGCGGTCGAAGAAGCCGACGTGGGCAATCGCCGATGCGACCGTCCAGCCTCCGCCGAGATCGATCGCCAGCTGGCTCGGGGTGAGCCCGGCCACCAGGCGCGCAAGCCGCTCTCGCGATTCGTCGTTGGCCTTCTCGAAGCTGCGGTCGGTCATGGTCGTGCTCCTGTGGGATTGTCCCGGGCCGTGAGGCGCCCCACGGCAGACGATCAGCTCGGGGTTTGGCGCCGGAACGTGGCGTCATAGGCCGCAACGAGACCCTCGCCAATGCTATCCGGGCTCTCGCGGCGCTGCTCCGCGAGCCACTCCCCGGTGATGCGGACCCACTTCGGCGAGTTGCGCCGGCCGGAGAACCCGGGCGACAACCCGCGCGGTACACCGGGCGGCGCGAGGTACGGTGAGTCCGTCTCGATCAGCAGACGATCCACGGGGATCAGGCGCGCGACCTCGGCCGACGCCTCTTCCCCTCGCCGGAACACCAGGCCGCCGAAGGCGATGGCGAGGCCCATCTGCAGGGCGGCCGCGGCGTAATCGACCGGGCCGGAGAAGGAGTGCAGAACCGCGGGCGGGCCATCCCCGAACGCCGCCTGGGCGGCCGGCCCGCCGCAGCCCACGGCTCGGAGCTCGGCGATCAGCGCGTCCTGAGCGTCGCGCGCACCCGCCGCGGATCGGCAGTGCAGGATCGCCGGCTTGCCGATCTCGCACGCCAGGCGGAGGTGGCGACGCAGGTTCGCCCGCTGCGCGTCCGGCGGCGAATGCATCCGGTCGAAGTCGAGCCCGGTCTCGCCGATGGCGACGACGCGCCGATCGGCCGCCAGGCGCTCGATCGCCGCCCAATCGTCGTCGGTGGCGGAGGACGCGTCGTGCGGGTGAATCCCGACGGCGGCATCCAGCCAGTCGTGTTCGGCCGTGAGACGCACTGCGGCGGCCGACGAGCCGGCGTCCCAGCCGGGCACCAGCAGCCGTTCGAGGCCGGCGTCGCGAGCCGCGGCCAGCACGTCCGGGAGGTCGGCCGCGAACGCGTCGGACTGCAGGTGGGCGTGGCTGTCGATGAGTCGCATCCGCGTACCCGAGGTCGATCTCAGCCCGCGGCGGGCGCTGGGCTCTCGGTCTCAAGCCGCGGGAAGAGCGGCTCCGGAGTCGCCACCTGGCCGGCCTGTGCGGCATGGGCGCCCCAGCGCAGCTCATCGAGGAGAGCTGGCCCGCCGGCGCCATCCGCCCCGTAGCCGTACTCGTAGCCGAGCTGGGCGAGGGCCCGCGGCGCCGCGGTGGGGATGAACGGGGCCGCTGCCAGCGCCACCAGGCGGCATGCCTCGACCAGGTCTCCCAGCACTGCCCGGAGCCGTGACTCGGCTTCGGCGTCGCCGGTCTTCATGGCCTTCGCGAGAGTCCACGGCTGCTCGGTTTCGACCTGCTTGTTGGCCGCCCCGACGAACTCCCACAGTGCCGCCAGCGCTTCGTGGAGAAGCAGGCCGTCGAACTTCTGGCGGTAGGCTGCCGCGGCGGTCTCCCACGCCGCGGCGAGATTCCCGGCCGGGCCTGGCGCCTGCCGTTGGCCCTCGAAGTAGCGGTTGGTCATCGAGACCGTTCTGTTGACCAGATTGCCGAAGTCGTTCGCCAGGTCGGCGTTGTAGCGGCGCACGAACGAGTCCCAGGAGACATCGGTGTCGCGGTCGAAGGCGACTTCGCGGAGGGTGACATATCGAGCTCCGTCGGCCCCGAGGCTGCCGACGACGTCGATCGGGTCGAGGAAGTTGCCCAGGCTCTTGCTCATTCGCTCGCCCTGGAGCAGCAGGTGGCCGTGAACCCAGACCTCGCGAGGCAGGGCCAGCCCAGCGCTCATCAACATCGCCGGCCACATGATCGTGTGCAGCCGGTTGATGTCCTTCCCGATCACGTGGAGGTCGGCCGGCCAGTAGTGTTCGAACCTGGCCGGGTCCGCCGGAAAGCCCACGCCCGTGACGTAGTTGGTCAGGGCGTCGAACCAGACGTAGACCGTGCCGGCCGCCGGATCCCACGAGCCATCGGGGAGCTGGGATGAGGAGCCGTCCTCGCGGATCGGAAACGGGATGCCCCAGGGCGCTCCCTCGCGGCTGACCGAGAAGTCCTCGAGGCCCTGGCGGATGAAGCTGAGCATCTCGTTCTTGCGGTATTCCGGCTGGACCCAACCCGGATTGTCCGAGTAGTGGCGCTCCAGGCGCTCCTGATAGGCCGAGAGCCGGAAGAACCAGTTGCGCTCAGTCAGCCATTGCAGGGGCGCGCTCGGATGGTTCGGGCAATGCGTTCCCGAGGCATCCTGGGTCAGGTCGCTCGACGCCTTGAAGCCTTCGTTCGGGCAGTACCAGCCTTCGTACGTGCCGTGGTACAGGTCGCCGTTGGCGTAGGCCCGCCGGATCATCTCGTGGACGGCCGCGATGTGGTCCGCGTCGGTGGTCCGTATGAACCGGTCGGGGCTGATCAGCAGCGCATTCTCCGCGGCCTGGAACAGACCCACCATTTCGTCGACGAATTCCTTGGGCGTCTTGCCGAGCTTCTGGGCCGTGGTCGCGATGTTGACCGAGTACTCGTCCGTGCCTGTCAGGAAGTACGTGTCGTCGCCCCTCATCCGATGCCAGCGCGCTATCGCGTCCGCCCCGATCACCTCGTACAGGGTGTGCAGGCCGGGCTTGTTGTTCGCGTAGGCGATGGCGGTCGTGACGTAGTAGCGATCGGCGGGGCTCATGGCGCCCGATGGTATCAGGCGGTGCGGGAGAGTATCCACCGCCGGGGAACCGCCGCAGATACCCGTCTCGCTGTACCGGGCTTGACGCATCGCTCGAATGCGCCAGCATTGTGTCGGCGCCGAGCCCATCGACATGGAGGCGACATGCCACCCGCCCGAATGCCCAACCTGGATCGAGAGACCGAGCGTCAGCTGGCGGCCGGCCTGTTCAACGAGACGTGGCGCCTGCTCGACATGCCGAAGCGCCGGCCCGAGCAGGACGACGAGATGCTCCACGCCGCCCACGCCTCCCGGTACCACTGGGGCAAAGTCGGCGAGCCGGTGACACTGGCCCGCGGTGAATGGCTCTGCTCACGCGTGTATTGCGTGCTCAATCGGCCTTCGTCGGCGATCTGGCATGCTCACCGCTGCCTGGAGCTGCTCGAGGAATTCGGCGGCGGCGAGAGCTGGGACGAGGCCGCCGCCTGCGAGGGCCTGGCCCGAGCCTATTCGGTGGCGGGCAACAGGGGCGAGAGGAACGCCTGGCTGGCTCGGGCCCACGAGGCGCTCAAAGCGGTCACCGATCAGGCCGACCGCGAGCCCATCGAAGAGGACCTCAAGACGATCAGGTAGGCAGCGCGCGTTCGGGCGCGCCAACCGCGCGGCTAGGGCGCGCGAAATTGATCCGGCTCAGTGGCGGAAGTGCCGCACGCCCGTGATCAACATCGTCGCGCCGGCCTTCTCCGCGGCCTCGATCGCCTCGGCATCGTGAATCGAGCCGCCGGGCTGGGCGAAGGCCGTCACGCCCGCGTCCAGGCAGACCTGGACCGCGTCGGGGAATGGGTAGAACGCATCTGAGCCGCACGCGGCTCCCTTCAGCGCATCAGGACCCTGAAACGCCATTGCCTTGGCCACGGCCTGGCGGGCGGCGTCGACGCGGCTCGTCTGGCCCGAGCCCAGGCCGATCTCCATGCCGTCCTTGACCAGCACGATCGCGTTGGAGACAACCCCACGGCAGAGGCGCCAGGCCAGGTCGAGGTCGCGCAGCTCGCCCTTGGAGGGGGCTCGCGTCGTGGCCAGCTTCCACGTCGACGGGTCGTCCGGCAGGACGTCCGGGGCGGTGACCAGCACGCCGCCGCCGGCCACTCGGATGGAACCGAGCGGGTCGGGCGCAGGCGCCACCTCGACGCTACCCAGAACCGGGTCCTCGAGCAGCCGCAGGTTCGTCTTCTTCGCCAGGATTGCCAGCGCCTCGGACGAGTAGGACGGGGCCACGATCACTTCCAGGAAGATCGAAGCCATCGCCTCGGCCGTGGCGGCATCGACCTCTCGTGTCAGACCCACGACGCCGCCGTAGGCGGAGACGGGATCTCCGGCCAGCGCCGCCTGCCACGCCTCCAGGAGCGTCCCTCGCTCGGCCGCGCCGCACGGGTTGGTGTGCTTCATCACAACGCAGGCCGGGCCGCGCAGCTGGCGGGCGGCGGCGTCGGCGCCGGACGCGTCCAGGACGTTGTTGTAGCTCAGGGCCTTGCCCTGCAGGATCGTGCCGCCGAGGGCGAAGGGCCCGGCCCACCTGCCCGTTCCGGGGCGGCGATACCGGGCGGCTTGCTGGTGCGGGTTCTCGCCGTAACGCAGCGTCTCGACCTTCTCCAGTCCCACGACCAGCGTCGGCGGATATGGGTCCGCGGAACCGGGCAGCCCCGGCTCGTCGGGAAGGGCAACTCCGGCCGCGGCCATGCGGCCGGGCAGTTCCGCCGCGATTCGGGCGTCGTAGGCGCCGGTGTGACGGAACGCTTCCACGGCCAGCGCCGATCGCAGCCCCTCCCCCACCCGACCGTTAGCTTCCAGTTCGGCCAGCACCGCCGCATACCGAGCCGGCGAGGTCACGATCGCGACGGAGGCATGGTTCTTCGCAGCCGCTCGAACCATCGAGGGGCCACCGATGTCGATCTCCTCTACCAGGGCGTCGAAAGTGATGCCCGGCTTCTCGGCCGCCGCGGCAAAGGGATACAGGTTCACGACCACGAGGTCGAACGGCTCGATCGCCGCGGCTGCCAGCTGTTCGCGATGGGAGGCCAGCCGCCGATCGGCCAGGATGCCGCCGTGGACTCGCGGGTGGAGCGTCTTCACCCGCCCGTCGAGCATCTCCGGGAAGCCCGTCACGGCGGCCACGTCCGTCACCGGCAGGCCCGCGGAACGCAATGCCCGGGCCGTGCCGCCGGTCGAAACCAGCTCGAAGCCCAGGCGAACCAGCCCGGCCCCGAATTCGGCCAGGCCGGTCTTGTCGGAAACCGACAGCAGCGCCCGCTTCGGCACCGGCATCGTCTCGGCCGCCTTTGCGGCGTCGATGCGCACGGTTCGGCCGTCGGACCCGGTCGATAGCGCACCGGCCAGGGCCATGCCGACCGCCCGTGGCAGCAGCCGATGCTCGACCGCGTGGATCCGCTCCGCCAGCGTCTCCTCGGTGTCTCCCTCCAGAACCGGCACGGCTTCCTGGGCGATGATCGGGCCGCCGTCCAGCGAGCCGTCGACGTAATGGACGGTGACGCCGGTGACCTTGACGCCCGCCGCCAGGGCGTCGCGGATGGCGTGCGCGCCGGGGAAAGCCGGCAGCAGCGCCGGGTGGAGATTGACGATCGGGCACTTCAGGCTGCCGATGGCCGCGGGACCGAGAACCCGCATGTAGCCGGCCAGGACGATCAACTCAGGCGCGACGGCAGCCAGCGACTCGGCCAGGACCGCACTCGCCGACGCCCGCTCATCGAGCTGGCTGAGCCTGGGCATCGGGACGACCAGCGTCTCGATCCCCTGCTCCACTGCCCAATCGATCGCCGGGCAGTCGCGATCGGCGAAGACCAGGGCTATCACCGCATCGAGCGCGCCACGCACCGCCGCGGCGTGCAAGGCACGCAGATTGCTGCCGGTTCCCGAGACGCCAACCGCGATCCTGTGTGCCACGCCGCTCCTCCTCCATGCCGATCGATCGGGCGCCGCCTTGCGCCGCCAGCTCCGCGAACCCGTTACGACTCCGAATAGCGCGCCTCCTGCGCTTCGACGGCCACGACCTCACCGACCTGCCAGGCAGTCAGCCCGGCCTGCGCCAGGCTCGAAAGGGCAGCCGGGACCCCGGCGGGCGGCACCACGCAGACCATCCCCAGGCCCCCATTGAAGGTCGAGCGCAGCTCCTCGTCCGAGAGCCCGCCCAGCGCCCCAAGCAGTCGCATGATCGACGGCATCGGCCAGGCCGCCGGATGGAGGCGCGCGGCCAACCCCTCAGGTAGGACCCGGGGTATGTTGCCCGGCAGTCCCCCGCCGGTGATGTGCGAGACGCCCGCCAGCTGCGCCCCCGTCTCGTCGAGGCGAGCCCGCAGCTTCAGGATCGCCTTGGAGTAGATCAGCGTTGGGGTCAACAGCACCTCGCCCAGGCTGAGGGCCAGCGTCTCGGGCTCGGGCGTTGTGGCCGGGCCGAGGATCCGGCCCGCCAGCTCTGCGTAGCCCTCGCCCAGGTCCAGGCCGGCATCGGCGACGATCCGCCGGACCAGGGAGAAGCCGTTGCTGTGAAGTCCGTTCGAGGCGACCCCCACGAGCGCGTCGCCCGCGCGAGCCGCGGTTCCGTCCAGCAGGCGGTCGCGCTCGACGACGCCGACGCAGAAGCCGGCCATGTCGAACTCCTCGGGCTCCATGAGTCCGGGGTGCTCGGCTGTCTCGCCGCCGATGAGGGAACAGCCTGCACGGCCGCAGCCGTCGGCGATGGAGGCCACCATCGCCGCCACTCGCTCGGGGAACAGGCGCCCCACCGCAATGTAGTCGAGGAAGAAGAGCGGCTCCGCCCCTGCGCACACCAGGTCGTCGGCGCTCATCGCCACCAGGTCGTGGCCGACGGTGTCGTACCGGCCCAGGGCCATGGCGATAGCCGTCTTCGTGCCCACGCCATCGGTTGAGCTGACCAGCACCGGCTCGCGCATTCCCCCCGGCAGAGCCATCGCGGAAGCGAAGCCGCCGAGCCCGCCGATCACCTCGGGCCGCCGCGTGGCTGCGACCGAAGCCCTCATCAACTCCACGGCCTTCTCGCCCGCCCCGATGTCGACGCCGGCGCCGCGGTACGCGTCCCAGGCGCCGCCGGACTTCACGCCCCTCACTTCGCTCACTGCGATGGCCTCCCTTTCACGGTCGCGGCGATTGCCTGGGCCTCGCCCTGCGAGACGGGCTCGCCATCCACGTCTTCGAGAACGAACTTGTGGCGGGCCGTGTCGTAAGGGACCGGCACCGGATAGCGCCCGTCGAAGCAGGCGAAGCAGAAGCGGTCATAGGGCAGGTCCAGGGCGTGGAGCACGCCGCCGATCGAGAGATAGCTGAGCGAGTCGGCGCCCAGGAACTGCCGGATCTGCTCCACCGAATTCGTCGACGCGATCAGCTCGGTCTCGATCTGCGTGTCGATGCCGTAGAAGCACGGGTGGTGGATCGGCGGCGAACTGATGCGAAGGTGGACCTCCGTGGCCCCGGCCTTTCGGAGCAAGGCCACTATCTGGCGGGTGGTCGTACCTCGCACGATGGAGTCGTCGACGACGATAAGCCGCTTGCCGGCCACGACCTCGCGCAGCGGACTGAGCTTCACGGTGACGCCGCGCTGACGCATCCCCTGTGACGGCTGGATGAAGGTCCGGCCGGAGTAGCGGTTTCGAACCATGCCCTCTCGATAGGGCAGGCCCGAACCTTCGGCATAACCCGCGGCGGCCGGCGCCCCCGTGTCCGGAACGGGCATCACGACATCGGCCTCGACCGGTGCTTCGGCCGCCAGGGCCACACCCATCCGGCGCCGCGACTCATACAGGTTGCGGCCGAGCATGTAGGAATCCGGCCGGCCGAAGTAGATCAGCTCGAAAACGCACAGCTGCTCGTGACCCTCGGCGAATCGGATTGAGACCGGCTCCTTGCCCTCCTCGAGGATCACGATCTCGCCCGGCTCCACATCTCGAACGACGGTGCCGCCGGCGACCTCGATGGCGGCCGATTCGGAGCTGATGACCCAGCCGCCCGAATGCCTTCCCTCGGGATCGTCCGCGGCCGGTTCGAGCCGACCCAGCACCAGGGGACGGAAGCCGAACGGGTCGCGCACACCCACGACCCGCTTCTCGTCGAGGATGACCAGCGAGTAGGCTCCCTTCACGTGCGGCAGAACGTTCTTCAGCGCCTCGACCGTGTCTCCGGAAGGATCGTCCGCCAGCAGCGCCGTCAGCAGCTCTGTGTCCGTTGTCGCGGGCAGGCGGGACTTGCCGCCCTCCAGCCGCGCGAGCAGGTCACGAGTGTTGACGAGGTTGCCGTTGTGACCGATGGCGATCGACTTGCCGCGACTCATCCGAAATGTCGGCTGGGCGTTCTCCCAGATCGTCGAGCCGGTGGTGGAATAGCGGCAGTGAGCGATGGCCAGCGGCCCGCGCAGGCTCGGCAGCCGCCGCTCGTCGAGGACCTGGGCGATCAGGCCAAGATCCTTGTACAGCATCAGTTGCTCACCATCGCTGACGGCAAGTCCGGCTGATTCCTGGCCGCGGTGCTGGAGCGAGAAGACACCCAGGGCAGCGATTCCCGCGGCATCCGTGCCGGGGGTCACCGCGCCGAAGATGCCGCACATGGCTAGGCGCCCTCGCCCGCAGGAGCCTCGCCCGCAGGAGCCTCGCCCGCAGGAGCCTCGCCCGCAGGAGCCTCGCCCGCAGGAGCCTCGC